>ERZ1370068.4292-contig-3372_pt1 | contig 33967 bp, 53 predicted proteins | sample MGYA00561227_ERZ1370068 | MGnify/ENA primary metagenome ERZ1370068 (study PRJEB38410, sample SAMEA6850437) | metagenome | study: Metagenomic assessment of the ecological functions of the soil: analysis of the soil microbiota associated with the...
CCAGTTACGTATTGCTGTTCCATGCGCCCGGCGATCCCGGTACGCGTTCAAGGAATTCTACGATCGCGTCCGCGACAAGGGCTTCATCCTGTATCCCGGCAAGCTCACGCAAGTCGAGACTTTCGCGTCGGGTGCATCGGCGCGATCGGTCCCGACGAGATGCGGCATGCGGTCAACGCCATGCGCGACACGCTGGCGGAATGGGCATCAAGCACGTGGCGCCGGCTCACGCGCGGGCGCGCAGCCGCGTGAGTGTTGCGCAACGCTTTCAAACGGCCGAAAGCCGGTGAGGCCGCATCGACGGCGCCCTGCCGCAGCAGGAAGTCGAGCACGACGAGGCTCGCATCGGCGGTGACCTCGTCGGGCCCTTCGGCGAGCGCGATGAGTCGCGCCGCGTCGTCCATCACGACGAGGCGATGTTCGATCGTCTCGCCATCCTGGTTGGCCGGAACGAAATCGCCAGGCAGCCACAGGTCGTGCACGAAGATCGTCTCCGATTGCAATCCGTCCGGCTGCTCGCGCCAGAGGTGCACTGCGCCCGCAGGCTGCGCGCGCGAGACAAGCTCACTCTTGATGCCGGCTTCCTCCCACGCTTCCTTGGCAAGCGTCTCACCGGTGGTCGCCCCCGCCGCGATGCCGCCGCCCACGAGGTTGTCCACGAGTTTGAGAGGATCGATCGCTTTGCCCTCGCTGCGCCGCGCGAACCACATCTGCGCCTTCGGCGGGCCACGGACGACGCCGTTGGCATCGCCGCCCACGTGTGCACGCCAAAATAGCGCGCGGCCGCCCGTTCCAGCAGAAACCATGGCGGAGCCCCGAATGCCGGCGCTGCTGCGTAGAGTTCGTCCCGCCACTTCGTGAGCGCCCCTTCGGCCGCCAGCGTCGCGGTGACACCCGCCAACGCTTTGGTGCGGGAAGGTTCGTCGTGGAGCGAGGGAGGAACGACACGCCGTCGTTGTTGACGGCGAAGATGCCCGCAAAGCCGGCAACCGCGCCGCGCGCTGTTCGTCGAGCCAGCCCGGCGGCCGTCCCTACCCGGAGCGGAAGCAGGAAATGCTCGGGCGGGGCCAGCGCACGGCTGAGCCGGGCAGAGAAGTTGCGTTTGCTGTAGCGTGGCCGATCACGCGCCGGATCGAGCAGAGCGCCGCTTCGCGCGGCTGCTGGATGGCACGTACCTTGATCGGTCGATCCGAATCGCTTGAGTGAAACTTCGCCCGGGTCCTGGAACGTCAGGCCCTTTCCGATGCACAACTCGGCAATCGCAGTCGACACCAGGCTCTGATCCGGCGCCGCATGAGCACAGAGCGCGCGCGGCAAGCTGGTACCGTCGAACCGAACAGATCCTGGTGGCTCTCGACCGGCTCTCCCGCGGCGGCACCGATCCGTACCTTGATCGCGCGTTCCCTATACTCGACGCCGTATTTCGACTGCGTCATGACGTCGGCGCTGTGCGCCTTGGCGACGGCTTCTGCGGTGGCTCCCTTGACTTCGTGGATGTCCATGTACATGCGGGCATGTCGGCCTCCGAAAGCGCAACGTATCAGCGTCTAGCTCAACCGGCTTCGCGTGGAGGCTGAACACGAATCTCAAGCCACGGATGCATGGCGAGACACCGTGATCTCCGGGGATTGACGCAGCGTTTGATAGACGACGCAATAGCGCTCGGTCAAGCGATTGAGCGTGCTCAATTGCCGGTCTTCGGAGGCGTCGGTCTCCAGGTCGAAGTACGCAGGCGGATTCGCTGAAAGCCCACCGGCGCATCCTTGGCGACGCCCAACGTGCCGCGAAAATCGAGATCGCCCTCTGCGCGAACCGTGCCGCTTCGAACGACGACGCCTATCGCAGTCGCGACCGCATTGAGCGTCACGCCGGCGCAGGCGACCAGCGCTTCGAGCAACATGTCGCCCGAACACGCACTGAGTCCGTTACCTCCCGTCGCCGGATGCAACCCCGCGGTAACGGGCGCCTTTGCCGGTCTGGACGTTGCAAGTGACCCCCTCGCCCAGACGGCCTTCCGCCTTCAGCGTAATCAGCGCGGCATCGGGGCGCTCTTTGTAAGCGATCCTTGAAGGGTGCCTGGATGGCTCGAAGTTCTTCCATCTTCATCGAATGTTCATTCTACAACAGCGGGCATGTCAGCAACCAGTTGGCCCAAGGGCGAACCCGGTGCGGTCAACTTTAATGGATTCTTAAGAACAATTTCAAGACACAACGGCTGTGTGGATAGAAGCTTCGCGTCGTGATCCCGACTAACACTGTGAGTGGCTGTCCTACTAAAAACGGCATTGAAGATTCGCAATCCGAATTGCCGAATTCTTCACGAGACAGTCGTTGACAATGGAGCGACGACCACCGCGAATGCAACGAGCATTCGTGAATCCATATTCAGCGCCGCAACCTCGAAGGAGGGCACCATGGCAATGCATGCAATGCCTCGGTACTTCGGTCGACCGATGTTCAAATCCCTGGCAAAGGGCGCTTTCGCTGTATCGGGTCTAGTGGTTCTTGGCTACTTCGCAGTCGCAGCGGACGGAAATTCGCGATTCTCGCATGGAGGTTTCTCCGGCCACGCGGCGGCAGGTCAGGTGTTCCATGGCAACGCTGCGGGGGCCCGCCGATTTGCAAAGCGACGGCGCCGCTGCGACGGCCGTCCCGCCGGCCGCGCAATGGGACGTCAGCCCCTATATGAATCCGACGGCCAAAATCTCCGAGCCGATAGACACTTTCTAGTATTCGCGCTGCGCGGGCGTTTCGCTTCGCTTGCCGTCCTGGTCAAACCACGGCATGCGAAAATGTGCGTTTGCTGCCACTCGGCGAACCCAATGCCCGCCCAAATACTGACGGCAAGGCTGTCGCCCAGCGCGTTACCGATGAAGTTCGCTCCCGCGTGGCTGCGCATGTGGCGGCGGGAGGCGTGACGCTCGGGACTGGCCGGTGGTGCTGGTTGGGGACAGTGCCGCGTCGCACATCTACGTGCGCAACAAGCGCAAGACGACGGAAGGCGTGGGCATGCGCTCGTTCGCGCACGACCTGCCGGCGACCGCCAGCGAGGCAGAACTGCTGGCGCTGATCGATCGTCTCAACGCCGATTCCGCAGGTCAACGCCATCCTTCGGTCCAGCTGCCGTTGCCGAAGCACATCGACGCCGAGCGCGTGATCGAGCGCATCGATCCGAAGAAGGACGTCGACGGCTTCCATCCGTACAACATCGGCCGGCTGGTGCTCAAGGTGCCCACGCTGCGTCCGTGCACGCCCTACGGCTGCATGCGGCTGCTGCAGGAGACCGGCGAAGACCTGGTCGGCAAGCACGCCGTGGTCATCGGCCAATCGAACATCGTCGGCCGGCCGATGGCGCTGGAACTGCTGATGGCGCGCTGCACGGTGACGGTCTGCCACTCCGCGACGCGCGACCTGCCGGGCACTCGTGCGGCAGGCCGACATCGTCGTGGCCGGCGTGGGCAAGCCGAAGTTCGTGCCCGGCGACTGGATCAAGCCGGGCGCGATCGTGCATCGACGTCGGCATCAACCGCACGCGAGGACGGCACGCTGTGCGGCGACGTCGACTTCGAATCGGCGCAGCGAAGTCGCCGGCTGGATTACGCCGGTGCCCGGTGGCGTCGGCCCGATGACGATCGCGACGCTGCTGGCGAATACGCTGCGCGCAGCGCAGTGGCAGGCGCAGGGCTAATTCAGGCATGATTATTGCTTGGTATTACGCCAGCCGACGCGTTTCGGTTTCGGATCGTGTTCGAAATGCGCAGTCATTCGGGCAGAGCACGATCGACTGGCGTAGACCCTGGCTTACCCGCGGCGCGCTGAATCTGGGAGCGGTCGATGCTGATTCCTTCTGGTGGGTGGTGTGGCGTTCATTCTCGGCGGTACGGGCGGCCTGCTGGGCTTGGCCATTTTGTCGGCGATGGCCGACTTGGAAGAACGCGAAAGCGCGAAATTCCACGGTATCAACCACTCAATTTGACGGTCGGTTGCGTCCATTGCGCCCACACTTAGGGCGCCGGAACGACGTTGGCGGGCGACTGTGTCAGAGATGCATGATCGACGAGTTTCCTTCGATCAGGTACCTTCGTCCCTGCGCCCTGCGCGCAATTTTTGCGCTTCTGCGCGATGCCTTGCCCTTCGAGTCACGCCGCGGTTTCTGTGCCAGCGCTACGGCGGCAAGGCCGACCACGACGAGCATTCCGACACAAACGATGAGCGCGTCGGCGGCGATGTCCGAATCGTACCCACGTTGCGCGATAAACATCGCGGCCACGCCCAGCCGATGACTGCCGGATAGACGAAGTCGCTGTAGCGAAACGCGACGAAGCCTCCCGCCGCTGCGGCGATCGCAAGAAATGCGGTCGCCACGTCGTCTGGCATCAATGGGGTCCCAGTGAGCAGGCCACTGGCATTCAACCACTGCGTCAGTGGCGACTCAGCAATGCGATGGTCATCGCGCCGAAGTGGAGGAACTCGAACGGGACGCGCAACCAACGCGGAATGCTTGCCCGGGGATACCGACGCAACCCGCGACGAACATGATGCTGGCCAAAGCGACGCCGGCGGCAATCAATGCGGTGGAGAGACCGACCGCATTCGTGCCGGAATGCAACGAACCAACCTCGAAGCCAGAGCACTGGTCAGGCAAGCTGGGATGACCAGCTTGTCGTAGATGCGCCTGGGGTGTCTGTGTGGCCACAGCGCGGTGAAATAGAAAACAGGAACGCGACCAGGAGGGCGACGCAAATCGCTCTTTGCAAATGCCGCCGACAAGAACCCATTGCCGTATGCGGCCACCACGTCGGTGATCGTCGGAGATTCGCTGAGACTGCTGTAGACGGCGATGAACGCCATGTTCGCCGCAGCGAATAACAGCGTCGTCCAACGCAGCATCGTCGAGGATGAGGGGCGCCCGTTATGTCTGGCATCGCAAGTCCATCTGTCGCCTACAACGGGTAGTATGCCACTTCCCGGCACGTGCGTGCTAGCTGGATACAGGGGCAGGGTTGGTAGGGCGACCTCTTTGCTTGCCCTTGGGCTAGTCCCGCTCACGCGGCTCGCGCGCCGTCACGCCGTTCGTAGGTGCCAGGCCTTGGGTCGCGTGAACGTCTGGATGCCGTAGGTCGATAGCGTCAGGCCGATCCCCGAGTGCTTGACACCTGACCACGGCAGGCGCGGGCTGACCCGGTCGCAGCAGTTCCAATAGACGCTGCCCGCGCTCACCTCGCTCAGGATCTTCTTCGCGCGCCTTTCGCTGGTGGAGTAGACACCCGCCGTCAGGCCGTATTCGGTGTCGTTCATGAGGTCGATCGCGGCTTCGTCGTCGGCCACGGCCTGCAAGCCGATGATCGGGCCGAAGGACTCGTCGCGCATCACGAGCATCGAGTGATCGACGTCGCCGAGGACGGTCGGCGCATACCAGTTGCCCTTGGCGCGGAGGACGTGGCCGCCGAGCAACAGCTTCGCCCCTTTCCTCTTCGCGTCGGCCACCTGCGCCTTCAACACGCGCGATCTGCGGCTTGCGCGTGATCGCGCCGATGTAGGTCGTTTCGTCCTGCGGGTCGCCGACCTTGTAATTCTTCACCTCGGCCACGAAGGCCGCCGACGAATGCGTCGTAGATCCGCTCGTGGACGTAGACGCTCGCTCGACCGAACAGCACGATTGGCCGGTATTGTAGAACGCGCCGTCGGCCACGCCCGCCGCCGCGGCCTTCACGTCCACGTCCTCGCAGACATAGATGGGATCCTTGCCGCCCAGTTCCAGTTGTGTCTTGATCATCCGGCGGCCGGTGCTCGCGGCAATCTTCGCGCCCGTACGGTAGGAGCCTGTGAAGAAAACGCCATCCACCGGCTGGCGCAGGAGCGCGGTGCCCGTCGCGCCGTCGCCGATGACGGCGATGAAGACGTCGCGCGGAACGCCGGATTCGTGGAGCAGGTCGGCGATGTGCTGGCCGGTGAGCGTGGCGAATTCGGACGGCTTGTACAAGACGGCATTGCCGGCCGCCAGCGCCGGCACGAACACGTTGCCACCCACGAAGTACGGATAGTTCCACGCCGAGATGTTGGCGATCACGCCGAGCGGAACGTGGGCGATTCGCTCCTCGAGCTTGCCTGCGGGATCGGCAAACACCTTTTCGTCGCGCAGCGCGCTTCGGTTTCGGCGAGGAAGAAGTCGATGCGTGCAGTCAGTCCCTTGAGCTCGTTGCGCGATTGCCGGATCGGCTTGCCGACCTCTGCCGTGAGCGTGCTTCGCGAGCTTGTCCTGGCGCTCGATCAGCAGTTCGCGGAATTTGCCCAGGGTGGCGATCCGCCTGCGAATCGGCACCGCCGACCACTTCGGCTGTGCCGCGCGCGCCAGTTCATACTTGGCGCGCACCGTCTTGAGGTTGTCGGCGGCGACCTCTGCGATGACGAGTCCGGTGGCGGGGTTGGTGATCCTCATCGATTGACCTCGAAGATCCGAAACAGATCAGAACGCCGCGGCGAACAGGAGCTCGAAATCCGCTGCCGTGCATTTGCGCGGATTGGTCTGGTGGCAGATGTCGGCAGTGGCCACTTTCACCAGGCGCGGAATGTCCGCTTTGGTCACGGGCCGCGCTCCGCGGAAGTCGGACAACTTTGCCGGAATCGCCAGCGTGGCCTTCAGTGTCGTCAGCCACGCGATGAAGGCAATGGCGCGCGCCTCGAGGGTTCCGGTCTTCGGCGCCGGGCACATCGGCCGCGTGCGCGAGTTCGGCCAGCTTCGCCGTCGCCGCCGGCAGGTTGAAGCGCATGACGTGGTCGATCATGATGCCGTTGGCGAGCCCGTGGTGCAGGTCGGCCACCGTCGACAGGCGCGTGCGCGCACGAATGCACGGCGCCCAGGTCCTTCTGGAATGCGATTGCGCCCATCAGCGAACTCATCAGCATGTCGGAGCGCGCGTCGAGGTCGTGGCCGTTCTTGACGGCCCGCGGGAGCGCGCGCGCGGCGATGCGCACGCCTTCCAGCGCAATGCCATCGCAGATGGGGTGGTACGCCGACGACAGGTACGACTCGACATTGTGCGTCAGCGAATCCATGCCGGTCGCGCGCGGTGATGGAGGCGGGCAGGTCCAGTGTCAGCTCCGGATCGGCGAACACGGCCTTCGCCAGCAGCGCCGGCGAGAAAATGATTTTCTTGATGTGCGTGTTTTCGTCCGACACCACGGCCGAGCGTCCGACTTCCGAGCCGGTTCCGGCCGTCGTCGGCAGCGCGACGAACCCACGGGATCGGTTGCGTGATCGCGCGCACTTGGGGATGGTCCCACGCGTAGTCGAGGATGTCGCCGTCGTGGTGCGCCATCAGCGCCACGGCCTTGGCGACGTCGAGCGCGGCGCGCCGCCGCCCATGCCGATGACCGCGTCTGCACGGTGCGCCTTGTATGCGGCAGCGCCGGCCATCACCTGGCTACGCACGGGATTGCCGGAAATGTCCGGAAAAGACCGCGACGTCGAGCCCGGACAGATCGGCCACCAGTGCCCCGAGCAACGGCAGCGCGGCGATGCCGCGGTCGGTGACCAGCAGCGGGCGCGCAACGCGTTGCGCTTTCAGGTGGTCGGCGACGAGTTTGCGCGCGCCGGGACCGAAGTGGATCGCGGTCGGGAAGCTGAAGCGTTCGATGCTCATCACGTGCCTCACAGAAAAAGGATCATGTGCTCTTTGTCGAAATAGTCGCTACCCACCTTGAGGGCGCGCGGTTCCACGCCGAACGTCCTGAATCCGGCTGCGCGGTAAAGTTCGCTCGCGGCCTGGTTCGTGCGCGTCACCGTCAACACCAATTGCTCCAGTTGGCGCTCGTCGCGCGCATAGTCGATCACCGCTTGCAGCAGGGCCTTGCCCAGTCCGCGGCGGCCGAACTCTGGCGCGACGTACATTGCGACGACATGGCCCTTGTGCCGGTTCTTGGCGCGCGCCTCGCGAGCCAATCCGACCATGCCGCGCAGTGTGCCTTCGACATAGGCGCCCCAAAATACATTGCCGCTTTCGCCGGCGAGGCGCTGCTCGACTGCGCCGACCGGCTGGCTCACGTCTTCCTCGAAGCTCGAGGTGAACGCGTCCGCATGCTCCTTCAATGCCCGCAACCGCAGCTCGCGAAACGCTGCCGCATCCGCCGCCGTCAGGCGCCTGACCGATTCGGCGACGTCCACCGGCAACCCATCAGATGATCTCGAAATAGCGCTTCAACTCCCAGTCGGTCACGCCATCCAGCCACTGCCGCCATTCCCATTCGCGGGTGGCGGCGAAGTGATCGACGAAATCGTCGCCGAGCCAGTCGCGCGCGACGTCCGATTTCTGGAAGATGCGCGTCGTCTCGATCAGCGTGCGCGGCGCGCGCGGAATATTTTCCGCGCCCTGGTTCGTTCCCGTGATCGGCTTTGCCGTCAGCTTGAGGCTCTTTTTCCACGCCATGAATGCCGGCCGCGATCACGGCGGCCATCGCCAGATACGGATTGCATGTCGGCGCCCGGGCAGCGCGTCTCCGAGCCGCGTGGACTTGGGCGAGCCCGGGAATGACGCGAAAGCTCGCTGTGCGATTGTCCACACCCCATGTCGGCTTGACCGGTGCCCAGAAGCCGTCGACCAACCGTTTGTAGCTGTTGATCGTCGGCCAGAACATCGGCGCGAACTCCATCAGCACCGCAACCTGTCCGGCGAGATAGCTCTCGAACAGCCTGCTCATCGCCGTGCGCTGCCCTTGGGATCGTAGAAGCGGTTGCGTCTTGCCGTCGGACAGCGACTGGTGGACGTGGCCCGAGCAGCCGGGATAGCTCGCTGGCTCCATTTCGCCATGAAGCTCGGCATGATGTCGAAGCGCGACGCGATTTCCTTGGCGCCCGTCTTGAACAGGATCGCGCGGTCGGCCTGCTCGAGCGCTTCCGAGAACAGGATCGCCGCCTCGTACACGCCGGGACCGGTCTCCGTGTGCAGGCCTTCGATCGGCACGCCGAACGCGCGCCATTTCGTTGAACAGCGCCTCGAAGAACGGTTGGGCCGCGATTGGCGCGCAGCAGCGAATAGCCGAACATGCCGGAGCGTGATCGGGTCCGGATCCGACGCCTTTCTTCGTCCGCCCACGATTGCGGCGTCTCGGCGAAGTTGAACCACTCGAACTCCATCCCGCACATCGGCGTGAAGCCCAGCTTCTCCGCGCGGCTGCAGCACGCGCTTCAACACCTGCCGCGGGCACAGCGGAAAGCGGCGCTTCCTTGCCGTCCTTCTGCCACACGAACTCGCCCAGGAAGAACGGCACGTTGTCGTCCCACGGCACGTTGCCGGTGCGTGCCGAGGTCGATGCGCGCGAGCGCGTCGGGATAAGCCCTTGTGCCAGCCGGTGAGCTTCGTGTTGTCGTAGCAGACGTCCTGCGAATCCCAGCCGAACACGACATCGCAGAAGCCGAAACCGCCTTCGACGGCCGGACACGAACTTGTCCTTGTGCATGTATTTTCCGCGCAGGATCCCGTCGATATCCGAGACAGGCGACCTTGACGCGGTTGCCGGCCGTCTTGCGAACGGCGTCGATAACCTTGGCGGGCGTGACCGGCGTGGGCATGGGTTGCTCCTGGGTGTCGTCTCTTGTGCCTGGACGCTAAGCGGCGGCTGATTCTAGCAGCACGGCGGACGCAGACGCAGACTGCGATGGCGGGATCTCGATAGCGTGAAGGGTCGCGATTCGGTAGCATCGCGGCTTCATTCGTCGAACGGGAAGCCCGTAGTGATCGTCCTCCTGATGGGTGTCAGCGGTTCCGGCAAGACCACGATCGGACTCGCTGCTGGCCAAGGCGCTCGGGTTGGCCGTTCTTCGATGGCGATGACTTCCACCCTGGAGGCCAACGTGGCCAAGATGGCCGCAGGAGCAGCCGCTCACCGACGACGACCGCTGGCCGTGGCTCGACCGGATCGCGGAGGAAATGCGAAGGTGCTCGCGCGCGGCGAGCAACGGGTGCTTCGCATGCTCGGCGCTGAAGGAGGCCTATCGCCGCCGCCTGCAACGCGCGGGCGACGTGCGCATCGTCTTCCTCAAGGGCGATGCGGCCACCGATCGGCGCGCGCGCTCGCAGCGCGTGCACACCGTTACATGCCGGCGTCGCTGCTGCCTTCGCAATTCGCCACACTCGAGGAACCCGCCGACGCGCTGGTGGTCGACATCCGTGACCCGATCGCGGCGCAGGTGCAGCGCATCCGCGACGGCTTGGGCCAGGGCGTGCACGACACCAATCGATGACCAGGCAAGCCACCGCAAACCAGGCCACGCTCAGGTCGGCGCATCTCGGCCGCGCGCCGCGCAAATTCCTGGGCGCGGTGAACACGCCGGTCTTTCGCGCCATCGACGATCGCTGTTCCCGACGGTGGCAGATCTCGAAGCCGCGATGCGCGGCGAATACGCCGGAATCGACTTACGGCCTGCACGGCTTGCCGACGGTCACCGATCTGCAGAACGCCATCGCCGACGCTCGAAGGCGGCCACGCCGCGCTCGCGGTGCCGTCCGGGCTCGACCGGCGACCACGCTGCCGCTGCTGGCGCTGACGCAGCCGGGCGACCACGTCCTCGTGACCGATTCGGTCTACGGACCCACGCGCCGCTTCTGCGAATTGCACCTGCAAGCGTCTGGGCGTCGAAGTGAGCTACTACGACCCGCTGCTCGGTGCCGCGATCGCACGCGAATTTCGCGCCAACACCCGAAGTCGTGTTCGTCGAATCGCCGGGCTCGCTGACGTTCGAGGTGCAGGACGTTCCCGCGATTGCGCAGGTCGCGCATGCGCGCGACGCGCTGGTCATCATGGACAACTCGTGGGCGACGCCGCTCTATTTCCGCGCGTTCGACCACGGCGTCGATGTCGTCGGTGCACGCGGCGACCAAGTACATCGGCGGCCATTCCGACGTGCTGCTCGGGACTCATCGTCGCCAGCGAGGCGACGTTTCCGGCGCTGCATCGGCTGTGGACCGACATGGGGCATCACCGCGTCCGAGCGACGACTGCTTCCTCGGCCTGCGCGGATTGCGCACGCTGGCCAGTCGCGCCTCGCACACGGCAGCAGGCGAGCGCCATCGAGGATCGCTCAGTGGCTGCGCGACGCGGCCCGGAGGTGAACGAGGTCATCTATCCGGCGCTGCCCGGCGTCGCGCGGCCATGAACTGTGGAAGCGCGATTTCACGCGGCGCGACGTCGCTGTTCGGCGTCGTGCTGCAACCCGGTCGCCGAAGACGCGCATCGACGCGATGCTCGACGGCATGCGCATCTTCGGCATGGGCTGGAGCTGGGGCGGCTTCGAAAGCCTCATCATCCCGACCTATCCGGAACGCTCGCGCACGGTGACGACGTGGAAGCGCCGGGCGGGCCGTGCGCTGCGACTCTACGATCGGCCTCGAGGACCCCGACGACCTGATCGCGGATCTTGCCGGACGGCTTTGCACGGCTGATGACTTAGCGTTGCCTCAGGCGTCGACGCCCAAGATACACCGCCTGCACGCGCGGGATCGGCGCGAATCGCGTCCGGCGAGCCTTCGGCGATGATCTTGCCGCGGTCGAGCACGATCACGCGATCCGCGAACCCGAACACCACGTCCATGTCGTGCTCGGTGAACAGCACGGCGATGCCGTCGCGTCGCGCCAGATCCGGCGGCGAGCTGCATCAGCGCCGCGCGCGCGATGCTGCGCCATGCCCGGCAGTCGGCTCGTCCATCAGCAGCAGCTTCGGCTGCGCCGGCGAGCGCCAGCGCCAGCTCGACGCGTTTGGCGATCGCCGTAGGCGAGCGTCGCGCAATGCGTGCTCCGCGAGATCGACGACAGCCGACGCGCGTCAGCAGCGCGTCGACGCGCCATCGGCGACATGCGGCCGGCGAAGCCGCAGCAGCGACGCCGTGCTGTCCCGGCGTGGGCGAGTCGTGCGAGCCGGACGTTTTCGCGCACGGTCATCGAGGCGAACGTCGCCGCGACCTGGAACGTGCGGCCGACCCTCGCCTGGCGATCGACCTGCGGCGGAACGCCGTCGATACGTTGCCCCGCGAGCACGATCGCTGCCGGCGTCCGGCACGAGCTGGCCGTTGACCAGGTTGAAGCACGTCGTCTTGCCGGCGCCATTGGGTCCGATCAGCGCGACGCAGCTCGCCGGCGGCAACGTGCAAACGAGACATCGATCGACGGCGCGCACGCCGCCGAACGCCTTGGCCAGACCCGTCACCTGCAGAATGGCGCGATTCATTTGCCTGCGCCCATCGCCGCAGCCAGTGGGCGATGTGTTCGAACAAGCGCGCCGATCCCGATCGGAAACACCAGCACGATGAGCAGGATCAGGACGCCGAGCAGCGCGCGCCAGTATTCGGTGCCGCGCGCGAGCGTATCCGGCAAGCCAGGTGAACACGGCCGCGCCCAGCAACGGGCCGAACAGCGCGTTGAGCCCGCCCAGCAGCACCATCACGAGCGCGTCGACGGAACGCGGAATCGCCAGCGACTCCGGCGAAATGCTGCCCTTGGAAAACGCGAACAGGCCGCCGGCGAGCCCGGCGAACGCCCCGGCGAGCGCAAACCCGCGCCACTGCGTGCGCGCGACGTCGATGCCGATCGCTGCGGCGCGCAGCGGCGAATCGCGCACGCCGCGCAGCGCGAGGCCGAACGGGTGATGCGGGCGAGTGCGCACGAACGCGGCGCGCCAGCGACGATCGTCAGCGCGAACGCAGTAGTAACGCCGTTCGGCCGGCGAGCCACGCCGCGGGCCAGACGCCGATCGAGGCCGTTCGAGCCGCCGGTCGACGCTGTCCCACTGGAATGCGATCGACCAGACGATCTGCGCGAACGCGAGCGTCAGCATCGCGCAGATAGACGCCGGCAAGACGCACGCAGAACCAGCCGAAGACGACGCGCCGCGAACCAGCGACGCAGCGGCGCGCGGCAAGCGCCGCGACCATCGGCCAGCCGGACCTGCACTGCCAGCGCGGCCGCGTAGGCGCCGACGCCGAAATACGCGGCGTGCCCGAACGACGTCATGCCGCCGGTCGCCGAGCATGAAACTGCAGGCTCGCCGCGAACAGCGCCGCGATCACGATGTCGGTCGCGAGCACCAGCGCGTATTCGTCGCGCACGACAGGGCAGGACGAGCAGCGCCAGCAGCAGCACTCCCGCGACGATCGCGGCGCGCGCGGCCCGGCGCGACCACCAGCGCGCGCTGCTCGGGCGAGCTGCTGTGGTCACCGGCATCGCCGGCGGCCTTCCGAGCAGCCCTTGCGGCTTCACCGCCAGCACGATCGCCATCACGATGAATTCGGCGACCAGCGTGAGGCTGCGGAAACGCGAACGTGATGCCGAAGAGGTCGACGCTCGCCGAGCGCGATGCAGAGCGCCTTGGTCACGCCGATCAGCATCGCCGCGAGAAAGGCGCCGGGAATCGAGCCCAGTCCGCCGACCACGGTGACGACGAACGCATCGGCGATGATCGCGAGGTCCATGCCGAGGTTGGCGGGTTCGCGCGGCAGTTGCAATGCGCCCGGCCAGTCCCGCCAGGAACGCGCCCAGCGCGAACACCGCGGTGTACAGCCTCGCCTGGTCGATGCCCAGCGCCGCCGTGAGCGCGCGGTTTTCCGCGCCGCGCGGATCAGCACGCCGAAGCGCGTGCGCGTGACCAGAACACGTCAGCGCGACCAGCACCACCGGGCCCGACGACGATCAGGAACAGGTCGTACTGCGGAATGCGCGCGGCCGAAGAAGCTCGACCGTGCCCGCGAGGCCCGGCGCGCGCGGCCCGAGCAGGTCCGTCAGCGCCCCAGCATGGCAAGCGCCGCGTCGCGCACGATGAGCACGACGCGCGAACGTGGCCGTCGAGTTGCAACGAGTTCCGGGCGCAGCGTAGAGCCGCTTCAGCAGCAGCGACTTCGACGCAGCGCGCCGATCACGCGCGACCGCGAGTGCGGCCAGGCAGCGACGCCGAGCCAGAACGACAGCGCGCCGCGGCCCAGCGATCGCCGGCCAGCGCGTTCCAGAACGCGTACGCGCAATACGCGCCCAGCATGTACAGCGAGCCGTGCGCGAAGTTGACGATGCGCGTGACGCCGAAGATCAGCGTCAGGCCGGCCGCGACGAGGAACAGCGCCGAGCGCGGAGGCGCAGGCCGTTGAGGAACTGCAGAAAGAAGCGACGCGAGCGACAAGCGCAGGAGGCGCCGGCTGGCGTGGATGCCGTCGGCACCCGCTGCGCATTCGTAGCGGCTGCTGCTAGTGATTCGTCGGCCGGCCGCATCCGGCGCACGTCGCTTGTCGTCCGGCAGGTAATCCTGCCGTCGGCGTAACGCCAGTCGACCATCACGCCCTTGCCGTCCTTGACCGCCGTGCGGTCCGACGATACGCGCCCATCGTCGACTGGTGATCGATGCGGCGGAACGTCACCGGTGCCGAACGGCGAGCACGAACCCGAGGCCCTACAGCGCCGCGACCAGCTTTTCGCGGATCGGTGGATCCGGCCTTTCGGATCGCCGCCGCCGCCGCGATCGACCGCGCTGTAGCCGACCACCGAGCCCAGGCGCGGATAGTCGTTGAACTTGCGCCTGGTAGGCGTCGCGGAAGCGCTTGTGCTCCGGCGTGTCGATCGCGTACCACGGATAGCCGGTGACGTACCAGCCCACGGGCGCTTCGTCCTTCAGCGGATCGAGGTACTCCGGCTCGCCGCCCAGCGAGGTTGAACACGGGCCGATCCTTGAACAGGCCGCGCAGCTGCCCTTCGCGGACGAAGCGCGCGAGATCGGGCCCGAACAGCGAGGAGAAGATCGCGTCGGGCTTGCGCATCGAGCAGCGCCTGCACGACCGGGCCCGGATCGATCTTGCCCAGCGGCACCGCGCTGCTCGATGAACTCGAGCCCGCCGCTTTGCAGGACGTTCATCTGCTTCTTGAACGCGGCCGTCGCCGATTGTCCGTATTCGTAGTTCGGGTAGACGATCGCCCAGCGCTTCTTGCTTGAGCTTGGCCGCTTCGGGCACGAGCATCGCCGTCTGCATGAACGTCGACGCGCCGCAGCCGGAACGTGTACTTGTTGCCGTTGTCCCAGACGATCTTGTCGGTGAGCGGCTCGGCGGCGAGAAAGGGAATCTTGCGCTGCTTCGCGAGGTCGGCGACCGCGAGGCCCACGTTCGAGGCGAACGTGCCCATCAGCAGCACGACCTTCTCGCGCGACGATCAGCTCTTCGGCCACGCGCACCGCATCGCCCGGCGTGCCGTTGTCGTCGCGCGACACGATCTCGAGCCGGCGGCCGAGCACGCCGCCCGCGGCGTTGACCTCGTCCAGCGCGAGCTCCATCCCCTTCTTGTACGGCTCGAGGAACGCCGGAAACACCTTGTAGCTGTTCAGCTCGCCGAGCTTCACCGGCTGCGCAAGCGGCGGCGTCGCCGCGACGAGCGGGCAAAGGCCACGACGAACAGCGCGGCGATAGACGGGCATGCGATTCTCCGATAGCGAAACCGAACGTAAGCGGAAGTGGAGATTCATCTTGCCATGAACCGGCCTAAGCATATTCTCCACGCATAGTGTCGGCGAACCGATCCGGAAAGGTAAAATAGCAAGGCTTTTGCGCATAAAGCGGCGTGCCACGGCGAACATGGGGCTCGACAGGCTCCTGGACTGCCGCGAATTATCCGCTATCCATGCTGACGCTCGCCCACGGCCTCGAGTTCGCCGACCTGTACACGGTCGACGGTGCCAGCCGCATCGACCGTTTGTTCGCCGCGCACCTGCGCGATGCAGATCCTGCGCTCGCCGATCGACTCGACGGCGGCCCGCGGGGATCCCGGAACCTTGCCGCTCAAGGACGAATCGTCGCTACTGATCGCGCATCGCGCCGCACCTCGAGGACTTCCTCGCGCATCTGTTCGGCATCACCGCCGAGGTCCAGGCGCTCGAGGCGCGCGCACCATGAACTGGCGCCGCTCTTTGCGATCAAGCGGCAATTCGTCCAGCGCAAGGCCGCCAACACCTACAAGGCCGAGGTCGCCGCGACCTTCGACGGGCGCGGCGTTGCGCGACGCGCGCTCGAATCGCATGTGGGCGCGCCCATCGTCGGACAACGCGGAGAGCTCGCGTTCGCAACCGCCGTCACGCGATGGCTGGCGGACGATGCCGCGAACGCCGCGGCGCTGGATGTCGGCGACGCGATACGCCGCATGGGCGCTGCACACGCCGGCCGGCCGCGCAGCGCATCAAGCGGCGGCGTGCTGTTCCGCGCGCCGCGCAAGCTCGACTACCTGAAACTGGTGCCGTTGGAGGCGGTGAGCTACGCTGACGTTTCGCGCGTGGAAACTTCCGGCCGACCACGCGCTGCGCCGGCGCGAGGGCTTTGCGCTCACCGACCCGGGCACGGATCTCGTCGGCGGACTCGACCAGGCGCACTACTGCATCTGGTGTCACGAGCAGGGCAAGGACTCGTGCGCGCGCGGGCTTCCGGAGAAAAGCCCGCCGAGGGGAGGTGCCGTTCAAGAAATCGCCGTTCAACGTGACGCTCGCGGGCTGCCCGCTGGAGGAGCGCATCTCGGAATTCCACAAGCTGCGCGCCGAAGGCTGGCCGCTCGGCGCGCTGGCGATGATCGTGCATCGACAACCCGATGGTCGCGGCGACCGGGCACCGGATCTGCAACGACTGCATGAAGTCGTGCATCTACCAGAAGCAGGACCCGGTCGACATTCCGCAATCGGAAACCCGCGTGCTGAAGGACGTGCTGGCGCTGCCGTGGGGGTTCGAGATCTATTCGCTGCTGACGCGCTGGAATCCGCTCAACCTGCGGCGCCCGCTGCCGCTGCCAGCGCACGGGCAAGCGCGTGCTGATCGTCGGCATGGGACCCGCGGGATTCACGCTCGCGCATCACCTCGTCAACGACGGGCACACGGTCGTCGGCGATCGACGGCCTCAAGATCGAGCCGCTCGAACCCGGCGCTCTCGGGCATCACGATTGCGGGCGAGCGCGTGCCGTTCCAGCCGATTCGCGACATCGCGTCGCTGATGGAGCCGCTCGACGACCGCGTCGATGGCCGGCTTCGGCGGCGTGGCCGAGTACGGCATCACCGTGCGCTGGGACAAGAACTTCCTCAAGATGATCCGGCTGCTGCTCGAGCGGCGCGACCGCTTCGCGCTGTACGGCGGCGTGCGCTTCGGCGGCACGCTGGACGACGCCGGCGCGTTTGCGCATGGGCTTCGACCACATCGCGCTCGCCACCGGCGCGGGCAAGCCGACGGTACTCGACTTGCCCAACGGCCTCGCCAACGGCGTGCGCACCGCGTCGGACTTCCTGATGGCGCTGCAGCTGACCGGCGCCGCGAAGCGAGGATTCGATCGCCAACATGCAGGTGCGGCTGCCGGTGATCGTCGTCGGCGGCGGCCTCACCGCGATCGACACGGCGACCGAATCGCTCGCCTACTATCCGGTGCAGGTCGAGAAATTCCTGCAGCGCTACGAGACGCTCGTCGCCGAGATACGGGCCTGGCGGCGGTGGAAGCCGACGTGGACGGCGCCGGAGCGCGCCATCGCGCACGAATTCCTGGCGCACGCGCGCGCGCTGCGCGCCGAACGCGACGCGGCGCAGCGCGAAGGGCGCGCGCCGCAAGCGATCGCCGAACTGCTGCAGCGCTGGGGTGGCGTGACGATCGTCGTATCGCCGCCGCCTGATCGACAGCCCGTCGTACACGCTGAACCACGAGGAAGTCGAGAAGGCGCTGGAGGAGGGCATCCGGTTCGCCGAAGGTCTGACGCCGCTCGCCATCGAAGTCGACGCGCGATGGCGCGCGCCGCGGGTCTCAAGGTGTCGTTGCAGCACAACGATGGCGACGGCGTGTGGCACGAGACGGCGCGCACCGTCGCTACCGGCGCGCACGATATTGATCGCGGCCGGCACGCAGCCCAACACCGTGCTCGCGCGCGAGGACGCCGCGCACTTCCGCCTCGACGGCAAATATTTCCGCGCTGCTCGATGAGGACGGCCAGCCGCGCCAAGGTGCATTCGCGGTCTGGCCAAGCCCGACGCAGCCCGCCGTGCTGACCGAAATCCTGCGCGGACGGACGGGCGACGAGTTTCTTCGGCGACCTGCATCCGTCGTTCTCGGGCAACGTCGTGAAGGCGATGGCGAGCGCGAAGCAGGGTTACCCGATCGTCTCGCACATGCTGGCGAAAGTCGCGCCGGCATCCGCGTCGACGCGACGCCGAGTTCTACGCGAGCCTCGACCGGTCGCTTCGCGCGCACCGGTCGGCACGCGTCGAGCGGCTGACGCCGACGATCGTCGAAGTGGTCGTGCATGCACCGGCCGCGGCGGCGAGCGTTCCGGCCCGGCCAGTTCTACCGGCTGCAGAACTACGAAACGCTGGCGGCGCGGCGCGACGGCACACGTCTGGTGATGGAAGGCCTGGCCCTCACCGGCGCCTGGGTCGACCGCGAGCAGGGCCTCGTTTCCACCATCGTGCTGGAAATGGGCGGCTCGTCCGACCTGTGCACGCAGTTGCGGCCGGGCGAACCGGTCGTGCTGATGGGGCCGACCGGCACGCCGACGGAAATCGAGCCTGGCGAAACGGTGGTGCTGCGCCGGCGGTGGCCTCGGCAACGCCGTGCTGTTCTCGATCGGGCACGCGTTTCGCAGCGCCGGGTCGAAGGTGCTGTACTTCGCCGGCTACAAGAAGATGCATGGACCGCTACAAGGTCGCCGAGATCGAGGCGGCCGCCGACGTCGTCGTCTGGTGCAGCGACGAGGCGCCGGGATTCGTGCCGCAACGCGCCGCAGCGACCGCGCGTTCGTCGGCAACATCGTGCAGGCGATGCGCGCGTACGCGGCAGGCGAACTGGGCGGCCAGGCGATCGCGTTCGCGCGCCTGCGACCGCATCATCGCGATCGGCTCCGGACAAGATGATGGCGGCCGTCGCGGCCGCGCGGCACACCGACGCTGGCGCCGTACCTCAAGCCCGACCATCGGGCCATCGGCTCGATCAACTCGCCGATGCAATGCATGATGAAGGAAATCTGCGCGCAGTGCCTGCAGCCGCATCGCGATCCGGTGACCGGCAAGGTCAGCTACGTCTTCTCGTGCTTCAACCAGGACCAGCCGCTCGACCGCGTCGACTTTCCCGCGCTGGACCTGCGGCTGCAAGCAGAACGCGGTGCAGGAAAAGCTGACCGCGCAGTGGATCCGGCGCGTGGTGGCACAGAGATGAGGTAACTAAGGAGGCCGGAACCGGGGGCGCGCTCATTACGTGCTCACAACTGGTCTTCAATCGGGAGGAAGGAGAGCAAATCCACCTCGATCCGCTGCCACAGACTCGTGTCGGGCTCGTGATGCCAATCGATGATCCTGCCGTCCACGCTGGTGCGCCAGGCCAGTGCGGTACCCGAGAGGTTGTCCTTCGTGCGCACCACGCGGTAGCTGTTGGATGATGCGGAAAACTCGTCGAAGCGCTCGATGATCTGCCGCGCCAGGTCGGTGCTTTCGATCAGAGCCCGACTTCCGTGTTCAATTCGAGAGAGCGCGGATCGAGATTGGCCGAGCCCAGGAAGACCGACTGGCGATCGAAGACATAGGCCTTTGCGTGCAGTGCGAAAGGCGCACCGCTTCCGCCGCTCACCCCACCGTGAGACTCCTGGTCGGATCGCAGTTGCCCGGGTGCCGGACGGACTTCGAAGATTTCCACACCGGCCTCGAGCAACGGCTCCCGATATCGCCGGTACGCGCTGTGCACGACCGGAACGTCGGTCGACGCCAGAGAATTGGTCAGCACGCGGACGCGCACGCCCCGCCGGCGCAATCCCTCGAGCGTTGCCAGGCCTGCGGGTCCGGGAATGAAATACGGCGAGATGACGACCAGCTCCCGGCCGACCTCATTCATCCGATGGTTGAGTTCGCGGGCCGTCGGCGAGACGGCTTCCGTATCACTCGTGGGAGCGGCTTTTTCAGGCGGATCGGCCACGACGATTGCGTTGGCCCAGGCTAGCGGCGTCCGTCCTGCGAGCATTCCTGCCAGCGGATCACCTTTGTCGAGACGGCGGGCGATATCGTCGCGGTCGGCACGGTCGCGGTTCTCTTCGAGCGCTGCGCGGGTCTCGGATTCCGACAGTTTCCCGACAAGGGGGCGAGGGCCTCCTGGGGAATGGCCAGCGCGCAATTCCAGTAGGCGTCGAAACTCTCGGAGCAGCTTGGGCACGACGGGGCCCACTGCGGCAACGTCGAAGTCTCGAAGCGGATCGCGAGGTCGCCGGTTTCGAAATACGCGTCGGCAACGTTCCTGCCGCCGATGACGGCGACCGCGCCGTCGACCACCATCAGCTTGTTGTGCATGCGGTGATTGACACGCGGCGCATTGAGCGCGAATTCGACTTTCCGGAACAGTGTGATGTTGCCGTGGTAGACAAACGGGTTGAACAAGCGGACCTCGATGTTCTTGTTCTTGTCCAGCGCCGCCAGTGTCGCCCGCATGTCTGCCTGTCCAAAGCGAGTTGAGATCATCGATCAACAGGCGGACATGCACGTCTCGGTCCGCAGCGCGCAGCACCGAGATCCAGCAGCAGCTTGCCCGTGTAATCCTCGACGAAGATGAAATACTGTATGTCGAGAGACCGTTCGCGCCGCCCTGACGAGCTGCGTTCGCATCAGCAGCCCGTCCACTCCCCGGGGAAATACCTGAAACCCGGAAAGGCCGGGATGGGCGTCGCTCTGCGCCGCGATCTTCTTTCCGAGGCGCGTCGTTGCAGGTTGATCGAATGCCGTGCTGAATGTCTTGGGATAATCGGCGCCGGGCGGCAATGACGCGCAACCGGCCAGCAGGATCAGCGCAAGCAGCGACGCGGAAGGACCTCGCCTTGCCATGGAACCTCGACCAGGCGCTCGTGCCTAACCGACCAGGCGTCGAATGACTTCCAGGAAAGGAGCGTCGTAATGGGAAGGTGGCTACTGGCGTTGCTGCTGATGAGCGCTTCGCTGTGCGCGGCGGTTCCCGACGACCAGGATATCGACGTGAAGGTGGCGAAATCCGGGGACTTGAGTGGAAGTCGACGTGTCGCTGCGAGTAAACGTCGGCCGAAGCGAAGCCTGGAAGGTGCTGACCGACTACGACGATATGGTCCGGTTTGTTTCGACATTGGAATCCAGCAGGATCATCCGCAAGGCGGGAAACGAACTCGACGTTGCGCAAAAGGGAAAAGTCCGCTTCCGGTCTGCTGTCGTTTCCTTTCGCCACGGTGCGTCGCATCGAACTCGAGCCTTACCACGAGATTCGGTCGTTCCTCATCGAGGGCGACATGGCCAATTCACGCTTCACAACGACCTTGGTGGACGAAGGCGACACGACGTTGATTCTTCCAGCACGGACAAATGATCCCCGGCCTGTGGGTTCCTCCATGGATCGGATCCGCGATCATCGTGGCGCGCACGCGGCAACAATGGCAGGAGATCAGGGCGGAGATCCTCCGCCGCAGATTTCCGTCGACGGCGGCGGCCCCTAGGCCGACAACGGTCGGCCCGGGGATCCGCCGAATCGCGTTCGTGCAGGCCCTGCAATGCTGCTCAATACTTCTTGTGCTCCTGCGCTTCCTCCGTGACCTTGTTGCCGGCGGCTGCGACGTCCTTGCCGGCACCACTAACCGTGTTGCAGCCGGTCAGGGTCAGGGCGGACGTGCCCACTGCGAGTGCGAAGAGCATCATCACGAGTTTTCTGAACATTTCGGTCTCCTTTGCCGTGTTCGGCGTTGATCCAACTGCGCTTGCAGTGTGGGGTTACGCTACATCGGGCATTAGCGGACAAGCGCGCAAACGCGTGTAGGAATATCCCGCAGTCGAGGCCGGCAATTGATTGGCCATTGCCCCGCCCGTTCGTCGGCAAGGGCCTACCCGTTGGCCGGTACCCTCATTGGTTGGCATGCCGATTGCTCAATGACTGACGAGCCTTGGTATTTGGGCGTCACCGGAGCAAGTAATGATTCTTTGGATCGTGGGTTTCGTGATTGCGGGCATCGCCGCCGGCATCGGCTTCGGCGCGCTGTGCGTACGGCTGCGCGACCGGCATGTCCGTCTGACGCTCGGCATTCCGGATGGTGCAAACGGCAATCTTGACGCGTTGCAGGCCAAACTCGCCGCCCACGCTTTAGTTGACACCGAAATGAAGATCAATGCCGCAGCGCCGCATCTGAATGCGCAACAACGCCGCAGATTGGCGTTGGCGTTGGCGCGGTCGAGAGGCTTGCTGTCGAAGGATGCCGCGCGAAGCTGATCAGTGATGCCGGCGTGCCTTCGGCAATACCGACAGGACGAACGATAATTCCCATCGTGATAACAAGAAGGACATTCAGTGTGACGTCATCCATGACGACCTCCAAACGGGGCGCCGCCTGACTGACAAGCGCAAACGCCGTCTACCGTCGTGCTAGCTTCCTGTCGCGCGCTTGTCGAGTGGCCGTGAAACGTCCGGCGCTGGCGCGCGCGCGAGATTGAATGTGGCGTCCATCGGCGTCGTTGGCGTGTCCGGCGAATACGCCGTGAGATTCGAACACGCGCTGATGGCAAGAGCCGTTGCGGCAACTGCGGTCGCCTTCCACAAGCTTGACATCATCCGCCTCCTGTTCCTCGGTACCAGGATTGCGCCAGATCGCACGCAGACTTGACGATATCAAGGCGCAAGGTGGCTTGACCATGCGTGGAATGCGGAAAACGCTGTCGGACTCAGCTGACATTCAGCTGACAGCTGACTGTCGCGCTGAAACGAAGGAGATTCAACGCCGCGCCGCATCTTGGATGTTCCAACCCGCGCGGGGTCGAGTTATTGGTGCCGAAAGAGGGGAACCGCAAGCAAGGGCAGCTAAATGCGGAGTTGTTCCTTGTCGAGCATGGCGCGCTATGGTATTTCGGGCCTTGCCGAATTGGCGTAAGATCGGGCTGAAAGGCGGTCGCAATGACTGCTGTCGTCCCGTTGGTGATACCCAAGGACGTCGAGCTCTTCGACGTTGACGGGATTCCTGTAACCCTCGGTAATATGCCTGGTTCGCCCTTTTCGGCAACCGCCTGGGATACACCTTCCCCGCGCGAATTCGACCCCGATTCGGCCCTGCACAACGGCGTGTCCGTCTCCGAAGCCGAATTCCGCGACGTCGTTGCGAGGGCTACGCGGGGGAGCACCATGAGCTGGTATGACTGGATGGGAGCACAGCACATGTGCCCGAAGTGCGCCTGGGCTGGTCTGGGACGCGACACGAAGATCGGAGACACTTTCAATGACGGTTCGGAGCGCCATTGCCCGAATTGCGATCACTACTTCGGCTTCGTCGCGTATCCGTCGATCTCCGAATCACTCACGGATCCTCGCGCGCCAGAGGGCGATCGCTTGTTTGCGGAGGTCGTAATGCAAGGGGTCGCGGAGATCAAGGCTAAGCAAGCGATCGCTCGCGCGGCGCTCAGCGCCCTGATCCCAGTCAACGTCCGCTATCGACCCTAAGCAGACATACCCATTGCTCCAAAGCGGCCCTTCGCGTTGGCCTAACGACCATCGTCTATGGACTGTACGTAGGCATTCCCTGCCATGCCGGTGAGCGTTGCTGTCCCACGTTAGCCTAAGTGCTCGACCAGCGGTGCATGGTCCCTGCCGCTACCGAAGGTCTAGTCGTCCGGATACCTCCCGTACTTTTCATTCGTTCGCTCAATCGGGAAGGTCATCATCGTGCCTCACTCTCGCATTGCCGCACCGCACTCGGCGCGATTCTTCGAGTGCTGCCGGACAGCGGTTACCGACCGGCGACGGTGGGCTGTGGACCGGTAGCGACGACTGGTCTCGGTCGGCACGTTCGAGGACAGTCAGACTACGGCGCCAACTCGCTGCCGTCAGCACACCCCCGGAGAAAGCCAGGGCCAGCGCAAACGGCCACCTCGCTTGCACCGTCGAATAGCTGAAGCAGTCCGGCAGCAAGTGCGGACGCGCCGATGAATCCGATATGCAGCCATAGACTGCACGCGACGCGCGCGCGTTCGATGTTGTTTTGCAGCTTGGGCATTGAATGGAGGTTCAGATTGGGACGGCGGTCCAGAGTTATCATCGCCGCCGAGCGATGCGGTGGCTACATTCGTTTGGCGCGAGCACGCGTCGTTGGATCGTCGCGCAGATTCTCAGCGGCTCAGCGACGTTCTGGACGCGTGATGCGGCGAGGAACGATCGCATGCAAGTCTCGCGCTCGGATACGAACGCATGGTCGGCGCAGGCGTGCTCGGCGAGGACAATTTGCTCCAACGGGTTACCGTCGCGCAGGAACAGGCCGGCGACCGGCGGCGAGAAGCCCGATCCCGATCAGGACCGACAGTACGGTGGCAACAATGGTCGCTGCCGACGTGAGGGCGGGCGAGGACGGGCTTGGCGTTCATGGCGATCTCCTTGCGGTCATGTTTCGGCTGGAAAGGTCCGGTGCTGCTGGGACGTACTTTCCGGCCGGCAGAGGTGCTTCAGTCCTTTAGCCGGGCTTAAACGTTCTGAAAGCTGTTCTGAAGGCAAGCGAAGGCGGGAGTAAATTCGCGACAATCGCGTGCTCAACCGCGCTCGCCGCCGTCCTTGCCGTGACCACCGTCTACCGTTTTGGCCGCTTCGAGCTGCAGCCGAATCAGCGCCGGCTGCTGGAGGACGGCCGCCCGTGGAGCTCGGCCACCGGGCATTCGACGTGCTGTTGGCGCTGGTCGAGCGCGCCGGTCAACTGGTGACCAGAGACGAATTGCTTGGCCTGGTCTGGCCCGGCGTGGTCGTCGAAGAGAACAACCTGCAGGTGCAGGTCTCCGCGCTGCGCAAGATTCTGGGGACGGCAGCCATCGCGACCACTGCGGGCCGCGGTTATCGCTTTACGCTGGAACTCACGCCTGCCGGCGAATGTCGTCATCGCTGCCGGCGGCGCAGCGGCACAACCTGCCGCCGCAGCTGACCAGTTTCATCGGCCACGAAGACGATCTCGACGAGTACGCGGCGCTGCTCGACCAGACGCGGCTGCTCACACTGACCGGCATCGGCGGCTGCGGCAAGACCCGACTCGCTGATCAAGCTCGCAGAACGGGTTCTCCAGTCGTTTCCGGATGGCGTTTGGTACGTCGATCTGGCGCCGCTCCTGGATGCAGAGCGCGTGGCGCTGACCGTTGCGACGCTGCTCGGGCATTCGAGAGGAGAATGACCGGCCGATCGTCGACACGCTTTGCGACCGCCTTGCCAGTCAACACATGCTGCTGGTCCTCGACAACTGCGAGCATCTGGTGGCGGCGTGCGCGGCTCTGGTACAGCGCGTGATCAGCGCCGCCTCCGGCGTGCGCGTGTTGGCGGCCAGCCGCGAAGGGCTCGGTGTTCCCGGCGAACGGACGGTGACTGTTCGTTCGCTGTCGTTTCCGCCGCCCGGATCGAAGCTTGACCCCAGAGCACTGGATGCCTGCGAGGCCGGTGCGCCTCTTCGTCGAGCGGGCACGACTGTCGGTTCCCAAATTCTCGCTGGCAGACGACAGCCGGCAGATGCCGTGGCCGAGATCTGCCGGCGATTGGACGGCATTCCGCTGGCCGTCGAGCTGGCCGCAGCCCGCGTGAAGATCGCTTACGGTGGAAGAAATCCGCGCCAGGCTCGACGACCGGTTCCGGCTGCTGACGGGAGGCAGCAAGACCGCCCTGGCGCGGCAACAGACGCTGCTCGCCACGATCCAGTGGAGCTACGACCATCTTGCGCCCGACGAGCAGCAGCTGTTGCGGCGGCTGTCGGTGTTTGTCGGCGGCTGGACTCTGGCCGGCGCCGCGCGCGTGGCCGGCGAGCAGCTGGACGAGTATGCGGTGCTGGACCTGCTCGCGCGTCTCGTCGAGCAATCACTCGTCACAACCAACCGCGTCGAGGGCGGCACGACCCGCTACTCGATGCTGGAAACGGTGCGCCAGTACGCGCAGGACCGGCTTGAACGAGGCCGGCGAGGGCGAGGCGACGCGCAACCGCCATCTCGAGTTCTACGTGGCGCTCGCGGAGGAAGCGGAACCGGAGCTTGTCGGCCAGGAGCAGGGCGCGTGGTTCGCGCGGCTTGACCTGGAGCGCGAGAACCTTCTGGCGGCGCATTCTTGGTGCGATCACGCCGAGGATGGCGCCGAGCTGGGATTGCGACTGGTTTTCTCGCTTAGTGGGTGTACCTGCGGCATCGCGGCCTGGTCCGGCGCTGGGACATCGGGTGACGGTGGAGGCACTGACGCGGCCTGGGGCACAAGGTGCGCAACCTCGCTCGGTGCCGGGCGCTCTGGGCTGCGGGCGAGGCTCAGCTATTTTATGGGCCGTTACGCGGAGGCGAAGAGATTACGTGGAGACGAGCCTGTCCATCTCCCGTGAGATACGCAACGAGGGAAGAGCGGCCGAAGCGCTCCGGTTATTGGGGTATGTCGGTCCTCGCCCTGAGGAAACAGAGCCATGGCGCGCACAGCATTTCCAGGAGGCGCTTGCGCTTTCGCGACAGTTGGGCGACAAGCGCCGGCTCTCCCGCGCGCTCAACGTCGCTCGCTGAGCTGCACCGCGCAGCGGAGGACCTGGATGAAGGCAGCTGCCGCTGTGTACGAGGAAGCCTTGGCGCTTGACCGCGAGCAGGGGAGATCACCGCTAGCATTGCCATCCAGTCTTATAAACCTCGCAAGGGCATCGATCAGTCTCGGATTGGGAGACCGCGCCCGCGGGATGCTGCGAGAGGCGATTTGCAATCGCTCGAAGAGACTCGGCTCGAAGCGGGAGCTGGCGTCTTGGTCTCTGGATCGTCTCGATCGGGACTTGCGGCGTACTTTCGGGGAGTGGGAGTTCGCCGCCCGGCTCTATGGGGCAACTCGAAGCACTATCGGAGCAAATGGGCTACCACCGCGAGCCCGTCGCAGCGAGGCGTTCCTGGCGCCCGCTTATCGCGCGAACGCGGGAGGCGCTCGGTGCAGCAGCGTTCGCCGACGCCGAGATCCGCCGGCCGCGCGCTTTCCTATGACGAGGCGATCGCGGAGGCACGCGCGTGGCTGGACCGGCATTCCTGATGGCTTGTTATTCGTCTGCCTCGCCCATCGCGCATTTTGGCGCAATGATGGTTTCGCCAGCTTACTGATTTGCATGTCACGAGGCTCTCCGCTACGCGGTCGGCCGTCCGCGCGGTGACCGGCCGCTTTCGAGGACGAGGCGCTACGACCGGTCGTGGCCGATAGCAGCCAGTGGCCAACTGACCGCTTACGACCCCTAGCGGACGTGCGCGGGATCGCGTGCGAGCGCGACTATATTCTCCCATAGGTCGAAAATCGCAGGCTGGGACCGAGGGGGTTCGGCCCGCCCGTTTTGTGCCGCTTGTGCTTCCGAGATGTACGCGTCGAAGATGCAATCTCAACCGCGACGCGCCGCCTCGATTGCAGCGATGTCGATCTTCTTCATCTCCATCATCGCATCGAACGCGCGCTTGGCGGCAGCGGGATCGGGATCGGTGATCGCTTTCGTCAGGGCGATCGGCGTAATCTGCCAGGACAATCCCCATTTGTCCTTGCACCAGCCGCACGCGCTCTCCTGGCCGCCGTTGCCGACGATCGCGTTCCAGTAGCGATCCGTTTCGGCTTGGTCAGCGGTTGCGACCTGAAACGAGAACGCTTCGTTGTGCTTGAACGCAGGTCCGCCGTTGAGCCCGAGGCACGGAACGCCCATCACGGTAAACTCGACGGTCAACACGTCCCCTTTCTTCCCCGACGGAAAGTCTCCCGGTGCGCGGTGCACCGCGCCGACGGACGAATCGGGAAAGGTCTTGGCGTAAAACCGCGCCGCGTCCTCGGCGTCGCGATCGTACCAAAGGCAAATCGTGTTCTTTGCTGGCTTCACCATGTCACTTCTCCATCGAGATGAGCCACCCGAGGCCGGAGTCAACGATGTGCTCGCAGTCTAAGGGCATTGGCTCGGCCGACATTTCCGCTCTACTTACGAACTCCGAACTCCACTCACGTCAGACGGGTATCGATGGGCGCCCTGTCAGGCCGGTCGTGTGCGTTATCGACGAAATTCAAGGGCGCACTCACCAGCTCTTCCCGGTCGACGTCGTCAAGGGTTGGCACGTGCAGCGCATAGAAGCGGCCGCCGAGTTGCGGCAACTCGCCCGTGGCGTACAACCGAATGCCACATCGCGAGCAGAAGCGGTATGTGAGGCCAGCGTGCAGTCCTTCCGGGTGGAATCCACTGATAGCTGCCAAGCACATCCTCGCCGACGAGCAGCTTGAACTTATCGCCGCGTACGAAAAGGAACCACACGCCGATAGCAACGGACTCACCACGTCCATGGCGCATGCCACAGCATCTCGAATGGCTAAACGACCCACACGTCAGGAGCGTACAGATCACACCTAAGATGCCGACCCTCGCCATTCAACGGCAAGTCGGCAGCATCGTGATCCAGCACGGTCAGCTCGGGGCGCCAGAGGGAAAATCAATGGCCCGCGAGGGCAGGCCCTAGCTATTTTTGGTGCCGGCGAAGAGTCGAACTCCCGACCTTCACGCATTACAGATGCGTTTCCAACGAACTTCCTAATCAACGACTTATCAATATAATCAATATTATGAGTACTTGCGGCACGCTGCGGTATGTCACAATACTGCCGAAGGTGCTGGCACCATGCTGGCACGGAGGCCACTTTGGCGACGCTGAACCGTAAGGCTTAATAAGGGCGATCTCGATAATGCGCGGAGTTCGCTCTAGGCGGTATCGAATTTGGGACACCGCGGTGCCCAGCCTGTTCGTCAGCGTGGCTCCGTCGGTGTGAAGTCATTCAATGTACAGTGGTCGAGGACTGGCTCCAAGTCGATCGAGCACGAAGGATTTCAGGCATGACGTTGGAGCAGCGCGGGTCCAGGCCAGAAATCCTGAACGACGCGTCAAAGCGCAGCACCCTTGGTTGCCAGGCGCATACCGAGGCACGTGGCGCGGCGTGCATCTCGACGCCGAATTCAAGCCGTGGGCGATCGCACATCGGAAATGGGGCGCCGGGTCCGTCAATCGGATCGAGTCCGCGTTCGTCGAAAGCCTTGACTGAAAACGCGACAGACATCAACGCACGTGGCTGATTGAAAGTGGCGATCGCGGCGGCTTCGGCGCAGGGATCCGCCGAGAGCACAGTCAACGGGAGCTCACGAGGGCTAAATCCTCGTTGGCGAAGGCGGTTGAATGGGGTTTCCTCGCTGCCAGCCCGCTGACTATGGTCAAGCTGCGGAGGTCGACAACGCGCGGGTTCTACCTCAGCCCGGCCGAGGAGGCGCTTGCAGGGAGCCCTAGTGAAGCGGGACCTCGCGAACATGGCAGCGCGCAAACGTGGAAACGTTCACCGTGCCGATCGCGGCTTTTACAGGCCCCTCCTGCATTGCCAAATGGCGGCTACGGCGACCACCTAACGCCGATGGTTCTAACCGCGCTCAACACCGGATTGCGCCGCGGCAGTTGATCGCGCTCGATTGGACAGACATCGATTTGCCGGCAAAGCGCTTACGTTCGCGCGGCGACCGCGAAAGACAGGTAAATCGCGCCACATCCCGCTAAACAGGTCCCTATCAGTCCTTACACGCTGGAAACGGCAGGGCAGGGCGCGGGGCAGGTTTTCAACGTCCGTGATGTAAAACCGCGTGGCGAACGTTAATGGCGGGTGCGGCGATTAAGGACTTCAATTTCCACGACCTGCGACATACTTTCGCATCAAAGCTCGTGATGGCCGGCGTAGATCTCAACACCGTGCGTGAGTTGCTTGGGCATGCTGATCTGAAGATGACGCTCCGCTATAGCCACCTCGCGCAGGAGCACAAGGCGGCCGCGGTCAGCTCGTGTCGGCGAAATGACAAAGCGACGCTCACCGACTCGGGGAGGCAAAGCCAAGCCGTTTCCGCTGACGCTCGCACCAAACGTGACCGGCAAAACACTGGATAGTATCGTCACACGCCGCGAACTGGTCGCGCTAGTTGCAGCAAATGTTCCGAAAGATAGGCGACGATGAGACAACCGTCACAACAAGGTTTCGAATAGCCGGGTTACCTATACGACGTCAACCACGGAAAATTGAAGAGACTCGGAGGAGGGTTTGAGCTTGGCGCTGTCTACGATTGGGCGTTGGAGAAGGGGCTCCGTGCAATGGTGGATGTGCTTCCCAAGCGTTCGAGCCTCAGGACCCTTGCAGTAACACATTCGGGATACAAGCTGTCCGCCCATGCTCACCCGCTCCCACAGTCGCTGGAGGCGGCAGGCTGAATAGATGCCTTGTACAAAAAGGTTCTCCACCTAGTCACGCCCTTGCGGCAGCAGGGACAAACTACAAAGGTGACGAAGAGGCTGAAAAATGGGACGCAGGGTCGCTAAAACGCACGAACCCAGGCCGCGATAACGCCCTATCTCATAGAATTGGAGGGATAGACACTATTAATTCGGAATTCTGCGGAGAGCGGGAACCACGGCAGGTCGCGATCGTTCGCGTCCGCCCCTTTTAAAGGAACCACCGTGACCAACTCAAAATCCGCTTGCAGATATTCCCGTATTGCCGGAGAGTCGCTGGCGATCGTGTACGACGCGATCAACGCCGGCCATCTTTCAACATTTCTCGTCGGTCGCCGCCGATTTGCGCGTCCTGACGCCATTCGCGCATGGGTTGACTACCTCGAAGCCCAGAGCGATGCGGAAAGGCCGGTAACTGCCGTGCCCGCAGCGGCGAACGGGCGGCAGCATGAGTGCCGCCGACATTAGGCGCGCGCACAGATCCTCCGCGACGCGTGCATGGCATTCGCGCCGACAACGAGTATTACTTCCTATCCTCGGCTCGCCAACGAATTCGCGTTGGCGACGATGCTCAGCAAGTTGGCCGGACGCGCGCTCTCCCTAGTCACCTGGCCCAATGGCATCGTAGCCATGGTTGACGCAGAGCCAGGCACAAGCGGCTGGGATGACCTATTAGTCAAGACCTACTCAGCCAGCCTCCAGAATCATTGCGGTCCGGTGTTCGGGGGTTGACATGGGCGCTTCTCCCAACTGGCAAGTCGTTCCATCCCAATACGCCGCCGTACCGCCAGAGCTTTTCGCGCTACCTCAGTGGGTGGTCTGGAAGCGCGTCACGAAACCTGGCGTGCCGAAGCCGACAAAGGTTCCGTATTCGGCCGCGCAGTGACGGTCCGGCCAGTACTACCTGGCCCAAACACCTGGGCGACCTTCGAGGAAGCCGCCGCTGCGGCGGCGGCGAGCAAGCTTACGGGTGTCGGATTTGTACTTTGAAGGCGATCCCTACGTCGGCATCGATCTCGACAACTGCATCGATGCCGAATCCGGCGAACTTACTGCTGAGGCCAGCGGCATCGTCGCGACAATGAATAGTTATACCGAGCGCACTCCTAGCGGAAACGACCTCCACATAATCGTCCGAGGAAAGCTGCCGGCCGGGCGGACGGAAGAAGGGGAACATTGAGATGTACAACACCGGGCGCTACTTCACGATGACCGGTGACTCCTGGCCGAAACGAACGGCGCTATCGAGAATCGCACGGCCGAACTCAGTGCCTTACACCACGACGTATTCGGCCAGCGCAACGACGAGCATAGCTGCGTCGGTCCAACAACGATAGCGTAAGGGGCACCACGGATCCGACTGACGATCAGGTCTTGGCGGGCGATCCGCGCCTCGCGCCAGCGCTGTGACCTTTGCGGCGTTGTTGCCGGCGATTGGGCGGCAGGCCAGGGCTACCCTTCGCAAAGCGAAGCCGACCTCGCACTTGCCCGGCATGCTAGCCACCTCCTGCGGCGACAATTCGGCACAGATCGACCGGCTGTTCCGCACCTCGGCGTTGGTACCTGTGAAGTGGGATGAACACCGCAGGCAGTCACCTACGGCGAGAAGACCATCGCCAAGGCACTGGAAGGCTGCGGCGAGCACAACGAAGACGATTCGCCGGTATCTGGCACCTTCACCGATCAAGGCGACAAGGCGCGCGCGTTGGCCAAATTCAACGCGAAATTTCGCGGTGGTACGCGCGGGCAAGAGCGTCCGCATCCTGGAGAGCACCGTGATAGCTTCGGACGCGTGGACGGGGTCTCTCTTCTTAGCCAGGCCGATTTTGGCTTAGCGGTCAAGAACTGGGAGGTTCCGGGCAAGAAGCGTGGGGAACCCGGCAACTGGTGGCTGAGTCATCCGGGCCGGCGCGAATACTCCAACATTGACTTCAATCCCGGGAGTACGAGGGAGGGTGAATACAACTTCTGGCAAGGGTTCCCGGTATTGGGGCAGGCGAGGGACTGTCACCTATTTTGGCGGTTTGTCCAAGACGTGATTTGCGCGGGCAGTGAAAGCTACCAATATCTCCGTCGCTATGGCTCACACGGTTCAGCGGCTCTGGCGAACGCCCCGAAGTTGGAATCGTACTTCGCGGTGGACAAGGGGACCGGAAAGAACACGTTCGTGGAAGCGCTTGGCTCGTTGGTGGCACCCTCACTTCACGACCGTAAATCACTTGGACCAAGTCATCGGTCGATTCAACGCCCACTTGATGAACTCGCCTTATCATCCACGCCAATGAGGCCCTGTGGGCGTGCAGCAACAAACACGAGGCTGGGAAACTGAAGGCCATGATCACCGACCCCACGTTCAACATTGAACAGAAAGGCATTGATTCAATTCCGATTTCGAACTACCTGCGAATTTTCATCAGTTCCAACGAAGATTGGGCCGTTCCGATCGATTCTGACGATCGCCGCTTTGTGGTACTGGATCTATCCGATCGCCACAAGCAGGACAGGGAGCTACTTTGCAGCCATTCATGCTGAGATGAATAACGGCGGCCACGAAGCGCGTTGATGTACGACCTTCAGCACGAAAACTTGGCGAGGTTTCCATCCCAGGGCCAAGCCCAAGTCTCGGTTCGGATTCGACATGAAGGTGCGCAGCGCCGACAGCGCAACCCCGATGGCTTTACGAGTGTCTGCAGGCAGGTTGCTGGTCGGGCGAGGAACGTTCCGGTGGGCGGCGGCGGGCCTCGAGAGCGGACGCCGAGTGGCAAACCGCGATGGCCGAAGGAGCACGATCGATGGCGCGTATCGCACGTGGTGTCGGCGGCATAACGAGGCGATTTCCCTTCCAGGGCAGCCTCAATGTTGTTCAAACAGCCTTACACTGGAGCTCGTGCCGGAAATGCGCGATGTCTCGTCCGGGCGATGCCACCGGGGACGGCAAGCGGCCGTCGGCGCGCAGTATTCCCGGAATTGGGAAATGGCCCGGCTGTCGTTCGAAAGGGCGATGGACGCGGAGGGCCGGATCGAGTGGGCGCCCGGGCTAGCGCCGAGCGCTCACGCGGCGTGCGGGAGGACTGCGGGCGCGTCCGGTCCGACGCGGTCGCGCGCTGTCCAAGTCCGCATTGCGAGTCTGCAAGCGGTCTGGACGCCAAGCACGGGCAGTGCGAGCGGTAATGGCGATATCCTGTTTCCAGCAGCATCAATATTTGATTGGACTGGGTGGACTGCATGGACGCTCCCCCACCGCGTGGCGCTTCAAGGGGGTCATGCTCCGCCGCCTCCGTGGACCACGTGGACGATTTCGGCAGTCCCCTGTAGAGATGCTGACGCAGCCTGTACTCCCTCGCCCCCAGCAGTAGTACTCAGCCCTAGCACCTCGTGCCTCATTGCCGAGCACCAGGACCAAGTACTCGGCAAGTCGTTCCCTAACCAAGCCCCCGGCGCACGGTCCCCTCGCGCGCGAGAAGGAATAACCTCGTAGCGAGGGGGGAGCTCCGCGGCCCCCGATCCTAGCGACGCCAAGCACGTTCATTTACAGATAGTTTCTCAGCACCTAGTTCTTGGTACCGAGAACTGGGCGCCGGAGATTGACCAGCCTCCAACGGTACCTTTGCCGCAGATAAGGTGGAGTGTGGACCTGCACTTTACGGGGGTAGCGCCTACTTCGCAGCTACTGCTTTGCGAGGTGGTGCCCTATTCGCCCAGCAATACGTAACTT
>ERZ1370068.866-contig-10793_pt1 | contig 33966 bp, 32 predicted proteins | sample MGYA00561227_ERZ1370068 | MGnify/ENA primary metagenome ERZ1370068 (study PRJEB38410, sample SAMEA6850437) | metagenome | study: Metagenomic assessment of the ecological functions of the soil: analysis of the soil microbiota associated with the...
TAGTTACGTATTGCTACTATGCCGACCAGATCCGGCAGGTGCCCTGGAATGACGGCGCCGTGATCCGCGAGCTCGTCGAGTGTCCTGGCGATTCGCTGCAGACGCTCGGCGCCTACATCGCTTTTGTGGCCGCGCCGCGCACGCCGCGCGCGCTGTGGCGGTTCAGCCTCGTGATCGAGCAGGTTCCATAACTCAGGCGCGCTCTCGCTCGTGATCACGATGCTCTGCCTGTTTTGTGGGCATGGTGCTTGGACTCCAGGGGCTCTGACCTGCTCGAGCGATTCGGTCTGGTGAGTCGCTCGCTTCGGTTGCGCGCTCGCCCTGGAAGGGAACCCCCAAGCCGGTGATCACGGCCTCTACTGCGGTTGGCGGAACTGCCCTTGCCTCGAGTCGGCCTCGATGGCGACGGACCAGCCGGTAAGATGAGATACGGGCGGTGATCCTGGCGTCGCGTCGTCGTAATCTGATATTCTGGCGGCGACTGATGCCGCCGGCAGCCGCCAGGCGATTCTTTCAGCCTCATTGGTCTCTGCGGCGAAGCGCAACTGTGGTTCGCGGCAGATCATGGGCGTGATCCGGGCAGTTCCGTCGCAGATGCGGGCGCGCGGTCGAGCTCGAGGACGTCGCTGGCGCAGTGGGTTCGGCGTCGCCTCGCGTGGTGCCTTTGGTCGCGCTTCACGAGTGGTCCCGACGCGGAAGGCGGCCGCTGACGACGACTTGTGGAGCCGTTTCATCGGTCATGCGCCGTTGTTTCGACTGGCATGCTGACCGCGGGACGCTGCTTTTGGCGAGTCCGACATGCGCCAGACGCGCGCCACGAGCTGAACTGGTCGTTTCAGCGTCGCTTCGCGGCGCTTTTTTCCCTTCACGACCCAGATCACGAAACCGCAGTTCGCCTCGGTGATGACGGCTACCGCCTGACCGGTTCGAACAGGTCGCGGCTCGGAACCTGGCGCGCCCGGTGTCGATGTACGAAGTGTCACGCTGATCGGCCGGATCGAGTCGATCACCACGATCGGCGAATATCGGCGGCTGGTCACGTGCCGTGCAACGAGAATCCTTCGATCATCTGACGACAGCGACGCGCGAGCGTCCTCACTGGCGTCTGGCGCTGGTACCCGAATCCATCCCGTGGGAGCTGAACCTTTTCGCGAGCGGCGATCGATACAGCTCTCACGCGAAAAACCGCCACGCGCTTGAGAGAACCTGACCAGCGTTCGCTCAGCGGCTTCAGCGATAGCCTCGGCGGCAACCAAGCAGAAGCGAAGCCACCAATGACGCTATCGCCGCGATGTTCTTTGACTTCTGCTGGCGCCGGCGTTGGCGCGCTGATCGCGCTGCATCAGCGACGCCGTGCCGGGACCCGAGCCGCAGCAGCTCATTTGCGACGACGTCCGAAAGTTGCCGGAGGCTTCGACGCCGACCGCGAGCTCGCGGGAAGAAGTGACCTGCACAAAGCTGCTCGACGGTGATCCCCTGCTCCTACTTCGATTTGCCGATTACTGGCGCGCTTCTCGCGTCGTGGCGGGGCACTGGCGTGGAGTGGTGGCGCCGGAGCAGCGGCAGCTGTTTCTGCCGATGCGTTCCACCAGGCTGCTGCTTCGTAACTACGGATCCGCGCTCGCCGAATTAATGGCGATCGCCTGATGGTGCTGCCGCTTTTGCGGCGATCTGCGACCGCCGAAGTGGTCGTCCGCACCCGAGGGTGGCGGAGCACTGGGGCGCGCAAGTGCCTGTTAACCACGCTGCGCGCGCATTAATCTGCGGGCTGAAAGCCTGGGACGTCACTGATCGAGGCATCTCGCACGCGCGAACTTCTCAAGAATGCCGCCGGCGCCGAGGTGACTGTAGCCGGCTACCCGGCCGTCATCGAGTTGCCTCTGAGACCGAGTAAACAAGAATGGCGCTGCCGTGCCGGCGACCTGGTGGACCGCGACGCCAGTGGTTGCGCCGCGGCCGGGGCCGCCGAACCGGCTATTATCGGTCGATGATGCGTGCGGTTCTCGTGAGGGCGCGGACGCTGCATTCGGCGCTGAAAGAGTGTTTACGGATCTGCGGTGTCGCCCGCGTCGACAGTGGTGGCCGCTGTTCTGCTGTAAGCCGAGCGGTTTCGGCAGCCGCCCTCGTGGCTGTCGCCCGTACCGCAACATACCGTCCGTCATCGCCTCACTCGCGGGCATCAGCGATTTCGCCGCCGAACTGCCCGCGCCCGCCCCGGAGGCTGATCCGTGCGCTTTTCGGCGGCGCATCCGCCGGCAGCTGCGCGATAGTTTTCCCGCGGTGAATCCGCCGTTTGGTGCATCCGTCGGCGTCGCGTCATCCACGGCAGCACCCGATCTTCCAGCCCTCCCCAGAATGCCAAACCTCGACCGCTCCAACCTTGACTCAGACTGCGTGCGCTGCAGCCAGGTATTGCGGAGAATGCAGCGGTCGCACGCGGAATTGCGAGGGTGTTTGAAGCGGCAGGAGTTCCGAGTGTCGGTTCACGAGAGGAAACGCTGTGATTTGAGCGCCCATTCGGGTGGTCAATCGAGGTCGCAGCTGTGATGCAAGTCCGTCTGCGCGTCGACATGCTCAGGATGGCGCGTCGCAGGTCGGAAGAATCCGAGGAAAGCGCAGCACGACATAGGGACCCGCAGGCACGCCCAGTCCGGTGGTCTGGCTGAACCTGTCGTTCTTCGATGCCGAAGGCGTTCGCCGGGTTCAGTATCCCCGCCAGGCGAGCGTCGAGTTGACTGTAGCGCGTCAGATGTCCACCAGCGTGCTGTTCCTCGATCTGGTTTGCCAGGTCGCCGACGATCGCCGTCGGGAACGCAGCACTTTATGTTCGTCGACGCCCTGCCGCACCAGCGCAGGGCACGCTGACAGCCCTTCGCGACCGCTTCAACACGGCGCATCGTGATGGAGTCGCGCCGAAGCGATAGTTCCGCGGTTCATGCGCTCCAGCGGTCGCCCTGGCGGCGCCTACGGTTCAGTCGCGCAGCCCGCGAGCACGCAAGGAGCAGGGCGCCCGCGGTTCGGAAGCGCTGGCCCCACATCGGCAACTCTTTGCGGCCGTTCAGGCTGCGGACTTAGCCGGCGCCGCTGGCTTCGCCCGCCTGGGTCCCGGTCGCGCCCCCGGGGCTCGGCGGACATCGCGGGCCTTCTTTCCCGGCAGGTGGCAGCCCAGCCCGGATGCGCGGGCGTCGAAGCGCGCGCGCTGACGTCGTTGTTGCCTCGCACGGCCTGCGCGAGCTGGCAGCTGGTTGGATCAGCGAGCTGCCAGGTCGCCGCTGATCACGTGATATTCCCGATCACGTAGCAGTAGGAATCGGGCGACGCCGCCGGCGGCATTTGTCACGCGGTGCTGGGCGGTGTAACGCAGCCCGTTCGGCCGTCGGAGCGGCATCGCTGCTGGAAGAGGTCGAAGCAGCACGTGATGTAAGCGCCCGCTTTCGGGTCGCCTCGCGCGCATCAGCGTCGGAGCATAGCGCATCGTCACTGGATCGTTAAAGATGCGGCGGAACAGCCGTGATCGCGTCTCTCTCCAAAGCGTCTTGCGCGACTTCATCGATTCGAGAGCCCGGTCAGGCGAAATGGGCCTGGCCGAGCGCCGTGGTGGTAGCTGTCACGTCCGGGCGTCGGTTCGCTGCAGCGACCTCGAGCGAGCGGGGATCGCGTCTGCGGCCTTGCCGGCCTGGCACGAGGGCGAGGGCGCGCCCTGGGCTAACGTTGCCGCATCGGGGTGGACGGGCAATCTCGGGCGCTCTTCTCGCATTATGTGCGCACATGTGCGAGGGCGGGAGACTCGTGGAGGAGAGCTGGCTTCTGAGTCTCGAGCCGGTCGCGTGGATGAGCGCGCAGCCGCGCTGTCGGGGAGTCCGCGGCCTTGGCGTGGCTGCGCGCGGTCGCGCGTCCTCAGCGCATGCGCCTTCCTGCTCGTGACCTGGGCGGGGAGCGCAGGAGTATCGGGGATGTTGCGTGGCCGCCGCTGCCTGGCGCGCCGCCTGCATGGTTCCAGCAGAATTCAGGCATGCCCATACGGTCGAACTGCGCGGCAGCGAGGATGCCGATGCCGACGCGGTCTGCCTCGGCCTCGTTCGCACGCGTGTAGTTGATTTGGCTCTGGGCCGCGAGTCCTGGCCGTGGTCACGCTGCCGAGCACGGCATCGCTTGGCAGGCCGGTCGTCGCGCCGATCAGGATCGCCGCGAGCAGCTGGCGCGCGGGAGCGAGGTTCTGTCGCGCGCCCCGCATTCTGGATCGAGCGTGATGTGCCGCTGGGTGACGTGCGCGCATCTCGCGCGCGAGGACGCCCGCGAGCTCGGTTTCGCTGCAGTCGCCTGATCGAGGCCCGCGTTGACGCCGATGAAGCCGCCGGGCAGCGCGAAGGCGTTGATGTCGGAGTCGGCGCACGGCAAAGAACGTGAAGCGGTGCGCTCCTTCCGGCGCTCAGGCTCTGCCAGTCGCATGCCGAGGGACTGCAGGTACTGTTGATCTCGGGGTCATCCACGATCTGGCCGGCGTCGCGCATGCTGCGGACGATCATGAGGCCGATCTTGCATTCGTCTCGAGCGAGAGCGTCGTGTTCGCCGGGCTGCCGATGTCGGGCAGCTCGGCCGGCTGGTCTGCGCGGCCGCCAGCGGAGCGCCCGCGGCGATCTGCAGCATCAGGGACGGCGAGCAAGCGCAACGCATCGGGAAAAACCTCGCGGAAGTCCCGTTTCGACCGCGGCCCGGGCGCATGGTTCGCCGTCCCCCGCTCAGAGCGCTTCCGAGTGCGAAGTCGGCGAGCCGCGAACGCTCTCCGCGCACCAGCGTGACGTGGCCCGGCGTGCTGCCAGCCGCGGAAGCGGTTGACGACGTGGGTGAGTCCCGAGGTGGTCTCCGGTGAGGTAGGGCGTGTCGATCTGGGCGATGTTGCCGAGGCAGACCAGCTTCGTGCCTGGCCCGGCGCGCGTCACGAGCGCCTTCATCTGCTTCGACGTCAGGTTCTGCGCCTCGTCGAGGATCAGGTAGCGGTTCAGGAAGGTGCGGCCGCGCATGAAGTTGAGCGAGCGGATCTTGATGCGGTTGCGCAGCAGGTCGTTGCGTCGCCGCGCGGCCCCAGCTGCCGCCTTCCTGCGCTCTGCGTCAGCACCTCGAGGTTGTCCATCAGCGCGCCCATCCAGGGCTCCATCTTTTCCTCCTCCGTGCCGGGCAGGAAGCCGATGTCCTCGCCGAGCGGGATCGTCACGCGCGTCATGATGATTTCGCTGAAGCGGTTCGTCGTCGAGCGTCTGCGCGAGCCCGGCGGCGAGCGTGAGCAGCGTCTTGCCGGTGCCGGCCGGACCCAGGATCGGTGACGAAGTCGATGTCCGGGTCGAGCAGCAGGTTGAGCGCGAGGTTCTGCTCGCGGTTGCGCGCCGTGATGCCCCAGACGCTGTGCGCGTCGCTGCGGAAGTCGCGCGTCGACTCCGAGCTCGCGACGTCGCCGTCGATCCGCGCGCACGATCGCCTCGATGCCGTCGTCTTCTCCGGTCGCGTAGAGGAACTGGTTCGGCTGCCACTCGCTCACCAGCGGTGCCGCGCACGCGGTACCAGGTGCGGGACTGCTCCGTGCCAGGACTCGACGTTGCTGCCCGTGCGTCTCCCAGAAGTCGGCGGGCAGCGCGCTGCACGCCCGTGAAAGCAGCAGGTCCGCGTCCTCGATCGTGCTGGTCGCTGTAGTAGTCCTCCGCGTGCACGCCGAGGATCGCCGCCTTGATCCGCAGGTTGATGTCCTTCGACACCAGCGTGACGCGCGTGCCGGGCAGTTCCATCTGCAGCGCGAGCGTGTACGCCGGAGCAGTGTTGTCGATCGCCATGCCCGGGCAGGGTGTCCGGCAGGCCGGCGGCGAGGCGCCGCGTCTGGAAGAAGAGCCGGCCCGGTCGCGCGGCTTCTTGCCGTGGTTGCCGGACTCGGCCGGCGGGCAGCTCGAGGCCGCGGTCGATCTGCTCCTTGGTCGCGTTGTCCATCAGCTCGTCGAGGAAGCGGCTCACCTGGCGCACGTTGCGCGCCGACTCGGACAGGCCTTTCTTGCCGGCGTCGAGCTCCTCGAGCACGACCATCGGCAGGTAGATGTCGTGCTCACTCGAAGCGGAACATGGCGGCGGGGTCGTGCATGAGCACGTTCGTGTCGAGCACGAACGCGCGGCGGGCGCCCTTCGCGGGCCGGTTCTTCAGCATCGGCTTGCGAGTTCCCGGGCGGCGGCGAGACCTCCGCGGCGTGGCCCTTGACGCGCACCTTGCGCCACTCGCGCCGGATCTGACCCTTCGCATCGATGAGGAACGTGCTTCTCTCTATTCCCATCATTTTCCTTCCGTACATGTTCTTCTCTTTCCAGACACCGAACAGGCCGGCGACCGCGTGGTCCTCGTCCGAGCCGAGTTCGAATCGGGAACTCCCAATCTTGTCGCTTGAACCCTGGCGTGGGACTCGAGCGTAGTCGGTCGAGATGCCGACGTGATGCGCGCGTGGCCCGCCGGAAAGCCGCACGCGAGGTCGCGGAAGTCGCTGCCCTCGAGCGTGCAGCCGGGGCGTGTTGTCACGCGGGTAGAAATAGACGACGAGGTTTCATCGCCCTGGGCGCCCGGCGGAACTCGCCGCCCGTGGTTGCGATGCTGAAATTTCGGAGCCTTGGGCCCGCCTCTGACCGCGGCCATCGCGTCAGTTCTTCACCGGCTCGAGGATCGCGTCGAGGTTCATCTGGTCGCAGAAATCCATGAACTCTCGCGCAGCGCCCCGACGTCGGATCCGGGACGGCACGTTGACGACCATGTACACCGAGAACATCTGCGCGCCGGTGTGCGCCGCCGCGTAGCTGCGGGTCGAGAGCTCGCCGATGTCGATGCCGCGCGCCGCGAAGAATCCCGAGAGTCCCGCGACGATTCCGGCCTGGTCGATGCAGACGACGTCCACCGAGTAGGGACCATGTCCTCGCGGACGGCGCGCTGCGTCGTGCGGCGCACCTGGATCGTGACGCCCGAGGACTCCGCGAGCTTCGCGGAGGTCGGTCTCGATGCGCGCGATCGAGCTGCCAGTTGCCCGCGACCAGCATCAGGATCGCGAAATCCGAGCCGAGCGCCGTCATGGGCTCTCGCTGATGCTGCCGCCGCAGTCCGCGACGACCTTCGAGAGATCGTGCACGAGACCGATGCGGTCGTCACGCCGATGGCGGATATTGCGATGAACTGTTTCATGCGGGAAAAGCGGGGCTTCAGGAGTGTGACCGGGATCGGCATGGCGATGATATCGCGCTCCGCGCGCGCCTTCGCGCTCGCGTGGCGCGCGCCCGTACCATCCGCCTCCGGTGCCGGCCGATCGGCCGGGGGGTGACATGTTTCGCGGCAGCCTCGTTGCGCTCGTGACGCCGATGACGGAGTCCGGCGACGTCGATCACGTCGCGTTCGGGCGCCTGCCTCGACTGGCACGCGCGCGAGGGCAGCGATGGCGTCGTCGTCGGCGGGACGACCTGGCGAGTCGGCGACGCTCGAGCGCGGCCGAATCGGCGGAACTGCCGCAGATCGCGGTGCAGCGACCTCGGCGGCCGCCTGCCCGTGATCGCGGGCACCGGCGGCGCCTGACCGCGCATTCGGTCGAGCGCACGCGCACGGCCTGCGAACTCGGCGCCGACGGCGTGCTCGTCGTCACTCCTTATTACAACCGTCCGCCGCAGGAAGGCCTGTACCGGCACTTCAGCGTGATCGCCGACGCCTCGAGCGTGCCGCTCATCTCTTTACAACGTGCCGTCGCGCACCGCCTGGTGATCTCCTCGCCCGAGACGCGTCGAGCGGCTCGTCGGGCACCTCGCAGATCATCGGCATCAAGGACGCGACCGGCAGCATCGCGCGCGCGCGCAAGGAGATCCTCGAGCGCGTGGCGACGACTTCTCCGCTTTCGGGCGACGATCCGAGCTGCCGCGAGCTGATCGCGCCGGGGCGCAGGGCGTCATCACGGTCACGGGCAACGTCGCGCCGCGGCTCATGCACGAATGGTCGAAGCGCGCTCTCGACGACCTTGCAGGGCTGCCCGGGAACTCGACGAGCGCCTTTCGGGTCTGCACACTGCACTCATTCGTGGAGTCGAACCCGATCCCCGCCAAGTGGGCGCTCGGGACCAGCTTGGGCTGATCGGCGCCGGGAATCCGGTTGCCGCTCGTCGGCCTGTCGGAACGCGCAACATGCGAACCGTGTTCTGCGGCGATGCCGCCGCGCCGGAGCGATTCGAATGAGGAATGGCCTGATACGCCTGGGCTGTGTTGCAATCGTCCTGCCGCTCGCCGGCTGCTCCGTGCTGCCCGACGCCTACACCGGCTGCAATGACCCCAAGCCCTACGAGGCCGCGGTGCAGAAGCGAGTCCTTCGCGCGTTCCCGGCCGGGCGCCGATCTGCCGGACACGCGAAACGCGCTCAAGATTCCGGAGATGAAGGGCCCTGACCTGCCGCCGGATCCGGCAGCAGTTGCCCGATCACCCGCCCACGATCGCGACCATCCGCCGTGGCAAGCGCTGGCGGCGACTCAGCGCCGGCCAACGACCGCCGCCGCGACGACATGCAGCCCTGCGCGGGTCCGACATTGCGCGATGGATGATGGCAGGCCGTGGCAGACGCGGCTCGGCATCAACCACAAGCCCACGACGAACACCGACTTCGACGGCGGTTCCAGCGTTGAATTCAACAGCAGCACCGGTTTCCTGGTCGGAATCGGCTACGACCTTTCGAAGCACTCTCGAGGTCGGCGCGAATTCTCACCTACGACGACGCAGCAGCTACGAAGCGCGGCTGGCCGGGGACGATCCGGGCGAGTATTCCCGGTCAACGGCAGCCTCAAATCGATGGGCGTGATGTTCGACGCCACGTACTACTTCATGACGGGCCGGTCTCACGCCATTCATCACGACGGGCATCGGCTGGAACTTCGTGGACACGAACATCCCGACCGAGCCGCCCCAGGTCGGTGCTGCTGGTGGAATCCGTGGTACGGATACATCTGGCGAGGGTTTCCAGGACACGAAGAATGTCGACGGGTTTGCCTACCAGCTGGGCGCCGGCATGCGCTATCGCCGTGAACCCGTCCGTCTCGTTGAATGGCAGCTACCAGATGAGCTGGCTCGGACTTTCCGAAGGCCCAGGGCACGCCGACCTTTGACGGATACCAGCTGATCCTCAACTGGGGATTCTGAAGGGCGATCGGCTCGGTTGCTGCGGAGCAGCCCGGCTCCAGTAGGCCGTGCCAGCCTCTCGACGGAGAGGTGGCCGAGCGGTCGAAGGCGCTGGACTGGAATTCCAGTAACATCTCACAAGGTATTCGTGGGTTCGAATCCCACCTCTCCGCCAGTCCAGATCAGTCGGTGCGGGTCGCCCGGATCGCGAGTACCTTGCCGCCGGCCGCGATCGACTCGTAAGGCGCGCGCAAACGCGACGAGGAAGACCGCGGGCAAGCCGGCTTCCCTGACTGCACGGTCGCGCGGAACAGCTCCTGGTAGCGGTTCCAGAGGCGCGCCTGCAGGTCCGCGCCGACGACGCCCTGGGCGCGCCGGCCGAGCATGCTCTTCGAGGATCTTCCGGGTTCAGCTCGAACACGGCCGCAAGCGCTTCGCGCAGCGCCGCCGCCATCGCAATCTCGTGATTGTGGGTGCGGGCGAACTGGCTGCGGATCTCGTCGTCGATTGCGCGCGAAGTCGCCGCGGCCCGCGTCCCGCGAGCACCATTTCGAGGATCTGTTCGACCGCCGCGATCTGCGTGAACGAGGCGGTGGCGTCCCGACGGCGCGCTCCGGAAGAAATGCCGAACTCGCTCGCGAAGCCCGCTGCGCGGCGCGCAAGCTCGGAGAAGCCGACGAACGTCTCGCGCAGGAGCTGTCCGGCCTGCTGCAGCGCCGTGCCGCGCACCTCGGCGGGCAGCGCGATCGGATCGATCCCCGGCGCCCTGCAGAGCGCGGCGAGGCCGGGCCACAGTTCCTGGTCGTCGCGCCCGCGGGTACATGGGGCTGAGGCGGCGCCGGCGGCGGCACTCGCGGCGCGGCGAGCCGGGCGACGGCGGCGCCTCCGGCGCGCGCGCGCAGCCTGCGCCTCGCGTTCGCGTCGGCCCGTCGAGATGAAATTCTTCACTCCGAAGGACGAATCCAGGTCGGTCACGCTGACCGGCGCGACTCCTGGCGGGAAATCGTTGCCGCCGGTGATTTCGACCTCGATCTCGTACTCGCCGATGCGGAACCGGTCGCCGTTCGAGAGCTGGTGCAGCCGGTCGGGACCGAGCGCCTCGTCGGAGTCGTTGACGAAGGTGCCATTCGTGCTGGTGTCGCGCAGGAGCCAGCGCACCGCCGCGGTGCTCGATCTCGGCATGGCGCCCGGATACGTAGCGTTCGGGGTCCCGCAGCACTCCAGTCATTGGTCGTGTGGCGGGCCGATGCGCCCGCCATTCACGCCGAACGTCCAGCGCGTACATGCTCGCCGGCCGCGGCTGCGTTGTCGCTGACGATTTTCAGCCGGAGTGCCATCGCACGGCATAATAGCGCGCCCACGGCAGGGCGAGTCCCACCCGGATCATGGCCTCCAGTCACATATTCAGGATCGTCTTCGTCAACCAGGGCAAGGTCTACGGATCTATGCCCGGACAAGGTGAGCTAGCGGCGGGCTCTCTTCGGTTTCGTCGCAGTGCGTCGAAGAGCTGGTGTTCGGCGAGCGCAGCTCCGGTCGTGCTCGACCCGGCGCGAGGAGCGCATCAAGTCGGAGTTCGCGGGCGTCAAGCGCGCTACCTGCCTGCTGCAGTCGGTCATCCGCATCGACGAAGTGCGCAAGCAAGGCGTCAGCAAGATCACCGCGCTCGAGAGGCGGCAACGTCTCGCTGTTCCCGGTCCCCTGTATCCGGCCGGCGGCGACCCGGGCGTGAAGCGTTGACGGCTTGATGCTGCTGTTCCGGGGCGCCAGCGCACTCTCAAGCTTCCGGGATCGAGAGATTGCTCGCGGCGCTGCAGCGCCTCGAGCCCGCGGTCCGGGGCATCCACGCCGAGTACGTCCATTTCGTCGATACGGAACGCGACCTCGCGCCTCGCGGAACGCGAGTGCTCGAGCGCCTGCTCGACGTCGATGCGCGCGCGAGGCCGGAGCCGCCTGGGCTTCGCGCTCTCATACCGTGCCGCGCCTCGGGGACGGTCTCGCCCTGGTCCTCGAAGGCGACCGACATCGCGCACGTCTGCGGCCTTGGCGCGGTGCGGCGCATCGAGCGCGGCCGGTCCTGGGGCCTCGAGGCCGCGACCGACTCTGGCACCCGGGTCGCTCGCGCGCTCGCCGCGCCGCTCTTCGACCCGATGACGGAGACGCTGCTCTTCAACGCGGATGAAGCGCAGCGCCTGTTCGAGACGCACCCGCGTGGGGCGCTCGATCACGTCGTGCTCGGCCGCGATCCCCGCGGCGCGCTCTCGCGCGTGAACGAGGCGCAGGGACCTCGCACTCTCGGATGGCGAGATCGCGTATCTCGCCGACTCGCTCTCGCGCGGCTCGGCCGCGACCCGACGGACGTCGAGGCTCATGATGTTCGCCCAGGCGAACAGCGAGCACTGCCGGCACAAGATCTTCAACGCCGACTGGCGTCGTCGACGGCGCGCCGCCAGGCCGCGCTCGCTGTTCGACATGATCCGGCACACACGGAAGTCGAGTCCCGGCGGGCGTGCTGTCCGCCTACCGCGACAACGCGGCCGTGATCGAGGGCCGCACGGCGCGCGCTGCTTCGCATCCGGCGCCGGCCACGAGTACGGCTGGCGCGACGAGCCGATCGACATCCTGCTCAAGGTCGAGACGCACAACCACCCGACGGCGATCTCGCCGTTTCCGGGCGCCGCCACGGCTCCGGGCGGCGAGATCCGCGACGAGGGCGCGACGGGCCGCGGCGCGAAGCCGAAAGCGGGCCTCGTCGGCTTCACGGTCTCGAACCTGCGCATTCCCGGATTCGTGCAGCCCTGGGAGACGCGACCACGGCCGTCCGGCGCGCATCGCGTCCGCGCTCGACATCATGCTCGAAGGGCCCGATCGGCGCCGCCGCGTTCAACAACGAGTTCGGCCGCCCCGGCATCGCTCGGCTACTTCCGCACCTTCGAGCAGCAGCGTCGCCGGCGATCCCGGCTCGGTCGTGCGCGGCTACCACAAGCCGATCATGATCGCGGGCGGCCTCGGCAACGTCCGGCGCATGCACGTCGAGAAGCGGCCTGTCCCGCGCGCGCGCCGCTGGTCGCTGCTCGGCGGTCCCGCGATGCTGATCGGCCTCGGCGGCGGCGCGGCGTCCTCGCATGGCAGCGGGGCGCCAGCGAGCAGCTCGACTTCGCCTCCGTGCAGCGCGGCAACGCCGAGATCCAGCGCCGCTGCGCAGGAGGTCATCGACGCCTGCTGGGCGCTGGGCGAGGCAAACCCGATCCTCATCGATCCACGACGTCGGCGCGGGCGGCCTGTCGAACGCGGTGCCCGAAGTCGTCGCGCCGGGCGGCGGGCGCATCGAGCTTTCGCAGCGTGCCGAGCGACGAGCCGGGCATGTCGCCGCTCGAGATCTGGTGCAACGAGGCACAGGAGCGCTACGTGCTCGCGCTCGCCGAAGGCGGGCTCGACGGCTTCATGGCGCTGTGCCGCCGCGAGCGCTGCCCCTCGGCCGTGATCGGCGAGGCCTCCGATGACGGGCGGCTCGTCGTGACGGATCCACGCGCGGGCGAGCGCGTCGTCGACATGCCGATCGACGACCTGCTCGGCCAGCCGCCGCGCGTGCAGCGGAGCGGCAGCGCAGCGAGGCGCCGGGCGATGGATTCGACGCCGAGGAGCGCTCGATGCGCGGCGAGGCGCTCCTGCGCCTGCTGCGGCTGCCCGCGATCGCCGACAAGGGCTTCCTCATCACGATCGGCGACCGCAGCGGTCGGCGGCATGATCAGCCGCGACCCGCTGGTCGGGCCCGTGGCAGGTGCCCGTCGCCGACGTCGCGGTGACGACGTCACGGCCTTCGCGGCCGGACGGGGAGGCGATGGCGATCGGCGAGCGGCCCGCGATCGCGCTGCTCGACGCGCGCGGCCTCGGGCGCGCATCGCGGTGGGCGAGGCGGTCACGAACATCGCCGCGCGCCGACGTCGCGCGCGCTCGGCGACGTCAAGCTGTCGGCGAACTGGATGGCCTCCTGCGGCGATCCCGGCCGAGAGACGCGATCTCTATCGACGCGGTCCGCGCGCTGGGCGAATCGCTCTGCCCGGCGCTCGGCATCGCGATCCCGGTCGGCAAGGATTCGCTGTCCATGCGCTCCAGCTGGTGCGAGCGACGGTGCTGAGCGCTCCGTCGTCGCGCCGCTCTCGCTCGTCGTCTCGGCCTTCGCGCCGGTCGCCGACGTGCGCCGGACGCTGACGCCCGCGCTCGCAACCGACGCCGGCGGCACGGCGCTCCTGCTCGTCGATCTCGGCGGCGGCCGCGACCGGACCTCGGCGGTTCCTGCCTCGCGCAGGTCTACGGACCGATCGGCGACGCCGTGCCGGACCTCGACGACGCAGCGCGCCTCGTTTCGCTTCTTCACGGCAATCCGCGAACTGCGCGATGAGGGGGCTCGCTGCTCGCGTATCACGATCGCTCGGACGGCGGTCTCGCCATCACGCTGCTCGAAATGGCCATTGCGGGACGGGCAGCGATCGACGTGGATCTCGGGAGCGTCAGGCAGCCGGTCGCCGCGCTCTTCAGCGAGGAGCTGGGCGCGGTGCTGCAGCTGCGCGACGCGGATGTCGCACGCGCCGAGGCGCGTGCTCGCCCGGCACGGACTCGGCGCGATCGCGCGGCGCATCGGGACGCGTCACGGCGGGCAGTCGCTTCCGCGTCTGCGGCCGTGGGCCGCGTGTCATCGACGCGGATCGCGCCGAACTTCGCGCCGCCTGGTCGGAGACGACCTGGCGCATGCAGAGGCTCCGTGACGATCCTGCCTGTGCCGACGAGGAGCGCGACGCCCGCCTCGACGAGGACGACCCGGGGCTTGGCTGGCGGCTCACTTTCGACGCCGACGCGGACATCGCCGCGCCCTTCATCGCGAAAGGCGCGCGCCCGCGCGTCGCGATCCTGCGCGAGCAGGGCGTCAACAGCCAGGTGGAGATGGCAGCCGCCTTCGACCGCGCGGGCTTCGCGCCCGTGGACGTGCACATGACGGACCTGATCGACGCGGGCGCGACGCTCGAGGGCTTCCAGGGCCTCGTCGCCTGCGGCGGTTTCAGTTACGGCGACGTGCTCGGCGCCGGCGAGGGCTGGGCGAAGTCCATCCTGTTCAACCCGCGGGCGCGGAGCCTCTTCGAAGCGTGGTTCGCGAGGCCCGACCGGTTCACGCTCGGCGTGTGCAACGGTTGCCAGATGCTCGCCGCGCTTGCAGGAACTGATCCCGGGCAGCGGCGCACTGGCCGCGCTTCGCAGGAACCGCTCCGAGCAGTTCGAAGGCCGCCTCTCGATGGTCGAGATCGTCCCGTCGAACTCGCTCTTCCTTGCGGGCATGGCGGGGTCGCCAGTTGCCGATCGCCGTCGCCCACGGCGAGGCCGGGCCGAGTTCACAGAGCGATGCGGACGAAGCGGCCTCGCGCGCGCAGCTTGCGCTGCGCTTCATCGATCGACAACCGCGGGCAGGTTGCGACGCGCTATCCGTCAAATCCCAATGGCTCGCCGCAGGGTGCGGCGGGTTATGCGTCCCTGGACGGACGGGTCACGATCCTGATGCCGCACCGGAGCGCGTATTCCGCACGGTGCAGAATTCCTGGCACCCGGCGGATGCCGGCTGAGACAGCGGCTGGATGCGGATGTTCCGGAACGCCCGGGTACTGGGTCGGCTAGGGCGATCGTGCTACGGGCGTGCGCCGGGCAGCGGCGTGACGTTCGTCCCGTCTTCTGCAAAGTAGCGGCGCACCATCATCGCCTGCTGCAGCCGTCCGCGACGGACGTAGGCCTGGTAGAGCAGGTCCTTCAGCACCTCGGAGCAGCACACCCGCCTGGAATGCGTCGATCACCGGCAGGTTTCCGCGCGCGGGCTCGTCGGGGTCGAACAGCACCTTCTTCACGACCTCGAATGTCGCCTCGTCGATCTCGGCGAGCCGGCGGACATTGGCGAGTTCGTCATAGAGCTCGAGCTTGCCGTCCGCGCCGAGGTCCGCGAAGGTGCGCTGCGCGACGCGCCGGCACATCGAGGCGAAGGCGTTGTAGCGGGCGGCGGTGAAGCAGGCGAAGGTCTCCTTGAGCAGGGCCTCCGTGTCCTCCGGCAGATAGGTGAAGTTGAACTTCTCCCGCGCGCGCGCTCGAGCTCGACGAAATTCGGCGCGAGCTCGACACGGCTGCCGCCGTAGAGTTTGACCGTGAAGCGCAGGAAGACCGGCGCATTGCAGGCGGCGCAGCGATAGACGAGTCCGACCTGCGCCGGCTTGTGCTGCTGCAGCACGTTGAAGTCCGGTACCGAGACCGGCGAGATGTGCGCGAGCACCTGGCAGTGCGGACAGTGGAGGGCGAGACCGCTCTCCTGGTCGTGGTGCAGGCGTCCGGACGAGTCGATGTAGAACGGCCACGGAATCGCGGAGTGTACACGGAGGGGAAGTCCTAGCCGCAAAGCCGGCAAAGGCGACGGTCCCAAGGGCATCATTGGTGCAGCGGCTTGTACCGGAGCCGGTGCGGCTGGTCGGCGTCATCGCCCTTCCGGCGCCGCAGGTCGGCCACGTACTCCTGGTAGTTGCCCTCGAACCAGACCACCTCGCTGTCGCCCTCGAACGCGAGGATGTGCGTCGCGATGCGGTCGAGGAACCAGCGGTCGTGCGAGATGACGACCGCGCAGCCGGGAAGCCGAGCAGCGCTTCTTCGAGCGCGCGCAGCGTCTCGACGTCGAGGTCGTTGGTCGGTTCGTCGAGCAGCAGCACGTTGCCGCCGCTCTTCAGCACCTTCGCGAGGTGCACGCGATTCCGCTCACCGCCCGACAGCTCGCCGATCTGCTGCTGCTGCTGCGTTGCCGCGGAAGTTGAACCGGCCGACATAGCGCGCGCGACGGCGATCTCGCAGTTGCCGACCTTGATGCATGTCCTGCCCGCCTGAAATCTCCTGCCAGACGGTCTTCGAGTCGTCGAGCTTGTCGCGCGACTGGTCGACGTAGGCGATGCTGACCGATGGTCGCCGATGCGGATGGTGCCGGCATCCGGTTTCTCCGAGCCGGTCAGCATGCGGAACAGCGTCGTCTTGCCCGCGCCGTTCGGGCCGATGATGCCGACGATCCGCCGGGCGGCAGCTTGAACGACAGGTCGTCGATCAGCAGCCGCTCGCCGTAGGCCTTGCGCAGGCTTCGCGACTTCGATCGACGAGGTCGCCGAGCCGCGGACCCGGCGGGATGTAGATCTCGTTCGTCTCGTTGCCGCTGCCTGGAATTCGACGCGACAGCGCTCGTCGAACTGCCGCAGGCGCGCCTTGCTCTTCGCCTGGCGCGCGCTTGGGATTGGCGCGCACCCATTCGAGCTCGCGCTGCGAGCGTTGCTGCGCGCAGCCGCTCGCTGCTTCTCCTCGCTGCGCGAGCCGCTGCTCCTTCTGCTCGAGCCAGGACGAGTAGTTGCCCTGCCACGGGAATGCCGCGCCCGCGGTCGAGCTCGAGGATCCAGCCGGCCACGTTGTCGAGGAAGTAGCGGTCGTGCGTCACGGCGATGACCGTGCCCGGGTACTCGCTCGAGGAAGTGCTCGAGCCAGGCGACCGACTCGGCGTCGAGATGGTTGGTCGGCTCGTCGAGCAGCAGCATGTCGGGCTTCGACAGCAGCAGGCGGCAGAGCGCGACGCGGCGGCGCTCGCCGCCGGAGAAGTTGCGTCACCTTGCGTTTCCCAGGGCGGCAGGCGCAGCGCGTCGGCCGCGATGTCGAGCTGGCGCTCGAGGTTGTGGCCATCGACGGTCGCGAGGAAGGCCTCGAGCTGTCCCTGTTCCGCGGCGAGCTTGTCGAAATCCGCGTCGGGTTCGCTGTAGAGCGCGTAGACCTCGCTCGAGTCGCGCGAGCGCGTCCCTGACCGGCTTCACCGACTCCTCGACGATGCCGCGCACGTCGGCCGCCGCGTCCAGCTGCGGTTCCTGCGGCAGCAGGCCGACCTTGATCCCGGGCTGCGGCCGGGCCTCGCCCTCGATGTCCGTATCGGTGCCAGCCATGATGCGCAGCAGCGTCGATTTGCCCGAGCCATTCAGCCTGAGGACGCCGATCTTGGCGCCCGGGAAGAAGGAGAGGGAGATGTCGCGCAGGATGTGGCGCTTCGGCGGGACGACCTTGCCGACGCGGTTCATCGTATAAATGTATTGGGCCATGCGATTCCGGGGGCTTCGACGGGCCGCGGATTATCAGCGATGCGGGCCTCTGCCGCCAGCCATGCTAGGCTCGGTCGCGACCCCTTGCACCACCGCAGCGGCATCGCGTGGCTGAAAACGGCGGACCTTCAACCTGCGTCGTCGCCGGCGAGCGGATCGCCCGCTACGGATTTCCGGACGGACACCCCTTCGGACCCGGACCGCCACGACGTATTCTGGCGCGAGCTCGTCGCGCAGGGCCTCGACCGTCGCGTCATGCAGCTCGCGCCGCGGACCGCGACGCGCGCGGAGCTCGAGTTGTTCCAGGATCCCGCTTACGTTGATTTCGTCGTCGCCCGCTCGGCGACGGGCGAAGGCCTCCTCGACGCCGGTGACACGCCGGCCTTCAGGGGCGTATTCGAGGCGGCCTGCGACGTCGTCGGCGCCTCGCTCGTCGCCTGCGATGCGGTCATGACGGGCCGCGTGAAAGCGCGGATTCGTCCCCATTGCAGGCTTGCACCACGCTGGGCGCGCGCGCACGCCGCGGGCTTCTGCGTCTTCAACGACATCGGCGTCGTGATCGAGACGCCTGAAGCGCGACCACGGCCTTTCGCGGCATCGCGTACGTGGACATCGACGCGCACCACGGCGACGGCGTCTTCTACGCGTTCGAGGACGACCCGGCGGTCGTATTCGCCGATACGCACGAGGACGGGCGCTACCTGTATCCGGGCACGGGCGCCGAGTCCGAGACCGGCACCGGCGCCGCGACCGGACCAAGCTGAACCTGCCCTTGCCGCCGGGCGCCGGCGACGCCGAATTTCTCGCCGCCTGGCCGGCGATCGAGTCCCATCTCGAGCGCCACGCGCCCGAGTTCATCATCTTCCAGTGCGGCGCCGACAGCCTCGGCGGGGACCCGATCGCCCACCTGGCGCTGACGGAGGAAGCGCATGCCCATGCCGCGGCCCGGCTCTGCGCCATCGCGGAGCGCATTTGCGGCCGGACGCATCCTCGGTTTCGGCGGCGGCGGGTACAACCGGCGCAACATCGCGCGCGCCTGGACCCGCGTGGTCCAGGCCTTCGTCGAGTCGGCCTGAGCGGGGCAGTTCGGGTAGACTTCGCGCTCCATTTCAGGGCGCGCCGCTGCAGGAAATCCCATGTTCGACCCGGTATGAGCATCGAATCCTTCGATCCGGCCTCGCCGGCGCGATCGCTTCCGAACGGCGTCGCCAGGAGGAGCACCTCGAGCTCATCGCTTCCGGAGAACTACGCCAGTCCGCGCGTGCTCGCCGCGCAGGGCTCCGTGCTCACCAACAAGTACGCCGAGGGCTATCCGGGCAAGCGCTACTACGGCGGCTGCGAATTCGTGGACATCGCCGAGGAGCTCGCGATCGAGCGGGCGAAGAAGCTCTTCGGCGCGGCCTATGCCAACGTGCAGCCGCACTCGGGCTCGCAGGCGAACGCCGCCGTGTACTTCGCGCTGCTCGCAGCCGGGCGACACGCTGCTCGGCATGAGCCTCGATCACGGCGGGCACCTGACGCACGGCGCCAAGGTGAACTTCTCCGGCAAGTTCTTCAATGCGATCCAGTACGGCCTCGACACGGCGACCGGCGAAGATCGACTACGCGGCGGTCGAGCGCGCTCGCGAAGGAGCACCGTCCGAAGATGATCGTCGCCGGATTCTCGGCCTATTCGCGCGTCATCGACTGGCAGCGGTTCCGCGCCATCGCGGATGAGGTCGGCGCCTGGTTCGTCGTGGACATGGCGCACGTCGCGGGCCTCGTCGCGGCCGGCGTCTCACCCGAACCCGGTGCCGCACGCGGACGTCGTCACGACCACGACGCACAAGACGCTGCGCGGCCGCGCGGCGGGCTGATCCTCGCGCGCGAGCACCCGGACCTGCACAAGAAGCTGAACTCGATCGTCTTTCCCGGCATGCAGGGCGGCCCGCTCGATGCACGTGATCGCGGCCAAGGCGGTGGCGCTGCTCGAGGCGCTCGCGCCCGAGTTCAAGGCGTACCAGCAGCAGGTCGTCGCGAACGCGCGTGCGATGGCGAAGGCGCTGCAGGAGCGCGGCTATCGCATCGTGTCCGGCGGCACCGACAACCACCTGTTCCTGCTCGACCTGATCGGCAGGAGCTACACCGGCAAGGACGCCGACGCAGCGCTCGGGCAGCGCGCACATCACCGTGAACAAGAATGCGGTCCCCAACGACCCGCGGCCGCCGTTCGTGACCAGCGGCCTCCGGATCGGCACGCCGGCCATCACGACGCGCGGCTTCGGCCTCGAGGAATCTCGCCAGGTCGGCGGCTTCATTGCAGACGTGCTCGACGCGGTGGGCGACGAGGCGGCCGCCCGCCGCGTGCGCGAAGCCGTGCTCGCGCTCTGCGAGCGCTTTCCCGTCTACGCGTGAGTGCGCCGGTACTGCGGCAGTGCATTGCCCGTTCTGCAACCATGACGACACCAAGGTGACCGACTCGCGCCTGGCGGGCGAGGGGCACCAGATTCGCCGGCGTCGCGAATGCCTGTCCTGCGGCGAGCGCTTCACGACTTTCGAGACCGCCGAGCTCGTCATGCCGCAGGTCGTGAAGAACGACAACACGCGCCAGCCCTTCGACGGGGCAAAGCTGCGCGGCGGGATCATGAAGGCGCTCGAGAAACGCCCGGTCGCGCGGGACGCGGTCGAAGCGGCCCTCGAGCGCATCGCGCATCGCCTGCGGGTGCTCGGCGAGCGCGAGGTCGCCTCGCGGTCGATCGGCGAGATCGTGATGGAAGAGTTGCGCACGCTCGACGAGGTCGCCTATGTGCGCTACGCCTCGGTCTATCACCGCTTCCACGACGTCGACTCCTTCCGCGAGCAGCTCGAGCAGCTCGACAAGAGCCGCCGCAGCGACCCGGCGGGCGGGCAGATGTCGCTGCTGCCGTCCCAGTCACGCGAACCGCGCGGCAAGCCGTGATGGCGGCCCAGGCTGACGGACGCGGGACACATGGCGCGGGCCATCGAGCTTGCCCGCCGCGGCCTCTTCACGACCGACCCCAACCCGCGTGTCGGTTGCGTGATCGCAGACGGCGAGCGCGTGATCGCCGAGGGCTGGCACGAGAGAGCGGGCCTCCCGCATGCGGAAGTCGTGGCGCTCGCCGCGGCGAGGCGGCGCGCGGCGCGACCGCCTACGTCACGCTCGAACCCTGCTCCCATTTCGGGCGCACGCCGCCCTGCGCGGATGCGCTCGTCGCGGCCGGCATCAGGCGCCTTGTGTACGCCATGAAGGACCCGAATCCCCGGGTGAATGGCGCAGGCATTGCGCGCGCGTCGCGGCGGCGGGCATCGCCATTACGGGCGGCGTCCTCGAGCAGGAATCGCTGGAACTGAACCGGGTTTCATCTCGCGCATGACGCGCGGCCAGCCCTGGGTGACGGTCAAGCTCGCGGCAAGCCTCGATGGCGGCACCGCGCTTCCCGGCGGCGAGTCACTGGATCACCGGCGAGGCCGCACGCGAGATGTGCAGAAGCTGCGCGCGCGTTCCTCGGCCGTGATGACGGGCAGCGGCACCGTGCTCGCCGACGACCCGCGCCTCGACGTGCGCCTTCCCGGAGCGATGCGCCAGCCGCTGCGGGTCGTGCTCGACTCGAAGCTGCGGACGCCGGCGACCGCGCGCATCCTGGCGCCGCCGGGCCAGGCGCTGATTCTCTGCACGGATGAGGACGTCGGAGCGCGCGAGCGCGCTGCGCGCCGCCGGCGCCGAGGTCGTCAGGATGCCATCCTCCGGCGGCAGCGTCGATCTTGCCGCGGCGCTCGCGCTCCTCGCCGAACGGCAGGTGAACGAATTGCTCGTCGAGTGCGGCGCCGGGCTCGCGGGTGCCTTCTTCGCGGCGGGACTCGTGGACGAGCTTCGCCTCTACATCGCGCCGATGCTGCTCGGCGCGGCGCGCGCGGCCGCTGCGGACCTCGAGGCGCCCGCCTCGATGGCGGAGCGACTCGAATTCTCCATCGTCGAACGGCAGGATGTCGGAAAGGACCTGATGCTGCGACTGCGGCCGAGGCGCTGAGGGAGCCATGTTCACCGGAATCGTCACGTCCATGGGCCGTGTGGCCGCCGTCGGTGGCGCGCCAGTGCGCGCCGGCTCTCGATCGAGACCGGCGGGCTTTCGACTGCGGGCTGGCATGTCGGTGACAGCGTCGCCGTCTCGGGCGTCTGCCTGACGCTGGTCGAGATCGCGCCCGGCCGGTTCGATGCCGAGCTCTCTGGCGAGACACTCGCGCGTACGACGCTCGGACGGCTCGCGACCGGCAGCGCGGTGAACCTCGGAGCCTGCCGTTGCCGCGGGTCCGCGCTCGGCGGCCACCTCGTCACCGGCCACGTGGACGGCGTCGCGACCGTGCGCACCTGCGCGGAGGAAGCCGGTTCGCTGCACGCCGAGGTCGAAGCGCCCGGGGAATTCGCGCGCTTCATCGCCGAGAAAGGATCGGTTACGCTCGACGGCGTGAGCCTCACGGTCGGGCGCGTCGCCGGCGCGCGCGTTCGCGATCGACGTCATACCCCACACGCGAAGGCCACGACGCTCGGCGGCATCGCGCCCGGCCAGGCGCTCAACCTCGAGGTGGACCTGCTGGCGCGCTACTCTCGACCGGCTGCTCGAGGCGCGGGGAGCCCGATGAATACGATCGAGGAGCTCCTCGCCGAGCTCGCCGCGGGGCGCATGGTCGTCGTGATGGACGACGAGGAGCGCGAGAACGAGGGCGATCTCCTGATGGCGGCGTCCTGCGCGCGGCCCGAAGACATCAACTTCATGGCCCGGCACGGCCGCGGCCTCATCTGCCTGACGCTGACGGAGGAGCGCTGCCGCAAGCTTCGCCTGCCGCTGATGGTGCGCGAGTCCGAAGACCGCCACGGCACGAATTTCACGGTGAGCATCGAGGCGGCGCAGGGCGTCACCACCGGCATCTCCGCGCAGGATCGCGCGCATACGGTGCAGACCGCGGTCGCCGCCGGGCGCGCGTCCGGAGGACCTGCGCCAGCCCGGCCACGTTTTCCCGCTCATGGCCCGCCCCGGCGGCGTGCTGACGCCGCGCCGGTCACACGGAAGCGGGCTGCGACCTCGCGCGCCTTGCAGGCTTCGAGCCGGCCGCGGTGATCGTCGAGATCCTGAACGAGGACGGCACGATGGCGCGCCGTCCGGAGCTCGAGCGTTTTGCGGCGTCGCACGGGCTCGCCATCGGCACCATCGCGGACCTCATCCGTTACCGCCTCAGCAAGGAGAGCTCGATCGAGTGCGTCGCCGACCGCATGGTCGAGACCGAGGCCGGCAGCTTCCGCATGCGCTGGTACGTGGATCGCGTGCATGGGCGGCTGCACGTCGCGCTGGTGCGCGGCGAGCCGGGCACTGAGCCGCCGCTCGTGCGCGTGCACCTGCGCGACACTGCGCGCGACCTGATCGGGATCCGCGGCGAGCACACGGGCTGGACGCTCGGCGCGGCGCTACAGCGGATCGCGCTCGAGCCGCACGGCATCGTCGTCGTGCTGCGGCCGGAGGAGTTGCCCGACGACATCATCGGCATGGGCGAGCAGGACGCCGGCGCCGAATCCACCGCAGGTTCCGTGCTTCGCACCTACGGCATCGGAGCCCAGATCCTGCGCGACCTCGGCGTCACGCCGCATGCGCGTGCTCTCCGCGCCGAAGCAGCTTCTCGGCATCGCCGCGTTCGGGCTCGAGATCGCGGGCTACGAGGAGTGAGCGCGCGATCGCCTGATATACTCGCGGCGTGAACGCGATTCGCACCGTCGAGGGCGACCTGCGGGTCGGCGATCTTCGCATCGCGCTCGTCGCATCGCGCTTCAACGAAGCCGTCGTCGATCGCCTCGTCAAGGGCGCGGTCGATGCGCTCGTGACGCAGGGCGCAAACCCGGCGGGTCTCGAACTCGTGCGGGTGCCGGGGGCCTATGACCTGCCGCCGATCGCGCGCCGGCTCGCGGACTCGGGCCGCTTCGATGCGATCGTCGCGCTCGGCGCCGTGATCCGGGCGAGACTGCGCACTTCGATTTCGTCGCCGGCGAGTGCTGCCGCGGGCCTCGCGCGTGTCGCGGTCGAGACCGGCGTGCCGGTCGCCTTCGGCGTCCTCACGACCGAGAACGAGGAGCAAGCCATGGCGCGCGCGGGCGGAAGCGAGGGCAACAGGGGTGCCGACGCTGCGCTCGCGGCGATCGAGCTCGCCAACCTCCTGCGCAAGCTGGGCGGCTGAACATGAGCGACGCGGACCGGCGGCGGATGCAGGCGCGCACCGCCACTCGCAAGCTCCTGGTGCAGGCGCTGTACCAGTGGCAGCTCGCGCGCCAGGCGCCCGGCGGAGCTCATTGCAGAGTTCGCCATCCAGCCGGAGTACGCGCGCGTCGACCGCGAAGTATTTCCGCGAGGCTATATCCGCCATTTGCGCGGAGGACGCCCGCATCGACGAAGAACTCGCGCTGCACTCGGAAATCAAGCCCGAGCGGCTAGACCCGGTCGAACATGCGATCCTTTCGCTCGGCCTCTGGGAACTTCATGACCCGCCCCGATGTTCCATACCGGGTGGTGATCAACGAGGGCATCGAGCTTGCCAAGCGCTTCGGCGCGACCGACGGGCACCGCTATGTCAATGCGGTACTCGACCGCGCTCACGCGCCCATCGCGGCGCCGAGCGCGGCGAGGTCGCCTGAGAGCATGACGGCGGGCGAATTCGAGGTCATCGAGCGCTATTTCACGCGGCGCGGCGCATCGCGCGACGATGTGCTCGCAGGCGTCGGCGACGACGGGGCGCTGATCGCTGCGCCGCCGGGCGGCGCACTCGTCTTCGCGGTGGACACGATCGTCGAGGGCGTGCATTTCCCGGCCGGATTCGATGCGCGCTTCGTCGGCCACCGCGCGCTCGCCATCAATCTCTCCGATCTCGCCGCAATGGGCGCCGAGCCCGCCTGGGCGCTCCTCGCGCTGACGCTGCCCGTCGTTGATGAACACTGGCTGTCCGGATTCGAGGCGGCCTCGATCACGCTCTGCGCGGCGGCCATGCGCGTCGCCCTGGTCGGCGGCGACACGACGCGCGGGCCGCTGACCGGTCTCGCTGACGCTCGCGGGCACGGTGCCGGACGGCCACGCAATCCTGCGCTCGGGCGCGCGCGGGCGACGACCTCTGGATCAGCGGCACGCCCGGAGATGCCGCGGCGGGACTTGCGATCCTCCAGGACCGGCTGGCGGCGCAGGGCAGGGCGCGCGAGGCGCTGCTCGCGCGCTTCCAGCTTCCCACAGGCGCGCGTTGCGCTCGGCCTCGCGCTTCGCGGCGTCGCGAGCGCCTGCATCGACGTTTCCGGACGGCCTCGCGGGTGACGCCGCGAAGCTCTGCGCGGCCAGCAAGGTCGGCGCGGAGATCGACAGCCGCGAGCTGCCGCTGTCCGCAGGGCTCTGTTCAGTCGCCTCGCGCGAGGCCCGGCTCGCCTATGCGCTCGGCGGCGGCGACGATTACGAGCTCCTCTTCACCGCGGATCCCGCCCATCGCGCGCGGCTTGCCGCGCTCGACGCCGGTGTCGTGCTGAAGCGGATCGGCGCGATCGTCGAGGCCGAGGGCGTGCGCGTCGACGGCGCTCCGCCCGGGCGAGATGCCGGTCACGGTTTCGACCACTTCACAGCGGGGCCGCCCGCCCCCGGTGAAGCGCGATCCGGTTCACGGTTCCGCGGGGTTTGACGAAATATCCTCCCGGGCATCCGGTGACATGAGTCCGCCGGACGTTCCCGAGAGGAGCCCGCCATCGCTACTGCAACCGTGCCGACCATCATGCGGCCCGCCGAAGGCGCGGCCAGCACTCGGCGAGCACATCGGCAAGTACGAGGTGATCCGCGAGGTCGGGCGCGGCTCGACCGGCACGGTCTACCTCTCGCACGATCCTATTACGGCCGCGACGTCGCGATCAAGGCTTACCGCATCGCGGCCGACGACGACCCGGCGCGCGCCAAGGTCGCGCGCAAGATGTTCCTGTCCGAGGCGCACATGGTCGGGATGCTGCAGCACTCCGAACATCATGCCGATCTACGACGCGGGCGAAGAGAAGCGGCTATTACTGGGTCGTCACCGAGTTCATCCACGGCGCGCGCACGCTCTCCGCCTATACGCGCCCCGACAACCTGCTGCCGGTCGAGGACGTGCTGACGCTGATGTTCAAGTGCGCCAAGGCGCTGCACTACGCGCATTCGCGCGGCGTGATCCACCGCGACATCAAGCCGAGCAACCTGATGCTGACGACGGACAGCGACCTCCGGCTGATCGACTTCGGCATCGCGCTGCACAATGACGCGGACTTCTCGCGCATCGAGGGCATCGCCGGCAGCCCGAGCTACATGTCGCCCGAGCAGGTCCAGTCGCTCGAGCTGACGCAATCACTCCGACATCTACTCGCTCGGCGCGGTCATGTACGAGCTGCTCACGGGCCACCGGCCATTCCGCGCCGGCGCGCTCGCCAAGCTCCTGCACCAGATCGTCTACGCGACGCCGCCGCCGATTGCTCTCGCTGCGGGCGGACCTGCCCCGGAACTCGAGAACGTGGTCGCGATGGCGATGCACAAGGAGCCGGAAAAGCGCTACCCGAACGGCGCCGAGTTCGCGAATGCGATCGCGCGCGTGCACGCCCAGCAGCGCAAGGACACGGACAAGAGCGACCGCCAGGAGCATTTCAACCTGCTGCGGCGCCTGAAGTTCTTCCACGACTTCGCTTCCGACGAGATCTGGGAGGTGCTGCGCGCGGGCACCTGGCAGGCCCACGCCCAGGGCGACGAGATCGTGCGAGCCGGCGGCATCGACGACCGCTTCTACGTGATCGTGAGCGGCAAGTGCAACGTCGAGCGCGACGGCAAGATCGTCGGCCGCCTCGAGGCGGGCGACTGCTTCGGCGAGACGAGCTACCTGCGCGGCGCGAAGCGGCAGGCGGCGGTCTTCGCGGGCGAGGGCGTCACGATCCTGCGCGTCAGCTCGACGCTGCTCGAGCAGGCCTCATCGGCCTGCCAGCTGCGCTTCAACAAGGTCTTCCTGAAGTCCCTGATCTCGCGCCTGCAGAACGGCGAATCCCGCACGGTCAGTTAGGCCGACTCGTCGACTGCGATTGCGGGCCGTCAGGGTTCCCCGTTCGCTCAGCCGGAACATTCGCTCACTCGACCCGCTGGACCTATCGCCGCGCGAGGTCGGCGGCGATCCGGCCTTCGCGCACGGGCTGCTGCGGCATCGACCCGCGTGCGGCAGCACACCTGGCGCGCGGGCAAGCCGCTGCGGGACCCGGAGCGAGCGAATGTCCGTTCCTCTGAGCGAGCGAAGGTCCGCCGGCGAAGCACGCGCGCCAGCGAACGCGGCCTGCTCTCGGCTCAGACCGCCGGAGAGTCTTTGTCGCGCTCGATGCGCGCGTAGGCCGAGTGGTTGTGGATCGACTCGAAGTTCTCGGCTTCGATGACGTACGAGCGGATCCGCTCGTCGGCGTTCAGGCGCGTCGCGACGTCCCGCACGATGTCCTCGACGAACTTCGGGTTGTCGTAGGCGCGCTCGGTCACGTACTTCTCGTCCGGGCGCTTCAGGATCCCGTAGAGCTCGCAGCTCGCCTCGGACTCGGCGACCTCGATGAGCTCCTCGAGCCAGACGTGCTCCGCGATCCGCGCGCGAGATCGTCAGGTGCGAGCGCTGGTTGTGCGCGCCGTAGTCGGAGATCTGCTTCGAGCACGGGCAGAGGCTCGTCACCGGGACGAGCACCTTGAGCCAGGTCTCGACGCGAGCCTTTCTTGAACTCCGCCGCGAGCGGTCGCGCGGTAGTCGAGCAGGCTCTGCACGCCGGTCACTGGCGCCTTCTTCATGATGAAGTACGGGAACGTCATCTCGAGATGGCCGGACCTCTGAATTGAGCCGGGTCGTCATCTGCGCCAGCATCTCGTTGAACGATTCGACCGAAATCTCGCGCTCGTGCTCGTTCAGGATCTCGACGAAGCGCGACATGTGCGTGCCCTTGAAGTTGTCGGGCAGGTACACGTACATGTTGAAGTTCGCGATCGTGTGCTGGTGGCCGCCCGAGCGGTCGCTTGACCCGCACCGGGTGGAAAATGTCCTTGATGCCGACGCGGTCGATCGGGATCCGTCGCGTGTCCGCGCGGCCCTGCACGTCCTCGATGATCGGGGCGACGGACGCTCCCGCGGGCTTCGCATTCATGCGTAAATCATACCATATTGGTCCTGATTAACCGGCCGGCAGCGCGCGCGCAATGCCCTGCCCGCGCCAGAAGCGCTCGATCGTCGCGCGGACCGCTGCAGCGTCGAGGCCGGCGGAAACCAGGTTGTCATCGCGCGATGCCATGCTCGACGAAGCCGTCCGGCACGCCGACCTGCAGTACCGGCAGCGTGCTGCCCATGCGCTGCAGGACTTCGAGCACCGCCGAGCCCGCGCCGCCGGCGATGGCGTTCTCCTCGAGCGTGACGATGGCGCGGTGACTGGCGGCGATCTCGGCAATCAGCGCCTCGTCGATCGGCTTGACGAAGCGCATGTTGACCAGCGTCGCGTCGAGCGCGTCGGCCAGCGAGGCGTCGCGGCATCCACCATCGTGCCGAAGGCGAGCAGTGCAAGTCCGCTGCGCCGCGCGCGGCGGATCTCGCGCGCGCCCGACCGGCAGCGCCTGCATCGTCCTTCTCGACCGCGATGCCCGGGCCCGCGGCCGCGCGGATAGCGAACGGCCGACGGCCGGTCGAGCGTGCTCGCCGTGTAGAGCATCTGGCGGCATTCGTTCTCGTCCGCCGGCGCCATGACGACCATGTTCGGCACGCAGCGCAGGTAGGTCAGGTCGAACGCGCCCTGGTGCGTCGCGCCATCGCCGCCGACGAGGCCGCGCGCGATCGATCGCGAACGACGACCGGCAGGTTCTGCAGCGCGACGTCGTGGATCAGCTGGTCGTAGCCGCGCTGCAGGAACGTGGAATAGATCGCGACCACCGGCCGCAGGCCGTCGCAGGCAAGGCCGGCGGCGAGCGTCACCGCGCATGCTGCTCGGCGATCGCGACGTCGAAGTAGCGCTCCGGGAAGCGCTTCGAATTCGACCAGGCCCGAGCCCTCGCGCATCGCCGGGCGTGATGCCGACGATGCGCGGGTCCTCGCTCGGCCATGTCGCACAGCCACTGGCCGAACACCTGCGAATACGTCGGGCCGGTCGGCTTTCTCCTTGAAGATGCGTGCCGCTCGTCCGGGTCGTAACGGGCCCGGGCCGTGCCACTTGATCGGATCGGCTTCGGCGCGGGCGCGTAGCCCTTGCCCTTGCTGCGTGACGACGTGCAGGAACTGCGGCCGGGCAGGTCGCGCAGGTTGCGCGAGCGTCGCGACCAGCGCGCTCAGGTCGTGGCCGTCGATCGGGCCGATGTAGTTGAAGCCCATCTCCTCGAACATCGTGCCCGGCAGCACCATGCCCTTCACGTGCTCCTCGGAGCGGCGCGCCAGCTCCCAGGCGGTCGGCATCCGGCGCAGGACCTTCTTGCCGCCCTGCGCGCAGGTCGCGTACAGTGCTTGCCCGAGAGCACGCGCGCGAAGTAGTTGGACAGCGCGCCGACGTTCTCGGAGATCGACATGTCGTTGTCGTTCAGGACGACGAGCAGGTCGACGTCGAGCGCTGCCGGCGTGGTTCAGCGCCTCGCAGGCCATGCCCGGCGCTCATCGCGCCGTCGCCGATGACCGCGACGACGCGCGCGGTCGCTGCCGGTGCAGCGCGGCGCGCGATCGCCATGCCGAGCGCCGCGCTGATCGAGGTGCTCGAAGTGGCCGACGCCGAAGGTGTCGTAGATCGCTCTCGGCGCGCTGCGGGAACGGCGCGAGAGCCCGTCACGCTGCTTGATGCCGTCGAGACGGTCGCCGGCGGCCGGTCAGGACCTTGTGCGGATAGGCCTGGTGGCCGACGTCCCAGATCAGCCGGTCGTGCGGGCGTGTCGAAGACGTAGTGCAGCGCGACCGTCGAGCTCGACGGTGCCGAGTCCCGCGGCGAGGTGGCCGCCCATCGGGCCGACGGTCTGGATCAGGTACTGACGCGAGCTCGTCCGACAGGGCACGCAAATCATCGCGAGACAGGGCCCGGAGATCGGCTGGCGTCTCGATCGTGGCGAGCAAGCCGTCCGGCTTTTCGTCACCCATGGCGAGAGTCTACTCGGAGCGGCGGCGACGGCATACGCGGACCATGGTCTTATGTACTCAGCGGCCGCGCTGGACGAGGTCGGCCGCGAACTTCGCGCAAGGCGTCGGCCTCCGGCCCGAAGCCGGCGAGCGCCGCGATGCCGTTCGGCGAGCTCGGCCGGCGCGTCGCGCGGGCTGCGGCGACGCCCGCGATCGCGGGATACGTCGGCTTGCTGCGGAGCGCATCGGAGCCCGCAACCTTGCCGGTCACTGGCGGGATCGCCGAGCACGTCGAGCAGGTCGTCGACGATCTGGAAGCAGAGGCCGATCGCGCGGCCGTAGCGGTCGAGCGCGTCGCGCTCGGTCGCGGGCAGCCGCGGCGTTGCCGCGCAGGCGATGCAGCACCGAGCGCGCGCATCAGTGCGCCGGTCTTGCGCTCGTGTGCATTTCCTCGATCTGCCGCGGCCGTCGAGGCGCTGGCCGGTCGCGCGCGAGATCCATCGCCTGCGCCAGCCGGCCATGCCGGCCGCCTGCGCTCGCGCGCGCGAGCAGGCGGATCATCTCGACGCGGCCCGCGTCGTCGACGCCCGGCATCGGCTCGTTCGCGAGCAGGTCGAAGGCGAGGACCTGCAGCGCGTCGCCCGCGAGGATCGCCGTCGCCTCGTCGAAGGCGCGGTGTGTCGTCGGGCCGGCCGCGACGCAGGGTCGTCGTCGTCCATGGCGGGCAGGTCGTCGTGAACGAGCGAATACGCGGGTGGATCAGCTCTGACAGCCGCCGCCGGCGCATCGAGCGTCGCAGGCGCGACGCCGATCGCGCTGCCGGTCGCGTAGACGAGCAGCGGGCCGGATGCGCTGTGCCTCGCCGAGCGCGGCATAGTGCATGGCCTCGTGCAGCCGCGCGGGCTCGTGCTCGCCGGGCGGCAGGACTCTTCGCAGCACGCCTTCCACGCGCGCTCGCGGAAGGCCGGCTGCCAGTCGCCGGCGGCGTGAGGTCCTGCATGGGAGGGGCGGTCAGTCCTGTTCCGGCGCGTCGAAATCCTGTTCGACGAGCTCCACCGCCGGCGCCTTTCGCGAGCACCGCGGATCTTCTGCTCCGGCCTGGCTCAGGGCTTTCGGCAGAGCGCGTCAGCACGACGCCACGCTCGAACTGGCGCAGCGACTCTTCGAGCGGGAGCTCGCCTTGCTCGAGCCGGGCGACGATGGCCTCTGAGCTCGGCGAGAGCCGCCTCGAAATCGGGCGTGGCCTGTTGCTTCTGTCGGGTCACGCGGTCCGTCCGCCGCGGCGGATGGGGGCCGCGAAGTTTACTCTCACGCGTCAAAAGCGGTGTTAGAATCTGTCTAAATCCCGGTCGTGGCGGCCGGTACTGGACGAGGAGAGGGACATCGTGAATCCTGAAGGGCAGCAAGACCGCACAGACAACCTGAAGGCGGCGTTCGCCGGCGAGTCGCAGGCCAATCGTCGCTACCTCTATTTCGCAGCGAAGGCCGACGTCGAAGGCTACAACGGACGTCGCCGCGCTGTTCCGTTCGACGGCGGAAGGCGAGACCGGCCATGCGCACGGCCACCTCGAGTACCTCGAGCACGGTCGGCGACCCGGCGACCGGCCTGCCGATCGGCCGCACGCGCGACAACCTGAAGGCCGCGATCGCGGGCGAGACGCACGAGTACACCGACATGTACCCGGGCATGGCGAAAGACCGCGCGCGACGAAGGCTTCGACGAGATCGCCGACTGGTTCGAGACGCTGGCGAAGGCCGAGCGCTCGCACGCCAACCGCTTCCAGAAGGCGCTCGACAGCTCGACTGACCGCAGTGAGCACATGGCACGCTGCGGCGCAGTCCGAGCGAGCGCGCCTGACCGGCGGCGCTCGCGAGGGCAGCCTCGAGGCGCCGACGCGCCACCCGCTCGACTGGCAGAGACCCGGAGTTCTCACGACGCCGGCGCGCTCGACGCGAGCTCGAGCGCGTCTTCGACATCTGCCACGGCTGCCGGCGCTGCGTCAGCCTGTGCAACGCGCTTCCCGACGCTGTTCGACCTCGTCGACGCAATCGCCGACCGGCGAGGTCGACGGCGTGCGCCAAGCAGCGACTGCGGAAGGTGGTCGACCAGTGCTACCTCTGCGACATGTGCTACATGACCAAGTGCCCGTACGTTCCGCCGCATCCCTGGAACGTGGACTTTCCCGCACCTGATGCTGCGCGCGAAGGCCGTGCGAGACCAGAAGGGCGAGGCGCTCCGTTCCGCGATCGCCTGCTGTCCTCGACCGACCGTCGTCGGCAGGCATCGCGGCATCCCGGTCGTGCGCGAGATCGTGAACGCCGTCGAACGCGCAGCACGCGTCGGCCGCGCGCTGCTCGAAGGCGCGCTCGGCGTGCATCGCGACGCGCCGCTGCCCGGAATTCCGCTGCGCCGTTCCGGCGCGCGAGGCGCGCCGGGCGAAGCCTGCGCTCGAGGCCGTGCCCGCGCGCGGGCGACGACGGGTCGCGTGGCCGTCTTCGCCACCTGCTACGGCAATCGCAACGAGCCGCAGATCGTCGACGACCTGCTGTCGCCGTGCTCGAGCACAACGGCATTCCCGTCTGCGCTCGCGGCGAGCGAGCGCTGCTGCGGCATGCCGAAGCTCGAGCTCGGCGACCTCGAGGCGCGTCGCGAAGCTGAAGGAGACGAACATCCCGGCGCTCGCCGCGATGCGTCGCCGACGGCTACGACATCCTCGCCGCCGGTGCCGTCCTGCGTGCTGATGTTCAAGCAGGAGCTGCCGCTGCTCTTTCCGGACGACCCGACGTGCGGCGCGGTCGCGCGAGCGCACATTCGACCCGTTCGAGTACCTGATGCTGCGGCACGGCGAGGGCAGGCTGCGCAACCGACTTCAAGCAGCGCGCTCGGCAAGGTCGCGTACCACGTGCCCTGCCACCTGCGCGTGCAGAACGATCGGCCTGAAGACGCGCGAGCTGCTGTCGCTCGTGCCGGGCACGCGGATCACGACGATCGAGCGCTGCTCGGGCCACGACGGCACCTACGCCGTCAAGCGCGAGTTCCGCGAGGTCTCGATGAAGATCGCAAGGCCGGTGGTGCGGCGCGTCGAGGCGGACGCGCCGGACGTCACTCGCGAGCGATTGCCCGATGGCGACGGCCGCAGATCGCCTCGGGCATTCCCGGCGCATCGCGCGGTCGCATCCGCTCAGCCTGCTGGCCCGGGCCTACGGGCTCACGGTCCATGACGGCCAGATCCCGGCAGGGCTCTGCCTAGGCAGCGGAGCTCATGACGCCTCGAGCATTACGCGCCGCGAGCGCGATGCGTTTCGCGCGAAGAGTCCTCGCGCACAAGCGCTCGCGCACGGTTCGCCGTCGGGCCCCACACGACCTGGGTCTTCGAGGACCGGCTCACCATCCAGTACCAGGTGCAGGAGATGCTCCGCATCGAACGCATCTTCGAGCCTGCCGGCATCAGGACGAACTCGACGCCTACAACCCGCTGATCCCGGACGGCGGAAACTGGAAGGCGACGATGATGATCGAATACACGGACCCGGCAGAGCGCGCGGTGGCGCTCGGCAGAGCTTCGCGGCATCGAGGACCTCTGCTACGTCGAGAGTGCGGGTGGCTCCGCGCGTCACTGGCGATCGCGGATGAGGATCTCGAGCGCGAGAACGCCGAGAAGACGTCGGCGGTGCACTGGCTGCGCTTCGAACTGCCCGCGTCCGCGCGCGACGCGATCAAGGCGCGGCGCGCGCGGTCACGATCGGCACCGACCATCCGCACTACCGCCACGTAAGCTGTCTCTCCGCGGCGACAGTCGCATCGCTTCGGCGGCGATCTTCGCCTGACGCGCCCGCGCGCGCTGCTGCTAGAATCGCCGCGCCGGCGGTGCAGCCGCCCGTAGCTCGAGGCCCGCATGGCGCAGTCTTACACCGCATCGGACATCGAAGTTCTCAAGGGGCTCGAGCCCGTCCGCCGCCGGCCCGGCATGTATACCGACACGAGGAGCCCGAATCACCTCGTGCACGAAGTCGTCGACAACAGCGTCGACGAGGCGCTGTCCGGACACTGCAAGAACATCGCCGTGACCGCTTCACAAGGACGGCTCGGTGACCGTCGAGGACGACGGCCGCGGCATGCCGGTCGACATCCACCCGAAGGAGAAGGTGAGCGGCGTCGAGTTAATCCTGACCCGCCTGCACGCCGGCGGAAAGTTCTCCGACAAGAGCTACGAACAGGCCGGCGGCCTGCACGGCGTCGGCGTCTCGGTCGTGAATGCGCTGTCCGAAGCACCTCGAATGCAACGTGCGTCGCGACGGCCGCGAATGGAACATCGGCTTCCGCGACGGCAAGGTGGTCTCGAAGCTCGAAGCCGTCGGCACGGCCAAGCGCGGACAGACAGGTACGACCGTCCGGTTCTGGCCCGATCCATCGTTCTTCGACTCGGAGAATATTTCGGCGCCGCGACTGAAGCACGTGCTGAAAGCGAAGGCCGTGCTCTGCCCGGGCCTGCGGATGAAGCTCACGGTCGAGGCGAGCGGCGAGCAATACGTAACTGAACAAGCACAA
>ERZ1370068.5423-contig-4449_pt1 | contig 33962 bp, 42 predicted proteins | sample MGYA00561227_ERZ1370068 | MGnify/ENA primary metagenome ERZ1370068 (study PRJEB38410, sample SAMEA6850437) | metagenome | study: Metagenomic assessment of the ecological functions of the soil: analysis of the soil microbiota associated with the...
TGGATGTCGAGCATCGTAGAAAGGCAATCATGACTTCTACCACGCCCAAAAAGGTTCGTGTTCCTGATCTTGCACTGATGAAACAGCGAGGTGACCGCATCGTCATGTTGACCGCTTACGATGCCACGATGGCGCGGCTGCTCGATCGAGCCGGGATCGACCTGCTGCTCGTCGGTGATTCCCTCGGAAATGTGATCATGGGATTGGACACAACGATCCCAGTCACTCTGGACGTAATGATTCATCACACGCGCGCGGTCGCCCGAGGTGCAAACCGCGCGCTGGTGGTGGCCGATATGCCGTTTCTCACGTATCAGGTTTCGCCCGAGCAGGCCATGCGCAATGCGACAAGGCTCTTCCAGGAAGGCGGCGCCGCGGCAGTGAAGCTGGAAGGTGGCCGCGCTGTCGCCGATACCGTTCGAAAGCTCACCGCGGCTGGCCTGCCTGTCATGGGACACCTCGGGCTCACTCCTCAGCACGTGCATCGCCTGGGCGGAATGCGCCAGCAGGCCCGCAGTGAATCTGCCGCCCATGAGACTGATCCTCGACGCGCTCGCTCTCGAAGATGCCGGAGCATTTGCGATCGTGCTCGAAGCGATTCCTGACACCGTTGCCGAGGCCGTAACTTCACAACTGAAGATTCCGACCATCGGCATCGGCGCCGGATCGCACTGCGATGGCCAGGTGCTGGTCAGCTACGACGTTCTCGGACTCTTCGACACTTTCGCGCCGCCCTTCGCCAAACAGTACGCGCAGCTCGGCCAGGTGATCGTGCGTGCTGCGAAGGATTACGCGAACGACGTGCGCGAGGGTCTATTCCCAAAATCAACACTCAGCAACAAACCAGCGATCTTGCCGGCCGCCGTGTGATCCCCAGCCTGAATGATCGCGCGTTTGAAGAGCTGAAGGGCGCACGTGTGCCGGTCCGCTGATGATCCGCGTATGCAAGTCTGTTTGCTAAAATCGAAGATTCACCGCGCCACAATCACAGATGGCAATCTGAAGTACGAAGGCAGCCTGACCATCGCCGCCGACCTGATGAAGAAATGCGGGCTCATACCTTACGAGCGCATCCTGTGCAGCAATATGGCAAACGGAAATCGCTTCGAGACCTACGCCATCCCCGGCGATCCCGGTTCGGGCCAGATCGTCCTCAACGGCGCGGCTGCCTTCCAGGGAAAAAGAGGTGACGTCCTCACCATCATGAGCTTCGCCCACGTCCCCAAACGTAAGGTCCAACACTGGAAGCCCCGCGTCATCGTGCTCGGCAAGCGCAATCGCATCGTGAAGGAACGCGGAATTTAACCGAACGAGGTCCGAAGTAGACGCGAAACGGATCGCCGCTGAAGAATCTCAAGATTTTCTGAAATGTGCGGTCTCAAAAGCTTGAGGAAGAGATAGAACACCAATGAGCACCGCGACAATAACTGAGCCATCGATTGAGACGAGCACAGCAACCGATCGATTGACTGAAGCGCTGGAACAGAAGCTGAGTCATCCGGCAACGTCGCCGGATTTCGATCTGCACGCCGCCACAAGTGAAGTGTTAAAGGACATCGGGCTAACAACGGCGGACGCCGGAGGCAAGCTCACATTCTACGGATCCGATCCGATTCTCCCAAGCCCGATCCGGTTCGGGACGCTGGCCGCAGTCGGTCTGGCCGCAAGAAGCGTCGCGGTGGCGGCACTTTGGAGGCAAGCTACCGGCCAAGGCCAGGATATCTCGGTGGACGTGCGCAAGGCATTGCGGCGTTTCGCCGGATTCTTTGAAGGAAAATGGGAAACCATCAATGGCCGGCCGCCCTCCCCAGGTGGCTATGCGGTTAGCCCATTCCTAAAGATGGGGGATGCGTTTTTTCGCGAGACACGCGATGGGCGGCACGTGCTGGCGCTGGACATTTATCCTCAACTCCTCGTGCGCACCCTCGATTTTCTCGGCTGCAGCCCGAGTACCAAATCCATTAACGACGCCATACGCAAATGGAACGCTGTGGAACTGGAAGAGGCTGCGGCTGCCGAGGGACTGGTTCTGGCGATGGTGCGGACGAATGAGGAATTTCGTCGGGAACCCCAATACACCGACGTCCTCTCAAAAATGCCGCTGATCACAGTGGAGAAGATTGGCGAGAGCGACCCCGTTCCGCTCAAGGCGAGCGATAATCTTCCTCTCGCTGGTGTCCGCGCATTGGGAATGGGTCACGTGATCGCGGGAGCCGGGATGGGCAGAGACATGGCCCTATACGGCGCGGACGTGCTCAACATCTGGAGACCGCGCGACTCGGAAATCGAAGCCTTCTTCTGGGATGTCCAGGTGGGCATGCGTTCAACGATCCTCGATGATGCGAAGGAAGATCGAGAAAAATTCAATCAGCTTCTAAAGGATGCTGATGTATTTTTGCCAATAAACGTCCCGGATTTCTGAAGAAGCACGGCCTCGATGCCGAATCGCTTTGCGCGCAGAAGCCCGGATTGATTCATGCAATCGTCGCTATGCACGGTGAGCAGGGACCGTGGTCGAATCGACCCGGTTTCGATGAGATTGGCGCGGCAGTGTCTGGCCTCTTTACGATCGAAGGTTCTCCAACTCGGCCGAAGCAGCCGCCAATTGTGCCCATTGCCGACAATGTCGTTGGCTGGTTAGGCACAACTGGGATTCTTGCTGCGTTGCGCCGGCGTGCAATCGAAGGCGGCAGCTATCGGGTCGTCGTTTCGCTAACGCGGACCGTGTTGTGGTTGCTCTCGTTAGGTATTTTCGACAAGGCCTACGCGAAAGCGACCGCTGGTTCTACCGACGAGCACAGCTACATCGCTCCGGACCTGTTTACCGCGGAAACACCGCTTGGCACTTATCAGGGAATGACCGACCAGATCGTATTGTCGCGCACACCCGGCGCCTACCGAACCGTGCTGGTTCCGCGCGGCTCAAGCAAACCCGAATGGCTGGGAAAATGATCGCGCCTATACATAATATGCTCGCACTAGATCAATCCCGCAGCTCTTCCTGCTCTTCGAATCGCCGCGACACTTTTCTTCATCATCTATTTGCTATTCGGCGCCTATATCTTTCGCAACCGTCACCGATTCTTTGACCAGGATTCGAATGTGGACAATGACATTCCCGCCGTTCGCAAGTTGAGGATCGAGGTCGTTACGATCCCCTGGCTCGTTGTGACCACGCTTATCCTGATTCTGCTGATCTATTTCTGGGTCGCTTGATAAGGCCCAAGCGCAACGCCATGCACCTCGCTGAAGCGACGTATGTGTCTAGCGCCAACGGCGCATCCTCATTGAAAGCCTGGGGCATCGCGCCCAGGATCTTGGAACCGAATTCTTTAAAAGCGCTGAAGGCGCGACTCAGGTCACCGCGATGAATCGCGCTTTCAGCGCTGAGGGTTTGCATATCACACTGAGTCCCTGGGGCGTTGCCCCAGGCTGACATGAATACAGCGCCTTTGGCGCTAAACAGATACGAAGCGAGGCGGCAATGAAATGGGACCTGTAGCGCGGAAGAAGCTACAGCAGCGTGGTTCTCAGCGACGAGGACACGCGAGAATCATAAGATTCTCTGAAATTTCAGCGCCTCAGAAGGCTTGAGAAAAGAGTGAATGAACGATTCTAATCTCAATTCTATCAATGGTGCGGATGGGCAGGAGGCGAAAAGGCCGCGCGTAGTGATCGTTGGCGGCGGTTTTGGTGGTCTGGCTGCGGCCAAAGCCCTTGGGAAAGCGCCGGTCGAAGTCATTCTCATCGATCGAACGAACCATTCTGTTTTTGCGCCGCTTCTTTATCAGGTAGCGACCTCAGTACTCGCGCCGTCGCAAATGAGTTCGCCACTCCGCGAGGTATTGCGAAGACATAAAAATACAACGGTGATCATGGGCGAGGTCACCGGTGTGGATAAGGCGCAGCGCTGCGTTTTTGTAAACGACGCAGATCGCCAGCATGTGCCGGTGCCGTACGATTACCTTATTCTCGCGACCGGTGTTCGTCCCAGTTATTTCGGACACAACGAATTTGAAAAGTTTGCTCCGAGCTTGAAGACCCTGGCCGATGCCGTCGGTATTCGAAACAAGATCCTCAGCGCCTTCGAGCAGGCCGAGGCTGAAGAAAACGTCGATCTTCACCGCGAATTGTTGACGTTCGTTTTGGTTGGCGCCGGACCAACCGGTGTCGAGATGGCGGCGGCGCTCGCTATTTTCGTTCGGTCGTCATTACGTTCCGAATTTCGCCGGATCGATCCGACTTCAGCACGAATCGTGTTGATCGATGGCGCTCGAAAGGTTCTTGGCACTTTTGCCCCGAGTCTGTCTGGGGCAGCGGAGTTCCATCTGCAAAAGCTCGGAGTCGAAATCCATCTGGGCCACAACGTCGAGAAGGTCGACAGCGAAGGAGTCATTGTCGCAGGGGAGCGAATTGCGAGCAAGACAGTGATCTGGACGGCCGGTGTTACGTCTTCGCCGGCTGGAAAATGGTTAGGGGCAGAGACCGATCGCGCTGGTCGCGTGCGCATCAAAAGCGATCTGAGTGTTCCCGGTAATCCGGAAATTTTTGTGGTCGGAGATACCGCCTCGCTCGATCAGGACGGGAAACCGTTAGGTGGCGTCGCCCAGGTCGCGATGCAACAGGGACACTATGCAGGGAAATTAATTCGTCGGCGCGTCGCCGGAAAGAAAAGTCCGAAACCGTTTCGCTATTTCGACAAAGGTAACATGGCTGTGGTCGGCAAAGGGTGGGCCGTCCTGGAAAGCGGCAAAGTGCACATACATGGTCTTCTGGCGTGGCTGGCGTGGGCTTTCATTCACACTTTGTATCTGGCTCAGCTCAGTCTTCGGATCAGCGTCTTCCTGCAATGGGCCTGGTTATTCCTGACCGGACAACGCGGTTCGCGTCTCATCGTGAATTATCAGCAATCTGAACCGGCACAAACAACGCCGCCCCCTGCGGCCACGCCAAATCAGGGAGCTCAGCCCGCGCGACTCGAAACCACTTTGACTAAGTGATGAAACTGTTCGCGGCCGGAATCAGTCATAAGACCGCGCCGGTTGAACTCCGCGAGCAGCTCGCGGTGAAACAGCCCGCGATTGCCGATCTTGCGTTTGTGCTGAAGTGCTTCGGCCATCTCGACGAAATCGTTCTGCTTTCAACCTGCAATCGTGTTGAAATCTACGGAACAACCCGACAGGCAACGGGTCACATTAAATCGCTGTTGCAGTTGCTTTGCGCCGAGCCGCGCGATTTAGATCGGCACATTTATCTGTACGAGGACGCCGCTGCCGTGCGTCACCTGCTTCGTGTCGCAGCGGGTTTGGACTCGATGGCGCTCGGTGAAACTGAAATCACCGGCCAAATCAAAAACGCCTACGAGATCGCTCGCAACGCCGGACTGACCGGCCGCGTTTTGAATCGGCTGTTTCAAAGGGCGTTTCAGGCGACAAAAGAAATTCGGACGCGCACCGGGATCGGGCGCGGCACGGTTTCAATCAAGAGCACAGCAGTGGAATTGATTGGAAAGAGGGATCTGTCGCGGCAATCGATCATGGGTACTCGGCGCCGGCGAGATGGCGGAGAACTGTGTTCGACTTCTAGTAAAAAAGGCGCGCAATCGATCTTCATTTCGAATCGTTCGTTTGACCGCGCGCTCGATCTCGCGACCCGCTGCGGCGGAGAAGCGGTCTGCTTCGGTTATTGCCTTTTTGAAATGTGCGATGTCGACGTTGTCATCGCTGCGACGAGCAGCGCTGAGACGATATTGAGTTGCGAAGACATCGAAAATTTGATGAAGGCACGGCGCAATCGCCCGCTGCTTCTCATCGATCTGTCCGTGCCGCGTAACATCGATCCTGCTGTGACCGGACTCGATCACGTTTCTCTATTTAATATAGATGATCTGGAAGCAGTGGCTCGCCGGGGCGTTCAGGCTCGCGAGCAAGAGTTGACCGCGTGCCATCAAATTATCGAGGCGCACGTCGCGGCGCTGACCGAGAAACTTCACACCGAAGAAGCGCAAAGCCCATGGAGATCGGCGCCACGACAGCTTTCAACCAACATTTTTATTCCACAACTAACGTAGTTCAGACGCTGAAAAGCTTGAGAAAAAGATGGGAAAAAGACTGCATGATGGCAGCCATCAATAGTATCTTGATCTGCGCGGGTCGCGTTACGATTCGCGGTAATGGCATGAAGACGACTAGAATAGTCATTGCCGGTGGCGGATTTGCCGGGCTTTACGCGGCAATGCACTTCGACAAACGGCTCGCGCGTCGAGCGGACGTAGAGGTGACGCTGATCAGTCGCGAGAATTTCATTCTCTTTACGCCGATGCTGCACGAGGTCGCAGCGGGCGATCTTTATCCGGGCGACATCGTGAATCCGCTCCGCCGCATTCTTCGTCATGTGAAGTTTGTTGAAGCCGATGTTCAGGCACAGTTGATCTGAACGCGCGGCGCAGTCCGTTGCAGCGGTGGCGTGGCGGACCGCGAACTTGAACTTCGAGTTTGATCATCTGCTTCTGACGCTCGGTTCGGAAACAAACTTCTTCAATATGGACGGCGTCCGCGACTGGTCGGTAACCATGAAAAGCCTGACTGACGCAGCGCTGCTACGCAATCGCATGGTGGCGCTTTTGGAAGAAGCCTCTCTACAGAGCGATGAGGCGACGCGCCGGCAGTTACTCACGTTCGTCACTGCTGGCGGTGGTTTCTCGGGCACCGAAACAACCGGCGCTGTTAACGACTTCGTGCGGGAAACCGTGCGCTATTATCCGCAGTTGCGCGAAGAATTGATTCGAGTTGTGGTGGTTCATCCGGGGAATTTCATTCTGCCTGAATTAGGCGAAGAACTGGGGCGCTACGCCGAACTGCAAATTGCGCGAACGCGAAGTGGAGGTGATCAAAGGCCCGCGTGTGGCGAACTACGATGGGGTGGTGGTCACGTTAAGCGATGGCACATCGATTCCTGCCGCGACTCTGATCTGGACGGCAGGTGTAAAACCCAGCCCGGTCATTGCATCATTACCTTGCGAGAAGGAACGTGGTCGACTCCTGGTTAGTGAGTACTTGGCGGTGACGGGTGTTCCTGGCTTATGGGCGGCAGGCGATTGCGCAGCCGTGCCCATCTTAGACACCGGACAACTTTCATCCACCAACGGCGCAGCACGGCTTACGGGAAGGAGTGGTGGTTGCGAAGAACATCGAAGCTATGATTCTCGATCGGCCGCTCAAGTCGTTCCGTTTTAAAATGTTGGGACAGTTGGCGAGCATTGGTCATCATACCGGTGTGGCGATGGTGTTTGGGATCAAGTTTTCCGGTTTTATCGCCTGGTGGTTCTGGCGATCGGTGTATCTAATGAAGCTTCCACGCCTGGCTAAGAAGCTGCGAGTCATGGCGAGTTGGACACTTGATCTTTTCTTCGGCCAGGAAATCGAGCAGATGATCACCGTCCGTGATATCGAAGAGCTCAGCGGTCAACTGGCTCGAACCCGCGCGCGAACAAAGCAAGCAAACTCAACGAGCTCGGCTTCTGCGCTCGCCAATTCAGGTCGCGATAAGCCAGAATGAGTCCTCATGAAACGCTGCTACGAGATTCAAGAGGCTCTCGTGAAGATTTCCTTCATCGGAGCGACACAATTGTTCGCGACGATCGGGATCGCACTTGCCCGCGATGATCCGCCTCCGTCGTCGGTGAGGCCGTGGGCGCCACCGGCGCTTCCGAGATACGAAGGAGAACTTCGCCAATACCAACCGACTGAAGCTGAACGGCGCTATTTGCCGGCCATCGATCCGCGCAAGACTTACAATCTCGCCGAACTGATTGACATCGCGCAACGCAGTAATCCGGAAACACGTGTTGCCTGGGAGCGCGCCCGAATGGCTGCTGCTGCCGTCGGTCTCACAGAAAGCGCTTATTACCCGTACATCGTCGCGGCCGCAGCCGGAGGATACGACCGGGCCTTTGTGCCGTTTCCGCAGTTGCGTGCCAAGCTACAACCGCCGCCAACCAACGGAAACCTGCCTAACGTGGAGATTGTCGGCGGCGGTACGTTAATCACTGAGTCGTTGTTGGCGCGGGCCGAGCTGAACGCAAAGTGGTTGCTGATCGACTTCGGTGAACGCAGCGCGATCAGAGCAGCAGCGCGCGAGAAGTTGATGATGGCGAATGTCGGCTTCAACGGCACGCACCAGAAAATCGTCTTTGATGTGACGGACCGCTTTTACCAACTCGGCACAGCGCGGCAAAAGGTGCTGGTAACTCAGAGCGCGCTGGACGCGTCAAAAACGGTGGAGCAGGCGGCGCAGACGCGGTTTGATAACGGGCTTGCCACCAAACCCGAACTGCTGCAGGCCCAGCAACAGAGCGCGCAATCTGGTTTTGATCTCGAAGCTAGCCTTGGTGCGGAGAGCGACGCCAGTGTCGCTCTGATCGAAAGCATCGGGCTTCTGCCGACGGTGCATCTCAAGGTTGCGGACTTGCCACGGCAAAGTGGTTTGGATGCTCAGAGTGAAGATTCTGTTGGTGGATTGATCACGAAAGCTTTGGCGCAAAGGCCGGATCTCGTTGCAAAGCTAGCCAACGTTCGTTCGAAGGAATATGAAATCCGCAGGACCCGCGCCGAGTATTATCCAAAGGTCACGTTGGACGCGCACTTTAGCGAAACGGACCTGCAGGTCAGCGTCGCCAAATCGGACTACTTCGGGGCACCCGGCCGACCTTCGGCGCGTTTCTCACAATGAACGTGCCGATCTTCGACGGGTTCGCGCGCCGGCACAAACTCGACATGGCAGAGGCCGACCTGCATCAAGCCGAGAACGAACTCGCTGGAGCGCGCGACTCCGCTGCGCGAGATGTGTGGAAGGCGTACACCGGTTATCGAACAGCGCTCAAAAAGCAGGACGCAGCTGAGAAGTTACTGACTGCATCGAAGAGCGCATTCGACGCGGTGCTCGAATCGTATAAGCAAGGACTGAGCACATATACAGAGGTCGTTACTGCGGAACGTAATCTCACCACTGCGCTTGCGACCAGTCACGACACCCAGGCTGCCATTTACACCACGCAAGCGGCGCTCGCGTTGAGCGTTGGTGATCTTGCCCGCCCGGTCCCGCCATTCGTTAGGCAACCACGGAAATGAAAACAGAATTTGCACGAGTTGCTCCGGGCAGCAGCAACAATCCCCACCCGTTCGGCGGACTCGGTCTCGATCCGCTCGCAATCATCACGCTGCTCCTGCTAATCGGGGCACTGATCTTCGTGGTTCGACCGGTTAGTCACCGCTCACCGACAATCTGATATTCTCGGTTCCTATTTTCCGGCTTGGATGATCTGCATTGTGAGCGGGCTGACTTTGACACTTGTTAGCCGGTGGATTGTTCGAGCCTATCATCTGGAAGAGCTACGCATCTCCGGCGCCACTCATCTATTCGTGCCTAACGATCATTTACACTTTTGTGACGTGGATCATTTTTTACCAGAACTAGGAGCACCATGAGCGAGCCAACTACCACGTTGAATCAGGAGACTGCAAAAAGAACCGCTGCCGGCCCCGCGACACAGGTTGCTGCTCCTGCAACACCGGCGGTGACTGCGACGGCAAAAGACAGCGCCGAGGGCCGGAAGCTCCTTCGCAACCTCGTCGCGTTACTCATTGTTTCCGGTGCAGTTTTTCTAACGCTTTATGTCTGGATGTACTGGCGCGGCATCCACGCACCGATGACGCGGCTGCGCGCGCCAACGTCGTCGGAATCGTTCCGCGTGTCCGCGGCCCGATCGTCAACCTCGCTGTTCAGGACAACCAGTTAGTAAAGCAGGGCGATCTGCTGTTCGAGATCGACCCGGCCGATTACGAACAGGCGCTCGATAAAGCGAAATCCTCGCTTGCAGCTCTCGATGAGCAAATCGACGTCGGGCGCGCGCAAGACGAACAGTTGAAATTCGGAATCAAGGCCGCCGAGGCTGGCGTTCAAAGCGCGAGCGCGCAACTCAAGCAATCGGAGGATACGTTGCATCGGCTCGAGCCGCTTCTGCCAAAACATTTCGCAACCGCGGAACAAGTGGACGAGGCGCGAACGAAGGTTGCCGTAGCCGCACAGGAAGTGGCCGCAAACGAGCAAAAACTTAACACCGCGCGCGCACAGCTAAGCCAATTGCAAACTTTACTCGCGCAGCGGCCCGGCGCGGTGGCAGCGGTTAAACAGGCTGAACTGGATCTCTCCTACTGCAAGGTGAGCGCACCGTTCGACGGCCGAGTAATAAATCTGAATATCTCTGCCGGCGCTTACGCCAGCGTCGGCGTTCCGGTGTTTTCAATTCTCGACACCACAAAATGGGTACGTGGTGGCCAATTTTCGTGAGCGCGAGCTTCGCTACATGGCGCCTGGAAGTCCCGCAACCGTTTACCTTGTATCAGCGCCTAACCAGCGATTTCGCGGAAAAGTGCAGGGAATTGGATGGGCGGTTAAGCCGGAGGGCGAGGTCGATCTACCCCCGTCAGGTGTGCCTTATGTGAAACGCGAACTCAACTGGGTACGGGTCGCGCAGCGCTTTCCCGTCCGGATCGAAGTAGAGAATCCCGATCCCGATCTGTTTCGCATGGGAGCATCAGCCGTTGCGATCATCGATGGTCCTCCACCCGGCAAATGAACTCGCACGTGTTTGCGGTCAGTAGCGATAAGCGCCGAAGGCGCAACTTCAGTTTTAGCCTGGGGCAACGCCCCGGGTTTTCGCAGATCCGCCAATCGGCAGCGCTGAAAGCGCGATTCATTTCAAGCCCGAATCGAGTCGCGCCTTCAGCGCTCACATCCCTTCCAATCAAAAGAATCCTAGGGCGTTGCCCTCAGGCTGGCGTCAATGACACTGCGCCTTCAGCGCTAAACACATACGCAAGCGGAGAGGCGAATGTCGCCCTAATCGTATGAGCGCGATAAGCGCAACTGCGCCGGAACCAGTTTTCTTGCCGTTTGCTTCTCATCGCCTGGTTCAAGCGCCAGTTGGCACCGACACCTGAACGCGGTCGGCGAACGGCGATCATGGTCGCGGCCGCAGTTCTGTGCGTGATCATTTCCATGACGCTGCAGGTGCCGGAGCTGTCTGTCACCGCTTACATGCCTTTCTTCGTGTCAAAGGAAAGCAAGTTTCTAACGACACTTACCGGACTTATCGGGGTTATCGGCCTGACCATCGGCATCGCCGGCGACTCTCCTGCTTTACAAGTTCACCTATGGTCATCCGGAACTGCGCATCCCTGGAATGGCAATCGCGCTCTTTCTTGGAATGTGGTTGTCCCGCGTTTTTGTGCTCGGGCCACTCGGATTCCTCATCGGTTTTATTGTCGCTGTCTCGCAGTCGGTCGGAGAAGCGGTCCCTTCACCTGAACTGTTAGTTCGAGGACTCCTTTGGCTGTGGGTCGCGATCGCCTACGGTGCAGGGCTGACCGTCGTTCTGAACCTTTATTTCTGCCCGAGGAAGCGGGCCCGGTTGCAGAGTCGCCGAAACCGAAAAGTCTTTTCGCATCCGACGCGTTTACCAATCCCGCACACGTGCACTTCGCGCTCAAAGTCACTTTCGCGGCGATGTTTTGTTACATCTTTTATATGGCCATTGACTGGTCGGGAATCCACACCGCATTCATCACCTGCACTTTCATTGCCCTGGAAACCACCGGTGCGACCCTGCACAAGGGTGTCCTCAGGATTGGCGGCTGTGTCATTGGCGGAGCACTCGCGCTCTTCACCATTGTCTTCCTCATGCCGCACATGGACACGATCGCGTCGCTGGTTGTGGTCGTCGCCTGTGCCTCTGCCATCGCCGGCTGGGTGGCCGCCGGAAGCGAAATGATTTCCTATGCCGGCCTACAGATAGCATTCGCTTTCTTCTACAGCGTCTTCCAGGGCTATGCGCCGGATACAGACCTCGATAACGTCCGCAACCGCGTCGTTGGAATTCTCTTTGGTCTGATCGTGACCGGACTCGTGTTCCGATACATTTGGCCGGAACGCACTATCGACCGATTGCGAGACGCGTTGCGAGCGGCGCTTCGACAGCTTGCGCAGGCTGCTCGAAATTCCTCGTCCTGATGTTTCCACCGAAAAAACAAAAACGGAAGCCCATGCTCTGATAGGAGAAACCGCAAAGAGCTTTGACCAGGCGCGGCGTTACGTTGAGCTAACGGAGTTCGAGATCGAAGACTCGCGTCAGGGCGATCGAACTTCGTTAGGCATTTTGAAAACCACTCTATCACGCGCTGAGGAGATATTTGCTTCGGCGAAATCGCTTGTGCAGGGCGACGAAAGAGCAAGATCAGGCTCGCACCGCTCTGCTATCCGAAATTACAGCCGAAGTTCAAAGACTAAACTGAGTGCCTAACGACTGAGGAATGACACTGACGATGACACTCGCGCGGCGCGCTGCCTTACTACTCGTTGGTCTGCTGTTACTGTGCTTTGCGTTTGGCGCACAAGCGCAGGACGCATCTCCTTCGCCAACGGCGCCTCCTTCTCCCACGCCGACACCGGCACCGACTGCTGTGCCCTTGCCTGATATCGTCTCGTCTTCCGATTCTACGTCGGAGGGACTCAATGATATTCGATCGGAGCTTTCTTCGAACAAGACAGTCGACAACATCACGCGCGAACTTGCGGCCACGACAAAGGAAATCGATGCGCGCGAGCTTGAAACGCGCCGCATTCTCCGGCCAGGCGTGCCGCTGGAAACGTTGGGCGATTTCGAGACGCGCTGGCAAAAGCTGGCCGATCAACTCGCTGCGTGGGGCCGGCAGCTAACGGATCGCGCGACCGCGCACGACCGCGCGCTTACCCAAATGTCCGCGACGCGCACGACGTGGAAGGCGACGCTCGAACTCGCGGGCAAATCCAACGCGCCACCAGAAGTGATACAACGCGTCAATCAGGTGTTGCAGGGGATCGACGCAACCGAAGAGATGCTACAGAACCGCCGCGCCGACGTGCTCAGTTTGCAGACGCGCGTGGCCGAGCAAACGCAACGCGTTAATAGTGGGTTGCGTTCCATCAGATCGGCACAAAGCGCAGCAGTTAATCGCCTCTGGGTGCAGGATAGCCCGCCGATCTGGAGTCCCGAGGTGCGCACGGCCGCGGCGCAATCGCTCGGACGTGACAGCCAGGTCTCGTTAGGCGCGCAGGCCGCGCTAGTACGCAACTACTTCGAGACGCGAGTGGACAAAGCTGATCTACGTCGCGCTGCTCTTTATCGCGTTTGTCTTCATCATGCTGCGAGTCAAACGCCATGTCGCACGCTGGACCGATAAAGATCGGACACTCGACCGCACCAATCGCGTCCTGCAATTGCCGTTCTCGACTGCATCTCTGCTCACGTTAATTTCTGCGCGCCTGATCCTCCACGACGCACCGCGCGCCGTCTGGCTCATTCTCGCCACGCTTGCCTTGATTCCTATCGTGGTGCTGCTGCGGCGTCTGATCGATCGGCATCTCTTCCCGATCGTCAATGCACTGGTCGTTTTCTATTTCGTCGCGCAACTGCGTGTGCTCGCAGCCTCCATCCCTGTGCTTTCGCGCATCATTCTTCTGCTGGAAACGGTGGGCGGTCTTATCTTTCTCATCTGGTTCATCCGCGCGCGACGGCGTTCCGGACCACTCACCACATCGAACAAAACGGCCCGCGTTGCAGGCTCCATCGCGTTGGCTGGCTTCGGCGCGATCATTGTCGCGGACTTGTTAGGCTACGTGGCCCTGGCGAATTATCTTAGCGTTGCCATCCTGACTTCGGCTTACTTCGCGGTCGCGCTTTATGCTGCGGCGCGAATTCTCGAAGGGCTCGTTTTCTTTGGCCTGCAAATTCGGCCGCTCGCCTCGCTCGCCCTCGTGCAACGGCAACGGCCATTGCTGCACAGGCGCATCGCACGCCTGGTCAAGGTGGCTGCGATCGTCACCTGGGTTCCGCTAGCGCTGACTGCGTTCTCGTTACGCGAAGCGGTCATCAGCCGGACGATTGCCTTACTCAATGCCGAGGTCGGGGTGCGGTTCGGTCCACTTCTCCTTAGGCGCGGTCGTGGCCTTCATTCTCACCATCTGGATCACGCTGCTTCTGTCGCGTTTGCTGCGTTTTTCCTCGAAGAAGAAATCTACGATCGCTTTCACCTCGCGCGCGGCCCGGCCTACGCGGTCTCGACCCTCGTGCACTACGGCGTGCTGCTGGTCGGATTCTATATCGCAATCGCCGCACTCGGCGCCGACATGACGAAGTTCGCTATCCTGGCCGGTGCATTCGGTGTCGGCATCGGCTTCGGTCTGCAAAATGTCTTCAATAATTTCTTTTCCGGTCTGATTCTTCTTTTCGAGCGGCCGGTGCAGGTGGGCGATGTGATCGAAGTGGGTGGTCAGACCGGAGTCGTTAGGCGCATCGGCATTCGCGCCAGCATCATCGCTCTCGACGACAAGTCCCAGCTCATCATTCCGAACGGTCAGCTCATTTCCGACAAAGTAACGAACCGAACCTTCTCCAGCCGGCAAAAACGGATGGAGCTAACCATTCGCATCGCTTACGGAAGCGATCCCGAGCAGGTAATCGCGTTACTTCTGAAAACTGCCGCAGCGCATCCAAAGGTAACCGAAGATCCGCCGCCCGATGCCGTGCTAAAGCAATTCGGCGAAGACGCGCTTGTCTTCGTGCTTGGCTTTACTACCGAGGAGGTTTCGCAATCTCCGTTTGTGCAAAGCGATGTGGCCGTGGCCGTGAACGCCGCGCTACGGGCGGCTGGAATCGAGATCGCCTTTCCCCAGCGCATCGTCCGTCTCGAACAAAACGATAACCCGAGTAAGCACTCGTCAGACCCGCATCGCGCAGGAGCTGGGGGTAATTTGCCTCGCACGAGGCGGCGAAAACCTTGCTGACACAGCAAACGCAAGCCCGAGTTCAGGCGATTCGCTCACAAACTGAAACGTAAAGCCAAACCGATGCAATCAGGTTTCCAAAACAGGTGGCGGGTTGCGGCCAGATGTGGCTTCGCTCTCCTTTTGTTCCAGTGGTGCGGATGCGCCGCTCATCTGGCGACGGTAAAAACAGAACCGGCGCGCCTCCCCACGGGATTACGCGTCGAAGAGCCGCTCGAATCCGCCACAAAATACCTGATAGCAGCAGAACGTGAACAGCCGTCGACCGCACTAGGGCATGACCTGCTTGCTGCCAAAATTTCGTATGGAGTCTTGGAACGGCAGCCAAAAATGAATCGGCGCGCAGCATCTACAACTTCGCTGTAGCGCGCGTCGTCCAGGATGTCGACCGAACAGATCTTGAGCCGTGGCGGCATCCCGTCACTGTCGTGACGGACGAAGGTCGTTATACTCTCGTATCTCCCAAGCCGGTCGACGCGGACCATGACCCGAGTCGATACGATTTGTTTCCGACCGACACGTTGAAGATCGGCGGAAAATTCTTCAAGACCTACTCGACTGTAAGCGGCCTTGGCGCGCCGATTGCAGTGGTTGGGCGCACGGAAAGTCCGCACTTCCGTCAACAGTACAAACTTACACCGCATCTACGCGCCGATCACCGCGATCGTCCGCTTCTCCGGCCGGAAAGCGAGCTTGGAGTTCATGGATCCGTTAAACGCCGAAAGAATCACACTGAACAAGCAAACCTTTCCTCTTGCCGCTGATTTTGATGCGCCTACGGCACTCCTGATTGCTCGTGAACGCCCGGAACGGCTTGGCCTCTCGCGTGTCTTGAACCCGGAAGCCTATGCAGATACAGCAATGCTTACCCGGTTGCAGCAATTCGATCCCGCTCGAACGCCCGTGATTTTCGTTCACGGCTTGCAAGAAACAGGAGCCAGCTGGGCGCCAATGATCGACTCCCTCCGTCATGACCCAGCGATAAGGAGGCATTATCAGTTCTGGTAGCTTAGTTATCCGAGTGGTTATCCCTTCCCTACGCCGCCGCGCTCTTCCGCCAGGATCTGAATGGGATCGAGCGCGCATTCCCAAATCACAAGCGCATCGTCCTGATCGGTCACAGCATGGGCGGAATGATTTGTCGATTAATGATCACAGATGCGGGCGACAAAATCTGGCGCGATTTTTTGCCACGCCTCCGGCGAAAACTCCGCTGGCGAGCGACACACGCAAGTTCTTGGAAGAGGCGCTCGTTTTTGATCATCGGCCGGACGTTCAACGGGTGATATTTATTTCGACTCCGCATCGCGGCAGCGAGCTGGCCTCGAACTGGATCGGGCGCATCGGCGCCGCTCTTGTCAGGACTCCGCGGCTCTTCACCTCGATCTATGCGTCAACCAAACCGCTCCTGATCGCCGACCCTGCGGCCAGACCGCTGAATCGCATGCCGAATAGCGTGGATACGCTTGAGCCTAACGATCGGTTCGTGGAAGCGGTCAACAAACTGCCAATCACGCGCGGTATTCCTTATCATTCGATCATTGGAGACCGCGGCCGGGGCGACACACCGAATAGTTCCGATGGAGTAGTTCCATACTGGAGCTCGCATCTCCCGGGCGCGCAGTCGGAGTTAATCGTCAATTCAGATCACGGCGCGCAATATAATCCGCAAGCAATTCGAGAGGTTGAACGAATTCTGAAATTGAATCTTTCGCACTCGGCTCTTCGTCGTTCCGGCCAGAGCACGCGGGCGTCATCGCCAGATAGATTGAAACCTTTGTGAAGATCAAACAAAGTGATAGAAAGGAAACATTATGGCTACAAAAGATAAATCTACAGAGTCAGTCTACAGAGTAACGGAAGTAATCGGCACGAGTGCACAATCCTGGGAGGATGCGGCAAAAGCTGCTGTGCAGACTGCGGCGGGGACGCTGCGTGATCTGCGCATTGCCGAGGTTGTGAAGATGGATGTGAAGATTGAGGACGGCAAAGTGCTCGAGTTCCGAACGCGATTGCAACTGTCCTTTAAGTACGAAGGCTAGTTCGCACGCGGAAGAATCTGCGCGCGCCATTAAGCGAAGATCGTCACCGTCCTGATGGACAATAAAATCCCGGGACTTCATCACGTCACTGCGATCGCGAGCGATCCGCAGCGGAACCTCGATTTTTATGTCGGGCTTCTCGGTCTGCGTTTCGTCAAGCGCACGGTGAATTTTGATGATCCGGGAACGTACCATTTTTATTTCGGCGATAATCGCGGGACGCCGGGAACAATCCTGACATTCTTTCCGTGGCCGGGAGCGCGACGCGGAATTCGCGGCACCGGCCAGGTCGAAGCGACGGCGTTCGCGATTCCACCGGATTCGATCGGGTATTGGCTGGAGCGTTTGAAACAACAGCACGTCACGGCTGAGAAAGCGTCTACGCGTTTCGGAGAAGAAGTAATTCGATTGCTTGATCCTGATGGACTTATGATTGAGCTGATCGCTGTGCGCAGTGTCTCACCGGCACAACATTGAGCCGTGGCCGGACAGCCCCGTTCCGGCAGAGCATGCGCTTCGCGGCTTTCACAGCGTGTCCGCCGCGTTGGAAGGTTACGAGAGAACTGCGCGATTACTCACCGAGAGCTTCGGCTATCGTTTGATTGACGAATCGGGAAACCGGTTTCGGTTTGCCTCCCGGACGACACTGCGCCGGGCAGAATTGTTGACCTGCTGTGTCAGCCCGACACCGCGATGGGCCGCGTCGCGGCCGGTTCAGTGCATCACATTGCGTTTCGAGCGAAGGACGAAGCCGAACAGCTCCAGTGGCGCGAGCATCTCGTCGATCTTGGCTACAACGTCACGCCAGTAATCGATCGCACTTATTTTCATTCCATTTATTTCCGCGAACCCGGCGGCGTGCTGTTTGAAATCGCGACCGAGCCTCCCGGTTTTACGTTGGACGAAAAACTGGACGAACTCGGCACGCATCTACGCCTTCCGCCGTGGATGGAATCGGCGCGGTCACAGATCGAAGAAATTCTACCACCGATTCGCGTGCCGGTCTGATCTGGAACTGTGTTCAGCGCCAACGGCGCGGGTTCATCCCGAGCCTGGGGCAGCGCCCCAGGCTCCGATCAAACTCAAACCGCCAGCGCTGAAAGCGCGTTTCATCAATTCGGAAAATGGCATCGACCTGAGTCGCGCTTTCAGCGCTGTTATGCTGTTAATTAGATTCCTGGGGCGATTGCCCCAGGCTACGCCGTGAAACGCCGCCTTCAGCGGTAGCAGAAAGAAACGTAACGCAACGGAATTGCGACATTACTTTGGCGGGGAAAGATGATACTCAACATCAGCGACCGAAGAGCCTCCGATCTCGGACAATGACCTACCGCCGTTAAGCAATGATCTCCGATTTCATTCACGAATTCGTTCCCGGCAGCTCGTCACGCACACTCTTGCTTTTGCATGGCACGGGTGGAAACGAACGCGATCTCATTCCGCTTGGACGCGAGCTCGATCCGAATGCTGCGTTGCTCAGCCCACGCGGCAAGGTGCTCGAAAATGGGATGCCGCGGTTCTTTCGACGACTGGCCGAAGGCGTATTCGATCTCGAAGATTTAAAATACCGCACGAACGAGCTGGCGGACTTTGTCGCGGCGGCCGCTCAACATTACGGATTCGCTACCGATCAGTTAGTTGCCGTCGGTTATTCTAACGGCGCCAACATCGCTGCGAGCATGTTGCTGCTTCGGCCGGAAATTATTGCACCGCGGCGATTCTATTTCGCGCCATGGTGCCACTGATTCCGGAAACATTGCCCGACCTTTCGTCTGTACGCGTTTGGATCGGCGCGGGTGATCAGGATCCCATTATTCCCACATCCGAGAGTCAACGTCTTGTCGAACTTCTTCGCCGCGCCGGCGCAGACGTGACGATTCGTTTCGTCAATGCTGGCCACGGCCTAACGAACTGACGATGTTGTGACGGCACAGGCTGAAAGCTTTCGAAGGCTTGATGAGCATCTGGTCATCGTCAAAGGTTGGCGGAGTCCTTGTAGGAGAAGCTGACAGCTTCCTACAGATATGAACGCAGGATGAAAACAACCCGGCTCGAAGCGTTCAGCGACGGTGTCCTCGCCATCATCATCACGATCATGGTGCTGGAACTGAAAGTGCCGCACGCGGTTGAGCTTGCCGGCATTGAAGCCACTGCTACCGGTGCTTTTGAGCTACTGCTAAGTTTTATCTACATCGGCATTTACTGGAACAATCACCATCATCTTTTCCAAGCCACGGAACAGGTCAGCGGCGGAATTCTCTGGGCAAACCTGCATTTGCTGTTTTGGTTGTCGCTCTTTCCTTTTACCACGGGTTGGATGGGTGAGAACGGGCTAGCTGCCATTCCGACCGCCGTATATGGTTTCGTTCTGCTGATGGCGGCTATCGCTTATTATATTCTCGAGCGCGCTATCATTGCCAAGGAAGGTCGCGACTCCTTTGTGGCGCAGGCCGTTGGCAGGGATTGGAAGGGTAAACTCTCTCCTGTGCTTTATTTCGCCGCTATCCCACTCGCGTTTGTCAGTCCATGGATCGCCAGCGGACTGTACGTGTTCGGCGCGCTCCTCTGGTTGATTCCTGACCCTCGGATTGAGCGGAAGCCTGGAGAACCGCAAAGAGTAATCTCGGCTGAACACGCGCGACTTTCACAATCTCGTTCCGTGAGGAAGATGCGTTTTGCCAGACATCCATGACGCGACGACAATGCAGTCATTATGAATGACAAAGCATCTGAAACGAAAAACAAAATATGAAAATCGTGGTCATTGGCGGCACCGGCCTCATTGGATCAAAGGTCGTAAACATTCTTCGCCAACGTGGTCATGAGGTGGTGGCGGCATCACCTTCGACCGGCGTGAACACGCTCACGGGTGAAGGATTAGCTGAAGCGCTAACAGGCGCTCAGGTGGTCGTTGATGTGGCGAACTCACCTTCCTTCGAAGACAAGCCTGCTTTGGACTTCTTCGAAACGTCAGGTCGCAATCTTCTTTCTGCGGAAAAGTCCGCCGGCGTGAAGCATCATGTGGCGCTGTCGGTAGTCGGCACCGATCGCCTGACTGGAAGTGGTGCCGGTTCCTTGAGTGGTTACTTCCGCGCGAAGATGGCCCAGGAAAATCTGATCAAGGCTTCCGGAATTCCGTTTACGATCGTGCACGCAACGCAGTTCTTCGAGTTCGTGAAGAGCATCGCTCAATCGGCGACTGACGGTTCAACCATTCGGTTATCGCCAGTGCTTATGCAGCCGATGGTTTCGGATGATGTGGCTGCCGCGGTGGCAGACGTAGCTCTCGGGGAACCGGTGAATGGCAATGATCGAAATTGCTGGGCCTGATCAGATCCGACAGGATGAACTTGTCCGGCAGTATCTAAGTGCGACGGGCGACGCGCGGAAGGTGGTCACCGACGCTAAGGCGGGCTACTACGGCATAGCGGTGAACGATCAAAGCCTCGTGCCCGGAGATAATCCCGCCTCGGCCCAACGCATTTCGAGGACTGGCTCAGCCGCATCCATTCCGCAGAAGGAGGCGATTGAGCGACAGTCGGCGCCCGCATCAAATCTCCCGGGGAAGGTGACAAAAGTGGTCACTCTTCTCCTTTGCGGAATTGTCTTCGCCGCTCTGTCCAAGGTGACCGTAACGATGGCCGCCACGACGGAACCCAAGGAGGCGAAGTTGACGGAGCTCATGTCGAAAGACCTGACGGACCTTCCTGGCAAGGAAGGTCTGATGCTCACTGATTGAGTATCCTCCGGGCAGCTCGGACCCAATACATCGCCACAACGCACATGGGTTTATTTATGTGCTGGAAGGCTCGATCGTGATGCAGGTCAGGGGCGGGAAGGAAGTGACTCTGACACCTGGTCAGACCTTCTATGAAGGCCCTGAGGATGTTCACGTCGTCGGGCGAAACGCTAGCCAAACCAAACCGGCGAAATTCGTCGTGTTCTTCGTGAAGGACAAAGGCGCTCCGGTGCTGGTGCTCCACCAAATAGAAACCAAAACAACTACTCGCAAATCCAATGATGGGCCGGTCGTTATCTTATCAGCGCCGGACAGAACTTTCCCGAGATGCCCTGGTGATCGGCACACTCTTGATGAGAATGCGAGCAAGACCGAACCCGCCAAGCTGCTGGCCGTGTTCGTGGTGGATACGGACGAGAAGGAACTGTTAACGCCGCTGAAAAAGAATAGGCTGGGCGGGCCCTAACGGCACGATTGGATTGTTGAAACGTTAAATCGTTAAGCCGGATTTGGAAAACGCCCAACGCTCAACGTCCAACGCTCAACGCTAAATGGCAGACGTCGCGGTGAGTACACGAATTCGTATTGTGGCTGGTAATGGCGTGAGTTTGTTTTCCTTTCTGTTTCTTCAAGGGTTCTGGTCCAACGAAAAATCTCAACGAACCGAGACCTTCCCTCCATTCACGAGCTTGACGTCTGGTGTGATGACGACGGAATCACCGTCTTTCAATCCTTGCCTCACTTCGATTCCGGTTTCCGTAGTTAAGCCGCAAACGACGCTGACCCGTCGAACAATTCCTTCGCGAACAGTCCAGACATAAGCTTCGCCCTCATCGTGCCTGACGGCACTTTTGGGAACTGTTATAACCGGTTCCAGTTTTCCCGGCGACCTGATTTCCAAAAACTTACCTTGACGCTCATCTCCGGCTTGATGATCTGCAAATCCGGCCGAGCGATCTGGACCTCGATTTTGACCGTGCCCTTCTGGCGGTCGGCTGCGGGATAAACCTTCACCAAAGCTGCATCAAATTGCTTGTCGGGATACGAGTCTAACACAACAACTACCGGCGAACCGATACCCACCTTCGCAATATCAGCCTCATTGATGTCCACTTCGGCTCGCATATCATCCGTGTCAGCCAATTGGGCGATGTCAGTCGAGCCTCCGCCCGCCTCAATCTGACCGCCAAAATTGATGGTGTCGCCCAGTTCCCGATATTTCTTCAAGACAATGCCGTTGATAGGCGAACTGATGACGCACTGGTTCACATTGAATTTGGCGTAATCGACTGCCGCCTCATCACGTTCAAGTTCGGCTTGCCCAACTCCTGCGGCGGTGATTGCAGTTTCAAAGTCATCCTTCGAAATAGCACCAGTCTTGATCAGGTAGCGCGCGCGGTCGGCTTTGTCCTGAAGGAGATGAAGTTTGGCTTTGGCAACGTCTCGACTAGCGATAGCCTGGCGCAGTTGCGCCTGATAGTCCCGATCATCAATTCGCGCCAGAACATCACCAGCTTTGATGTGCTGCCCCTCCTCGATGGGTTCTTCCACAATCTGTCCCAGGACTTTTGTGCCGATAATGATGTATTTGTGGCGGGTGACTATATAACCAGAGCCTGTCAACAGCACGCTGGACTGGCGGTCCGTCCTCGCCACTACCATCATCGTTTGCACTGTGGGCGACCGGCCAATCGTCTTGGCGTAAATGACATAGCTTGCAGCCCCAAGAACTGTTAGGAGCAACATCAGGATCGCAATTGAAACCAACCGACTGCGCTTGCGGCGCGGTTGCTCCTGCGGGCGCACAATGCGCAGTGTTTCCAGTTCGTGATTCGTTTGCATGGCTTCGATGGCCATGACTCAGTTCCTTCTCAAAGCGTTGACTACACTCACGCGCATGGCCTGTCGCGCCGGCAGCCAGCCGCCCAATGCGCCAATAACAATCGCAAACACGAGCGCTTGAATCGCGATAACGGGGGTTACATGAAAATTAAACGCAAGGGTTGGCGCCGAAACGGCGCCGCCATTGAACTTGGTCGAGAGTCCGTTGACAGGCAGGGCGAGAATCACTCCGATGATGCCGGCCGCGAACGCCAGCGCTGAAGACTCCGCAAGGAACGATGTCATGATGGCTAGCGGGCTGAATCCCAATGCCCGCAACGTCCCGATTTCAGTCGTCCGCGCCGCCACCGCCGCGTACATCGTATTCATTGCAGCAAAAATGGCAGCGAAAGCCATGATTCCCGCCACCAACAATCCGAGCGCCCGCAGGTTGGCGGCTATTCCCGATTGCTCCTTGTAATACTCTGACTCCGTCTTGGCTTGCAGGTTGATGCGTGGATCATCGGCACATCGCTGAATCAGCGAGTGAACATCCGCGCCGGGAACGAGCTTGAGACGGATGCTGTTGAAACTCGAACCTCTCCGGGAATCCTCCTGCAAGCTATGCAGGTCGCCCCAAACCTCCGATTCAAACGAACTTCCGCCGGACTCAAAAACGCCCACCACTTTCCAAATGCGTCTGCCAACTTTCAGGTCCGCCCCCAATGAACAGCCCGGGTATCGATTCAAAATCAATTTGCCGATGATGACTTCATTCAGTCCAGGCGCAAACATTCGACCGGCGATAATTCGCACTTTTTCATGGGTTTGGGTGCTCACGGGCAGCACTCCGCGAATGGGAAGGTTGTCCAAAGTGTCGCCGGCGGGCATAAACACCTGTTCGGCGAGTTCGGGCGAAACAAGCGGATTTCCCGCGCCATCGCGTTTGATGGCCGGTAGAAATTTGAGCGCGTCCAACTGGTCGAGCGTGATAAACGAATTGGCCTCTGAGTCCGCGCCGCGTCCGATAAGAATCATGTTGTCCGGCGAACTGCTATCCTTGATCGCGGAGTCGAGACCTCCGACAATCGCCATTGCCGCAACGAAGACGCCGACGACGATGGCAATCGCACCTACGGTCATTGAATTGGACACGCGACGGATGAGCAGGCTCCGGCGATTGTATTTGAAGGGAATGGCCATATTAATCCACCAGTCTGAGGGTCTCAACGATGCTGCGTTTCGCGGCTGCACGCGCGGGGAACATACGCGCTAAACAAACCGATAAGCGCCGCCACGCCCAGGGTCTCCGCCAACACAAAAGGAGGAACATGCAATGAGACAAAAGGGCCAAGGGCATCAGCGTTGAACGCGAAAACCTTGAACAGTCCAAACGCCACCCCGCAACCAATCGCTCCTCCCAATAAAGCAACAATCAACGATTCGCCCACAAGCAGACTCAAGATCACCCCCGAGGGAAATCCTATCGAGCGCATTACTGCGATTTCGCTGCGACGCTCGCGAATGGACATCGCCGCCGTGTTTGCCGCGACCAGCCCAATTGCCACGACGGCCACCAGGCCGACAAACTCGGCCAGTTTCATAAAAATACGGTAGCGACCCAGAATGCTGCCCAATGCCGCTGCTTCAGAAGCGCTTCGTGTTTCTGCCGCAGAATTGGCGAATTGGTTATCAAGCGCGGCACAAACTTCAGGAACCACCCTTGAATCATCCACCCGAACCCAAAATTCATGCGCGATTCCAGGGTTACCGGCGGCTTCCTCAAAATAGTCTAGTCGGAAGATTAAGAAGCTTGGAACGGGTCCCTTGTCGATAGTACCGACAATAGTCAAAGTAACATTGAATGGATATACGGTTCCCCGGAGTTGGATTTGCTGACCGACATGGAGATTGAAGCGGCGCATTGTGCCTTGCGCGACCAGACAGGCGGTCTTGATCTTTTTGAACTCGTCCACGCCGGTGAGACCCCAATCGGACCACATGTCAATCTCCTTCGCTTCCGTAGCAACACTTGGAAATTGATCGCTGACCTCATGGTAAATGCCGCCGTAAATCACGAGCGGTGCAACGGCAACGACATGGGGAATCGTGGCAATTTTGGACTTGTAAGCTACGGGCAGAGGATAACCCAATCCCATCTTGGTGCGGCAGAGGATGCGAACGGAGGAGGTTGTATCAGCGAGCATCTGGTTGGCAAAAGTTGGCAGACTCACCAGCACCGAGAAGATAAAGAGCGATACCGCAATCGAAAGAATCGTGAGGATAGTTCTTCGTTTGGTGCGGAGCAGGTTTTTGAAAATCAGCGTCAGATATTTCGTCATATTTCCTTGCTCCGGTTATGCCGAAATCTGGAGCGCAGCAGTCGCTTTTGCAGATACACCGCCTTTTTCCGCTCCGGTGAATACTCCCTTGTCCAAGCGGTAAACGGCATCCACGAAACGCTCGGAACGCGGGTCGTGGGTGACCATCACAATAGTCTTGTCAAACTGTGTCTTGAGTTGCGTCAGCAGGATTAGGATTTCCTCTGCAGACTTTGCGTCCAAATCGCCCGTTGGTTCATCTGCAACCAGAATGGTCGGATCGGTCACGATTGCACGCGCAATGGCCACACGTTGCTCCTGCCCACCCGAAAGTTGACGCGGATAATGTCCCATGCGTTCAGCGAGACCGACCGCTTTGAGGGCGGATTCGACATGCGTCTTTCGGTCCGCTTTGCTCAAATGCGTCAGAAGCAGAGGCAGTTCAACATTCTCGAAGGCCGTCAATACGGGAATGAGATTATAAAACTGAAATACCAATCCAATATGACGCGCTCTCCACGCGGCAATTTCGCGTTCGTTCATGGTGGAAATTTCTTCGCCCCCGACCGCCACGCGCCCGGAAGTCGCGTGATCAATTCCGGTGACCAAATTCAGCAGTGTCGTCTTGCCGGAGCCAGATGGCCCCATGATCGCCACAAACGATTTGCGGGGAATGTCGAGGGTCACATCATCCAGCGCGCGCACCTCGAATTCATCGCGCTTGTAGGTGCGAGTCACATGGTCAAGCGTGACAGCGCTGGATTCTTCTGTGGTTATGTCGTCAGTTGCATTCATGTTTGAGTGCTTTCATCGAGTCATTTAATTTCTTCTGCTTCTTCTCCGAAACGTGTAGGTGAATTTCGGTGGCCTTTGCGTTCTGACTCAGGCGCCAACGGCCGAAATGGCCGTGGCCCCGCCGTCGATCAGGAAGTCTGCCCCGACGACGTACGCAGAATCGTCCGACGCGAGGTAAACTGCCAGCTTCGCGATTTCCACCGGATCGGCCAGCCGCTTGCTCGGATTGTTTGTCCGCAGCAACCCCTTGACCGCATCGCCCTGCTCTTCGCCTGGGAAACGACCGAACATCGCCGTGTCAGTCGGGCCTGGGCTTAGGGTGTTCACGCGAATCCCGCGGTCCACGAGCTCGGAGCTGAGGATCCGAGCGAGATTGACGACTGCGGCCTTGCAGGGCGAGACGGTCGAGGTCGTCGGCCATCCCCTTCGCGCAGTAACGGACGCATTGATGATGACAGATGAGCCTTGCCTCAGTAGCGGCAACGCCTTTTGAATTGTGAAGTAGGCCCCCTTGAAGTTGGAGCCTATCACCCGGTCGAAGCTTTGCTCCGTCACCTCTTCGAACGGCAGGAATTCACTGTGACCTGCATTGACGAAGATGCCGTCCAGGTGACCGAACTCCCGCTTGATCGTGGTGAACATCGCGTCGAGGTCCGCGAGATTGCTGACATCCGCGCGAACGGCAAGACTTCCGGCGCCAAGCGTCTCTTGAGCCGCCTTCAGCGTCTTCTCATTCAAGCCGCAGATGGCGACGCGCGCGCCCTCTCTGTCGAATTCCTGCGCTGCGGCCAACCCGATCCCGCTGTTGCCGCCGGTGATAAGAATATTCTTGTTCGTTAGTCTATTCATTGTCGTCACTCCTTCTCCTTTTTAGTTGTTTTCATGCCGTATCTCAGATTCGGTCTGCGATTGAAATTGGAACGGACAGACTGGTCGGTATGATATGATGCATAAAAAGAATCCCTAAGGTTTCAAGCTGTCCAGATAATCGAAAAGAGCCTGGCTCGTTTGCAACAGCAGCGCCTCGTCCTGGGTGTTTTTGGCCGTACCGGCCATGCCCGCTTGCGCCGCCACGATGAACGCCGCCACTTTCGGCGGAGAAACGTCTTTTCTCACTTTGCCTGCCTTGATCCCGCGGGCGAACGCGGCCGCCATGGTCTCTCGCCATGCGACATAGATCTTCTCCAGCGACTGGCGGAATTTTTCATCAAGGGGTGACATCTCTTGCGCCAGATTATTCAGCGGACAGCCATGCACCAGCCCGCCATTGGCAATCTCCCTTTTGGCGCCTTGGCGAAAGATGCGCTTCAAATCGGTAATTGGATCGGTCGAATTGGCGAGAGGATCGGACCATTGCTGCTTGAAACGCGGATGAATGACCTCCCGCACAACCGCGTATCCCAAATCTTTTTGCCCTTGAAGTGATGAAACACTGCGCCTTTGGTCGTACCCGCTTCATCAACGATGCGATTGAGGCTACCGCCCTGGAATCCGTTTTTGTAAAATTCGTCGAAAGCAGCCTGGAGGATTTTTCGTCGCGTGTTTTCTGGCGTTCTGGTGTTGGTCGCTTTCATTCGATAGTATCGAAGATACAGACCAGTCGGTATGTGTCAATGTTCAAATTTTCTCTTCGAATGTTGGCCATACAATCGGAAGCTGACCGAGAATGACTGAGGCCGAGAAAACGCATTCTTACAAAACGGAAACAGCTTTGACGAAGCCTCGCGTGGTGATCATCGGCGGCGGTTTTGGCGGACTCTGCGCGGCACGCGGGTTAGCCGGCGCTCCCGTCAGCGTGACGCTGATCGACAAGCGCAACTACCATCTCTTCCGTCCCATGCTCTACCAGGTGGCGACCGGCTTGTTATCGGCCGACCAAATTTCCGGGCCGCTGCGATCGATCCTGAGCCGACAGGCCAATGTAGAGGTGCTGATGGACGAAGTCAGCGGGGTCGATACGGACAAGCGCCTGGTTCGTCTGAAACAGCATTCAATCTCTTACGATTACCTCGTCCTCGCCACCGGCATTCAATACAACTACTTCGGACACGATGAGTGGCGGCGCGTGGCGCCCGGGCTCGAATCGCTGGATGACGCGGACCTGATTCGCGGCAAGATCCTGCTTGCATTCGAGCGCGCCGAGGAGATGGCTGCGCTCGATCACGCCGATACGGAGAGAATACGGCAACTGCTCACCTTCGTGCTGGTCGGCGCGGGCACGGTGGGCGTGGAAATGGCGAGCACCCTGGCGGAGATGTCGCGGATGGCGTTGGCGCATGACTTTCGTCACATCGATCCGCGCGACGCGCAGATCCTCCTGTACGAGGCGGCACCGCGCGTGCTTCCGACATTTCACGAAGATCTGTCGGCGAAGGCGCAGCGTCATCTCGAGAGCTTGGGCGTGAAGATTTACACGAACACGCGAGTGACCAGTGTGGATGCCGACGGAGTCGTGGCGGGCGGCCAGCGCGTTCGGTCGAGCACGGTGCTGTGGGGAGCCGGAGTGCTGGCCTCACCAGCGGGTCACTGGTTAGGCGCGGCGATGGATAAGTCGGGGAAAATCATCGTCGGCTCCGACCTGTCAGTGCCGGATCATCCTGAGATTTTTGCAATTGGCGACACGGCGCACGTCGTTGCGCCTTCGCGGAATTTGCTGGGGATCAGGTCCAAAGAGCCGATGGTCATGCCGGGCGTTGCGCAGCCTGCCATTCAAGCAGGAAGGTACGTGGCAGCCCTGATTCGACGACGCGTGGCGGGACAGCCGCCGCCGGGGCCCTTCTGGTATTGGGACAAAGGCGATCTCGCGATCGCGGGGCGGACATGCGCGCTCGCCGATCTTCGCATGCTCCGATTCACCGGATTTCCGGCGTGGGTTGTCTGGGCGGTCGTGCACATCTATTTCCTGATCGGGTTCGCGAACCGATTCTTCGTCATGCTGCAATGGGTACTGACGTTTCTGACCAAACGTCGGCAGGTGCGGGTCTTTCCGGGACAAGAACGAGCCGCAGAGGCTCCGTATTCCGTTGAATTGAAGTAGGATCGAGTAGCAGTTGCGGATTAACGTCCCGTTGCAGCGCCAGCGCCGCGGCTTACGGTGACACACTCGAACATGAAAACCATGAGCAAGCCTACTACGTCTGACAACGCTGCCAGGAGGCACATTCAAGCTCGCCGATGATTTGATCCTTACTCGCGTGGGCTACGGCGCCATGCAGCTGGCTGGTCCGCATGTATTCGGGCCGCCAGCAGACCACGACGGTGCACTCGCGGTCCTGCGCGAGGTTGTTAGGCTCGGTATCAATCACATCGACACCAGCGACTTCTATGGCCCGCACATAACCAATCAGCTTATCAAAGAGGCGCTGCATCCCTATCCGGAGCAGTTAACGGATCGTGACCAAGGTCGGGGCGCTGCGGGACGCGGAAGGAAATTGGCCCAAAGCGCTCGCTCCCGACGAGCTCCGCCAAGCCGTTCATGATAACCTCGCGAACCTCGGTCTCGATGCACTCGATGTCGTCAATCTGCGGGTCGGCGGCCTCGATGCACCGGAGCCAGGTTCGATAGCGGAGCCGTTCAGCGTGCTCGCCGAAATGCAGCAAGAGGGTCTCATAAAGCATCTCGGGGTAAGTACTGTCAGCGCCGAGCAAGTCGCCGAGGCGCAATCAATCGCGCCAATTGTCTGCGTCCAGAATTTCTACAATATCGCTCACCGGCAGGATGATTCGCTTATCGACTCGCTTGCCGAACAAGGAATTGCTTACGTGCCGTACTTCCCACTCGGCGGGTTTTCGCCGCTGCAATCCGATACGTTGTCCAGCGTTGCCGCCCGTTTAGATGCTACCTCAATGGCCGTCGCCCTGGCGTGGCTGCTGCAACGCTCACCCAACATTCTGCTCATACCCGGAACATCATCTGTTGAGCATCTGAGAGAGAATGTAGCCGGCGCTGGCCTGCAATTGCTCCGAGGACGCGATTAGAGAGTTAGACGGCATCGCCGGTTAAAGGCTCATTTACTCGAACGCACGCGCGAGCAATGCAAGCTACATCAATGAGCGCAGCATCTGCGCTCGACACTTCCACTCACTATCAACGATAGTGAATCGATGAAACGGCTCATCGCTCTCGCCGGACTCCTGATTTGCGTCTCATTCTCCACCGCTTGCTCGCGCAAGACGGTGCAGACAGCTCCGCCGCCGCCGGAAGTTCTGGTGACAACGGTGACGCCGCAGGATGTGCCGCGTGTGCTGGAACGCGTCGCCACGCTCGATGGCTTCATCAACGCCAACATCAACGCGCAGGTGCAGGGCTACATCGTTTCGCGCGATTATCAGGAAGGCAGCGTGGTCAAAAAGGGCGATCTCCTTTTCCAGATCGATCCCGCGTCCGTTCGAAGCTGCATTAGCACAAGCCAAGGGGACTCTGGCAAAAGATAAAGCCAACCAGGTAAAAGCAGACGCGGACGAAAAGCGCGCGATGGATTTGTTTAACAAGAAAGTAATCAGTGATCAGGAGCGAGATACAGCCACTGCAGCCGCCGACTCAACCAGAGCAAATGTGGAAGCAGACGAAGCGGCGGTGAAACAGGCTGAGATCAATCTCGGCTACACGAAAATTACCGCCCCGATTGATGGTGTCGTTGGATTTGCCAACAATCAGGTCGGCGATCTGGTCGGGCCAAATACGGGACCACTCACAACCATGTCGCAGATTGATCCGATCAAAGCTGTCGTGACTGCGGGCGAAGGGCCGTTCACCGATTTCGTTTCGCGCCATCCCGATGCGACGGAGCGCAACGCCTATATAAAAAGCCTCGACTTCGAACTTGATCCTCGGCAACGGCGAGGTGTATCCGCAAAAAGGAAAATTTTATGCGCTCGATCGCAGCCTTGACATCAAGACTGGATCGATCCGCTATTATGTGACGTTTCCGAATCCGGGGAACATTTTGCGGCCCGGACAGTTTGGAAACGTGCGGTTCGTCGCCGACATGAAAAAAGGCGCGATGGTGATTCCGCAGGAAGCGGTGAACGAGTTGCAGGGCAGTTATCAGGTCGCAGTTGTCGATGAAAACAACAAGGTCAGCATTCGTCCGGTGAAAATGGGCGAACGCATCGGCGCGATGTGGGAAGTCACGGAAGGTCTGAAGCCGGGCGACAAAGTTGTTGTGCAAGGACTCCAAAAAGCGCGCGAAGGATCGACAGTCACAGTCAAAGACTGGACGCCGCCCCCGATGCGTTGGTTTCAAAAGCGGACCAGCAAAAGAAGCCCTAACAAATGTCGGAGTTCTTCGTCAGGCGGCCCGATTGTCGCGATCGTCATCGCGATTCTGATGACGCTCATCGGCGGCGTGTGCATTCTGGCGCTGCCGATCGCGCAATATCCGCAAATCGCTCCGCCGGAGATTCAAGTGCAAACGCACTACACCGGGGCGGACGCGCTCACGATCGAGCAAGCGGTCGCGGCGCCGATCGAGCAGCAGATGAGCGGCGTGGACAACATGAACTACATGCTCGATCAACTCGAACAGTGGCGACATTCGATTGATCGTCAATTTCGACGTCGCAACCGACCCGAACATCGATCACGTGCTGACGCAGATCCGGGTCTCGCAAGCGCAATCGCAATTGCCCGCCGACGTCATCAACTACGGCCTGACCGTTAAAAAATCGACAACGGCGCCACTGATGCTGATCGCGCTTTATTCACCCAAAGGCAGCTACGACGGAACCTTTCTCGCCAATTACGGCTACATTAATCTCTTCGATCCACTGACACGCGTGCCGGGAATAGGGAATGTGCAGATTTTCGGCGCTGGCCAATACGCTATGCGCCTGTGGGTCAAGCCGGATCAGCTCGCGAAGCTCGGCATCACTGTGCCGGACATCATCACCGCAGTGCAAAAGCAGAACACGGTGAATCCCGCCGGCCAGGTCGGCGGCGAACCAATTCCAAGCGGACAAAAATTCACTTATACCGTGCGCGCTCAGGGACGACTGCAAACGCCGGAGGAATTTGGCGAGATAGTCGTTAGGGCGAACGCGGACGGTTCGTTTGTGCGGGTCAAAGACATCGCGCGCATTGATCTCGGCGCGCAAACTTACAACTTAGAGAGGCAGGCTCAACGGACAACCCTCGGCGATTCTCGCTGTGTATCAGCTGCCCGGAACCAACGCCGTTAAAGCCGCGCAAGGCGTGCGCAAGCTAATGGCGGAAGCGAAGCAACGTTTTCCGGCGGACATGGATTTCGTCGTCTCGCTGGATCAAACCCTCTCGGTTACTGAAGGATTGAACGACATCGTTAAAACGTTGTTCGAGGCGCTCGTGCTGGTCGTCATCGTCGTATTCGTTTTTTGCAAGGCTGGCGCGCCACGCTCATTCCATTGTGCGCGGTGCCGGTGTCGTTGCTCGGCACGTTTGTAGTGTTCCCGTTGTTCGGATTCTCGATCAACACGCTTTCGCTTTTCGGACTTGTGCTCGCCATCGGGCTTGTGGTTGACGACGCGATTGTTGTTGTCGAAGCAGTTGAGCGTCACATTGAAGAAGGAATGTCGCCGCGTGACGCGACACTGCAGGCGATGCGCGAAGTCTCAGGAGTGGTAATCGGCGTCGCACTCATGCTTTCGGCCGTGTTTATTCCTACCGCATTTCTTCCTGGTATCACCGGCAGGTTGTATCAACAGTTCGCGCTCACGATTGCTATCTCCGTCATTTTCTCCGCGTTCAACGCGCTCTCGCTGAGCCCGGCGCTTTCAGCCATGCTGCTCCGCCCGCGAAAGAAAACGCGTGGTCCGGTTGGCTGGTTTTTCGATCGGTTCAATCGCGTCTTCGGCATCGCAACACACGGTTACGTGAACTGGTCGCGCATCGCCATTCGAAAAGCGGTGCTCAGCTTCGCGCTGCTCGCGGTGCTCGCGGTCGGCGCGGGACTGTTTGGATCGCGATTGCCGAGCGGCTTTTTGCCGGAAGAAGACCAGGGCTACATATATCTCGCGTTGCAATTACCGGACGCCGCATCGCTTGAGCGAACCGATGCCGCGTCTCGCAAAATCGAAGAAATTCTCAGCAAAATTCCGGGCGTCCAGTATACGACCAGCGTGGTCGGATTCAGTTTGCTCAGTCTCGTGCAAAATACTTATAGCGCGTTCTTCTTCGTCACGTTCAAGCCCTGGAGCGAACGGACCAAGCCGGAAGAACAATACGCCGCCATCAAGGCGAACATTAACAAACAGCTCGCCGGGCTTACCGAAGGTATCGCCTTCGCGTTTCCGCCGCCGGCGATTCCGGGCGTGGGCACTTCCGGCGGATTCCAATTCATTTTGGAAGATCGCGCCGGCAAAGACGTCGCCTTTCTCGCTCAAAATCTGAAGACGTTTCTCGACGCGGCGCGTAAACGGCCGGAGCTAGGCACGCTTGATTCCGACGTTTCTGCCGAACGTTCCGCAGGTTTTCGTCAACGTCGATCGCGACAAAGTCATCAAGCAGGGGATCGATCTCGGCCAGGTCTATCAGACCCTCCAGACGTTCATGGGCGGTTTTTTGTGAACTACTTCAATCGGTTCGGGCGAACATGGCAGGTATATATAGAGGCCGAAGGCGATTATCGCACCGACGCGAAAAACGTTGGCCAATTCTTCGTGCGCAACGCCAACGGCGACCCAGTCCCGCTCGATGCCATTTCAACTATCCAGAACATCGCCGGTCCGGAATTCACGTTGCGTTACAACGAATACCGCTCGGCCCAAATCAACGGTTCTGCCGCGCCTGGTTATAGCTCATGCTCAGGCGATGAACGCGCTCGAGGAAACTTTTCGCCAAACAATGCCTAACGAGATGGGCTACGACTATCTTGGCCTGTCGTTTCAGGAAAAGAAAGCGCAGCAGGGCGTATCCCCGACTGTCGTGTTCGGAATGTCGCTCATTTTCGTGTTCCTGATCCTCGCTGCACTTTATGAAAGCTGGTCGTTGCCATTCAGTGTGCTGCTCGGAACACCGGTCGCAGTGTTCGGCGCGTTTGCAACGCTCTGGTTGCGCGGAATGCAAAACAATATTTACGCGCAAATTGGTCTGATCATGCTAATCGGCCTGGCAGCGAAGAACGCGATCCTTATCGTCGAATTTGCCAAGGACGAATACGAGAAAGGCAAACCGCTCCTCGACGCTGCCCTCGAAGGCGCGCGCCTCCGTCTTCGCCCGATCCTGATGACTTCCTTTGCTTTCATCTTCGGCCTTCTGCCGCTTTGGTTTGCCAGCGGTTCAGGCGCCGTCGCCCGCCGTGTCCTCGGCTCAACCGTGATTGGCGGAATGATCGCCGCCTCGGCGATCGCCATCTTCCTCATCCCGGTAACGTTTTACGTGATCGAGCG
>ERZ1370068.9501-contig-8276_pt1 | contig 33949 bp, 61 predicted proteins | sample MGYA00561227_ERZ1370068 | MGnify/ENA primary metagenome ERZ1370068 (study PRJEB38410, sample SAMEA6850437) | metagenome | study: Metagenomic assessment of the ecological functions of the soil: analysis of the soil microbiota associated with the...
CTACGTATTGCTCGTCGCGTTGTCGGGCCCTGAACAGGCCGCCCTAGTCGAGACCGCGGTCGACAGTGACGTCAACGGCATCGCCGTATCGCTTGCCCGGCCCCGAGGCGCTGGCCTCAGCCGTCGAAAGTGCCAATCAGCGAGGGCATCCCCGTGGCCGCGTTCAACGCGGGAATTGATGCCTGGAAGTCGCAAGGAGCCATTGCCTAGCTTTCGGCCAGGACGAGAAGATCTCGGGCGAAGCCGCTGGCAAGCGACCGGCTGCCGCGACGGTGCCGAGAAAGTCGTCTGTGTCATCCAGGACCAGGGCAACGTCGCACTCGAATCCCGCTGCGCCGGGGTCACTTCCGGCCTTGGCGGCGGTCGGTGGAGAACCTCAACGTCAACGGTACGGACATGCCGTCGGTCAATCCACGATCACTGCCAAACTGCAGCAGGATCCGCGCATCGACACCGTCATGACGTTGGGCGCGCCCATCGCACTGGCGGCTGTGCAAGTCGGCGAAGACCGCCGGCCAGCAAGGCCAAGATAGTGACGTTCGATACCAACGGGGCGCTCGGTGGACGCCGATCAAGAGCGGCAGGTTCAGTGGGCCGTCGACCAACAGCCGCTTCCTGCAGGGCTACCTCGCCATCGACTCGCTGTGGCTGTACTTGAACAACCGCAACACGATCGGTGGCGGAATGCCCACGTTGACCGGACCGGCGTTCATCGATAAATCCAACATCGACGCGATCGCCGAGTACGCCAAGAACGGAACACGCTAAGCCCGATAGGCCGCGGCCTCGTGGATCCAGTTCTCTAACCGCGTCTCGAACAAGGTCGCACCCTCACCTGGAGTCAGGGTGTGCTCCGCCGACTGCGGCACCCCAGTAACTGGCCTGCAGGATCCGCAAAGATATCGACGAGGCCCTATAGGTCAATCTGGTCTGGTCCGGCCCGGCGTTGTGGGAGGCCACCCTGGCTGAGGAAGGCCCGGAATCGGACTTCACCTCGGTAATCAAGCCGGATCGAAGAGGCCGCCGGCGTCATCGTGGGCGGGGAGTCGCGCTGAGCGCCGGCGCGTCCCGCGACGAGCGCGACATCCCTACCTAGCGGTCTCCGTGGTTGACGTGAGATGGTGCGCAGCGAAGTCCGCGGCCGTGGTCCGGCATGCCGTTAACCGCATAGAGATTGTGCGCACCGTTGTCGGTGCCGCCTGGCGAGCAGATCGGATCCTCGGGAATGCACGCGTCCATGGTCTTTCCCGCATAGAGGTGGCCGACTGTGATCGGCGGCGCGGCGGTGGTGATTGTCTGCAAGAACCCGTTCGATGGCTTTCCGAAGAGCGCCACCGCGGCGACGTGGTCAGCAACCCCGGCCGGCATTGGGCCGGTGAGGCCCGCCGGCAGTGCAAAGCCGACAGGCACCGCAGTCAGCGGTGATGTATCCGATCACGGCCGCCCCTTGCGAGTAGCCCCCAAGAATCATCTTGGTGTTCGGACAACTCGCGGCCATGGCTTGGACTCTTGTTGCTCGCGTCGATGACACCGTTCGCGGCCGTCGCGAAATCCAGAGACGCCGGTAGTCCACCGGATACACGTCGACCGATTTACTGCCGACCTTCGAGCGCGTGCCGCCGCAAGAACCACCTGTTCGGCGGGTACCAGCCGGCGCTGACCGTTCTGGCGGCCGCACGCGGGATTGGACATCGACGAGTGGACCGCCGAAGGCGGGGTGGCCACGCACGGCAAGACCTGCAGATCGCCGCGCGGGAGAGATCAAAGGCCGGAACTTCGCGCGCAGCGCAGCGCATCATCATCCATGGGCGCAGCCGCGGGGCGCGACCGTACATCCGGTTCATTCAGTATGGCTTACAGCGGCCCAATGGATTATGGCAGAGCCCGACCGGGGCCGTCAGCCAACCGGGCTGGCGGGCGGTGCGGAGTGCACGGCGACGCACCATTCGACGTGAAGCATGCCGTTCCCGGTGCCGCTGGATGAACTTGCATCGGTGGTGCCCGCATTCAACGCTGAAGCGGGTTGGTCAACGCCATCCCGGACATATGCGCCGCCCGACCAGGAGTCCTCACCACCGAGGATCTCGCCCCGCATTGCTTCCCCTGCGGCCCACACGGCACCGATGCGCAAGGAGGTCAGCCCCGTGGATGAACACGGACCACTGACCCGAAAGGTGCTCGAATACCAGGAAGTTGATGAAGCAGTTGGCGCCCACGGTACGAACGCCAGAAGGTTGGACTCCACTGGAATCCTTCGCGGCCATCGACGAATTCGAGCGGATTCGTGCCCTTCCTCGAAGTTCAGAACTGGCAGCAGTACACCCAGACGTTGACCCAATGGGCCGGCGCAATGGATGCGTTCGAGACGACCGTGCACCGCATCTCCGAACTGCCCGGTCTCGTCGTCACTTCGAGATCGAAGAGCGGCACTTCGGTGGTCAAGACGTCACAGTCGTGAACTCAATGACCGTGTTCGAATCTCGATGCGCACGCGAAGATCCGCCGTCTGAACGTCTGCTCTGCGGCTTAGGCACGTTGATAACTTGGCGATAGGCGCAGCGCTCACCGCACTGTCATTTTTCTGCGTTGCGGTGGTCAGCGCCGTGGGCAAGGCAGCTGCGTGCTGCGACCGGAACCGCTTGCTGGTACGCCCTTCATCGTGCTCGCCTACCGCTCAAGCTCGGTCCGTTCGTGTATACGGTCATCGGTTTCACGGCACTAATCGACTGGGTCATCTGTGACCATCCGCCGACGCTGTTCGTATTCTGGGCATGGCGCTGGTCATCCGAGGTGGCCTCGTCGCGATCAGCGGCAAGACCGACGTGTCTCCGGCGGTGGTCGCGAGCTGAGTCTCGCGAGTGCTACAGGGAAGTGGCGGACGATCGCCCGACCGTGTAGCCGGCGGGGAACGACTTCTCGATCACTGACACTGATTGTTGTGCAGGCACTCCAGCTCCAAGACGACGCCGCCGCCGTCGACGGGTTTGCGCTCCAAGACCTTGTAGTGCTGGCCGCCGCCATCTACGTCGAAGATCGGATCACCGCAACGGACGGTTTCGATCGGCACTCGTTCGGCGCCGCCGGGAGAAGAGACATATCGACGAGGGTAGGGCCCTGGCGGCGAAACACGCCCGATTTCGCGCGCTTGCCCGCCGTGTCCTGGCCGAGCTGGGCTTTTCGGTTGCTGTGGGACAGCTTGTCCCATGTCGCGGACCGACCTGAGCCGGGCCAGCCTGGCGCCGACGACCGAGGCCGACCTCACGGGCCGTGATCTGCTCAGGCCAATCTCAGCAACGCGAACCTGACGGACGCCAAGCTCAACGACGGGGATCTCACGGGCATCCACTACGACCGGGACACCGTTTGGCCGGACAGCTTCAAACCGCTGCCAAGCCGTGCCAACCTCGTGACGTCTGACGAAAATCGGGCAGCCCCTTCGCATTCTGGGCGCATACTCGGGCCATGGCCAAGCACAAACTGTTTTGCGTACCAGGCACGTGGGAAGCGGTTGCGGCCGCGAACGGGGACCCCGGCGGCGAAGCGAGGACCTGCTGGAAGCGCTCGGGAACCCGTCCTACTTGAAGTCCCGTGACATGGGCGTTGCCGAAGTCAAACGGCTGATCGGCCTGCACCAGGGTTCGTTCGGCCTGCTGGGATACAGCCAGGGCGGGGCGGTGGTCTCCTTGGTGGGCCGTGAGCTCGTGTCCGGATCGTTCACGTCGCGGCAACGCGACTGCCGGTGGAGTACACGCGATCGCGTCCCCACACCGCGGCCGGGGCCGCACGTTCCATCTCGGCAACCAGTTGGCGTACGAAGGCATCTCCGGTGACAACATCTTCCTGCGCGATTTCCCGCGACAAGTATGGAATCTGGGAGATCATCCCGGGTGGACGGCCCTACGGCACTCCGCGAACCACCTGAACTTCAGGGCCCGCGGCTGCCGACCACGATCGATGTTTAGGCTGCGCCCACGAGGAATCGGCTTCATCGGTCTGGGCAACATGGGGTCGGCCATGGCCGCGAACCTGATCAAGGCGGGCCACGAGGTGACGGTCTACAACCGGTCGCGGGGCAAGGTCGAGGCGCTCGCGGCCGAAGGCGCGCAGGCCGGCGGATTCGGTCGCCGGCGCGTGCGGCGGCGACGTCGTCATCACCGATGCTCGCGAACGACGACGCCGTCGAGGGGATCGTCTTCGGCGACGGCGGAATCCTGGCGTCGCTCGCGCGGGGCGCCACCCACGTTTCGCTCGACCATCAGCGTGGCGCTTTCCGAAGCGGCTGACCGCCGCGCACGCCGAGGCCGGCCAGCAGTTCGTCGCCGCACCGGTGTTCGGCAGGCCCGAGGCGGCGCGAGGCCGCGAAGCTGTTCGTCGTCGCCGCGGGTCCGCGCTGCGACCACTTGCAGGCGCTGTCGGGGATCTTCGACGCGTTCGGTCAGCGCACGTTCGTCGTGTCCGAGGAACCGAAGACCGCCAACCTGATCAAGCTGAGCGGCAACTTCCTCATCACGTCGGTGATCGAAGTCGCTCGGCGAGGCGATGGCGCTGGTCGGCAAGGCAGGCGTCGACAAGCACGCAGTACCTCGACATCCTCACCTCGACCCTGTTCGACGCCCCGATCTACAAGACGTACGGCGGGCTCATCGCGGGCGAGGAGTTCGAGCCCGCCGGATTCGCCGCGACGCTCGGCCAGAAGGACATCCGCCTCGGTGCTGACCGCCGCCGAGGCGTTAGAAGTGCCGATGCCGGTGGCCAGCCTGCTTCGCGATCGCTTTCTGGCCCTGCTGGCCCGCGGCGGTGCGAACCTCGACTGGTCGGCGGTCGGTGCGCTTGCGGCGTGGGAGGCGGGTGCCCCCAGGCCCGACCGGCGCGTTAGTTCGACACCACGCCCGCGCAGGCCGTCGGCGCCGAAGACCGGCTCGAGCATCGCCGAGTAATCGGGGCCGCGGCGCAGCATCAGCCCGCCGTCGACGTTGATCACCTGACCGGTCACGTAGCTCGCGGCGTCGCTGAGCAGGAACACAGCGCCGTATTCGCGATGTCCTCGACCTCGCCGGGCCGCGGTAGCGGTGTGATGGACGCGTAGTCAGCGCTCAGCTCCTGGTGAGTCGAGAACCGGCGCAACGCAGTTCGGTGCGAATGAGGCCGGGACGGATGCAGTTCACCCGGACCCACGACGGGCCGAGCTCGTCGGCCGCCAGCTGCATCAGGTGATCGATGCCGGACTTGGAAACCCCGTACGCACCGAACCACCGGTGCGTATTGCTCGCCGCGATCGACGAAATGCCGATGAAAGATCCGCCGCCGCCGCGAACCATCTCCCGCGCCGAGTGCTTGAGCACATACATGGTGCCGTTGATGTTCAGGTCGACGGTGCGCCGCCACGGCTCGGAGTCGATCTGGGTGACGGGGCCGATCGTCTCGCTGCCGCCCGCGCAGTGCACCACGCCGTGCAGCCGGCCGGTCCAGGCCGTTGCCGCGTCGACGACCGCGGAGACCTCGTCCTCGTTGGTGACGTCGGCGGGCTCGTAGAGCACCGAGCCGCCGTCCTGAGCGTGGCTCTTGATCTCTTCGGCGGCCGCAGCCAGCCGGTCGGCGTTGCGGCCGACGAGCATCGCGTTGCCGCCGGCCGCGACGCGCCGCGGCCGCGACCCCTGCCGATTCCGCTGCCACCGCCGGTGACCAGGACCGTCCTATCCGCCAATGAGAGCTGCACCGCGACCCTTCGTACGAAAACTGAAACAGGTTCTCGTCATGGAACCACGCACGTCAAGGCGTGTCACGACGCGACGGGCTGCGGCGCGCCGAGCGTGCGCCAATCCGGAACGTCCGGCGGCAGGCCGACGGGATACCTGTTCTCGTTGGCCGCGGCCCAGTGCGCGTGTCCGAGCTCGTGGATGTGGAAGCGCGTGCCGCAGCGCTTCGGTGAAACCCATGGCGTCGCTTGCCGCGTTGACCGAATCCTTGACCAGTAGGGCGGCCATCGTCGGCCGCTCTGCGATGCGGCGGGCGAATTCGAGTGTCTTGTCCTCCAGTTCGGCGCGGGGGAAGACCTTGGACACCATGCCGAGACGGTATGCCTCATCGGCATCGATCGAATCACCGGTCAGCAGTAGCTCTTTGGCTTTTCGCGCAGCCGAATTCCCATGGGTGGGCGTAATACTCGACACCCGGCATCCCCATTCGAACCGTCACCACATCGCTGAACTTTGCATCGTCTGCGGCGCGACGATGAGATCGCACGCCCAAATCAGCATCAGCCCCGCCGAGATGGCGTTTCCTTGTACCTGCGCGATGGTGATCTTGCGCAAATCCCGCCACCTGCGGGTGTTCTCGAAAAAGAAGTGCCATTCCTGCAGATACGTTCTCTCCGCGATACTCGCCGCGTTTGCGCCGTGCGAGCGGAAGGTGGGGTGCTGCGCCGGCCCGGGCTTGCGCTCGAGGAGGGCCGCCTCCGAGCCCAGATCGTGGCCCGCGGAGAAGTTCTTCCCGCGCCCGGCCAGAATCACCACCCGCACCGCGTCGTCAGCCTCGGCCCGACCGAATGCCTCGTCCAACTGCACGAGCAGCGTGCGCGATTGCGCGTTCTGCGCGTCCGGCCGGTTGAGCCAGATACGAGCGATGCGCCCGTCGTCCAGTGTCTCGTAGGTCACCTGCTCGGCCGGTTCCTGCGGAACCGATTCGGCGTTGGTCAGGTCCGGGCTAGCCACCGTGCACACCTCGTTTACGTCCGATGCTTCAGTTGTAATGCACCCTACGTCCACGGCCGCGACGTCCAACCGGCGGCACCCGTGGCCCTATGACCTGCCGAAACAGACCGTTCTGCTAGCACTCCCGCGGCCCCTGACGCGAATCGACGCAATCTCGGGTCCAGAGGCCGTCCAGCCGTGCCACAGCAACCTTTACAGGCGCCTCACAGAAATGGCACGAACGAACCAAATTTACTGAGGATCGAGCAATGCTTTCCGTTCGCCGAGAGTACGCTTGCGCTAGCAGATGCCAACTCCTGCCACAACTTCCGGATGAGGCATAGGCAGGGAATCGAAGGATGGCAACCAGATCGCTGGCAGCATCCATCACTTCCCGGACCACATGGCCAGCAAACTCACAGAAAGCGTGACGATGGCGACCTTCCACCTTCCAGCTCAACGACTGATCCTTGCGGGGGATTCGCTGTCGCGATCGCTGCGGCACCGGCGGTCCGCAATGTTCGCCGTTCCGACGACCGGCAGCTCGACGCCGTCGATCACGGCGTGTCCCGGCGGTGAGACCGAAGACCAGTTCACCAATATCTGCGTGCCCGACATCGTGCCGAATTCGCCAGAGTTCCAGAGCACCTCTCCCTGTCGGTGGCCTTCCGGAGATCGGCGGCATCCCTTGCACTGGGCATAATTCCGGTGAGTGCATCGGCCTGGCCGAAGAACAACAGGCCGAAGGACCCATCGCCGTACCGCATTCGGAGGTGAGCTCAAGCCCGTAGAGGTAGCAGCGAATTGAGCGGCTGAAGCGCCGGATTTGGCGCCTCAACTCGATAATGGCTGGGCCGGACACGTTTTTCGTGTCCGGCCTTCTGCGCTGGTGTCGCTAGTTTGTCGCCGTAACTGTCGCAATTTGGCGCGACATATTCTCAGGAAACTCGGGGAATGTCTGCAGATTTCGTCCAGTTTCCATACAATCGCCCCGACGAGACCTATCAGTAAATCGACAGAAAGCGTGACGATGGCGACCCTGAAGTTTCCAGCACGACGACTGATCATTGCCGGTGGATTTGCCGTTGCGGTAGCGGCAGCGCCGGCGATCGCCGTCATCGCGACACCCACCCCCGCGGCCACACCGCTCGCCCAGTGCCCGGCCGGTGAGGAACCCGACCTCTATACCTCCGCCTGCGTTCCGCATCTGGTGCCGAACGCAGGAGAGCCGTATCAGGCGATCAGCGGCAACCCCGACCTGCCGTCGGTGGACATCCCGGGCGGCGGCGGCGCCGGCATCCCCTGCACCGGCCACAACTCCGGCCAATGCATCGGCCTGGCCGAAGAAGCGGAGTCCGAAGGACCGGCAGCAGTGCCTCGGTCGACCGTGGGCAGCAGCCCGACGGTCACCGGCTCCGAGGGCAGCATCGGGTAGTCGCGGACGCCGAGCCGGGTGCGCCCCGGGGTCGCATATGGTGGTGTCATGGCTGCAAAATCTGATCCCGCCGAACTCGGCGACGTCGAGCCGCTCGCCGACAGCACCGCACGCCAGGCCAGGCGGGTCGTCGCGGCCTATGCGACCGACGCGGACGAGTGCCGGATCTTCCTGTCGATGCTCGGCATCGGACCGGCGAAACTCGAGGCGTAGGTGGAGCCCGGCGGACGGCCAGCCAGTCAGCTCCGGGAACTCCGACTTCGTCGTGGTCGCCAACCGGCTGCCGATCGACATGGAGCGGCTGCCCGACGGCACGACCGACGTGGAAACGCAGCCCGGGCGGCCTGGTCACCGCGCTGGAACCGCTGCTGCGTCGTCGTCGCAGGCGCCTGGATCGGCTGGCCGGGGATCGTCCGGATGGCGACGAGGAGCCGATCGTCGAGGAGGATCTGCAGCTGTACCCGGTCCGGCTGTCGCGCCGACGACGTCGCCGATGTATTACGAGGGCTTCTCCAACGCCACCACTGTGGCCGCTGTACCACGATGTCATCGTCAAACCGATCTACCACCGCGAGTGGTGGAACCGCTACGTCGACGTGAACCGGCGCTTCGCCGAGGCGACGTCGCGGGCGGCCGCAGCGAGCGGCGCGACGGTGTGGGTTCAGGACTATCAGCTGCAGCTGGTGCCGAAGATGCTGCGGATGCTGCGGCCCGACCTCACCATCGGGTTCTTTCTGCACATTCCGTTCCCGCCGGTCGGAGCTGTTCATGCAGATGCCGTGGCGGACCGAGATCACCGAGGGCCTGCTCGGCGCCGACCTCGTCGGCTTTCACCTGCCCGGCGGCGCGCAGAACTTCCTCATCCTGTCCACGCAGGCTCGTCGGCGCGAACACGTCGCGCGCCTCGGTGGGTGTCCGGTCCCGGTTGGGTGAGGTTCAGGTCGGGTTCCGCACCGTCAAGGTGGGGGCGTTCCCCATCTCGATCGACTCCGCCGCCCTCGACCAGCAAGGCCCGCGACCGCAGCATCCGGCAGCCGGGCGCGCGAGATCCGCGCCGAGCTGGGCAATCCGCGCGAAGATCCTGCTCGGCGTCGACCGGCTCGACTACACCAAGGGCATCGACGTTCGGCTGAAGGCGTTTTCGGAACTGCTCGCCGAGGGTCGCGCCAAGCGCGACGACACCGTGCTGGTGCAGTTGGCGACGCCCAGCCGCGAGCGCGTGGAGAGCTACCAGGATTCTGCGTGCCGACATCGAACGCCAGGTCGGCCATATCAACGGCGAATACGGCGAGGTCGGTCATCCGGTGGTGCACTATCTGCACCGCCCGGTGCCCCGCGACGAGCTCATCGCGTTCTTCGTGGCAGCGCGACGTCATGCTGGTCACCCCGCTGCGGGACGGCATGAATCTGGTGGCCAAGGAGTACGTGGCGTGCCGCAGCGATCTCGGCGGCGCACTCGGTGCTCAGCGAATTCACCGGCGCCGCAGCCGAACTCCGCCAGGCCTACCTGACCAACCCGCACGACCTCGACGGTGTGAAGGATGTGATCGAGGCCGCGCTGAACCAGACACCCGAAGAGGGCCGACGCCGGATGCGCGCACTACGCAGGCAGGTACTCGTCCACGATGTGGACCTGGCTGGGCCCGGTCGTTCCTCGACGCCTGGCCGAGACGCGGACGGGTGAAGAGGTCAGATCTCGGGGTGATGTAGTCGGTCTCAAGGACTATCCCATCAAGCTGGTTGCCGAGAAACCCCGCTCGGGGTCACGGCCAGCAAAGTATTCACTCAGCGTCGCGCTCAGCTCGGCGGGCGCCCATGCGTCGGCGTCCGCGGTGAATTGCCGCTCGGCGGTGGGCGCCGCCAGTAGCGTTACCGTCGGGCCGTACACGATGAACACCTGACCGTTGACGGCGTCGGATGCGGGCGACGCGAGGAAGCGAACAAGCGTAGACGACGTGTTCGGGCGAAAGGCTGTCGGTCTGGCCCTCGGCGAGCTCGGGTGCCTCACCGAACACGTCGGCCGTCATCGCGGTGCGGGCCCGCGGGCAGATCGCGTTCGCGCGCGCCCCGTAGCGCTCCGAGCGCACGAGCTGCCGTCATCGTCAGGGCGGTGATGCCTGCCTTGGCCGCACCGTAGTTGGCCTGACCCACGGGACCGACCAGCCCGGCCTCCGACGAGGTGTTGATGATGCGGCCGTAGACCGACCCACCGGCATCCTTGGCCTTGGCCCGCCAATAGGTGGCCGCGTTGCGTGTCAGCAGAAAGTGCCCCCGCAGGTGCACGGCGATGACGGCGTCCCAGTCCTCGTCGGACATGTTGAACAGCATCCGGTCCCGGGTGATGCCCGCATTGTTGACGACGATGGCCAGTCCGCCCAGACCGTCGGCGGTGGCAACCAACTCGTCGGCGGTGCTTCGCTGGCTGATGTCACCCTCGACCGCGACGGCCTTGGACGCCTGCGGCAACGATTTCGTCGATGACATCCGATTGGTCCAGCGCCGCGGCCATGTCGTTGACGACGATCGTGGCACCCGCGCGGGCCAGCCCGATCGCCTCTGCCCGGCCCAGGCCCGCGGCCGCGCCGGTCACCACTGCGATCCGGCCGGACAGGTCGGTCAGCTCGTCCTGTTGTGCGTCAACTTATGAATACCTCTAGTCCCTGCGGATCAGGGCGGCTCGCTGGGACATTCGGCGATGGCCTGCTCCGCCAGCTCCTCCTGGTCGACTCGGCACCGGGTCGGCCTTGACCACGGCGTAGTCCTCGTCGTCGAGATCAAACAAGTCCGGGGCGATTCCCACGCATACGGCGTTACCTTCGCAGCGATCACGGTCGACTTCCACTCGCACGACAACCTCCTCGAACCCGTGGACTCCCCGACCATGCCAGCACGATACGACCAGCACACTGGGCACGTGGACATCGTCGCTGGACCCCAAGACTAGAACGTGTTACAACCGGGTGTGAAAGCAAGGGTCGGGACCGACGGGTTCCTGCTAACCCGAAGTGTAAAGACGAGGCGATGCGGATCGGCTACAGCCCCAGAGCAGGAGGAGTTGCGCCGCGAGCTGCGGTCCTACTTCACCAAACTCATGACCCCCGAGCGCGCCGAGGCGCTGGCCGCAGGCGACGGCGGCGAGATGGGGCGCGGCAACGTCTACCGCGAGACCGTCGCGCAGATGGGCAAGGACGGCTGGCTGACGCTGTCCTGGCCCAAGGAGTTCGGCGGCCAGGCGCGCCCGCCGATGGACGGGCTGATCTTCAACGACGAGGCCGCGATCGCGAACGTCCCGGTGCCGTTCCTGACCATCAACAGCGTCGCGCCGACCATCATGGCGTTCGGCACCGAGGGCAGAAGAAGTTCTTCCTGCCCAAGATCGCCTCGGGTGACCTTCACTTCTCCATCGGCTACTCCGAGCCGGGCGCGGGCACCGACCTGGCCGCGCTGCGCACCACGCGCGGTGCGCGACGGCGACGACTACGTCATCAACGGCCAGAAGATGTGGACCAGCCTGATCGCCTACGCGGACTACGTGTGGCTGGCGGTCCGCACCAACCCGGAAGCCAAGAAACACCGCGGCATCTCGATGCTCATCGTGCCGACCACGGCCGACGGCTTCTCCTGGACGCCGGTGCACACCATGGCGGGCGTCGACACCAGCGCCACCTACTACCAGGACGTCCGCGTGCCGACCACCAGCCTGGTCGGCGAGGAGAACGGCGGCTGGAAGCTGGTCACCAACCAGCTCAACCACGAAGCGCGTCGCGCTGGTCTCGGCGCAGCCGATCTTCTTGGCGCTCAACGGCGTTCGTGAGTGGGCGCAGAACACCAAGGACGTCCACGGCAACCGGCTGATCGACTCGGAGTGGGTGCAGCTCAACCTCGCTCGCGTGCACGCCAAGGCCGAGGTGCTCAAGCTGATCAACTGGGAACTGGCATCCACCGAGGACGCCGCCCGTCGCCCGCCGACGCATCGGCGGCCAAGGTGTACGGCACCGAGCTGGCCACCGAGGCCTACCGCCTGCTGATGGAGGTGCTGGGCACCGCGGCCACGCTTCGGACCGAACTCCCCGGCGCCGCTGCTGCGTGGCCGGCATCGAGCGCATGCACCGCGTCTGCCTGATCCTGACGTTCGGCGGCGGCACCAACGAGATTCAGCGCGACATCATCGGCATGGTCGCGCTCGGCCTGCCCAGAGTGAACCGGTAAGGAACGAGTTCCATGGATTTTCAGACAACGGAAGCCGCCGACGATCTGGGCGGCCTGGCCCGCACCATCACCGAATCGGTCTGCACGCCCGAGCACCAGCGGGAGCTCGGACGGGCTCGAGCAACGCTTCGACCGCGACCTGTGGGCCAAGCTGATCGAGGCCGACATCCTGTCCACCGCCGCGCCGGAATCGTTGGGCGGCGGCGGTTTCGGAGTGCTGGAGCAGGTCGCGGTGCTGGTCGCGCTGGGCCGTCAGCTCGCCGCGGTGCCGTACCTGGAGTCGGTCGTGCTCGGCGCGGGCGCGCTGGCGAAGTTCGGCTCCGAGTCGCTGCAGCAGGAGTGGGCGACGCCGGCGGTCAACGGCGAGAAGATCCTCGCGGTGGCGCTCGACGGCGAGATGGGCGAGGGCCCGGTGCAGGCGACGGCAAGCGGCGACGGCGTTCAGGCTCACCGGCTCGCGAACGCAGGTCGGCTACGGACCGGTCGCCGATGCGTTCCTCGTTCCTGCCGAAACCGATTCGGGCACCAAGGTTTTCCTGATCGCCAAGGACGACGCCGGCGTGACGGTGAGCGCCCTGGACACCACCGGGCACGGCAGTGTCGGGCATCTGGAGCTGCAGGGCGTCGACGGGCCGACCGGGTCGTCGGTGGTGACGATGTCGCTCGCCTGGCTGACCACCCATGGCACCTTGGGCCGCAGCGCATATCAGCTCGGCGTGCTCGAGCGGGCGCTGGAGCTCACGTCGGAGTATGCCCGCGAGCGCGAGCAGTTCGACCGGCCGATCGGCAGCTTCCAGGCCGTCTCGTCGCGACTGGCCGACGGCTACATCGACATCAAGGGACTGCGGCTGACGCTGACGCAGGCGGCGTGGCGGCTGTCGGAGGACCTGCCGGCGGACGTCGACGTCGAACACGGCGGCGTTCTGGGCGGCCGACGCCGGTCATCGGGTGGCGCACACCACCGTGCACGTGCACGGCGGCGTCGGGATCGACACCGACCACCCGGTGCACCGGTACTTCCTGGCGGCCAAGCAGACGGAGTTCGCGGTCGGCAGCGCCACCGGGCAGCTGCTGCGCATCGGCCGCGAGCTGGCCGACACGCCTGCCTGATCCGCGTGAGCGAGGGCTCTCGCCGACCGTCACCGACCTGCTGACGCCGCTGGTCGACGTCGACGATCGGGGCGTGTACTTCGAGGACTCCTTCACCAGCTGGCGTGACCACATCCGGCACGGCGCCGCGATCGCCGCGGCGTTGAAGGCGCGTCTCGATCCCGACACGGCCGCCGCATGTCGGGGTGCTGCTGCAGAACACGCCGTTCTTCTCGGCGGTGCTCGTCGCCGCGGCGCTGACGGGCATCGTGCCGGTGGGGCTGAACCCGGTTCGGCGCGGCGCGGCGCTGGCCCGCGACGTCACGCACGCGGATTGCCAGGTGGTGCTGGCCGATTCGGCGTCCGCAGCGGTCCTCGATGATCGACTACATCGACGTCGATTCGCCGGAGTGGGCGGCCGAGGTGGCGGCGCATTCAGCGGACGCCGCCGGTCGTCGCGTACGACGCCGATCCGAGCGACCTGTTCATGCTGATCTACACGTCGGGCACCAGCGGTGAGCCCAAGGCGGTGAAGTGCAGCCAGGGCAAGGTCGCGATCGCGGGCGTGACGATGACGCAACGCTTCGCGCTGGGCCCGAACGACGTCTGCTATGTGTCGATGCCGCTGTTCCATTCCAATGCGGTGCTGGTCGGCTGGGCGGTGGCGCTCGCGTGCGCGGGGCTCGACTGGTGTTGCGGCGCAAGTTCTCTGCGTCGCAGTTCCTTCCGGACGTCCGCCGCTACGGCGCGACGTACGCGAACTATGTCGGCAAGCCGTTGTCCTACGTGCTCGCCACACCCGAGCGTCCGGACGACGCGGACAACCCGCTGCGGGCCGTCTACGGCAACGAGGGCGCACCGCGCGACATCGAGCGGTTCGCCGAGAGGTTCGGCACCGTGGTCACGGACGGGTTCGGTTCGACCGAGGGCGGCGTGGCGATCGCCCGCACGCCCGATACTCCGCCGGGCTCGCTGGGTCCGCTGCCGCGACGGCACCGAGATCGTCGACGTCGACACCGGTGAGCCGTGCCCGCCCGGGGTGACCGGTGAGCTGGTGAACGTCTCGGACGCGGGCCGTTTCGAGGGCTACTACAACGACCCCGACGCCGACGCCGAGCGGATGCGCGGCGGCATGTACCACAGCGGCGACCTCGGCCTACCGCGACGAGAACGGCTACGTCGTACTTCGCGGGCCGGCTCGGCGACTGGATGCGCGTCGACGGCGAGAACCTCGGGTCGGCACCGATCGAACGGGTGCTGCTGCGCCATCCCGACGTGGTCGAGGCGGCGGTGTACGGGATCCCCGCCCCCGATGTCGGCGATCAGGTGATGGCCGCGTTGGTGCTCACGCGAGGGCGCCGAGTTCGACGTCGACGAGTTCAGGGCGCTTCCTGGCCGAGCAGCCGGATCTCGGGCCCAAGCAGTGGCCGTCGTTCGTGCGTGTCGGCGCCGAGCTGCCGCGCACCGAGACGTTCAAGGTGATCAAGCGCCAGCTCGCGCGGCGCGAGGGCACCGACTGCGACCGATCGCGGTGCTGACGCCTGCATCGCAGCGGTAGCCTGGCGGACGTGGGCTACCGCGAATTCCCGCCGCCCGCCGCGCTGCGCGACCTGGTCGAATGCGCGTGGGTGGTGGACGGACCGCCGGAGCCGGTCCGCGTGCTTCCGGACGGCTGCATGGATCTCATGCGGATGGACGGCCGCGTCGTGGTCGCCGGGCCGGACACCACCGCGTTCGTCGAGCCCGCGCGGTCGGAGAACCGTTCGTGGGCCTGCGATTTCGGCCCGGCGTGCTGCCCCGGCTGCTCGGCGTGCCGGCCGTCGGAGCTGCGCAACAGCGCGTGTTCCGCTGATCGACCTGGGATTCGGCTGCCACGCAAGACCGTCCGTTGGTCGAGCTGGCCACCGCATGCTGCGCGTCCGACGAGCCTGCGAACGAGACTGCGCCATGGTCGCTGCCGCAGCTGAGCCACGTCACCGGCAGCCTCGGACAAGGCTGCTGCCGTCGACCGACGTGGCGCGCGCAGGTCGGCTGGTCGAGCCGCACTCTGCAGCGCCAGTGCGCGCGCCGTCTACGGCTACGGACCGGCGACGCTGCGACGCATCCTGCGCTTCCGTCGCGCCGTCGCGGTTGCTGGACGACGGAGCTGCTCGTCGGCGGCCGTGGCCGCCGCGCGCCGGTTACGCCGACCAACCGCACCTGCACCGCGAGGTCCGCGACCTCGCCGGAGTGCCGCTGGCGACGCTGCGTCAGGACAGCGGCGCAGAACAGATCCACCGACGTTGCCGTCGGGGTCGGTGACGGTCGCATAGCGCTGACCCCACGGCGCGTCGAACGGCTTCAGCGCGCCAGGATGACCTGCGGCAGTGAGCCGTTCGAACAGGGCGTCGACCTCCGACGGGTGCGCTCAGCGCCGAATGCCAGCGCCAGCCGGCCCGCCGACGTCGGCGGCGTCCAACCGGGGTGCATGCCGGCGATGATCTCCTCCTTGTCGAATGCCAGCTTGTTCCCGCCCGGGAGTTCGACTTCGACGTGCGGGCCCTCCGGGTCGGGTACATCAGATCCCGAGCAGTCGGTAGAAGTCGAGCGAGCGCTGCAGGTCCTTGGCCGACGATCTCGACGACGGTCGATGTCAGCTGATATGTCCATACCGGCACGCTAGGTCGGCCGGACCGCGTTGCGTCGTGAACAAATCGGACACGCTCCAGCCATCGGCCTCATGCCGGCGTTATCGGCTTCAGGTTGAAGATCGCGCTCGGCGTTGCCGTGCAGGTAGTCGCTCGTGGCTTCGTCGCGTGAGGCCGAGTTCGTCCAGGCCGTGCAGGGCGTGTTGAGTGTCCCGATCATCCGGGTAGTTGGTGCCGAACAAGACCTTGCGCTGACCGGTGCCGGTACGCATGAACCGGACCAACTCCTCGGGTAGCCGCTTCGTCGTGTACGCCGAGGTGTCGATGTAGACATTCGGATGCTTGCGTGCGACGGCCACCATCTCCTCCGTCCACGGGTATCCGACGTGCCCGCAGACGATCACGAGTTCGGGAAAGTCCAGCGCGACCTCGTCGATGTACGGGATGGTCTGCCGGTTTCGGAACGCGCATCGGCCCGGTGTGACCGACCTGGGTGCAGAACGGCACTCCCAACTCCGACGCACTCGGCGAACAGCGGATAGTAGCGACGGTCGGTCGGCAGGTCCCCACAGCCAGGGCACCACCCGCAGCCCGACGAAGCCGTCGTCGCGAACCCGGCGGCGTAGCTCGCGAACCGCGCCCCATGGGACTGTCGAGGTCCACCGTCGCCAGCCCGACGAATCTGTTGGGATACTTCCGCACCCAGGGCGTCGACCTCGCCATTGGAAACAGCAGGTCGAGACCGTTGGGACCACGCCAGGCCGACAGCAATCCGATGTCGACGCCGGCGGCGTCCATCGACTGCACCGTCGCCTCGGATCGGGACGTCCTCGTCCGTCTCCTGGCATGGCGCCGCCGGTCCACCGCCGCAGCGACGCCAGCATGGCGTGACGCTGAGAAGACTGGACGCCGTGGGGTGCTGCATCCATACGCGTCGACGGTCATCGGCGTCTCCTACTTCAGCCGCGCAAGCCGATCGATTGATATCGCTGAGCAGCGCATCGTCTTGCGGCCAAGGGAAGTCGAGGGCAGGGCCATGCGCGCAGCCCGATGTAGCCGTGCAGTGCCACCCACACCGCGGTCGCGTCGTCGACGGGGGTGCGTCGACTTCGTGACGCTCCCGAGTCCACGCAGCGCGACGGGTCGCATCCAGGAGGATTGCCGAACGCCTCACCGCCGGGCATCGTCTCGATCGACTTCTGAGCTCTCGACGCACGCGCGGATCCGCCGCAGGGCCGAACATGACCGCGTACTCCCGAGGGCGTTTTCTGCCGAACGCGACAAAGAAGGCGCGGCACAGCGCACGGAGGCGATCGCCGAGTTCTGGTGGCCGCGCACTTTCGACGCAGATAGGTGGCGAAGTCGGCGAATGCCGAAGTACCGCCCGCCACACCCATCGAGGTCCGCGAAGTGCGAGTAGATGGCCGGCGCCGTCACGCCCGCCCCTGGCGATCGCACGCAGGCTCACCCTCTGACCCTTCGCGATCAGGGCAACGGCCGCATGACGATCTCAGACGAAGGCGCTCCCCTCCCCCCGCGGGTTGCGGGGCCGGTTCTCGCGGACTGTCATCGCAGATCACTTTACATGCGTTTGCATGATGGGTAGGGAATCTGACGTGTATACGTAAACAGCCGTTTAGTTAGCGCGACTCAGCGCAGGAGACAGTCGTGCAGTTGACGCAGCGATGCCGCCATCGACGCCCCAGATCGAGCAGGTCGACCTGGAGAAGTGGCTTTTCACGCACGCTGTCGGATGCGGGACTACCGGGCGGCGTCGCAGGGCCACCGCGGCGCGGGCGGCTTGACCGAGGACGGCATTCGCGGCACCATCAACGTCGAGGCCGATCGGCGGCACGCTGTGATGCGTCAGCACTATCACGAGGTGAGCGCCAAACCCACCCGCGTGGAGATGCTGTCAGCAGCGGACCCGCGGACTACGTGTTCCACCTGATCCCGGTGCACTTCCAGGTGCGCTGGACGATGGCGGCCACGTCGCGACACCGAAGCCGACCACCACGACGTCTTCGGCTGCACGGTCGAGGTCGAGATGCCTGCGCTGGCTTACGGTTACGCGGCGGCGTCGATCTTCACGCCCTACTTTCTGCGCAAGCACGTGGAGGAGGAGGCGCCGCTACTTCGCGGCGGACATCACCCGCAAGCTTGTGCGCGCGCTAGTTATCGCGAATACCGTCGAGTCGCTTCAGTGGCTTCCTCGAACCCCTGCCACCAGCTCGGCGATGATGTCGGCGACCGGGCCGGATCTCGTTCATCCGGCCGACGATCTGACCGACCGGCATCGCGACCGTGTCGGGGTTGTCCGACTCGTTCATCCGCTGATGCGCCTCGCTGACAAGGATGTTCTGCAGCGGCATCGGCAGCGGCTCTGGCGCATCCGGGGCGTCCCAGGCATCGGTCCAGCGAGTCTTGAGCAGCCGTGCCGGCTTGCCGGTGTAGATGCGGCGGCGCACGGTGTCGCTGGACGTCGCGCGCAGCAGCGCTTCCTGGATCGTCGACACGCTCGCTCGGCTTGCAGTGGCCGAGGTCGTATTCGGCCGACGTCAGGAACGCCGAGCCCATCCAGACGCCCTGGCGCGCCGAGGGCCAGCGCCGCCGCGACCTGCCTGCCCGGTGCCGATGCCGCCGGCCGCCAGCACGGCGCTCTGACCTCAAGGGCGTCAACGATTTCCGGCCACAGCACCATCGACCCGATCTCGCCGGTGTGCCCGCCGGCCTCGTGGCCCTGCGCGACGACGATGTCGACGCCGTTGTCGACATGGCGCTGCGCGTGTTTGGCGCTGCCGGCCAGCGCGGCCACCGGGACGCCCGCGCTCGTGGGCCTGGTCGATGACGTCCTTCGGCGGCGAGCCGAGCGCGTTGGCGATCAGCTTGATCGGATGCTTGCAGCGCCACCTCGACGTGCGAGCGCGCCACCGAATGCAGCCAGCCGAGCACGCCTTCGTTGCGCTCCTCGTCGTCGGGCAGCGGCGGAACACCGAGATCGGCAAGCGTTTTGGCGACGAAGTCGCGGTGCGCCTGCGGGATCAGCTTGTTGATGTCGACGGCCGTGCCCTCGGTCGGGCACCTTGGCGGGCATGACGATGTCGACGCCGTACGGCTTGCCGTCGGTGTTCTCGTCCATCCAGCACAGGACGCTCTCGAGATCGTCGGCGTCGTTGAACCGCACGCAGCCCAGCACACCGAGCCCGCCGGCCTTGCTGACCGCAGCGGCAACCTTCTCCGACGGCGTGAAGACGAAGATCGGATAGTCGATGCCGAAGCGGTCACACAGCTCGGTACGCATCAGGATGCGTGTCCCCACATGGTTGGCGTGCACGTCGTCGGCCGGCCGCTCTTCGGTCTGGTCCTTGGCCCAGCGGTAGTCGGGCTTGCCCGCGGGCGAGCGCTTCACCTCGTCGACGTACCAAAGACTGCGCGGCACTTTGTATCCCGCGATCTCGCTGCGCACGAACGCGTCGAGCTCGGCCAGCGTCGGACGCGCGCCTTCGCGCGGCTGCACGACGGCGGCGACGTGCTGGCCGAAGCGCGGGTCGGGGACACCGACCACGAGCGCGTCGAACACGTCGGGATGCCCCTTGAGCGCGGCCTCGACCTCTTCAGGGTAGATCTTCTCGCCGCCGCTGTTGATCGACACCGAGCCACGGCCGAGCATCGTGACGGTGCCGTCCGCCTCGACCTCCGCGTAGTCGCCGGGGATCGCGTAGCCGCACACCGTTGTAGGTCTGGAACGTCTCGGCGGTCTTCTTCTCGTCCTTGTAGTAGCCGACCGGGATGTTGCCCTTCTTCGCGATGACGCCACGCACCCCGGAGCCGGGCTTGACCTCGTTGCCGTCGTCGTCGAGGACGACGGTGCGGTGGTCGATCGTCACGCCGCGGGCCGCCGCATGTGGTGCTCGCCCTTGGCGACGATGCTGGTGCCACCGAAGCCCGTCTCCGACGAACCGATCGAGTCGGTGATGATCCGGTTCGGGCAGCAGCTCGAGCAGCTTCTCCTTGATGCTCGTCGAGAACAGCGCGGCGGTGCTGGCCAGCAGGAACAGCGACGACAGGTCGTAATCGCTCGCCCTCGTCCTGGGCGGCCTGCAGCGCGATCGAGCAGCGGGCCGGGCCATCGCGTCACCGGTGAAGAACAGCAGGTTCACCTTGTGGTCGTGAATCGCGCGCCAGCACCTCGTCGGCGTCGAATTCCGGTGCCAGCACGGTGGTTTGGCCGGCGAAGATCGACATCCAGGTGGCCGACTGGGTGGCGCCGTGGATCATCGGCGGGATCGGGTAGCGGATCATCGGCGCGGTTCTCCGCGGCCGCTCTTGGCCAGGTCGTACTCGTCCTTGACGAATTCGCCTGTCGCGAAGTCGGTGCCGCCGAACAACACCCGGTAGATGTCCTCGTGGCGCCACATCACGCCCTTGGGGAAGCCGGTGGTGCCGCCGGTGTAGAGCAGGTAGATGTCGTCGGCGCTGCGCTCGCCGAAGTCGCGCTCCGGTGAGCCCTGCGCCATCGCCGAGTAGAACTCCACGCCGCCGTAGCGCGTGATAGTCGTCGTCGCTGCCGGCGCTCCCGTCATTGACCACGAGCGACGGTCTTGACGTTCGGGGTCTCGGGCAGCACGTTGGCGACCCGGTCGGCGTACCGGCGCTCGTGCACGAGCGCGACCATGTCGGAGTTGTCGAACAGGTACTTCAGCTCGCCCTCGACGTAGCGGTAGTTGACGTTGACCAGGATCGCGCCGGCCTTGACGATGCCGAGCATCGCGATGACGATCTCGATGCGGTTGCGGCAGTAGAGTCCGACCTTGTCGTCCTTCTTGACGCCCTGGTCGATGAGGTAGTGCGCGAGGCGGTTGGCCTTCTCCTCCAGCTGGGCGTAGGTGATCTGCTCGTCGCCGCAGATCAGGGCGACACGGTCAGGCACAGCGTCGATGGCGTGCTCGGCGAGATCGGCAATGTTCAGGGCCACGGGACCTAAACTAGAACGTGTTACATTTTCATTCAAGTCTGTGGCATCGATGCTGGAAGGCGGACTGACCCGTGAGTGACGTCAAAAGCACGGACAAGGGCCCCGACGCCCTCATTGAGCAGCGCGGACACACCTTGATCTTGACGCTGAACCGGCCGGAGGCGCGCAACGCGCTTTCCACCGAGATGCTCTCGATCATGGTCGAGGCCTGGGACCGCGTCGACAACGATCCGGAGATCCGGACCTGCATCCTGACCGGCGCCGGCGGCTACTTCTGCGCGGGCATGGACCTCAAGGCGGCGACGGCCAAGCCGCCGGGCGACTCGTTCAAGGACGGCAGCTACGACCCGTCGCGCATCGACGCCGCTGCTCAAGGGCCGCCGGCTGACCAAGCCGCTGATCGCGGCCGTCGAGGGACCGGCCATCGCGGGCGGCACCGAGATCCTGCAGGGCACCGACATCCGCATCGCCGGCGAGAGCGCCAAGTTCGGCATCTCCGAGGCCAAGTGGAGCCTGTACCCGATGGGCGGCTCGGCGGTGCGGCTGGTCCGCCAGATCCCCTACACCGTGGCGTGCGATCTGCTGCTCACCGGCACGGCACATCACTGCGCGCCGAGGCCAAGGAGATCGGGCCTGATCGGCCACGTCGTGCCCGGACGGCTCAGGCGCTGGACGAAGGCGCTCGAGATCGCCGAGGTGATCAACAACAACGGACCGCTCGCGGTGCAGGCGATCCTGCAAGACGATCCACGAGACCGAGGGCATGCACGAGAACGACGCGTTCAAGATCGACACCCAGATCGGCATCGAGGTGTTCCTGTCCGACGACGCCAAGGAAGGGCCGCTGGCGTTCAAGGAGAAGCGCGCCCCGAACTTCAAGATGAAGTAACGCTTCCCGGTTTCACACCCGCCACTCTGGTCACCACGCGAGCAGAGCCACTTCCTGCCCGCCTCCGAGCGACAACCGCTTGCTGGAGCGACATTGTCGCTGAATGAGGTGGGCATATGGGACATCGCCCGACCTAGGGACTGTTGTGACTGCTGTGGCTCGCTACCTCATCGTCTAGCGGGACGTCGCCGCGTGCCGTTGAATTGGCCTGCGACCAAGGGATCCCAGGAGAGCTCGATGGCGAGTATGGCGGAGATGACAGCGGCTGCGGGCGCATCGGCGCGGCGGCCCGGAGGTTCTGGTCGTCGAGCGCGCGCCCGTTCCTGCGCCCGCCGAGGGTGAGGTGCTGGTTGCCGTCCACTCTGCCGCGATCACCTTCGACGAGCTGACCTGGGAGGAAACGTGGTCTCACGCGGACCCCCGGTGATCCCCTCGCACGAGGTGTCTGGCGTGGTGGCCGAGGTCAGAGACGGGTCACCGACCTCGCGCCAGGCGACGAGGTGTTCGGGTTAATCAGGTTCGACAGGGACGGCGCCGCAGCGGAACACGTCGCCGTTCCTGCCGCCGATCTGGCTGCTCGGCCAACGACGGTGTCGCACGTGGTCGCCGCGGCGCTCCCGCTGGCGGGCCTGACGGCGCTGCAGGCGCCGGTCGACCATGCCGACGTGCAGCCGTCGGAAAGGGTGCTGGTGCTCGGCGGGGCAGGCGGTGTCGGGGCGCTCACCGTACAACCTCGGCCATCTGCTCGGAGCGGACGTCACCGCCACCGTCCGTAGCGACGTGGCCGAACTGGTGCGTCAACGGGGCGCAACACGGGTGATCGACACGCGCACCCAGGCTTTCGACGAAACGCAGGACCGATATGACGTCGTCATCGACACCGTCGGTGGAGATGCGCTGGGTCGAGCCTTTTCGGTTCTGCGCCGCGGCGGGCGGCTCATCACCTTGTCGGCGCCGCCGCCCGACGGCATGGCCGAAGAATTCGGTGTGCAGGCAACGTTTTTCATCGTCACGCCGGACCGCGACCAACTCGTTCGGCTGGCCGGTCTGGTCGACAGCGGTCAGCTCGACGTCACGATCGCCGACATCTTTCCACTCGAACAAGGCCGGGAGGCGTTCGAGAGCGGCCGGGCGGCCATCCGACGGGCCGGCAAGACCGTCCTGGCCGTCCGCGACTGGCCGAGAGGATCGGCGATGTATGACCTGGAAGAAGCGGTCACCGAACGTCGATCGTCGCGACTGTTCCTGCGGGACAAGCCCGTACCGCCCGCACTCGTCGACGAGGCACTGACCTCGCGATGCGCGCCCCGTCGAACTCGGAACGTGCAGCCGTGGCATCTCATCCTGGCCTCCGGCCCGGCCAGGGACCGCCTCGTCGAGGCGCTGCTGGAGGAAGCTCACGCCGCATCGCCGAAGGTTCCGGTGTTACCGGAGGCTTTCGCACACATGCGACGCGACCTCGGCGCCCCTGGTTTACGGGTCGATGGGGATTGCCCGCCACGACGCCGAGGGGCGACGAATCGCCGTCCTGCGCAACTGGAGTTCTTCCGGGCGCCGCTGGCGGGAGTCGTCTGCATGCACCGCTCGATCTGGACTATGTCGACGGCATGGGCGTCGGCATGTTCGTGCAGACGCTGCTGCTGGCGTTGACGGCGCGCGGCCTGGGAACCTGTGTTCAAGTGTCGATCGCGGGCTACCCCGACATCGTGCGGGAACAGCTGGACATCAGCGAGGACATGCGAGTCTTGTGTGGTCTTGCCATCGGCTACCCGGACCCGACGTTCCCGGCGAATGCGCTGCGGGGTGCACGCGGAATCCCGTGAGAGCAGAACGTGCGGTTCGTCGAAAGCTAGCCGGCGAAGTGGCTGACTGGGACTGAATTTCACCGGCATCTTCTCCAGCCCGCTGACGAAGTTCGCAGGACGAAGCGGCAACTCGTCATCGGAGGCGAGTCGCATATCCGGCAGCCGCTGCAGCAGCGGTCGTCTGCATCAACGACAGCTCGAGCCGGGCCAGCTGGTTGCCGAGGCAGAAGTGCGTGCCGAAGCCGAACGCCAGGTGGTTGTTCGGATAGCGGTCGATGTCGAAGCTCTCGGGTCCTCGAACACCTTCTCGTCGAAGTTCGCCGACTCGAACAACAAGCATCATCTTCTCGCCCTGCTCGGAGCTGGGTGCCGTGGAACTCGGTGTCGGCGATGATCGTTCGCGGCACATGTTCTTCACGGGCGCGGTCCAGCGCAGCATCTCTTCGACCGCGTTGGGCAGCAGCTCCAGGATCGTTGACGCAGCACGCTGGTGCTGATCGGGGTGGCGCAGCAGCTGCCCGGTTCCACCGGACAGCGTGTGGCGCGTGGTCTCGTCGCCGCCGATCAGGACAGCAGCAGCACCTCGGTGACGATCTGATGGTCCTCCAGACTTCTCGCCTTCGACCTCCGCGTGCACCAGGACGCTGACCAGATCGTCGGTCGGCTCGCTCTTGCGCTCGCGCGATCATGCCGCTCATGTATTCGCTGTAGGCCGCGAAGGCATCCATCGTGACCTGCATATCCTCCTCGGCCGCCGTGCTGCTCAAGGCGCTGACCATGATCGTCGGACCACTTGAGGAACATCTCGCGTTCCTCAGGACGCACCCCGAGCATGTCGCCGATGACCGCCATCGGCAGCGGCGCGGCGAGGTCCCAGACGAAGTCGCACTCCCCGCGCTCGCACACCGCGTCGATCAGCGTGTCGCACAGGGACACCGATCGACGTCATCCAGATCCTTCACGCGTTTGCGCGTGAAGCCCGCGTTGACGAGCTTGCGCCGCAACAGATGTTGGGGATCGTCCATCTCGATCATCATTTCGACGCCCGGCTGATCGGGGCGGATGCCGCCGGCGTTGGAGAACAGCTCGGGATTGCGCTCGGCCTCGATCACCGCCGCGTACGTCGCCGCAGCGGCCAAGGCCGTTGCGGTCCCGGAACACCGGCTCGTTGCTCGCGCATCCACCGGTAGATCGGAGCGCGAATCGTCGGCGTAGAAAGCGCCGTCGGTCAGATCCACGTCGGGCTTGGTCGTCGTCATCGTCAAACCTCCTGCGCGTCGCCGAACGACATCTCGACGTTCTCGGCCGAACTCGACACCAGCGCGCGCTTCGGCAGGCCAAGCGACGCAAGTTCTTTCGGCATACGGGTGATCGCCGAGCCACAGCCGCGCACCGCCTGGCCGGTAGCGCACGCCGTGGAACGACACCTCATAGGACTTCTCACGCGGCAGGCCGTCGAGACAGGAGTACGCGCGCAACTCTTGCTCCCGTGACGTGAGCGCCGACGGAAGCCGCAGCCCGCGACGGAATTCCATGCCAATCGCCAGTTGGCCATCGATGCTGGCGTCGAATCCGAAACTGCTTACCATCGCGGATGGTGAAGTCCGCCATGACCTTCGGGAAGCCCCAAATCGTCCGTCCGGCTTCCAAAGTAAAGGCTTGGTCGACGAACATGTGCTGAACGAATGCCGATTGCAGTGCGGGCGCATCGGACTCCGGAGCGATTGACCATTACACAGGTGCTGTATTCGCAGTACGGGCCGAGGTCGCCGTCGACGAAATGCGTCAATATCAGCGTCACAACTGCACGGCCCGGCAGAAGGCGGTAGACCTGCAAGCCGCTGTAGTCAATCAGTCGTTGTGCGGCGTCGGCGTCGACCGAGAACATGGCCGTGTGCTGAGTGGCCTTGCGGATTTTCACCGGCATGGTGAGCACCGTGCCGGCAATGGTGTGCTGCGAGGCTGGCATGGCGCTCAATCTAGAACGTGTTCTAATTCACAGACAAGCGATGGTCAGATCAGCGTGGCCAGCTCCCGGATCTGCTCGGCATTGCGACCGGTCACCACCATCATCGTGACGCCTGCGGCCTCCCACACCTTGATCTGCTTAGCGCACGTAGTCGAGGTCGCCGACGATCGCGGCGTCGTCGACGAGCTCGTCGGGGATGATCGTCGCGGCCTCGTCCTTGCGGTCGGTGCGGAACAGCTTCGTCACGTCGTCGACCACCTCGGCGTAGCCCATCCGGCGGTACACGTCGGCGTGGAAGTTGGTGTCCTCGGCGCCCATCCCGCCCATATACAGCGCCAGGTACGGCTTCATCGCGGCGAACGCGGCGCGTGCGGTCGTCGGTGATGACGATGTTGGCGCGTCGCGCAGATCTCGAAGTCCTCACGGCTGCGGCGCGCGCCTGGCCGGGCGAAGCCCTCGTCGAGCCAATTCGTTGTAGGTGCTCGGCCATGCCGCGGCGGTGTAGAAGATCGGCAGCCAGCCGTCGCAGATCTCGGCGGCCATCGCGACGTTCTTCGGGCCCTCGGCGCCCAGCATGATCGGGATGTCGGCGCGCAGCGGATGGGTGATCGGCTTGAGCGACTTGCCCAGTCCCGGTCGTGCCCTCACCGGTCAGCGGCAGCGGGTAGTGCGGGCCGTCGCTGGCCACCGGCTGCTCTCGCGGCCCAGCACCTGCCGGATGATGTCGATGTACTCGCGGGTGCGGGCCAGCGGCTTGGGAAGCTTCTGGCCGTACCAGCCCTCGACGACCTGCGGTCCCGACACGCCCAGCCCCAGGATGTGCCGGCCGCCGGACAGGTGATCCAGCGTCAGCGCGGCCATCGCGCAAGCGGTCGGGGTGCGCGCCGAGAGCTGCACCACCGAGGTGCCCAGCCGCATCCGCGTCGTCTCGAGCCCCACCAGGCCAGCGGCGTGTAGGCGTCCGAGCCCCACGCCTCGGCGGTGAACACCGTGTCGAAGCCCGCCTCCTCGGCCGCGGCGACCAGTTCCGGCGCGTTCTCGGGCGGCTGCGCGCCCCAATATCCCAGCTGGAGTCCAAGCTTCATTGCTGATCGCCGCGCCTTCTGGCAGGCCAGACCGTACCTTGAAACCATTCCTAGAACCTGTTCTACTCGATGCCGTGACCACCAGCCAAAGCAGCCCGGTGCAGATCGATCACGCATGAGCCGCCTCTTCGGCACCGCTGAAGCTGTCCTTCGACTACACCCGTTCAGTCGGAGCCACTCCTCAGCCAGTTCTTCACCGCCCTGCGCGAGCGGCGCATCGTCGGCGTCCGGGGTTCGGATGGGCGGGTGCTCGTACCGCCTGCCGAGTTCGACCCCGTCACGTATGAACGATTGACGGAGATCGTACCGGTGGCCAGCGTCGGGACCGTGGTGTCGTGGACCTGGCAGCCCGGCCGCTCTGAGGGCCAGCCGCTGAACCGGCCGTTCGCGTGGGCGCTGATCAAACTCGACGGCGCCGACACGCCCGCTGCTGCACGCGGTCGATGCGGCATCCGTCCGACGCCATCAGCACCGGCGCCCGGGTGCACGCGCACTGGGTCGACGAGCCGGTCGGCGCGATCACCGACATCGCCTACTTCGCGCTCGGGGACGAGGCCGAACTCGTAGGCGAGGCAACGACGACCGTGACCCGGTCACCGTGCAGGTCGACGCCGAGCAGCGATCGAAATCCAGCACACCGCATCGCTTCCGGAGAGCACGTTCCTGCGCGGCCTCGAGGAGGGCAAGCTGCTCGGCGCCCGCACCGGCAAGGACGGCGGAAGCGTGTACTTCCCGCCCCGGGAAGCCGATCCGGCCACCGGCGAGCTGACTCGACGAGTTCGTCGAACTGCCGGACAAGGGCACGGTCACGACGTTCGCGATCATCAACATCCCGTTCGCCGGCCAGCGCATCAAGCCGCCGTACGTCGCGGCCTACGTGCTGCTCGACGGCGCGGATATCCCGTTCCTGCACCTGGTTCACGGAGATCGACGCCATCGGAGGTCCGGATGGGCATGCGGGTCGAGGCGGTGTGGAAGCCCCGCGAGGAATGGGGCCTCGGCATCGACAACATCGACTACTTCCGGCCCACCGGCGAACCCGACGCCGACTACGACACCTACAAGCACCACCTGTAAGAGGCGATTCGCATGACTTTCCGACGATGTAGCCGTCGGTCGGCTTCGCCCATGCGCCGCACGTGCGCCGCACCGAAGGCACCACCAACGGCGTCGAGATGCTGATGCCGTGCTTCGCACCAGCTCTACGACGAGCTGGGCCTCAGCAGACCGACATCGGCTTCTGGTGCTCGGGCTCGTCGGATTACCTTGCCGGCCGCGCGTTTTCGTTCATCTCGGCGATCGACTCGATCGGCGCGGTGCCGCCGATCAACGAGTCGCACGTCGAGATGGACGCGGCGTGGGCGCTCTACGAGGCCTACATCAAGCTGCTGACCGGCGAGGTCGACACCGCGCTGGTGTACGGGTTCGGCAAGTCCTCGGCAGGCACGCTGCGCCGAGTGCTCGCGCTGCAGACCGACCCGTACACGCGTCGCACCGCTGTGGCCGGACTCGGTGTCGATGGCCGGCCTGCAGGCGCGCTTCGGGCTCGACGCCGGCAAGTGGACAGCCGAGCAGATGGCCCAGGTGGCGCTGGATTCGTTTGCGGTCGCCGGAGCGGACCGATTCGGAGAAGCCATCGCGAAGAGCATCGACGAACTGCTTGCCCGGCCGTACTTCGCCGATCCGTTGCGCCGCCACGACATCGCCCCGATCACCGACGGCGCCTCGGCGATCGTGCTGGCCGCCGGCGACCAGGCCCGCGAACTGCGGCGAGAACCCGGCCTGGATCACCGGTTTCGAGCACCGCATCGAGACCCCGGTGCTGGGTGCGCGGGACCTGACGACGTCGCCGTCGACCGGAGGCGTCGGCCAAGGCGGCCACGGGCGGTGACACCGGCTCGATCGAGGTGGCCGAGATCTACGCGCCGTTCACCCACCAGCAGCTGATCCTCACCGAGGCCATCGGCCTTGCCGTCGTCGACGAAGGTGAACCCGTCCGGCGGCACGCTGGCGGCCAACCCGATGTTCTCGGCGGGTCTGGAGCGCATCGGCTTCGCCGCGCAGCACATCTTCGACGGTTCGGCGCAGCGGGTGCTGGCACACGCCACCAGCGGGCCTGCGCTGCAACAGAATCTGGTGGCGGTCCTGGAAGGGAAAGAACTGATGGCCGGGTCAGTTCGGCCGCGGTGCTGGGCACCGGGCAGACGAAGTACGTCGCCAAGCGCCAGGACGTTTCGATGAACGGCCTGGTGCGCGAGGCCATCGACAAGGCGCTGGCGGACTCGGGTTCGACGTTCGACGACATCGACGCGGTGGTGGTCGGCAAGGCGCCCGACTTCTTCGAGGGCGTGATGATGCCCGAGCTGTTCATGGCCGACGCGGTCGGCGCCACCGGCAAGCCGCTGATCCGCGTGCACACCGCGGGCTCGGTCGGCGGCTCGACCGGCGTGGTCGCCGCCAGCCTGGTGCAGTCCGGCAAGTACCGGCGGGTGCTGGCGATGGCCTGGGAGAAGCAGTCCGAGTCGAATGCCATGTGGGCGCTGACGCATTCCGGTGCCGTTCACCAAGCCGGTCGGCGCGGGCGCGGGCGGCTACTTCGCGCCGCACGTGCGCGTCCTACATCCGCCGCTCGGGCGCGCCGACGCACATCGGCGCGATGGTCGCGGTCAGGACCGGCTCAACGGCGCCAAGAACCCGCTGGCGCACCTGCATCAGCCCGACATCACGCTGGAGAAGGTGATGGCATCCCAGATGCTGTGGGACCCGATCCGCTTCGACGAGACCTGCCCGTCGTCCGACGGCGCCTGCGCGCTGGTGATCGGCAACGAGGACATCGCCGACGCGCGGGTCGCCGAAGGCACCCCGTCGCCTGGATCCACGCCACCGCGCTGCGCACCGAACCGCTGGCCTACTCCGGGCCGCGACCAGGTCAACCCGCAGGCCGGCCGCGACGCCGCCGAGGCGCTGTGGCAAGGCGGCCGGGATCACCAGCCCGATCGACGAGATCGACGTCGCCGAGATCTACGTGCCGTTCTCCTGGTTCGAGCCGATGTGGCTGGAGAACCTCGGCTTCGCGCCCAGAGGGCGAGGGCTGGAAGCTCACCGAAGCCGGCGAGACCGCGATCGGCGGCGCGGATTCCGGTTCAACCCGTCCGGCGGCGTGCTGTCGTCCGAACCCGATCGGCGCGTCGGGCATGATCCGGTTCGCCGAGTCGGCGATTCAGGTGATGGGCAAGGCAGGCGACCACCAGGTCGAGGGCGCCCGCAAGGCGCTCGGCCACGCCTACGGCGGCGGGTCGCAGTACTACTCGATGTGGGTCGTCAGTTCAGAAAGCCAGCGGACAAGCCGTGACGCATGAAATACACGCTGCAGCGTCGCGATGAGCCCAGATCGACCAGCTGATCGAGAATCGCCAAGACCGCAGAAGAAGTCGGGTTCGACTCGATCGCGCTGCCGCGATTCGATGTTCTACATGGAGAAGCAGTCGCGCGGATTATCCCTACACGCCCGACGGCTCGCGGATGTGGAACGCCGACACCCCGTGGGTCGACCCGCTGATCGCCGCGGGCGCGATGGGCGCGGTGACGTCGACGCTGCGGTTCTACACGAACGTGATGAAGCTCGGCTCCCGCAACCCGCTGCTGCTGGCGCGCCAGGTGGGCTCGGTGGCCAACCTGACCAACAACCGGTTCGGGTTCGGCGTCGGAATCGGCTGGGCACCGGAGGAATTCGAATGGTGCGGCGTGCCATATGCCAAGCGCGGCGCGCGCGTCGACGAGATGATCGAGGTGATCAAGCTCGTCCTCGACGGCGGCATGGTCGAGTTCCACGGCGAGTTCTACGACTTCGACAAGCTGCAGATGAGCCCGGCGCCGACCAAGCCGGTGCCGTTCTACGTCGGCGGCCACACCGACGTGGCACTCAAGCGCGCCGCGCGCGTCGGCGACGGCTGGACAAGCGCGATGATGACCGTGCGATCAGCTGGCGGAAACCATCGGCAAGCTCAAGGCGCTGCTGGCCGAATACGGCCGCGGCCGACGAGCCGTTCGAGTTCCAGGCGGTCTGCATCGACAAGTTCGGCGTCGACGGGCACCGTGAGCTCGCCGAAGGCGGGCGTGACCGACAACATCGTCATCCCGTGGATGTTCGAGGGCTCTGGGCTTCGACGCTCCGCTCGGACAAGAAGCAGGACTCGCTGAAGCGGTTCGCCGACACCTACATCCATTCGGGATGGCAGGCAGTGACTGGACGTCGACCAACCGAGCATCCGCCCACGTGGCGGGCAAGCGCTCCCGCGAGGCCGCGATGGCCCGCGACAAGGAGGCCTGGCTGGCGCTGTTCGCCGACGACGCGATCGTCGAGGACCCGATCGGGCCGTCGCACTTCGACCCCGAGGGCAAGGGTCACCGCGGCAAGGAGGCGATCGCGGCGTTCTACGACAAGGCGATCGCGCCGAGCGAGCTCAGTTCAACTTCGTCGACGACCTATTCCAGTGCGGCAACGAGGAAGCCAACGTCGGCAACATCGTGATCAGAGCCGCCGGATACGAGGTCACCGCCGAAGGTGTGTTCACCTACCAGGTCAACGACGAGGGCAAGATGGTCGCGCTGCGCGCCGTACTGGGAGCTGGACCGGGCCACCGCCAGCGCCCGCAAGATCTTAGCTCGCGCGTCGCCTCGAGGTCTGGCGGTGACGACTCCGCCAGCCCGGTCATGTAGCGGCGGGCCAGGTCCTGGTAGGCGCCCGGGTTGGTGTCCACCCACATCTGCGCGCCTGTGCCCGCACCAGGGCCCCGCACTTCGCGGGCGCACCGGTCGGCGAGCGACTTCGTCGGGGATCTTCGTCGCCGCCGACCACCAGCGAGTGCGCGGCGATCAGGCTGCGCGCGCCGATGACGGCGCCGTCGAGGACGGTGCGAGTGGTTGGCGAGAACGGCCTGCGGCGCCGATGTGCACACCGTGCACCACGCAGCCGTGGGCAACCGTTGCGCCAGGGCCGACATCGACGGGAATGCCCGGCGGGGCGTGCAGTACGCAGTTGTCCTGCACGTTGGCGCCCTCACGCGGACGATGATCGGGGCGAAATCGGCACGGATGGACCGCGTTGAACCACACTGATGCGCCCGCTTCGACGTGAACGTCGCCGACCAGCGTGGCAGTGGGGCGATGAACGCGCCCGGATCGATGGTCGGTGATCGGCCCTCAAATGAAGTACAACGGCATCGTCTAGATATACCGCAGGTAGGTGACTTCTCCGACGGCTGGATGCCGCCGTGCATATTTCTTCTCACGCGGCTGGCAGCGAAGCGCCAGGCCCGGCCCGCAGGAGGCTGGGCGCGGCGTCAGCTCGTGCAGCGCTGCGATGCATCGCTGGCGTTTGAAGGCCGCTTGGGTGACGCGATTCTCCGGTGCCAGCGCGCAGTCCACAGCGCCAGCAGTCGGAGGTGTGCCGGGGTCGACCTCAATCCAGGTGCGCCCAGCGTCTTCCGCTTTGGCGCGCAGAATCGAGATGAACCGGCCCCAGCCGGCGTCACTGATACTTCGACTGAGTCCGGACTTCGCCCGGCCGCATTGGGCGAAGCTGCCCGGGATTGTCGGGATCGGGCACGGGTTTGGCCCGCCGCAGCATGTTGGCGATCTGCAGGTCCTCCACCACCAGCAGGTCGTAAGACGTGCGACGAGGCGAGCGCGGCTTGTTTGTGGTGAAAGTCCTTGCGCTGGTTGGCGACCTTGCGATGCTGCGCCGCCACCGTCTCTCGCTTGCGATCCCGGTTCGTCGACCGGCGCTTGGCGCGCTGGCAGCCGCTGCTGCGCCGACGGCCAACTCGGTCACGCGGCGGCACGCGCCCAGCGCGGATTGTCGATGTGCTCGCCGTCGCTGGTGGTGGCGAAACTGGAGATGCCGACATCGATGCCGGCCTGGCGGCCGGTCGCGCGGCAGCGGATTGGTCGGCACGTCGTCGCACGAGAGCACCAGCATCCAGCGCCGGCCCCTGGCGTTTGATCTGGATCGTCTTCACTCGTCCTGCCACCGGCGGTGCAGGTGAACCTTGACCTGGCCGATGCCTCTGCAGATACACGCGCCGGTGCTCGGGCAGCCAGCGGGCGCCGTCCCCGTCTTTGGGCCACTCCACGCTGTCGAACCGAGCCTCTGCCCTTGAACCGCGGATAGCCAGCTTTCTGTCCCGCTCTTGACGCGGCGGAAGAACGCGGCGAACGCCTTGTTCAGCCGGCGCAGGGTGGCCTGCTGACTCGAGAACGACCACAGCGCTTGATCCGGGCGCGCCGCCCGGATCTCGGTTAGCTGCGCGGACTGATCGCCGTAGTTGATGCGGGTCTTGCTGCGCGCCCACGCATCCCGCCGTTCCTGCAGCGCGGCGTTGTACGAGCTCGCGGTGGGTTCCACACACCCGCCAGCGCGCATGCTGACGCGCTGTGGGCCGCAACCAGAGCTGCGTACGCGCGTCTCACCCCGCCACCGCGTCCCATTGAAACTCGCATGGAACGGCGCAACGTCGCCTCCGGAACATAGCCGACCGAGGCGACGAAATGCGACGACAACCACAACTCCTTCGCGAACCGACGCTGCGACCGCACCGCGCCGCGCGCCACGAGTCGCGACCGACAAACACCTCGAGATCTCACCCTGTTCCGCCGGCCCAGCCCCCCCGATGCCGCCACACCCGCCATGCACGCAGGTGGGAGTCGGGGCTCATGTTGCGCATCCGGTGCGAAAAACTGTAACGATGTTCTAGTTAGAGCAATGACTGGAGGCGCGAAGTGACGACTTTCGAGACTCGCCCCTTGGTCAGCGGCAATATTCGCGAGATCGACACCGCGCACGCTGCCCGGATCGGTTCGGCGCGCGGTTGGCACTGCCTGGGCCCGGTCAGCGACTACCTGGACGGTAAGCCGCACGGGGTCGAGATCTTCGGAACCATGCTGGTGGTGTTCGCCGATTGCCACGGCGATATCAAGATCCCTGGACGGGTACCGCAGGCACATGGGCGGCAACCTGTCACGGGGCACCCATCAAGGGCGATGAGATCGCCTGCCCGTTCCACGACTGGCGCTGGGGCGGCGACGGCAAGTGCAAGCTGGTGCCCTACGCCAAGCGCACGCCGCGCCTGCTGGCCCGCACCCGCGCCTGAGCAATACGTAACTGAACGAAGTACAA
>ERZ1370068.8097-contig-6977_pt1 | contig 33948 bp, 69 predicted proteins | sample MGYA00561227_ERZ1370068 | MGnify/ENA primary metagenome ERZ1370068 (study PRJEB38410, sample SAMEA6850437) | metagenome | study: Metagenomic assessment of the ecological functions of the soil: analysis of the soil microbiota associated with the...
ATGAAAACAATAACAATAAAATGAAACCACTCAAGTCCCAGAGTTAAGAATGCCAAACCAAAATTATGGTACAGTCCCAAAAGGTTAAGATAACAACAGAGTGCAACTGGGTGTATTGAAGGAGTGCAAACCCAAACCCTGTACATGAGTAAGCACACAATGTGAATGAAACACGCCACCGCCTTAAACACCAAAAGAAAAAGAAAATGAAACAGACTTAAAGTACTAGGAGGACATGAACCAGCTAGCTGGTAACCAAACCTGAAAATCGGTGGACGTGGAACCGCCTCCTTTGCGTTAGTAGGAAAATGATCAAGATGCACAAAATCCCGCCTGCACCGTTTCAGGTAAATTCCGCCGCGCCACCAGTAGGAGCTGCGCGACGGTCCGCTTCGCTGGCCGCACCAACGCACCTGGTCGCCCTGCCGATCAGCGCACCCTGCAACCGCACCGCCGGCGCTGCCGGTTGCTGCACCCCCGATGATCGCCCCGAGCCTGCCGCCCAGCAGCGCGCCGCCCACGGTGTTGTTTTGTGCCGAGGCCGGCTGCGCCAGAACGATGACACTCGACGGCGCCGAGCGCGATCACCCCTTTGCGTATCATGTCCGCCCCCTTCCTCATAACGTTTGCATCCGTACAGCAGGTCCGCGGCATTCCACGTAGCCTGCGCTCGCGCTATTGTGAGTTGCACGCGCCGAGACGGTCGTCTTGAGCCGGAGCCGCGCGAGCGCGCCAGCACTCGGCGCTTCGCGCTTGATTGAGTATGTTCTTGTCGAAAACGTGGCTGCCGGCGCGTGACAATCAAGAGCGGAGTACCCGCGATCGCCGAGCTGTTAAATGCATTGCTAACGCGGAATTCCAGTTCATCCAAATACACGGGAGGACACTGACATGATTATTCACCGCCGCGCGCTGCTTTGCGGGTGAACCACACCGCAGCGACTGCCGTGCTGCCGCGCATTGTTCAGGCGCGCAAGCGACCGGTCCATTTACCTTGCCGCCGCTGCCCTTACGCGACCAATGTGTTTGAACCGAATATCGACGCCAAGACGATGGAGATCCACCCATGATCGCCACCATCAGGCCTATGTGACGAACCCTCAACGCGGCGGTGAAAGACTACTTCCCAACGTCGCAGCCATGAAGCTGCAGGATATTCTCGCCAAACTCGGCGAGATGCCGGAAGCGCATCCGCACCGCGGTGCGCAACAACGCCGGTGGCCACGCCAATCATTCGATGTTCTGGGAGATCATGGGACCGAATGGCGGCACCCCGACGGCGAGTTGTTCGCGGCCATCACGCGCGACTTCGGCGGCCTCGACACACTGCAGGCGCGCTTCAACGACGGCGGCCTGCGCGTGTTCGGCTCAGGCTGGGTGATGGTGACGGTCGCGCCCGATGGCAAGCTCGCGCTCGAGACCCGTCCCAATCAGGATACCCCGATATCGGATGGCAAGCGCGTACTGTCTCGGCAATGACGTGTGGGAGCACGCCTATTACCTCACGTACCAGAATCGGCGCGCCGACTACCTGCAAGCGCCTGGTGGAACGTGGTGAACTGGAACAAGATCGCTGGAGCGCCATGCCGCCGCAAAGGCCGGAACCCTGGCGATCTAGCAATCAGAGTGCCGACCGCTCCTGCGCCTCCACGACCACGACAGCGGTCATATTGACGATGCCGCGCGCGGTGACCGAGGGGCTCAGAATATGCGCGGGCTTCGCCGCGCCCATCAGGATCGGGCCGACCGGAAGCGCATCAGCCATGCCCTTGATCAATTGATAGGTGATGTTGGCCGCGTCGAGCGTCGGCATGATCAAAACGTTGGCCCGGCCCTGCAGACGCGCATGCGGAAACACGCGCTCGCGCGAGCATCGGGTCGAGAGCCGTGTCGCCATGCATCTCGCCGTCGACCTCGAGTTCGGGGTGATGCGCCGTCAAATGAGCCGTGGCAGCACGCATCTTGCGCGCCGACTTGCTGTCGGAACTGCCGAAGTCTGAATGCGATAGAAGCGCGATCTTGGGTTCAAGGCCGAAGCGTCGCACATGCGTGGCAGCCAGCACGGCCATTTCGGCGATCTCAGCCGCGGTCGGCTCGGTTCGAACCCTCAGTGTCGGCCAGAAAGTAGGCGCCCTTGGAGGTGATGACCAACGACAGCGCGGCGAATTCCTCAACGCCAGGTGCGTAACCGATGATGTCGCGGATATGACGCAGGTGGCTCATGAAACGGCCCCTCGACCCTGCACAAGAGTGCGTCGGCATCGGCCCGCGTACCATCAACGCCGCAATGACGGTTGCGTCGGTGCGCAGCACGGTTCGTGCTGCATCGGGCGTGATGCCCTTGCGGCCGGCGATCTCGACATAGGCCTGCACGTAGGTCCGGTATTGCGGATCGTCCTCGGATTGACCAAACGGAAGTCGCGACCGGGCCGGACGGACAGGCCAAATCGCTCGAGGCGCGCCTCGACTACTCGCGGGCCGGCCGATCAGAATCGGACGCGCCGATGTCCTCCTCAACCACGGCCTGGGTGGCGCGCAGGATGCGCTCGTCTTCCCCTCCGCGTAGACGATACGCTTGGGCGCGGTTTTGGCCTAGGTAAACACCGGCTTCATGATGAAGCCGGAGCGAAATACGAACTCATTGAGCCGGTCGTGGTAGCTGGCGAAATCGACGATCGGACGCGTGCGCGACGCCGGACGCTACCGCTGCCTGGGCGACTGCCGGCGCGCATCCGCAGGATCAATCGCGGGTCGAACGGATTGGGAATGAGCGGGCCAGAGCCAGACGTGCTGAATTGCCCGCCATAAGCGCGCGCAGCGACGTCAGACGGCGCTTCGCGGCGCCAGCGCCGCGATGGCGTCGACCGCCGCACGCTTCATCTCCTCGTTGATCGTCGTGGCGCCGACGTCAAGCGCGCCGCGAAAGATGTACGGAAAGCACAGGACGTTGTTGACCTGGTTGGGATAGTCGGAGCGGCCGGTGCAGATCATCGCATCAGGGCGCGCCGCACGAGCGCCTCTTCCGGCTCGATTTCCGGGTTGGGATTGGCGAGCGCCAGGATCAGCGGCTGTGGCGCCATCCGTTTGACCATGTCCGGCTTCAGCACGCCGCCGGCCGACAGGCCGAGGAAGATGTCGGCGCCGTCGATCACCTCGCCGAGCGTGCGCGCGCTCGGTGTCTTGCGCGCATAGCACGCTCTTCCACCGGTCCATCAGCGTCGTGCGGCCCTCGTAGACGACGCCCTCGATGTCGGTGACAAAGATGTTCTCGCGCTGCAGCGCCGAACGCGACCAGCAGGTTGAGGCAGGCAGCGCCGGCAGCGCCGGCGCCAGACGGCGACGAGCTTCACCTCATCGATATGTCTTGCCGCTGAGCTGCAGGGCGTTCGTGCACGGCCGCCGCCACGATGATGGCGGTGCCGTGCTGGTCGTCGTGGAAGACCGGGATCTTCATGCGCTCGCGCAGCTTGCGCTCGACCTCGAAGCACTCCGGCGCCTTGATGTCCTCGAGGTTGATGCCGCCGAACGTCGGCTCGAGCGCCGCGACGACGTCGACCAGGCGGTCGGGTCGCGTCGCGTCGATCTCGATGTCGAACACGTCGATGCCGGCGAACTTCTTGAACAGGACCGCCTTGCCTTCCATCACCGGCTTGCCGGCGAGCGGCCCGATATTGCCGAGGCCGAGCACGGCGCGTGCCGTTCGGCGACGACGGCGACCAGGTTCGCGCGGGCCGTCAGTTCGGCCGCCATCGCCGGATCGCGAACGATCGCCTCGCAGGCCGCGGCCACGCCGGGCGAATAGGCCAGCGCACAGGTCGCGCTGGTTGCCCAGCGGTTTGGTCGCCTGGATTTCGAGTTTTCCAGGGCGCGGCAGCGCCGGTGATAGACGAGCGCGCCCGAGCGCAAGTCGTCGGACAAATTGGATGACACTAGTGCCCCCGCTTCCGAAGTTCGTGATACATCGCGGCACCCTCCGACACGAACTTCGGAAGCAAAGGGGCACTAGCAAGCCTATGATTCTAGTGCCGCTTTCGATTTGAAGTTCCTAAGCGAGTTTGCCGCGACCACGTAGAACTTCAATCGGCGGCACTAGCCTCCGGCTTTTCCGATTTCCCGAGCATCTCTGGCCCGAATGATTTGGCAAACAAAATCCGGGACGAAGCCTGCGCCGCGGCGGATTGCGCCGAATGGGACCCTATGCTCAGTGTGTCAGCCGAGTGCGTTCGGGGGTTCCCGCATCTGCACTCAAACCGGCGCCATGCCATGCAACTGTTGCTCTGCCCTGCCGTCGCGCTGATTGAATTCTTTGTCTGGAGGCGCTTTTGAGTTTCTGGGAGCGATGTGAACGATGGCAGCGATCAGAGCCGTGGTTGCCGGCAATTCAAGCCGTATCGCACCGTTGGAGCTTGGCGGGATCCGCGTCGCCTACAAGAAGCATTTGGACGGCGGCGGGCGCGAGTTCGGACAGGATTTCATCCCCATTTCTGCGCAGACGCGCGATGCCGCGCCAACGGCGCGTGTTCGAATGGTGTGCAGGCCCGGGCTTCATCGGCTTGCTCTGCTCGGCCATGGCCTCGCCCAGAACGCTTTGCCTGGCGGACGTCAATCCCGCGGCAGTCGCCGCCTGTCATCGCACGGTTCGTGACAGCCGATCTTGCCGACCGCGTGACGATCTATCTCTCCGACAACCTCGCCGCGATCCCACCGTGCTGGGCGCTTCGATCTCGATCGTCAGCAATCCGCCGCACTTGCCGATCAGTTCGGGCGTGAGTTCGGCCGCAGCGATCGCCGCGCCCACGATCCGGGTTGGCGTATTCATCGCGATTTCTTCCACACAATATCGGACGCTTTCTGAATCCCGGCGGCGTCATCGTGCTACAGGAAAACAACCAGGGATCGAGTGCCGGCACATTCCGCGACATGATTGCAGATGCCCGGACTCTGCGATGAGGTTCGTCGACGGCGAAACGCCGCCCGCGCGCGACCCACAATACTACTACATCGGCTTGACGCGACGCAGAGGATGCGCCGCCTGATTGGGCTCGCGGTTAAATCAGCCAGCCCTTCGTGTAGACGGCTTGATCTGCACACGAAATCGACGGCGGCCGTCGACCAGGGCCTTGCGGCACTCCTGTGGCCGATTGAAGCGATCGGCTCCTCATGCACATTGAAGCTGGTGTTGATCAACACTGGTAGGCCGGTTGCATCGCGAAACCGCCCGCAGTATTCCACCGAACAGCGGGTTCTCACTCATCCGCGCAGGATCCGTGGCCGCGCTGTGCCGTCGACGTGGACGACGGCCGGGATCCACTCGCCGCCATCCGCGCGCACGCCACATGTGATGGTCATGAAGCGTGCCGCATAGCGATTAACCGGCGTGATCTCGAAGACGCGTTCGGCATCCTCCTCAAGCACATAGGGCGCAAACGGCATGAACTCGGAGCGCTCGAGCCGCTTGTTGAGGGTGTCGTTGATGGTGGCGTCAGAGGGGCTCGCGATAATGCTGCGTGCGCCGAGCGCGCGCGGACCGAATTCCATGCGGCCGGTGTAGACCGCGCCCGCCTTGCCCTGGCGTACGAGGTCGGTTGCAGGTCTCAATCGGTTCGCCAGCGTGTCGCCGCACACCAGACGCTTGCGCCAGGCACGCATCGATCCGGTCGTCGAAATTCTGCCCAAGATAGACGTTGCCGAGCCGCCGGCGCTTGGAGAGCCATGCGGCAAGCCCGTCGCGCGCAAGCAAAGTGGCTAGCCCCGACCCGACCGATAGTCCGTCGTCGCCCATTGGGGAAAGGATGAAAATCTCCTCGACCGGCATGGTCTCGGCGAGCAAACCGGTTGAGCCGCACGTTCGCGAAGAGTCCGCCGGCGAGCGCAAGATGACGCGCGTTCCCGTTTGCTTGAGCCAGTAGAGCACCGATTGGGCAGTAATGTCCCCCCGACGACTTTTTGAATCGATGCAGCAATGTTCTCGCGTGGATGTCCACGGCAAATCGCTTTATGCGGTCGCCCATCTCATCCCACGTCTTGAATTCCGCGGTGATCAGCCCGTCCTTGCCGAACGAGAAACAATCCGCGAGTTCCGGCGCGAGCGAGGCTCGCCAGAACGCCGCCAGCCCGGTCAGCTTGCCCTCGTGCCGCAGCCGGCGAAACCTGCACGCTTCCGTCGCGAACTGCACAAGCATACGCGAGGCCCGCACGGGGCACGGGCGGAAGGAACCAGCGATCATCACCGATAGAAGCGACCTCGAGCTTGCCTCGCCTTGAGCGCGCGCATGCTGCAGCTGACGTTGTCGCCGACACCGTCCGAGGGTGTAGATCAGCGCGTCGTCCCAATCCGTGAAGAACAGGGCGGCGAGCGCATGCGCCTCGTGATGGTTGACAAAGCGACTGGAACATTCGCGCGAAAGCCGTTTTCTGCCAGAAAACGATCCGCCCGAAAGAAACTCAGAGTGTCCTCGATCCCGAACCGGCGACACAGGTCGGCGATGTCGCGCTTGATGCGTTCACGACCGAATTGCCGCTGCCAAGCGTAGTGCAGATCGTTGATCAGCGGAAAGCGATAGTACTGGGTCGGGAAATAGCCGCGCACAAGGGCGATGGCGTCGACGTCGGTGCGAATCCAGTCGGCCGTTCGTAGCACTTCATCGACGGCGAGCCAGGGACTTCGGCACCCCACCCCTTGTGCCGAATGAGGCGCTCTTGCTGGACGGCCGCGAGGAGTTCGTAGTCGTTGAAGGCGGCGGCGGACGAGTCGTGGACGCCAGAATGAATCGCCAGGATCTGCATAAGCGAGGCTACCTCACTCCTGCGGCAGTGATAGGCGAATGTGCAACTCGCGTAATTGCTTCGCGCTTACCTCCGACGGCGCGCCCATCATCAGATCCTCGGCGCGCTGGTTCATCGGGAACAGCACGACTTCGCGCAGATTCTCTTCGCCGCACAAGCAGCATGACGATGCGGTCGATGCCGGGGGCGATGCCGCCGTGCGGCGGCGCTCCGAGCGAGAGCGCGTGCAGCATGCCGCCGAACTTCTGCTCCAGCACGTCCTCGCGGATAGCCCGGCGATGGCGAACGCCTTCTTCATCACGTCCGGGCGATGGTTGCGGATCGCGCCGGACGACAAGTTCAACGCCGTTGCAGACAATGTCGTATTGGATCGCCTTGCAAGTTCAGAAGCCTGTTCGTGATCGGTCGGGTCGAGCGCCAGGAACTCTTCCGCCGTGCATGTTCGGCATCGAGAACGGATTGTGGGAGAAGTCGATCTTCTTCTCCTCCTCGCTCCATTCGTACATCGGAAAATCGACGATCCAGCAGAAGTTCGAACCGATCTTCAGTCGATCAGCCCAGCTCTTCGCCGACCTTGGTCGCGCGCCGGTCCGGCGAACTTGACGAACGTTTGCGGCTTGCCGGCGATGAAGAACACCGCGTCGCCGACGCCGAGGCCGAGCTGGTTCGGCGAATCGCGTTGGTGCGCTCGGCGCCGATGTTCTTGGCCAACGGCCCAGCGCCGCCGTCCTCGCCTCTCGCGCCAGAAGATATAGCCGAGCCCCGGCTGGCCTTCGCCTTGCGCCCATTCGTTCATGCGATCGCAGAAGTGCGCGGTTGCCGCCCCTCGGAGCCGGAATCGCCCACACCTGCGCGGCCGGATCGGACGCGAGCATGCCGGCGAATATCTTGAAGCCCGAGCCGCGGAACGCTTCGCTCACGTCCTGCATCTTGATCGGATTGCGCAGGTCCGGGCTTGTCGGTGCCGTATTTGCCTGCATCGCTTCGGCATACGGGATGCAGCGGAAACTTCGGCGTCACCGGCTTGCCGTCGGCGAACTCCTCGAACACGCCGCGCAGCACCGGCTCGACCGCCGCGAACACATCTTCCTGCGTGACGAAGCTCATCTCGATGTCGAGCTGGTAGAACTCGCCGGGCGAACGGTCGGCGCGGGCATCCTCGTCGCGGAAGCAGGGCGCGATCTGGAAATAGCGATCGAAGCCCGAGATCATGATCAGCTGCTTGAACTGCTGCGGCGCCTGCGGCAGCGCGTAGAACTTGCCGGGATGAATGCGCGACGGCACCAGATAGTCGCGCGCGCCTTCGGGCGCTCGAGGCGGTCAGGATCGGCGTCTGGAATTCGAAGAAGCCCTGTTCGCGCATGCGCCGGCGCAACGACTCGATCACGGCGCCGCGTTTCATGATGTTGTGGTGCAGGCGTTCACGCCGGAGATCGAGGAATCGATATTTGAGCCTGATCTCCTCCGGATATTCCTGGTCGCCGAACACCGGCATCGGCAACTCCGCGGCCGGTCCCAGCACTTCGATATCGGTTGCGTAGATTTCGACCGCGCCGGTTGGCAGCTCGGGATTTTCGGTACCGGCGGGCGCGGCGCACCCTGCCGTCGATCTTCACGACCCACTCCGAACGCAGCGTTTCGGCGGTCCTGAAACGCCGGCTGATCGGGATCTGCCACCGACCTGCGCCAGTTCCGTAGTGGTCACGCAGGTCGATGAACAGCACACCGCCGTGGTCGCGGATGCGGTGGCACCAGCCGGAGACGCGAACGGTCTCGCCGATGTCGGTTGCGCGCAGTGCGCCGCACGTATGCGAGCGGTAACGGTGCATGGGTGGCTCGTTAAAAGGCGCGCGAAAGGCGCACGTGAGTCCCGTTTTGTCAAGGCGATCAGCGGTATCCTCCGGAATGCCTCTCGACAGAACGGCCCTGATCTGCACACTCGGCGCCCGCAATGGTTCAATCGCGCCCCGCACCAGCCCAATCCATGACGACGGCGGAAGCTACGGTCGCCTCCCTCATCGCCCACGGGATCGACACGATGTACGCCTTGCCCGGCGTGCACAACGACCACCTGTTCGACGCTTTTTCAAGGCTTCGGACGCGATCAGGGTCGTTCACAGCCGCCACGAGCAGGGCGCGGCCTATATGGCGCTCGGCGCGGCGCTCGCGACCAGCAAGCCGCAAGCCTATGCGGTCGTTCCCGGACCCGGCCTGCTCAACACCAGCGCCGCCTTGCTCACTGCTTATTCTATGAATGCACCGGTTCTCGCCCTGATCGGTCAGATCCCCGACGCGGATATCGGCCAGGGCCTCGGTCATCTGCGAGATTCGCGACCAGGCCGGCATCATTACGCGCGCTGGTCGATGTTCGCCGACCGTATTCCGCGGCCCGGACGCGGCGTCAGGCCTGGTCGCGCAAGCGATGCGATCCATGCGGTGCGGGCCGCCCAGGTCCGGCTGCACTTGAATGCGCAATCGACGTCTGGGGACGTACCGGTTCCGTCACCGCGGTGTCCCCGTCGCCCGCCGCTGACATTGCGATCGACGAGGACGCGGTCGCAGCGGCGGCAAGCGGCTCGGCACGGCCAAGCGACCCATGATCGTCTGCGGCGGGGTGCGCAAAGCGCAGCTGGCGAAATCACGCAGCTCTCCGCGATGCTGCAGGCGCCGGTCCTGGGCTATCGCCGCGGGCGCGGCGTGCTCGACAGCCGCGATCCGCTGAGCGTAACGCTTCCGCTTGGCCATGAACTGTGGGGACAAGCCGATGTGGTGCTGGCAGTCGGCACTCGTCTCTTGATCCAGCTGCGGCAGTGGGGCATCGACGAAAATCTCGCGGTCATTCGCATTGACGCGGATCCAAAGGAACCGGCCCGTCTGCACAAACCGGACGTCGCGCTCGTAGGCGACGCACAGCCGATTCTGCGCCGCCTCGTGGACTCAATCGGCGCCTATAACATCCACCGCGCTGCGCGTACCGACGAAATGCAGGAGCGCCAATCGGCGTGGACCAAACGGCTGAGACAAACTCGGCCCGCAGCTCGGTTATCTTGCGGCAATCCGCGCCGAGCTGCCGGAGGACGGAATTTTGGTTGATGAAGTAACCCAAGTCGGATTTGCGGCGCGCTCTGGCCTTTCCGGTCTACCGCCCGCGCACGTTTCTTTCGCCCGGCTATCAGGACAACCTTGGCTGGGGCTTTGCGACCGCGCTTGGGTACAAGACGCGCGCCGCGACGTGCCCGTGGTCGCAATCAGCGGGCGACGGAGGTTTTCTCTACACCGCAAACGAAATGGCAACCGCCGTGCGCCATCGCATTCCGCTCACCGTCGTGGTGTTTGCGGACGGCGCGTTCGGGAACGTGACCAGGATCCAGCAGGAACAGTTCGGCAACCGGTTGATCGCATGCGACCTCGCCAATCCGGACTTCGTGCGCTTTGCCGAGAGCTTCGGCGCCGCCGCCGAGCGCGCACGCAGCCCCGACGAACTGCGCGCTGCTGCGCCGTGCAATAAAACGTCGTGACGGCCCGACGCTTGATTGAGGTTCCGGTCGGCCCCATGCCCTCACCCTGGGAATTCATCATGCTGCCGAAGGTGCGCGGCCAATGAGCGTGCGCCCGCCAAGCTTCCGCAAGATGCCGCGACAAACTTGGTGACTCCGATAAGAATGCGGCGGTGGAACCGATCACGACAACGCGATGATCTCGCGGCAGCGTGTGCACGGCTGGCGCACCATCCGTTCGTGACCGTCGATACCGAGTTCCTGCGCGAGACCACCTACTACCCGTTACTTTGTGTTGCGCAGATCGCCAGCGCCGACGAGGCGATCGTGATCGACGCGCTCGCGCCGGGAATCGATCTCGCTCCATTCTTCGAGTTGATGGTCGACGAGCGCGTCTTGAAGGTTTTCCATGCCGCGCGCCAGGATATCGAAATCGTCTGGCATATGGCCGGTCGGATTCCGCACCCGGTTTTCGACAGTCAGGTTGCCGCGATGGTGCTCGGCTACGGCGACTCGATCTCCTACGACCAGCTCGTCCAGCGCGTCACCGGCGACAACCTGGACAAGTCCAACCGCTTCACCGACTGGATCCCGCCGACCGCTGTCGAGCGCACAGCTCGCCTATGCGGTTTCCGACGTGACGCACCTGCGCGACGTGTATTTGGCGCTGGCCGACGACCTCGCGCGCGCGGGACGCAGCGAGTGGGTCGGCGAAGAGATGGAGGTTCTCACGTCCCCGGGGACCTACCGGGCCGAGCCGGAGAACGCCTGGCAGCGGTTGAAGACCCGCGTACGCAAGCCGAAGGAGCTGGCCGTATTGATCGAAATTGCGGCGTGGCGTGAGCGCGAGGCCCAGGCGCGCGACCTGCCCCGTGGCCGCGTGCTGCGCGACGAGGTGCTCGGCGATATCGCCATGCAAGCACCGACGTCGCTTGACCGGCTCTCGCACGTGCGCTCGCTGCCGAAGGGATTTGAGCGCTCTCGCTGGGGCGCGGACGTGATCGAAACGGTGCAGCGCGGCCTCGCTCGTGACCTCAAGTCCTTACCACCGATCGACCGTCAGAAGCCGACCAGCGCCAATGGTGCGACAGTCGAACTGATGAAGGTGCTGCTGCGCATGACCTCGGAGCAGCACGGCGTCGCCGCAAAGGTCATCGCCACCGTCGACGAGCTCGAGCAGATCGCTGCCGACGACACCGCTGACGTAGCGGCACTCAAAGGCTGGCGCCGCGAGTTGTTCGGGAGAAGGCGCTGGCACTCAAGCAAGGGCGGCTGGCGTTGTCCATCGAGCGCGGCCGCGTGGTTGCCCGCGAGCGTAGCTGACGGTCACGGCGCCAAGCCGAATAGCAATTCTAAAATCGCAATTTTCTCCGGTACACCCCATCGCGATCACGGTAGGACGGCGGGTCGCCGCCGCCTGCTGCCAGATGGAGACCAATGCGATGAGCGCCATCTTGCGCCGTGAGTTGATCAACAAAACGGCGCTTATCGCCGGATCGGCGGCAGGCACGCTGCTTGGCAAATGCGACCTTCGCTCGAGCTCAAGCTCCCGGTGGATCAAACATGACGGATGCGCGACTGTCTTCGCTTCCTTGACGCACTCCACGCCGATCATCCGGCGGCCGACCGTGCGGACAAGATGGGTTGTGCACGGCTGGTTGAGTCGGGCGCTGGACGTTCGACGCGATCTATCACCTCACCGATGGCACGACACGCCGCGGCAGGGCGAGATCCATGCAGGTTGGGTCCTGGAAGGTCGCGCTCCAGGATCGTTGGATCGTGCCGGCGCGGGACGAGCCGCGCGCCGACCCACCCGGTCCGGGCGATTTCTTGCGAACGACGCTGCGCGTCTATGACTCTCAAGCTTGATGCTTGGCACATCCTGTGGACCGATCCGCTCAACCAGGTTTATCGGCAGCAGATTGGCCGCGCGCGCGGTGACGACATCGTGCAGGATGGCACCGACGAGGCGGAGTGCGCCGGTGCGCTGGAGCTTCACCGAGATCACGCCGAATTCTTTTCGCTGGTTGGGCGAGCGATCGCCGGACGGTGGGACGACGTTTCGGCTCTTGGTTGAGTTCCTGGCGCGCCGGAATCTGGGCTAATCAACGATCCGGCGTCACGCGATTGCAATGATCGGTTCGCGACCGATCAGACGGGCAAGCTGGCAGCAGCCTGGCGAAGACCCGTTCCCCATCATAAGCCGCGAAGCGCCCCGTCAGCGTCAGTTTCAGCTTGCCGCGCTCCACAATCATCGGCGCATGCGGCAAAACCCCGGCATCGCGGCCGAAGTCACGTATGCGACACGCATTGCAGCGCCGAGCACGCGCGCGCGATCGAGCATGCGGGTGGTGGCGAGTTCGCGCACATGCGGCGACAACTCCTCGTCGATCAAAGCCCGACGTGCCGGTAGAACACCGACAACGCGAGAAAGCGCGCGCCCTGGATGATCGACCGCGACGAACGCCGCGTTGGCGATGATATTGAGAGACTGTTCGCCGCGGTAATCGGGGTGGGCACGCCAGCCGATGTCGGCGAGCAGACAGGCCGCATGGCGCAGTCGCTTCCGTCCGCGGTTTCATCGAGGCCAGACGTGCTCAATGAAGCGATCCGTCCACTCGATCAGCTCCTGGACCATGGCGCGGTGAGCGGGAGCGCAAGACATTGAGTTCCTCGGCTGCAGCGATCAGCGCGTCCTTTTTCTGTTCTTCCTCGTTGAGACAGTTCGTAGAGGAGCCCTTCGCGCACGCCGAGCGCCGAGAAGACAACCTGCTTCGGGACGTGCCTTGCGTACCAATTGCTCGAGCACGATCGCCGCGTAGGCAAGCAGCGGCCGGCGGGCATCGGCCACCACCTCGATCTTCGACAGCGTGTTGGCGTCGACCCGCCGCACCAACCAGGCAAACTCCAACATCTCCTTGGCTGGAATCGAATAGCCAGTGCGTGACGTGTAACGGATATCCAGTCTGCCACATGTGCAGACGTGCAAGCGTCCGCCAGGTGCCGCCAACCGCAAAGAACGTGCGTTGAGCGCCGATCTTGAGCGTCGGCAAGCGTCCCAGTTCGCGGCTTACAACCTTTTCGGCATATTTCAGCGACTTTTTGGAAATGTCCTGCAGAGGCCAGGCCGCCGAGCGGCAGCGTCGCTCCGGCCATGATCTCGCCGACCATGCACATCGATCAGTTCGAGCGATCCGCCGCCGAGGTCGCCGACGATACCGTTGGCGCGATAAAACCCCGACACTACCCCGAGTGCCGAGAGCATCGCCTCACGCTTACCGGACAACACATCGATCGACGTCCCAGCAGATCTGCTCGGCTTCGGCGATGAACGGCGGGCCATTGTCGGCGTCGCGAGCAGGCTGCGGTGGCGATCGCCAACACCCGTTTGACCCGGATGGTCTCGCACAGACGGCGGAAACGCCGCAGCGCTCCAGGGCTTTGTCGACCGCGTCCGGTGCAAGCAACCCGGTCGACTGTACTCGCGGCCGAGTCCTGCGAGTACCTTCTCGTTGAATATCGGCGTCGAGGCTGCGCGTCAGCCCTTCGTAGAGCGACGAGCCGGACCGGAGTTCGACCCGATATCGATGACGGCGATCGGCGGGCCTCGATCGATCCGGCCTTGCGCGGAGCTATTGGGCTTGAGCCAGCCGATTTAGCACGGTCTGAACGGCGGCGTAAGGCTGCGGGGAGACGAGTCGCTTGAGCGATTTGCCGCGGCCGGACAGACTCGGATTTGTCATGAAGTATTTATGGGCGTTGAACGGTTCTTCGCCGTCGACCGGCTTGATCCGGATCGTCGTGCCATCCGGCAAGATACGCCCAGCTTTGCTCGTTGTCCTTCAGATTGGCCAGCATGATCTGACTCGAGCACCTGCTCGTGCACCGTCGGATTGAGGATCGGGCACAACGCTTCAACGCGGCGGTCGAGGTTGCGCGGCATCATGTCGGCGGACGAAATGTAGACCGCGGCATTCGGGTGCGGCAGGCCGTGACCTGTTGCCGAAACAATAGATGCGTCCGTGCTCCAGGAATCGCCCGATGATCGATTTGGCGCGGATGTTCTCGGACAGGCCCGGCACGCCGGGCCGCAGGCAGCAGATGCCGCGCACCACCAGGTCGATCGCAACGCCGGCGCGCGAAGCTTCGTAGAGCGCATCGATGATCTCCGGATCGACCAGCGCAGTTCATCTTCATCCAGATCGCGGCTGGCTTGCCGGCCTCGCGCGTGCGCGATCTCCTCGGCGATGTGCTCGCAGGATGCTGTCGCGCAGGCTGAGCGGAGAGACTGCCAAACGTCTCGAGTTCGGCCGGTTCGGCGTAACCGGTGATGTAATTGAAGATCGCGTCCGACATCGCGCGCGATCACCGGATCGGCGGTGAAGAACGAAAGATCGGTGTAGATGCGCGCGGTGACCGGATGATAGTTGCCGGTGCCGACGTGGACGTAGGAGGCGAGCGCCCCGCCTTCGCGGCGCACCACCAGCGACAGCTTGGCGTGGGTCTTGAGCTCGATGAAGCCGTAGACGACCTGCACGCCGGCGCGCTCCAGATCGCGCGCCCAACGGATGTTGGCCTCCTCATCGAAGCGCGCCTTGAGCTCGACCAGCGCGGTTACCGACTTGCCGGCCTCTGCGGCCTCCGACGAGCGCGCTGAACGATCGGGCTGTCCTTCGAGGTGCGGTAGCAGCGTCTGCTTGATCGCGACGACGTTCGGGATCGCGCGCCGCCTGGCGCAGGAACTGCACCACGACGTCGAACGACTCGTAGGGATGATGGACGATCAGGTCCTTCTGGCGGATCGCCGCGAAGCAATCACCGGCGTGGTCGCGGATGCGCTCCGGGAAGCGCGGATTGTACGGCACGAACTCGAGATCGGGCCGATCGACAGTGCATGACGCTGGCGACAGCTCGTCGAGCGCCAGCATGCCGTCGACCATGGAAGACTTCGTCGTCGGCCGACGCCGAGCGCGCGCTGCACGAAGCGCCGCAGCTCCGCCGGCATCGCAGCCTCGAGCTCTCGAGCCGGATCACCGACCGCGCGGCGGCGCTGTCGAGCACGGTCTCGAACAGCGCGCACGAGATCTTCGGCCTCTTCCTCGATTTCGACGTCGGAATCGCGGATGACGCGGAACGCGCCCTGCCCCTTGACGGTGTAGCCGGGAAACAGGCGCCGATGAACAAGCCCGTCACCTGCTCGAGCGTGATCATGCGCGACTGCGCCGCCCTCGGGCGCGCGGCAGACGAATGAAAGCGATCCGGCCTTCTGCGGCACGCGGATCGAGCGCGTTCATCGCGCTTGCCGTCGCTCGTGCGCGCCAGCTGCAGCGCGATCGTGAAGCCGAGATTGGGAATGAACGGAAACGGATGCGCCGGGTCGATCGCGAGCGGCGTCAGCACCGGAAAGATGTGCTGCAGGAAATAATCTCCGAGCCAGGCGCGCTCTTGTCTTCGAGCGCGTGGCCGTCGACCAGCAGGCAATACGCTTCTTGAGCAGTTCCTCACGCAGCTCGCTGCCACCGCGCCTGCTGGTCACTTGCGAGCACCGATACCGCATCGCTGATGCGGGCTGAGTTGCTCGGCCGGGGTCAGCCCATCCGGGCTCTTGGTCGGTGATGCCCTCGCGCACCTGGCCCTTAAGGCCGGCAACCCGCACCATGAAGAATTCGTCGAGATTGTTGGCTGAAATCGACAGGAAGCGGACGCGCTCCAGCACCGGGTGACTGGCATTCTGCGCCTCCTCGAGCACGCGCCGATTGAACTGCAACCACGACAGCTCGCGGTTGATGAACCGCGTCGGGCTCGTGGTGAGATCGGTCACGCTCGCCGGAACCGGCGCGGCGATCTGCTCGCGCGAAATTTCTTCGAGGAAGAACAGCGGTTTGCGGCATGTGGACAATCGATGTGAGCGATCGACGAGAGCTAGCAGGATTCGTTGCCGGCCGACAGTGGGTCAAATACTCAGAAATCGAATAGACAAGGCCAGCATCAATTCCGATCACGAGGGCGCGGCGTCATCATGTCGTTCGTTGATCAGTCACGTCGTGTGATAACCGGCGCCCGCAAAAGCTCCGCCGCCAACGCGCGTGTCACCGGCGCTTCGCTGGCGCAGCGCGCTCACGCATCGAGCACCGCGACAGCGGCGCGTGCGGCGGCAAATGAGCGCTCGTGCGAGCCACCAAATAGCTGATCGAAGCTTTCGTCCACTGAAAGCTGCCGGTCAACAAACAGTTTGACCAGCACGGCGCGCAACAGTGCATCATCCGGCGCGGCAAGCTCAACCACCGGCAGCGCGCGCAGGCGTGAGGCGAGATCCGGCAACCGGACCGCCCACAGCGTTGGCGGTCGGCGCGCGGTCAGCAGGACGTTGGCGTCGTCTTCCTTGGCGAGATTGAGCAGATGGAACAATGCGACCTCGTCGAGGGGCTCGGCGACGTTTTCCAACGCAAGTGCCCCGGTTGCGAGCGCGCCGGGCACCGCCGCCTGATCGAGCGCTCGCGCGGAGAGGCGGCGCGCGCCAGTCCGATTGGCCCAGATGTCGGCGAGGTGACTCTTGCCGCTGCCTTCCGGGCCGACGATCGCCACAACGCGGGCCGGCCAGTCCGGCCAACGCTCCACCAACCTCAACGCCTTGGCGTTTGAGGGCCCCTCCAGGAAGTCGTCGCGCGAAAAGCTCGCGCCGTGCTCGAAGGAAAGCACGAGCTGCCGCGGCAAGCTCACTGCGGCAGATCCCCGCACAGATGCGCGCCCTTGTTCGGCGTCATACCCGGCCTTCGCTGAAGCCACCCATGTGCCGAACCCAATCTCGCAAATAAACGCCGATCGACAGTAGCGTCAAAATGGCGACCAGCCCCATTAGCACGGCTTCGGGAGCTCGACGTCCCAATGGAAGGCCCGCGCCGCAATTACGAGGCCGCCGAGCACGATTTGGGCGACGGTGTTGAGCCGGGAGACTGTCGCCGGCTTGATGGTCACTGGGTTGCCGAGCACCCATGACAGCATGATACCGCCCACGATCAGCAGGTCGCGCGACACGACCAGGATTACGAGCCATCAGGGATCGCCTCTACAACGCCAAGCGACACGTAGATCGAAACGATCAAAACCTTATCTGCCAAGGGATCAAGGTAGGCACCGACCTCGGTCGCCATTCCGAAGCGCTTGGCCAAAAAGCCGTCGACGCCGTCGCTGATGCCAGCAACCAAAAAGAGGATAAATGCAACCGTCATCTGGTCCGAAGCGATGGCCCAGACCATTACCGGCACCAGCAAGATGCGAGCAAGCGTGATGAGATTGGGAAGGCTCAAGGATACATCCCGGCAGGTAGGCAACGGCGGGCGCAACATTATCCCGGACGCACCAGTTGCCAAGTCGGGATTGCGCTGTTCTCGCGCCACCGACCCGCATGCCTCAACCTGGGGCTAACGCCCCGATTCCACCCCGCTACGCTTGTCCCCGCCTCCCCTGTCTTCTATCGGTCTCGGAGGATCCCGCGCCGGGATAACGGCCCCTTGCGGGTTACCAACGCGGCTGATCGCACAAACACGCGGAATCGCACGCCATGGCGGATGAGCCCCTGACCTACGCCAAAGCCGGTGTCGACATCGACGCCGGCAACCGCATGGTCGAGCCTGATCAAGCCGCTGGTCCGGGCGACCGCGCGCGCCGGCGCCGATGCCGAGATCGGCGGCTTCGGCGGACTGTTCGACCTCAAGCGAGCCGGATTTCGCGACCCGGTGCTCGTCGCGTCGACGGATGGAGTTGGCACCAAGGTCAAGATTGCGATCGAAGCGGACCGGCACGACACAATCGGGATCGACCTCGTCGCCATGTCGGTCAACGATCTTGTCGTGCAGGGCGCCGAACCTCTGTTCTTTCTGGATTATTTCGCCTGCGGGAAGCTCGACCCGGCGACTGGCGCGGCAATCGTCGCCGGCGTAGCGCATGGCTGTCGCCAAGCCGGCTGCGCCCTGATCGGAGGCGAAACAGCGGAAATGCCGGGACTTTACCAAGCCGGCGACTATGACCTTGCCGGGTTCGCGGTTGGCGCGGCCGAGCGCGGCAGCCTGCTGCCGCGCGGCGATATTGCGGCGGGCGACGTCTTGCTCGGGATGGCATCCTCAGGGGTGCATTCGAACGGCTATTCGCTGGTCCGCCGGGTGGTCGAAGCCAGCCGGCTTGGTTGGAAGGATCCGGCGCCATTCGAGCGCGCGCGTGCGCTCGCCGAGGTTCTCCTGACGCCGACACGGATCTACGTGGCGTCTTGCCTCGCAGCGTTGCGACAGACGGCCGCAATCAAGGCGATGGCCCATATCACGGGAGGCGGCTTCCCATGACAACATCCCGCGCGTGCTGCCCAAGGGACTTCGCGCGCGCATCGATCTCGCCGCCGTACCGGTGCTGCCGGTGTTTCGTTGGCTGGCTCAGGCCGGCCGTATCCCGGCCCCGAAATGCTGCGCACCTTCAACTGCGGGATCGGCATGGTGGTGGTAAGCCGCGCCGACGCAGGCCGACGCGGTCAGCGCTGCATTGGCTGGCGCTGGCGAGCGCGTGGTGACCCTCGGCACCCTTGAAGCCGGCGACGGCGGCGTCGTCTACCACGGGCATCTCGATCTTGAGTGAGCACACCGGCAAGCGCGTCGCGGTCCTCATCTCCGGCCGCGGCTCCAATATGACGGCGTTGATCGACGCCGCGAAGGAGCCGTCATATCCGGCCGAGATCGCGCTCGTGGTGTCCAACAATCCGGATGCAGCCGGACTTGGTCGGGCACGCGCCGCAGGCATCGTCACCAGCGACCATCGACCATCGGCCCTTCGGCAAGGATCGCGAAGCCTTCGAGCACGCCCTGCAGCGGGTCCTCGAAGCTCATCACATCGATCTCATTTGCCTCGCCGGCTTCATGCGCCTGCTCACGGCCGCGTTCACCTCGGCGTGGCAAGGCCGCATCATCAACATCCACCCTGCCCTGCTCCCGGCGTTCCGAGGGCTCGACACACACGCGCGCGCACTCGCTGCCGGGGCGACCACCCACGGCGCCACGTCCACTTCGTGGTCCCTGAAATGGATGCGGGACCGATTATCGCGCAAGCGGCCCGTGCCGGTACTCGCCGGCGACACTCCCGAAACGCTCGCCGCCCGCGTGCTCATGAGTCGAGCACGAGATTTATCCGGCAGCGCTACGCGCCGCTCGCCGAAGGGCGGGTTGCGATCGGGACAATGAAAAGCCCCGGTGTAAACCGGGGGCTAGCGGAACACGTGGTGGGGCGCGTTAGGCGACCCTGAGGTTCTCGGCGGACGTCTTGCCGCGGTTGCTGACAAGCTCGAATTCGACGGCCTGTCCCTCGTTGAGCGTGCTCAGGCCCGCCCTCTCGACCGCCGAGATGTGGACAAAAACGTCCTTATCGCCGGTGGTCGGGCTGATGAACCCGTAGCCCTTGGTGGGGTTGAACCATTTGACGGTGCCCTTTTGCATCGTCTGTCTCTAGTAGTCTCGAGATTGCTATTGGCGAAACGCGGAACGCATCGCTGCAAGCCGCGCTACAACCTGGGTTTTGCGAAGATCCGAAGCGATTGCGTGCACCACGCTTAGCCGCCGGAACGGCCAAAATCCGATTGCGGCGCGATAAGGACATCGCAAATACGGCTGAACCATGGCTTTTGCAGCAGAACGCGGTGCTTCGGATGACGCTAGTGCCGCCGATTTGAAGTTCCTACCGCGGTCGCGGCAATCTCGACGCAGGAACTGCAAATCGAAAAGCGACACTAGAATCATATGTTTGCTAGTGCTCTCCTGCTTCCGAGTTCGTGGCAGAGGTTGCCGCGACGTATCACGAACTTCGGAAGCGGGGCACTAGCGCAACAGCGGCCAATAATTTTCAGAACGGCGCCCGAGCGCGATTTCCGACGGCGACCGCCATGGTAGTTCTTTGGCGCTTGGGGGCAGGCACGTGCGTAGGCAAACGATCGCCAGTATTGTGACCGCAATGGCGCTGATCAGCGCCGCGCTTGGTGTTGCGCGCGCCCAGGCCCCGCCGACCCCTCCGCCGCCAATCACCTCGGTGCCGGCCAATACCGCGCTGGCCTCGAGCTACGCCGCATTCGATCTCGGTACCAACTCACCTGTACAACTCCAGCGGCCAGGGCGGCCTCGCGGGCCTCGCCCATATGTTCGGCACGCCCAATCCAAACGGCGGCGGGGCCCCGGATACAGCGCTCAATCCGCGCTATCGCGCCTGGGCGGAGGGCTGCCAATCTCGCCGCACGTAATGAAGCGGTCGGGCAATGTCAGCTGGCGACTCCCGCCATAGCGCGGGCGCAGTGTCCGGCTTTGGAATGCTGGTTGCGCCCGGCATCACGCTGAACACCTCAATCGATCAGAGCCACACCAACATCAACGTCATGGGACAACCGCAGCGCGCGGCTCACGATCTCACCCAGATCGGGGTCAGTGGAGCGATCGAGACCGGGCGTGGACCGTGTCCGCTGCTCTGGTACGCGGGTTCGCCGAAATCCACTCCACTCGCGACACCTCACTGGGCCGGCGACCGCCAGGCTACAACGGCAACGTATGGGGTGGGCTGGCGGATGTGAGTTACTACATCCCGCTCGGCCGGTTTCGCATCGATGACGCGCGCGGGCACAGACTGGTTGCGCAGCCGCACCGACCCCTACAGCGAAGCCGGCGGCGTTCCTCCCGGCCACGGTGCCGGGGCTCACGATCAGCCGCACGCGCATTTTCGCGGGCGCCGACATCGGCAATTTCTGGATGATCGACAAAACCATGATCGACATCAGTGGCTATGGCCGCCTCGTCGACGTCGTGTCGTTCAATGCGCCGCCGATTGTGGTGGCGGCAGCAGCCGGTGCCGCAACGGCCCAGCCGGTTCAACCGGTGACCGAGTCACGCCTGGGCGATGAAACCGGCGCCCAGGCGTCGTTGCGCGCTGTCGCCGTTGGCCCGCCTGTATGTGGCTTACGATGCACGGCTTCGCGGCGGCTACCAATCGCAAGGCGGCAGTCTCGGCGTCGAGTTCAGGTGGTAACGCGGGCTGTTCCCGAAGAGGTGCAGATCCACACCCGATTGTCGTGAAACGCCGCACCGCCGAACGGGGCGATCGCGTCCGCGCCCGTGATCGTGTTGATGCCCCGCCGTCCGCGAACGCGTCGTTCGGCCAGATCGATTCCGCTGATCAACACGCCGCGCCGTACGCCCGCGAACAGCTGCGCATGCAGTCGCACCTCGCCGCGCGCTATTCCCAAGCGTCACCTTGTCGCCATCGCTGATACCCGCGGCTGCGGCATCGTCTGGGTGGATGAGCACCTCACGGTCGGCCGAGCTCGCGCGCGCGAGGTCGGCGTCTCGTTGAAGGTCGAGTTCAGGAAACCGCGCGATGGCGAGGTCGCCAAGCCGAAACGGATGCTCGGCGTCGCCTCTTCGATCACCTCCCAATGGTCCGGGCAAGCGCTGGCATGGTGGTCGACCGGCCCAGCGAGCCACGGGCTGCGAAACGGCACGGTCGTCCAATCCGGCTTGAAGCGGAATTTGCCTGTCCGGCCAGGCAAAACCCTCGGTGTAGTGCGCGGTCTCGAAATTCGGCTGGCAGTCGATCCAGCGATTCGCTTCAAGCGCGGCGAGCGTGCCCCAGCCCGGATTTCTGCAGGGTCCAGTCGATCAGCTCGCGCGCCGTCATGGCGAAGCCCGGGTGCTGGCGCGCCGAGGCGTTGCGCGAGCGCGCAGACGACGTCGTGATTGGAGCGGCACTCGCCCGGCGGCTCGATCAGCTTCGGGTCCGAGCTGGATGTATTGATGCCCGCCGCCCTGGTAGATGTCGTCGTGCTCCGAGGAACATCGTCGCCGGCAGCACGACATCGGCCATGCGGGCCGTTTCGGTCATGAACTGCTCGTGCACGCAGGTGAACAGGTCCGTCACGTGCAAATCCGCGCTTGACCAGTGTCCTGCTCCGGACAAACCGACACCGGGTTGGTGTTCTGGATCAGCAGCGCCGTCACCGGCACGCCGCCGGCGAGCGCATCGTGATCCCCGCACAGAATTGGGCCGATGCGCGATTGATCGAGCACGCGAATGGATCGGGATCGACCGGAGTCGAGGCCTTCGATCATGGTGCGGTTCCAGTGATAGATCGCCCCGTTGTTGTGGAAGGCGCCCGCCGCCTTCGTATCGCCAGGCTCCGACCACGGCCGCAATGCAACTTCGCGGCGTGCATGTTGGCGGCGCCGTTGCGCGAGCGCGAGAAGCCGTAGCCGAGCCTGAAAATAGACGCGTTTGCGCTCGCTGATCGAGCCGGGCAAAGGCTTCGATCGTCTCGACCGTCGACAGCCGGTGATGCGCGATGCCCAGGCCGGGTCGCGCGTGCGCAGATGATCGGCCGAGCTCGTGCGGCGCGTCGGTATGGCGTTCGAGAAAATCCCAGTCCGCGTAGCCGTCGCGGAACAGCGCAATGCATCACCGCGCAGGCGAGCGCGCCGTCGGTGCCGGGCCGCGACCAGCATCGGCGAGATCGGCCTGCCGCATGGTGCCGTTCATGGTAGACGTCGACCGCCACGATCTTGGCGCCGCGCTCCTTGCGGGCGCGCGTCGCGTGGGTCATCACGTTGACCTGCGTGTTGACCGGGTTGGTGCCCCAGATCACCACCAGGTCCGGACTTCGCCATCTCGCGCGGGTCAGGTCCCGCCAGCCGTCCGGTGCCGGCGATGAAACCGGTCCAGGCCGGATTGACGCAGATGGTGGAATGAAAGCCGGAATATTTCTTGGCGTGGCGCAGCCGGTTGATGCCGTCGCGCATCACCAGGCCCATGGTGCCGGCATAGTAATAGGGCCAGACGGCCTCGATGCCGTTGCTGTCGCCTCCGCGCGCGACAAACGCCTCGGCAACCAGGTCGAGCGCGTCGTCCCAGGAGATCGGCGCGAACTGGCCTGAACCTTTCGGACCCTTGCGCACGCAGCGGATGCAGCAGGCGGTCGCGGATGATGGACGCGCTCGGCATAGCGCGCGACCTTGGCGCAGATCACGCCTGCCGTGTAGGCGTTGTCCTCGGCGCCGCGGATCCGGCCGATGGTGTGATCGTCGAGGACCTCGACGTCGAGCGCGCAGGTCGACGGACAATCGTGCGGACAGGCGAGGCCCTGATTCGGATCGGCGGCGTGCGGACGGTCTGATTCATGGCGCTCGCGCAGCATAGCGCGGACGCGGAAGGTTGTCGCTGGCGAAGCAGGCGATTCCGGTCAGACCTCTTGCTGCTTCGACGTGCCAACGGCTTCTCGCGAACCCGATAGACGAGGATCAACACCAACAGAGGTCCGCCCCGGACGGTCCAGATCTTCACCATCTCCGGGTTGGCGCTCCGAACATGGTTGTCGTTCACGCGGTCGACGATCGTCCAGACGACCAGCGCGACGCCGGCCAGAATCTCGTCAAGTATCAGCCGGCGATGGCGGCCGACCAGAATGTAACCTGCGATCAGGACGATGGCTCCGCCGACCGGGCCGCCCCAATCGTGGAGTTGGTGCAGCACGGGCTCACTGAAGCAGCGTGCTAGCGCCGAGATCGGTCTGCCATGACGTCGCCGGCGATCCAGCCCAGCAGCGCCCGCCTCCCCAGACCAACACGCGGTAGCGCTCGAGCAGGGCCATCAGGATCGCGCTGCCCGCCGACAATCAGCGGCACGCTGGTAGCAAGTCCGAAAATAATCAAGCTCGCCTTGATGGCCGCGGCGTTCGCCAGATCGACCTGCGCCGCGGCGACGTTCGGCTGATGCCGCAATCGCGATCACGTTGTCGAGGCTCATCACAATGTCGGCGATCGCGACGATCCGCACGCGCGCGCCAGAGGTGTGTGCGCACCCTGCACACCCTCATCCTCGCCGTCGGCATCTTCGGTCACGAGCTTGATCGCCACGTAGAACAGCAGCGAGACCGCCGATGAGCTTGAGGTAGGGATAAGCCATTGCCTGCGCGATGACGAGCGTGAAGATGACGCGCAGCAGCACGGCGACGCCGGCGCCGGGAATCATGCCCCAGAGCCGCTGTTTCGGCGGGAGCGCAGGCACGCCATCGCGATAACGACCGCGTTGTCGCCCGACAGGATGATGTTGACGAAGATGATCTGAAGCACGGCGATCCAGAATGGCCCGTGCGTGACGTCTTGCAGCAGGAAGTCCACCGATTGACCCTTTTTCTGGACCCGCCGTTATCCGGCGGCACCTCCCTCGTTGCGCGGTGGTTGTCCGCGGCTCACGACCTAATCTACTAGCCAAAACCCGCCTGTGACCAGCGGCCGCACCCCTCAGCCGACGATTTCGTTTTCCGCGAAGAATTGAGCGATCTCCTTAGCCGCGGTTTCCGGCGCGTCCGAGCCATGTACCGAGTTTTCCCCGATCGACTTGGCGTGCGTCTTTCTGATGGTTCCGGCCGCCGCCTTTGCGGGATCCGTTGCACCATAACGTCGCGATATTTGGCGATCGCGACCTCGCCCTCGAGCACCTGCACGACCACCGGCCCGGATGTCATGAAAGCAACCGAGTTCGCCGAAGAACGCGGCGCTCGCGATGTACCGCATAGAACCTTTCGGCCTCTGGCCTTGCTGATGTTAACGCGCTTCTGCGCGACGATCCACAACCCAGCATGCTCGATCATGGCGTTGATCGCCCCGGTCAGATTGCGCGCGGTCGCGTCGGAGGCTTGATGATCGAAGAGGTGCGCTCGATCGCCATGTGGCAAAGTCGTCCTTTGTTCGGATTGCAGCCTGGGGAAGACTGCGCGGCTTATAACGGCGGCATGCACATGCGGCAAGGCCGTGAACCGCGCATGAACGGCGACGCCGGCGCCGGTTCACCTTGATAAACGCGCCCACAAAATCGACGGCTCAGCACGTGTTCAGCAAGCAAGCGCGAGGATCGTCACAACTGCCGCATGGCAGCCGACAACAATGCCGGGCTGCGACAGTGGTTCGGCCGGAGAGGGAGACCAACATGTTGCGCAAGACAATCCTGGCGCTGGCCGCCACTGCGGCGATCGGCGTTTCGACCTTGCCGGCCACGGACGCGTCCGCCCACAGGTATGGCGGTTGGCATCGCGGCTGGCATCATTCCGGCCTGGCACCGCCACTATGGATGGCACCGTCACTATGGCTGGCACCGCCATTACGGATGGTACCGCTGGCACCACCATTGGATCTGACCGTCCGGCCTCAGGTACCCCGGAGCAACCGGCCTTGCAACGCGGGGCCGGTGCGACAACGTCTCCACGGGCCGCGGAACTTTGACGCGCGCGGTTAGGTTCCGCCAGCGGAGCGAAAGCCGTGGGCAAGGTCACCTGCTGCCGCGAAGGCTCCTTTCGCCCTCCGCCGGCGCCAGCGCCACCGTGGTGCGCATGTTGGTGACACCGGCCGTGACTGGCGCCTGCCCAAAGCACAGCCGCCATCTGGGTTTCGCTTTTCACCTCTGCGATGGTCAGAAAGTCATGCATTCGCCGAAGGTCAGATAAAAGCCGATGAGCCGTCCGCCGGCTTTTGCAAACAAGCGCGAGAGCGCTTCCGCACGATCCTCCGGGCGCGCGACCATTCCCTTTGATCGCCTCATGGGTATAGCGGCCCTGACGTGAGTGAAAATCGGCATCGCTTCCTCCTGGGTTGCGGCGGATTCCTAGCCCCGCGCAGGCACCTTTGCAGATCTTTCGGAATGGCTTAAGGAGCCCTAGTGCCCGCGCCACCCTCCGACACAAACTCCGGAGCAAAAGGGCACTAGCGGAGCCCCCCCATGCGCGGCCCTGATGGCTTTTGTCCTCAGGATCCTGGCGACGGTCGGCTTCGCCTATTGGCACGATCGTGGGATCGATACCCAATCAAAGAAATTGGTGAACTGGGAGGTTGCGGGCGAACTGTCGCGCACGGCGGCAACCCGTGCCAAGGAGGAATGGGACCGGTTGACTGCGAAGTAGTCGCGGTGCTGGCCCGGTCTGTTCACACATACGACGGCTTTTGCTCTCGTCGAACCGGCGGCGGCGCCAACGCAATGACCGCTGGTTTGTGCCATACCGGTTGCCATACGGCTTTTTGCAGCGCGCCGTGCTATCGTCACTCTCAATCAATAACAGCGGCGAGGAAACGAGCATGCGCGCGGCGTACTACGAGCAGAACGGGCGCGCAGCCGGCGTTCTGCGGGTCGGCGAGATCGACACGCCAGTACCGGGACCGGGCGAAGTACGCGTCAAGCTGAAGACCTCGGGCATCAATCCCTCCGACGTGAAAGGGCGCGCGGGCCTCACCCGCAAGATCGCGTTCGCGCGGGTCGTTCCTCACAGCGACGGCGCAGGCGAGATCGACGTCGTCGGCGCGGGCGTCCCTCAGGCGCGCGTCGGCGAACGGGTGTGGACCTTCAATGCGCAATGGAAGCGAGCATCCGGAACAGCCGCCGAGTACGTGGTGCTGCCGTCACACCAGGCGGTGGCATTGCCGACGAGCGTTAATTTTGACGCTCGGCGCCGGCATCGGCATTCCAGCGATGACGGCGTGGTACGCGGTCGACCTCGCGCTCCCGGCCGAGGGCGGCACGGTCTTCATTCCGGCCGGCGCAGGCGCTGTCGGCAACTACGCGATTCAATTCGCTAAGGCGCGACACGCAACGGTGATCACAACCGTGAGCTCGGACCAGAAAGCCGCGATTGCCAGCTGCGAAGCCGGGGCCGATCATGTGATCAACTACAAGACCGAGGACTGTCGCGCAGCGTATCAAAGAAAATCACCGATCGGGCCGCCGTCGATGCAATCCTGGAAGTCGATCTGTGGAGCCGGAGCCAAACTCTGGCCGGCAATTTTGCGCCCACGGCACCGTCGTCGTTTATGGCACCAGCGCGAGCGAGCATGTCATTCCGGCCGCGTTCTGCTTGACCAACAACATCTCGATCCGCTTCATCCTGGTTTACGAGATGAGTTCGGTGGAAACCGAGAGGGCGACAGCTGCAATTACCAAAATGCTCACTGGAAGGACGGCTCGTGCACAACGTGGCCGCCGCCTTTCCACTTGACCAGATCGTATCCGCGCACGAGGGCGGTCAGAACGCGGCGCCGGCGGCAAGGTGGTGCTGCAAATCGCCTGAACGTGTTGACGGCGCGCTCGGCGCAACGTTAGCCTCGTGTCAAAGGCGCACATCGATCCAAGCGCGCCGCGACTAGTGTCCCGATTCTGAAGTTCGTACTACCTTGCGGCACACTCGGATGCGAACTTCAGGATCAAAGGGCACTAGCAGAGTGTTTGATTCTAGTGCCGCTTATCGATTTTGAAGTTCCTGAACGAGGCTTTGGCAGGTGATGCAGGAACTTCAAATCGGCGGCGCTAGGGCGAAACCATGAGATCGATTTTTGCTTTTGTACTGGCGGGTGCAATGATGGCGGGGGCTCACTCAACAAGCGCGCAGGCGCCACCGGCGCCCGAGGTCGATCCCAACGCGCCGGTCTACGTTGTCGCCTGATATCGACGTTATGCCGTCGCTGAAAACCGCCGCCATATCGGCTTTCAAGCAATTTCGCGACGCCTGCCGCAAAGAAGAAGGCAACCTGCGTTGCGAAGTCGTCCAGCGCCTCGAGCAGCCCAACCAGTTCGTGACGTTGCAAATTTGGAAGGACAGGAAATCGTTCGACGCGCACGCCGGCAATCCGGCCGCCACCGCACTCCGCGACAAGCTCCGTCCAATGCTCGAAAGCCCCTATGACGAACGAGTTCACCTCGGGCTTTCGGTCGCTCCGCCGCAGCCGACGCCATCGGGGCGCCCGACCTATGTGGTCACCCATGTCGACGTGATCCCGCCGCGCGCCGGCGACGCCGTTGCACTGCTTGGCCAGATTGCCGATGCCAGCCGCAAGGAGGCCGCCAACAGTCGATTTGAGGTTCTGCAACAGACCAACCCGCAACAATCATTTTTCGATCGTGGAGCTCTGGCCCAACCGCAAGGTGTTCGAAGCACGCGCCGCAACGCCGGGCGTAATTCAGTTCCGTAATCAACTGCAGCCGATGATCGGCGCGCTTTACGATCAGCGGCTCTACAAGATCTTGGACTGACCGGCGCGTGGCAACCGCGATCCTCTACGAGTTGCAAGGTCTGCAAGATCGACGCTACAGCCAAGTTCTCGTGGCGCACGCGCCTCGCCTTGGCGCACAAATCCGTGGCGGTCGCCTACCGCCCGTTGCGGGTGAGCGACAAAGGCGCGATCGCATTCAGCGGCCAGGACAAGGTTCCGATCCTCATCGATGAGGCCGGAACTGCAATCGCGGACTCGTGGCGCATCGCGGAACATCTCGAAAGCAGGTATTCCGAACAGCCGTTGTTATTCGGCGGACAGGCCGGGCGCGCTTTCGCGCGTTTCATTAACTGGTGGACCGACCGGACGCTCGCTCCCACGGCGGCGTCCATGCTGATGGCGGACGTAACCGAATGCGTCGATCCGGAGGATGCCACGCACTTGAGGACGCAGATGGAGAAGGCATTCGGCAAACCGCTCGAAGACCTGCGCGGCGGGCGCGACGTGCATGTGAAGGAATTCCGGCGCGCGCTCGACCCGGCGCGTAGCAGCCCGAGCGATACAGCAATTCCTGTCCGGAGCCGCCCCTGCCCTATCCGGACTATATCCTGTTCAGCCTTTTCCAATGGGCGCGTATTGCGAGCACATTCGACCTGGATCGGACGCGGGCGACCTCGCGTTGGTGGGCTGGCGCGACCGCATGCTTGACCTGTTCGACGGGCTGGCGCGCCGGGAGCCGGCACGAACGCCGGGACCGCTAAAACCTTTCCACCCGGTGGGCCGCAGCTCGATCTCCCACGCCCAGAGCGCTGCGCGGCTGCTGGATCAGATGCAGATAGGTGGCGGCGATCGCGTCGGGATCGAGCAGGCTCGCGGGCTTGTCCGGCGGATCCGCCGCGCGCGCGCTCTTGATGCCGCCGTCGATCACTACATGCGCGACGTGGATGCCTTGCGGGGCGAGCTCGCGCGCCATGCTTTGCGCGAGGCCGCGCAACGCGAACTTGCCCATGGCGAACGGCGCCGACTGCGCATAGCCCTTCACGCTTGCCGAGGCGCCGGTGAACACGATAATCGCGCCCTGCCCTTGCGGCAGCATCGCGCCGCGCGCGCCTGCTGCGCCACCAGGAAGCCGCCGAAGGCGGTGACCGCGATCGCCTTCTCCACCTCGGCTGGATCGAGATCGACGAACGGGCCGCGCGAGCGGCCGCTGGCGTTATAGACGACCACGTCGGGCGCCCCGCCGTTAGTGCTCGAGGCTCGCGAACAGGTTCGACCACCTCGGCCTCCTTGGTCGCGTCGCAGGCAAATGCCTGCGCGCCGGTCTCGCGTTGCAGGGCGGTGAGATCATCGATGGTGCGCGACGCCAGCGTGACCTTCAATCCGGCGCGCGTCAGCACGCGCGCCAGCGACGGCGCTCAATCCCGTTCCGGCTCCGACGATCAGAGCGCTCTTGAACTCCGCGAAGTCATTGTCGGCCATTTCAATTCTCCATTCGGCAAACGCGTGAACACAACGCCGAGCTGATGGTAGCGACGTAAGTGCATTTCAGTATGACCCAAACTGGCACAAGCTTTGCTCAAAAATACGGATGACAACGGGCGAGGCCGAGACCAGACTGGACCTACGGCGGTTTGGTCTGACGCATGCAACAGAGATTACGGCGTCGCCGCTTGAGGAGAGAAAGAATGCATACCTGTAGAAACTGGCGCGCGCGCCTGTCGTATCTCTCATTTCAAATCTGCCGGCGGCGTGACCATGGATGCCGCGCAAACACCCATCCACCCTATCGATCCGCCACCGGCAATCTACCAGCGCGCTTATCGGGGCGCGTTGAGCATAAGACAGGGCACACTTGCCCGGGTCGAGCACTACTGCCACACGATGCGCGAATCGTGTCGCAGTACCGCGCACTGGGCCGTGTTCAAAGGTCGACGAAGGCAGCTGCTTCGTGATGATCCCGAAGATCGGAGGACCGGTTACGGCGTCAATCCAGGCCCAGATCCGCCGCCACGAACTCGCCCATTGTAACGGCTGGCCTGGCGACCACCCGCGCTAGGTCGCGCATCAGGTACCCCCGCTGCTCGCCTGTCTCCTCGTAAGCAGCACGTCCGGCCGGCCGCGGCAAAAGCCCGTGTCACCAGCGGGCTCGCCCTCACCACGAATGAGCGGCTGGTATTGCGGCGGCCGGCCTTCCGCGCAAATATGGGGCCGTCGCACCGACGGCGGGGGGCGGGTTGCGTATTGCTTATGTGGGCTCAGGAGATGCGTTCGGATCGGGCGGCCGATTCAATACGTGCTTTCACGTGGCCGCGGACCGAACCTGTTTTCTGATTGATTGCGGCGCCTCGTCGCTCATCGCGATGAAGCGGCTCGGCATCGACCGGAACGCGATCGACCTCATCCTGCTCACATTTCCATGCCGACCATTTTGGCGGCGTTCCGTTCTACGCGCTCGATGCGCAGCTGGTCGCCAAGCGCACGCGGCCGCTCACGATCGTCGGACCGCTGGGTCTTGAGGCTCTGGTACGAGCGCGCCTTCGCGGCGACGTTTCCGGGCGAACGCACCCTTCCCTTTCAACCTCATTGCTGGAAGTCACAACCAGGCGCCGCCAACCAAGTCGGCGAACTTGCGATCACTCCCGTTCCACATGCGCGCACGACGATCGGGCCGGCCCATGCCTTGCCTACCGCATCGATGCTCGAAGGCCGAACGATCTGCTACCTCCGGCGACACCGAGTGGGTCCGATACGCTCGTCGACGTCGCGCGAGGCGCCGACCTGTTCATCTGCGAATGCTATATGTACGAAAAGCCGGTGCGCGCGCATCTTGCGCTGTCGGTCCTGCGCCAGCACCTGCCGTGGCGATCGGCGCCAAGCAGCGTCATCCTCACCCACATGAGCGCGAGGATATGCTGGTTCGACCGGGCGAGGTCGAATACTGATGACCGCGTGATGCGATGCGCAAAGTCATCGAGCTCTGATCCGCAATCCCATCGTTTCTCCTCACGACGATCTCGGATTGGCGCTGCTGGGGCTGGCGTCCGGCAGTACCGATGTCGCCATTCTGATGCTGGGGAACATTTTCACCTCAGCGATGACCGGGAACACGGCCTTGCCTGTCTGGTTCGGTCAAAGGCCGCTTCGTCTCCGCATTTACTGTCTTTTTTGGCGCTCGTGGGCTTTATGTTCGGCGTCACCGTCGCGACCGCGATGTACGACAGCAAAGCTTCGGCGCGCGCGGTGTTGCGTCCTTGTTCATCTTGGAACTCGCGTGCCTCGGGGCCTTTGCCGTGGGCTGGTACTTCGTGGATCGTGCGCTGGAGGATTTTGGTCTCAACGCGCTGGTCCTCCCTCTCGGCGACAGCAATGGCACACAAAAGCCGTCATCGCCCGCCACATCAACGCTCAGGATCAACACGATCGTTTTCACCAGTACCCTTGTTGCGATTGTGATGTCGGTGACCGGCGCGCTGGCGAGACCATCGCTGCACCCGCGGTTCCGGATCCGCACCGCCCGCCAGATTGGGATTTTTCTGGCCTACGCCCTGGGCGGCTTGCTGGCCGCAGTCTTCATCTGGCATGGCGCCGGCATCACCCAATGGTACCGCTGCTGGCCGTCGCCGGCGCGTCGAGGGTGTTTGAGTTGGGAACAGCCACCAGCCACAAGCTGACGGCGATCATGCTGCGGCATCACATCCGGAACACACGCCCCACTTGGTTTCAGATCGGCGCGTTGAGCGCCGCGGAAAACGCCAGCGCCAGCACCCGGCGCGTCTCCTGCGGCGCGATGATGCCGTCGTCCATAGCCGCGCGGTGGCGTAGTACGGATTGCCTTCCGCTTCGTATTGCTCGCGGATCGGCTGCTTGAATTCCTCTTCCTCGACCTCCGACCAGGTTTCCGCCGTCGGCCTCGATGTTGTCGCGCTTCACGGTCGCGAGCACACGCTGCGCCGCCTGCTCGCCGCCCATCACCGAGATGCGCGCATTCGGCCACGTGAACAGGAAACGCGCGGCCAGTAGGCGCGGCCGCACATGCCGTAGTTGCCGGCGCCGTAGAGCCGCCGATCGATCACGGTGATCTTCGGCACCTGCGCGCAGGCGACCGCGGTGACCATCTTGGCGCCGTCCTTGGCGATGCCGCCGGCCTCGTAGTTCGCGGCCGACCATGAAGCCGGCGATGTTCTGCAGGAACAGCAGCGGCATGCGGCGCTGGCAGCACAGCTCGATGAAATGCGCGGCCTTGAGCGCGCTCTCGAGAACAGGATGCCGTTGTTGGCGAGGATGCCGACCGGAATGCCGCAGATGTGCGCGAAGCCGGTGACCAGCGTCGTGCCGTAGAGCGCCTTGAACTCATCGAACTCGGAGGCGTCGACCAGGCGCGCGATGACCTCGCGCACGTCGTATTGCTTGCGCGAGATCGGCCGGCACGATGCCGTCGAGCTCCTCGCGCCGGATAGTGCGGCTCGCGCGGCGCTGCGCAGCGGGATGTGCGGTCTGACTTGCGTGTTCAGAGTGCGCGACGATGCGGCGGCACGAGCGCGAGCGCATGGCGCGTCGTCGGCCGCGTAGTAGTCGGCGACGCCGGACTTGCGCGCGTGCACGTCGGCGCCGCCGAGCTCTTCCGCCGATCACCACCTCGCCGGTCGCCGCCTTCACCAGCGGCGGGCCGCCGAGGAAGATGGTGCCCTGGTTGCGCACGATGATCGTCTCGTCCGACATCGCCGGCACATAGGCGCCGCCGGCCGTGCACGAGCCCATGACGACAGCGATCTGCGGAATGCCGGCGGCCGACATGCGTCGCCTGATTGATAGAAGATGCGGCCGAAGTGCTCGCGGTCGGGGAAGACCTCGGTCTGGTGCGGCAGGTTGGCGCCGCCGGAATCGACCAGATAGATGCACGGCAGCCGGTTCTCGCGCGCGATCTCCTGGGCGCGCAGATGCTTCTTCACCGTCATCGGATAATAGGTGCCGCCCTTGATGGTGGCGTCGTTGCGCGACGATCACGCATTCGCGCCCCTCGACGCGGCCGATGCCGGTGATGATGCCGGCGCCGTGGATCGTCGTCGTCGTACATGCCGATTGGCGGCGAGCGGCGACAATTCGAGAACGGCGCGCCTGAGATCGATCAGCGTCATGACGCGGTCGCGCGGCAACAGCTTGCCGCGGCCGACGTGACGCTCGCGCGCGCGCCGACCGCCGACCGCAGCTTCCGCCCGGCGCTGCCGCAGTTCCTCGACAAATGCCCATCGCCGCCGCGTTGGCCCGATACTCGGCGCTGGTTGGATCGATCATTGATGCGATTGCTGCCCAGAGTTCCCCGCGTGCGACACTTTGCCCTGGTCACGTCGCTAGGTACCGAAGGCGCGCCCAAACCTCAGCTGACATCTGAAATCAGGAACCGCTTCGTTCGCCCACCTTCGTTGTCGATCTGTAAGGGGCGTTTGAATGTATCAGGTCGATATGACCGGGAAACTCTTGCTTGCAACCGCAGTCGCTGCACTCGTGACAGGCGGCGCGCTCGCGCGAAGACGCTATCAACAATGCACGCAAAATTCACCTGCGGGCGTCGCGAACGAGAGTCAAGCAGGCACCGCGCACCGGCGACAGCGGCAAGTCAGCAATACGTAACC
>ERZ1370068.9868-contig-8614_pt1 | contig 33948 bp, 41 predicted proteins | sample MGYA00561227_ERZ1370068 | MGnify/ENA primary metagenome ERZ1370068 (study PRJEB38410, sample SAMEA6850437) | metagenome | study: Metagenomic assessment of the ecological functions of the soil: analysis of the soil microbiota associated with the...
TTACGCCGGCGGCATGCTCAATCCCGATTCGTGAGCGATGTGAAAAAATCCGCCGCCGTCGGCACAAAGTTCGAGTATTGCGAGATTGCCGCGCGAAGTTCTGGGCCGCCACGTTGTTGAGGCGGGATGACGCCGGATCGCCGTCGACTGCGCGTGCTTTCCAGCTGACGCGATATCCCCGTTGCTCCGCACGGAACCGGCGTACGTAATCGCGGCTGCACTGGCCGCCGAGGCGCCGCCCGGCGCCGTCAAATGAGGCACCTAGTCGAGTCTTCCGTGTCGCGCGTTGTGCTCGTGCCCCGCTGATGCGTCGCGAAACTGAATGCGGCGCTGCGGCGAAGGACAGCGTGCTGGTGCCGTGGTCAGACGGATCGTGGGACCGAGCCTTGCCGCGCATCTGCGGCGGTGATCGACGATCGGTCGTTCCGATTGAAAGGTACCCTGGAGCAGAACGGGCTCACAGCGCTGACACCGGAAGAAGGCACACTGCGGGCGCGTCGCACCGCTGACTGACCGCTGGGAGTAACAGACGCGTTATCAAAAGGTATTGCGTCGCTTATGTGCTCGAAGAGCATCGATCCACCGATCGCGCATAAAGCTGAACGATCGCGTGCCCAGATCGCGCGCTGCGTTCAGCAGCGCGCTGGAAGGTGCGGTAATAGCGCTTCAAAGTTTGCATGCTTTCGGCGCGACATCGTTCCTCGGCGACCACGGCGGCGCCGCCAAAAAACGAGGCAGCAATGCGCTTGAATCGCGAGGGCGAACGCGCCAAAAAGTATCGCGCTCGTCGACTACTATCGGTTGGCGTCAACGCATTACGCCGAGCTGCGCGCGGATACAGGTGACGCAGAAATTTCCGTCGCCCACGCGGGATATTGGCTGCGACACATCGCCGCCAAAGCTTGCTGCGTTGATCCCGGTCCGTGCGCAAAGGAAGCTCCGTGGATAAAAACGTCGCTTTTGAGGCAGCCGCATGACGGCGTCACGCGACCCAAAGCTGGGTCAGCGCTGATCCAGCCGCCACCTGGGCGTCGGATGTTATCGTCCGTGAAACGGCGGCTGCGGATTCACAGGCCAAAGCCCGGCGCTTAAAGAATCTTTGGCGGCCTCCGCAATCACCCATCGACAACATTGAGCGCCATCTGTTCGTGACCCCTTCACTCCAGCGCCGCATCTTCCGTCGTCGTTCGCCATCATCGCCGGCGCCTTTGGTCGCCTCGGCAACGCTTTCGCTTCGCCACCCTGCCTCCGGGCACGCCTATATCCCGCGCTGTCGATCGCGATCGGTGCCGGGGATGGGTCGCCGCTAGTCGATCCGGCAATCTCTACAGCGAAGTGCTGGGCGCTTGAGCGCCGCCGCCGTATGACGGCTGGCGCAAGTTCTATGTACTGAACTTGCGGCTGAAAACGATGCCACGTCATATCGATCCGGCATCATAACGTCGACTGTCCAAGGTAGGCTCCATCCGCAGCATGTCGTTCGCCGTAGAGGATCTGCGCACGCTGGCGTCGCCAGCCAACGAGCACCACCGATGGTGTTCTTGACGCCAGATCGATCTGAAGACATCGGCAAGGTTGGAAAATGCCGCAGCTGGTCGATGATCCCGACAAGCCACGCCGCGGATCGGCAAATCGAAGGCGGTTGTCGTCGCCGGCGCTCGCTGCGCGGCCTGATTTTCGGCGATCCTGAAGACGATAAAGCTGCAGTCGTCGCTGCCGACACCGCAGTGCGCGGCATCAAATACGCCGATTTCGATCGATGGCCGCTACGCCGATCTTCACGTGCGAGTTTGCCGCGAAGCTGGCGAAGATCATCTTTGCCGGACCGCAGGTGCGTCAGCTGCCCGTTATATCGAAGGGCGGGATGCCGCAGCTGACATCCGCGTTTCTCCCGATTTGGTAAACCGTTCTATGTCGCGTGAGCAAGCGATGGTCGATGGCGTATTCGCGTCGTCGATGGCGCGACATTCAAGGAGATCGATTCTTTATCAAGACCGCAAGTACGCACGGTTTCGTCCAAATGGGTAATACGAAACTTCTACGTCACCAATCGCATTCAATAAGATCCATAGCTTGCCGCACGGCATGGGAAGCGTTTGGTCGACGCATTTTACATCGACGTCACGTGGCCATCCGGCGGCGGCAGCGGACATGGAGGGGAACGTCAGCGCCGACGGCAAGCAGCTATGGCTGTCGTGGCTCGCTACGACAACGTCGTGTCACGTGTTCGACACGGCGACCGGCGCGGTCAGCCGAAGATCCGCCGCCGGAACCGCACGGCTCACCGTCTGGCCGCAAACCGTGGACGTTACCCGCTGGCCATACGTGGAAAATATGGTACAACTGGGACGGACGCGCGATAATGTCCAATCCGGTTCATGTATGCTGGAAGCCCGCGTGTAGCGCCGCGGGAATCCTCCCTGATCGATCCGCTTCCGCGCGCTTTATACGCTCACTTTTCGGCACTGCGACGGTGAACGTGCGTCCGATCGCAGTTCTCCCGAGCCGTTAGCTGCAGTGTGCACCAGTTCACTTCCGCAGCGGTGAAACGCGCCTTTATGCGCTGCGCCTCGAATGTAAAGGTTTCCCGCAATTACAATGACGAGATGTTTCTTCTGTGGTGGCTGTGCCGCTTGCCGCAGCAGCCACAATCTCTTCGAGATTGTGGCTGTTCGCGCTGCCGCGAAACCGGATGTCGCCGCAGAGCGGTGACGACGCGATACGGCAGTCGCGAGGCGCCGCAGGATTGCCCCCGGCAGAGCGAAGCCAACCTTCGCTGAGCGCTTCCCCGGAAGAACGTCGTGGATGTGGGACGATCGCACCATTCTCCGTTTGCACTTGTCGAACTGATGCTGGCGTGGATCATCCCCGCGTGTCCTTGCTGGTGAAGGCCTCGCTCCCCGGACTGAAAAACACGGCGTATGGCGTGGTGAGGCCGAGTGGAAGGCCGAAAATGGAGACGTCGCGACCGTGCCGCCGTATGGATCTCCGGGGATTACCGAGATCATGTAACGACCGCGTCGCTCATTCCAGCCTTCACCGTAAAACGATGTGCTTTAGTTTTACCTTGGGAAGCCGCAAATGCTGACCAGCGTCTCTGGGCGCTCAGACGAAACATGAGGGCGTATAACATTCCACCAAGCGCCGTGCGCGGCGCAATGTCGAGCGCAGAATTTCTCAGTGCCAAGCGCGAACATGTAGCTGCCCAGCCGCCCCACGTGTGAACGAAAAAGCGCGCCGTGAAAGCCGCTGTGGTGGGAAAGTCGAGCGGCCAGAGCGCCGCCCGGTATCCAGCGATCTCCTTCACTGGAAGTCGAACGCGCGCGGGTTCTCCACCGGTAACTCGACGTTGTCGTCGGTCGATCGGTCGGCGTCGACGCGCGGTGGCGGCTGTGGAAGGCCTGCGTGCGGAAACTTGCGGTGCTTGCACGCGGCAGCCTCCGCCTCCTGAGTCAATCGAATGGGAGATTCCCGCCTAACCCCGCTATGATCGTCGGATACCAGCAACGCCGACGCTGCCTTTTCCTATCCGCACTGATCTGCTTTCTGACGCGTGGCGTCCGCGCCGCCTCGCCCTGTGTCCGCGCCCGATATCTCCGCGCTCGGCCTCAGCGACATTCCAAAGAGGCGCGCTATCGAGCGCGTCGTCGCGCTTGGGCGAATCGGCGGCGACCCGGCAAGATCGTGACGAAGGAGATTGATCAGCGCCCACACACCCCGCAAGTTTAACAGAGGCTTGCGGATACTTTCCGACCGCACAGGCGCATGCCATTGTCCTTTCGGAATCAAGGAAGTCGCCGCACTGCGATCGCGCTCCCAGCGACTGCAGCTTTTCGCGAATCCGGTGCCCGAGACCGCGCTCTGGTCGGCGCAGAACGTCGGGCCGCATGGTCGTCGGCAGGTACGCTCGCTGGCCGCGGCATCGCAGCCCTCGTCATGCGCGTGGCAAGCGGTAGCCTTTACATGCAGCTTATCACCGCGTTTTTTCATCGGTCGCAGCTGGCGCACGCGCCGCAAAAAGCAGCTGAGAAGGTAATCAGCTGATCTGCTGTCGCATGAATGAGATTTCGCCGGCCCGCGTGGTCACGCGCATGGTGCGTCAGAATAACGGCTGGTAATAACATCAGATAATGATATCACGCCATATTGCGCCATTTGCTCTTCCTAAGAACTCCAGCTGCTCGCATTGCTACTGCGTCGAGCGAGCGGAGACAGCAGCGCGCGGGACGCGCTTCATAACATCTTCGGTCGCCAGCGAATCATCCGCCGCGCTGACGCCAGGCGGATCGGCGCTGGCCATCATATCTCCGGCAGATCCGCGCGCACGCGTCGGGATCGGCACCGCGCTGATACTTGTGGTGTAACTGGGTCAGAACGCTTCTGGCCGCCCTTGTCGAAACGGCGGAGCGACCGCGCGATCGTCGCCTGGATGAATTCGAGATCGGCGTCGCTGCGGGACGCGCTTTCGGGAGACGCAACCGAGGCGCTGCCTCGACGAGGCTGATGAGGTGCCGGCTGCTCGCCGTCGGCGTAGCCAGACCAGCGCAGCGCGCGCGGCGCGCCGCGACCGGCGGCATCGGGCAGGCACGCGGCGGCCAGCGCCCGGTCGAGCAGTACGCTGGTGCGAGGTCGGCCGGTCGGCGACAGCGGTTCCGGTGCCATCGTGGACGGCCGCGCGCGACAGGAGCGCGCCAAGCTGACCTCGAAGGACGGGTTCTTCGGCTTGTCGCGCCGATGAACGTCAGCAGGCGCCCTGCTCCGACGAACGGCAGAAACGCGTCCTGCTGCGCCTTGTTGAAGCGATGGACTCGTCGACGAACGACGATCGTCGCGCAGATCGTGTCCGCCGCAGCTGGCGCTCTGCGTAGCGCGCAACGGCGTCGCGAATGTCCTTGATCACCGGCCAGGACCGCGGAGTACGCATGAATTCCGCATCGAACGCTATCGGGCTAGTCAGTCGCGCGAGCGCCGTCTTGCCCGGAGCCGGGGGCGGCCCCCACAGGATAATCATCGTCGAATGCGGCATTGCCCCGCGGCGAACGCGCGACGGCGAGCGGCTTCGCCCCGGCGCCAGCAGTATTGACGCCGCTGGCCGACGACGCCGGCGATCGCGCGCGGGCGTGAGGCGCTCGTGCGAAGCGGTACGCTGCCCGAGTTCGGCAGTGCAAGAGGTCAGTTCGCGGCGTTACGCCATCGCGATTGCTTCCTGCGGGAATTAAGTGCGCGGTACAGTCCGCCGCGCACACCTTCGCGCTGATCGATCCCCATGCTCGCGACAATCCCGTCAAAGCAACGCTGGCCGCCAGCGACGCGCGCATCGGCGCGATGGTCTTCGAGTTCTTTCGCCCGGCCTGCCGCAACTCTGCAAGAACGCCGGCGCTGAGTTCATCCTGTTCGACATGGAGCACACCGGCCTCGGCTTCGAGACGCTGAAGACGCAGTTCGCGCTGTGCCGGGGCTCGCCGATCGTGCCGATGGTGCGCGTGCCGCGCGGCGAATATCACTTCATCGCCCGCGCGCTCGACGTCGGCGCGATGGGCGTCATGGTGCCGATGGTCGGCACGCCGGACGAGGCCGCGCACATCGTCGCGTGCACGCGCTATCCGCCGCAGGGCCGCCGCGGCGCCGGCGTTCCGGATTCGCGCACGACGATTACGCAGGGCGGCGATGTCGTCGCGAAAGATCGCCGCGCTGCACGCGCGAACGATGGTGATCGCGCAGATCGAGACCGTCGAAGGCCTTGGCAACGTCGAGCGCGATCGCCGCCGTGCCCGGCGTCGATGCGCTCGTGGCTCGGGCATTTCGATCTCACCAACTTCATGGGCATCCCGGGCGCAGTTCGAGCATCCGGATTACCGTGGCCGCCGTCGACCGCGTCGTCGCCGCGTGCGAAGCGCACGGCAAGGCCGCCGGCGTTCTCGCCACCGACGACGATCTGGGCGCGCGACTACGTCGCGAAGCGGCTTCCGCCTGTTCGCCTACGGCGTCGATCAGCTGATGTTGCAGGAAGCGCTGCGGCAGCGGCCTGCCGTGCTGCGCACGACGCGCGCGGGCGACAGGAGGCGACTGACGATGGGCGAAAAGTTTCGCGTCGGACTCACGCGCGACATCCTCGATTCGCGCGGCGAGCCGGCGTTCGGCGCGACCGCGCTCGGCATCCTCGGACGCGCGCCCGGCGACCTCGAATGGGAGTATCTGCCGAAGGTCGTCCGCGTGCGATCACCGCCGATCATGCTGCGCGTTACGACGCGCTCTATGTCAACATCGCCGCGCGGTGCCCGCAGCCGCGGTGCGCGCGCCGATTGCCGCCTGCGCGTCGTCGCGCGGCACGGCGTCGGCTACGACTCGGTCGACGTCGCCGGCGATGACGCGCGCCGGCGTGCTCGTCACGCACACGCCGAGCTCGATGCCGCGGCCCGTCGCGACGATCGCGCTGACGTTCATCCTGGCGCTCGCCGGCAAGCTGTTCCTCAAGGATCGGCTCACGCGCACCGGGCGCTGGCACGAGCGGATGGACAACATGGGAATGGGGCTCACCGGACGCACGCTCGGCGTCGATCGGCGCCGGCCGCATCGGCAAGGAGCTGCTGCGGATGGCGCGCGACGTTCGACGTCGCGCTGCTCGCGACCGATCCCTACGTCGAACGCGATCGAGCTCGGCTACGTCGGCGCGCGCAAGGTCGATCTCGACACGCTGATCGCGCGAGTCGGACTTCGTCGTCGTCTGCTGCCTGCTCGAACGACGAGACGCGGCATCTGATCGGCGCGCGCGCAGTTCGCGCGGATGAAGCCGAGCGCGTACTTCATCAACGTCGCGCGCGGACCGATCGTCGACGAGGCCGCGCTGATCGACGCGCTGCGCGCAGCACCGCATCGCCGGGCGCGGCGCTCGACGTGTTCGAGCAGGAGCCGGTCGACCCGGCCAATCCGCTGCTGACGATGGACAACGTGATCGTCACGCCGCATTCGCTGTGCTGGACCGACGAGTGCTTTCACAACATGGCGGCGACCGGGCTCGCGAGCATCGTCGACGCGCTGGCCGGCCGGCGCGCCGAGTTCGTCGTCAATCCGCGACGTGCTCGAGCACCCGCGCGTCGCGCGACATGGCTTGCGCCGGCAACGCGCGCGTCGCGGGCAGCCCTGGTCGCGCCGTCGCACTAGGCGCCTTTGCGACGGCTGCAGCGGATCTCGACCCTCCAGGGCCATCGCGGGACGCGCGGTCTCGCGCCTGAGAACACGCTCGCCGCGTTCCGCTCGCGCGCTGGCGATCGGCGTCACGACGCTCGAGACCGGATCTCGCCGTGACGCGCGACGACGTACTCGTGATCTCGCACGATCCGTTCCTCAACCCCGACCTCGTCGCGCACGCCGACGGGCGCTGGCTCGCGGCAAAAAGGTCCCGGCGATCCGACACGCTTGGCGTTCGCCGAGCTTGCAAGCGCTACGACATCGGCCGACGTCGAATCCACAATGCCGCCTATGCAGCCAATTTCCCGCGACGCAGCAGCGCCGCGGACGGCGAGCGCTTCCCGACGCTTCGCGAGGTGCTTCGATCTCGGCGAGCGGCAAGCCGGTGCGGCTCAACCATCGAAACCAAGATCACGCCGAACAATCCTCGAGCGAAACGGTCTGACGCGGAGTGACGCTCCGCTGCGACCGGTGCCGTCGACGCGCCGTGCGCGATGCAGGGTCGCCGACCGCGTCGACCGTGCAGTCGTTCGACTCGGACTGCCGTGCGCGCAGAAACTCGCGCCTGCAGCTCGAGCGCTGCTCGACGATCGAGACCGAGAACAACGACAATGTGAGGCTGATCGCCGACCGCCCATCACCCGTGGACAGCCGGACTCGATATCGCCGGCTTATGGCGACTCGGTGCCGCGGCTGGTGCACGCGGCGGGCTGCGCCATCTGGTCCCCGTTCTGGCGCAACGCAACGCGAGCGCGCATTGCCGAGTCGCACGCAGCTCGGTCTCACGGTACTGCCGTGACGGTCAACGATCCCCGACATGGCACGATTGATCGACGCCGGCGCCGACGGCATCATCACCGACTATCCTGACCGGCTCGGCTGACGCGCGATGGCAGACAAAGCGGGCTCCCGCTGCCTGGTAGATGCCTGCTTACTTCGTCCTGGCCTCCGACGACGTCGGCACCTGCGGGTACGCTCGAACCGGAACAGCGTCAGCGCCGAGCGCTGGATTGCGTCGATCGTCCGAACGCGAGCGTCGTGATCTGGCCGGAACGCGTCATGGTGCAGCTCGCATCGCGCGCGGAAGGCTGTCGCGAAAGCCGATGCGTACGCGGGTGAACTGCGATTCCGGGCGCTCGGCGTGGCATCGACGAATTCTGAGACCGTCGTTGCCGCCGCGCCCTCGGTGAGCGAGGTGAAATCTGTCGAGCGTAGTTGTCGTCGCTGGCGCCAAAGCGCCGGCCGGCGTGGCGCCCAGCGCGAGGTCGAGCTTGCGTACGATCACCTGATTGAGGTCGCGGTCGTACGACCCAGACGCAGCGCGCCGTCGCCGACGATCAGCTGCTCGAACGGCTTTCATCGTAGGTCCAGCGAAACTCTGCCTGACGGGCAAACGCGAAGCGTTCCGGCGGAGTTCTGCGCGCTGCCGGCGCGTCTTGCTCGCGACTCTTGCGTGAACGCGCCCTTCGACGTCTTGTACCGTCGAGGAACGCCTCAGCTGACCGAGGCCCGACGCGTAAGCGGAAACAGCTCCGCCGCTGGCAGCGCGAGGCCGCAACGACCGCGCGCAAACGGAGGAGGAACGCGAAAAGCGCATGACGGTCCGATTCAATTGCGCGCCGAGTTCCGTGCCTGGAATGTTGGCAAGATAGTTGCCGACCGCGATCGAGGATCGTAGCGTAATCAGGTGCGTGAGGTCGCCGCGCCCTGCGGCCCGACCATCTTGCGTTGGTGGACGAAGATCCGCCACGCGCCGTACGCCTGCTCCGGTTCGGCGTCGCAACCCGGTCACGAACGCGTCGGGTCCGCAGAATTCGCGCGGCAGAAGCGCCCGCGCGCGCTCGATCGCCTGCGCTTCGGTCAGCGTCGGCGCGCCATCGCAGCGATCGTGCGGACAGTAAGTCGGGGCCGGTGCGATAGACGTCCACCGGACCGGCCGCGACGCTCGCGCGCGAGACCCACAAACATGGCGCCACGCACCGCCTGCGCGAATGGCGCGGCGATCACGCTGTCGTCGCCCGGCCCACGGGAGACGCAGCACGTCGCGACGTTGCCTCGTCTGCATCGGCGACACCAGTCCCGCGCGCTCCATCTGCTCGATCAGCCGCGCGGCGCGGTTGTAGCCGATGCGCAGGTGCCGCTGCACGAGCGAGATCGACGGTCGGCGCGTCTTCAGCACGACGTCGACCGCCTGGTCGTACATCGGATCGGCTTCGGCGTCGGCGCCGTCGACGTCGACGCCGCTCGTCGCCATCGCCGGCTGCGACGCCGCCCTCGAGGATGCCGTCGATGTACTGGGGCCCGCCCTGCGCCTTCAGGTGCTCGACGACGCGATGCACTTCGGCGTCGGACACGAACGCGCCGTGCACGCGCAACGGGTAGCCGGTGCCCGGCGGCAGGTACAGCATGTCGCCCTGCCCGAGCAGCGCCTCGGCGCCCATCTGGTCGAGGATCGTCCGCGAGTCGACCTTGCTCGCGACCTGGAACGCGATCCGCGACGGAATGTTGGCCTTGATGAGGCCGGTGATCACGTCGACCGACGGCCGCTGCGTCGCGAGGATCAGGTGGATGCCGGCGGCGCGCGCCTTCTGCGCGATGCGCGCGATCAGCTCCTCGATCTTCTTGCCGGTCACCATCATCAGGTCGGCGAGCTCGTCGACGACGACGACGATCAGCGGCATTTCCTCGAGCGGCTCCGGCGCATCCGGCGTCAGCGAGAACGGATTGAGTCAGCGGCTTGGCCGCCTTCCTCGCCTCGACGACCTTCTGCGTTGTAGCCGGCGAGGTTGCGCACGCCGAGCTGTCGACATCAGCTTGTAGCGGCGCTCCATCTCGCCGACGCACCAGTTGAGCGCGTTCGGCGCGAGCTTCATGTCGGTGACGACCGGCGCGAGCAGGTGCGGGATGCCTCGTAGACCGACAGCTCGAGCATCTTCGGATCGATCAGGATCAAGCCGCACCTGCTGCGGCTCGGCCTTGTAGAGCAGCGACAGGATCATCGCGTTGACGGCGACCGACTTGCCCGAGCCCGTCGTGCCGGCGACGAGCAGATGCGGCATTCGCGCGAGGTCGGCGGATCGACCGGCTTGCCGGCGATGTCCTTGCCGAGCGCCAGCGTCAGCGCGCCCGGCGCGTCGTTGTACGTCGTCGACGCCAGGATCTCGACCAGCTTCACGATCTGCCGGCGCGGGTTCGGCAGCTCGAGCGCCATGCACGACTTTGCCGGGGATCGTCTCGACGACGCCGGATCGACACGCACCGACAACGCGCGCGCCGAGGTCCTTGATCAGATTGACGATCTGCGCGCCCTTGACGCCGACCGCCGGCTCGATCTCGTAGCGCGTGATCACCGGACCCGGATACGCGGCCAGCACCTTCACCGCTGACGCCGAAGTCGGCGAGCTTGCGCTCGATCAGCCGCGACGTGTATTCGAGCGTCTTCGGCGCTGACCGTTTCTGTCGCCGGCGGCGCATCCTCGAGCAGCGACAGCGGCGGCAGCGGCGAATCGGGCATGTCGGTGAAGAGCGGCCGCTGCTTTCTCTCGATCACCGCGCTCCGATTTCGGCACGTGCGGCGACGGCGGGCACGACGACGATCGGCTCGCGCTCCGACGCCTCCTCGCGCAGCGTGCTCGACGACGAGCTCGCGCTCGGCAGCGACGCGTCGTCGCCGATCCTGCGGTCGAGCGCTCGCTCGCGCCGGCGGCGCAGCGCGCGCGAACAGCGTCTCGACGCCGGCGCCGATGCGCTCCATCACGCTGCAGCCACGACATGCCGAACAGCAGCGACAGCCGACGGCCAGCAGCGCCAGCAGCAGCAGCGTCGCGCCGTTGAAGCCGAGCGCCACGCGCGAGCGCTCGACCGATGACGCTCGCCCAGCGCGCCGCCGGGCGTCTAGCGGCAGCGTCACGGCGGAGCGTTCCACAGCCGGATGCGCCTCGAGCGCGGCGCTCGACGAGCAGCACCAGCGCGAAGCCGAGCAGCGCCAAGCACGCAACGGATGATCGGACTGCGTGATCGGGACGCACGACGCGCCGATAGCCGGCGACGACCAGCACGACGCCGGCCGACGACCCACCACCACGCCGGACAGTCCGAACAGGTAGAGCAGCAGGTCCGGAAAGCCACGCGCCGACGACGCCGCCGCGATTCGCGATCGGCGCGCCGGTGCCGGAGAACGACCAGCCCGGATCGGTGCGTCGTATAGCTGCGAGAATCAGCGCAAGGTAGATGCAGAGCGCGGCGACGACCAAGCAGCCACCACGATTCGCGAACCAGCCGCGCAAAGCGCGGCGAAAGCGTCGGGGCTGCGGTTCGGCGGCTCGTCGCTTGACGTGTTTCCGTTCTGCTTAAAAACATGGACTTGCCGCATAGACTTCACATGACGCGCATTATACGCAGGCGCGCGTTGCGCGCAAGCGCGTGTGCCGGCCGTGCAACGGTCGATCAGCTCGCACTTGCGTACGGTCCTGGGCGTCGGCGCCCATACGTTGTAAACATCAACGCTTTGACTTGCGGAACACGGCTCGAAACATGTCCGCCAAGCACGCCCGCCTGCTGGATCCTCGAGTTCCGGCCCGGCCGGCTACACGGCGGCAGTATACGCCGCGCGCGCCAATCTCTGGCCCGTGCTCATCACCGGCCTCGCGCAGGGCGGCCAGCTGATGACGACGACCGACGTCGACAACTGGCCCGCCGACGCCGACGGCGTGCATGGGGCCCGGACCTGATGGACGCGCTTCCGAAGCACGCCGAGCGCTTCGACGACCGAGATCATCTTCGATCACATCCACACGGTCGACCTCGCGCGCGGCCGTTCCGTCTCGATCGGCGACAGCGGCGAGCTACACGTGCGACGCGCTGATCATCGCCACCGGCGCGTCGGCGCGCTACCTCGGGCTTGCCGTCGAGCAGGCGTTCATGGGCAAGGGCGTCTCGGCATGCGCGACCTGCGACGGTTTCTTCTACAAGGAGCCAGGACGTCGTCGTCGTCGGCGGCGGCAACACCGCGGTCGAGGAGGCGCTGTACCTCGTCGAACATCGCGCAGAACGTCACGCGTGGTCCACCGCCGCGACAAGTTCCGCGCCGAAGCGATCCTGATCGACCGCCTGATCGGCGAAGACCACGCAGCGGCGGCAACATGCGCGTGCTGTGGAACCACGTCGCTCGACGACGTGCTCGGCGACGACGTCCGGCGTCACCGGCGTTCGCGTGACGGACACGAAGCCAAGCGCGACGCAGGACGTCTGGCCGTGCACGGCGTGTTCATCGCGATCGGCCACACGCCGAACACGCAGATCTTCGAGGGCCAGCTCGACATGGCAGGCGGCTACATCCAGCGTCAAGGGCGGCAGCGAAGGGCAACGCCGACGCGACGCGTCGGTCGCCGGCGTATTCGCCGCCGGCGACGTTACGTGACCGGGTCTACCGCTGTGCCGTGACCTCGTGGTAGAACTGGGCGCTGGCGGCGCCGACGCAGAAGCATTTCTGGAAGCCAACGCGTAGGCGCACGATCCGATGGCGAAGCCTCGATCCGGCGCGCTGAGACCGCATACCGCGGCAACGCGCCGTACCGGTCGAGTCGACCGGCTTCGGTCAGGCGCCTGGCGCCGAAGCGGGCGGTCGCGCGACTAAGCATGCTGATGGCGACGTCGATATCGCGCATGCGTTTTCGATGTCACCCCGGCTACCGCCGAGCAAGTGGTGCGCGACGCGCCGCTATGGACCCGGCCAGGCTGCGCTGATCAAAGGCTGACGAGCGCGATGCGCTCGAAATGTCCAAGTACGGCAACGAACCGGCGCCACAGACGTGGACATCGGACAGAGATCAGCGGCGAGCGGCGAAAGATGATTTCTGCGCCCTGGCTTGGGAAGCTGACGTGCGTCTACCGGGCTTCGTCGGGGCCGCTGGGTCGTCCGCTGGAGCACGATCTGCATGGCATGACGACCGATGAGGCGCACGATTCGCTCGCCGACTTTCTGCTCCGAGGCGCGGGCGGACGACGGCTGTGCCGGTGTGCGCCTGACCCACGCGGGTGACCACGTCGAACCGCGAGCCGGTGCTGGAAGCGGCAAAGTCCTGGCGCTGGTTTCCATTACAACGACGTGCCGTCACTGCGAAGCGCTGCAGTGATGCTGGCAGCTCGGCGCTGTCGTCAAAGCATTATTGCGCGGAAAAATAGCGACAATCAGCCTAATGTCCGATGCGCGAGGGCCGCAGACGCGCGTGCACTTCGTCGATGCGCTTCCGGTCGACATCGCCGATCGCAACTCCCCTTCTCCTTCGGCATGCGATGCCACAACCGTTCCCCGTGGGTCGATCAGCATCGAGCGTCCCCACCGTGCGGTGGCCCCGATGCGTTCCCGCCCCAGTGCGCCGCCGCCAGAACATAGCATTGGTTTTCGATGGCGCGCGCGCGAAGCAGCGTGTCCCAGTGCGCGCCGGCCCGTGGGGACCGTGGTGAACGCCGACGGGCATCGGCGATCAACGCGACGTCGCCTGGCGCACGATAGAGCTCCGGCAGACCTGATCGCCGTAACAGATCGACAGGCCGACGCGGTCGGGCAGGCGGTCCGGCGATCGGGACCGCGCTCGGCGCTGATCGGCTTTGCTTCGTCGTACTGCTCTGTCGCCACCGGATGGAGCGCGGAACAGGTGGACCTTGCTCGGGGCGGCGCGACGCGCACGCCGTCAGGTCCGTAGACCAGGAGCGCCTGTTCCAGACGCGGTCCGGATCCGCCGATGTGTGAGCGCACGCCGCACCGCCGATCAGCAGATGCCAGGCTGGCGGGTCAGTGGTGCGGCTGGAACGGCCCGCGGCGCACCGCCGCCAGTCGGGCTCACGGACCGCGGGTTTGCGCAACTGGCGCGCCGCGCGAGCCCGCCGAACCCGAAGATTTTCCGGCAGCAGCACCTGGCGCGCGCCGTCGCGCGCCGCGTCCGGCGATCAACGCGTCGGCGCTCGCCAGATCTTCGCCGGCGACGTCGCCCGACGCGGTATCTACCGAATGGCTGCGACTTGGCGATACGAAGCCGACAGGACGCTCATGTCCCGCTCATTTAGTCGTCGTTGCGCCGGCGCAGCGACGTGGCACGATTGCCGATCCGCTCGACGGATCGGGATCGGACCAACCGGCCGGACACCGCGTATTCGTAGCTGAACAGCTGCTCCGATCGGGTCGCCTGAACACTTTCTGCGCCAGCAGCGTCCCGGCGCCAACGGCGGCGCCCAGCAGCGGATTGGCGATGAACAGCGACCGCGGCGCCGGCGGGATGCTGGACGACAGCGCGGCTGCACGCGAACCTTGAACTTCTGCGTCTCGCGTGCCAGATCGACGGTGCCCGAAATGTCGACCGCCGCAGACGGGCCGACCATTCGAAGATTATCCGTGCTCATCATTCCGTCCTGGATGCGCGCGGAACCGGCGATCGGAATCGAACGCAAAGCCTTCGCTGAAGACATCGCGAAAGTCGAGCGTAATTCGGCGCGGCAGCGATTGCAGCGACAATACGCCAAACAAGCGACCGACATTCCGGGGTCGGCTTTCAGGAACTGGCCCGCACCCGAGGTCAGGCGAAACGATCCGTTGAGCGACGGATAGTCGAAATCGCTCGGTGCGCCGGCCCACGAGAGCTGGCCCTCGATCTTGGTCGACGCGCCCGTGATCGCATCGGCGGTGCCGGAAGCGTGCAAGGACACGCACCGGCTTCGTGCGCGTCGATCGCGACGTCGAGCTTGGTCTGCTGCGGGTCGGCGGTACGCCACCACCCCCCGCCTTGATGTCGCCCGCGTCGTTCGTAAGCGTCAGCGATTCGATCTGCCAGTCGCTGCCGGCGGGACGCGCCGTGAACTGAGCTTGCCGACGTCGTGCCCGCGCGGTAAAACGCTTCGGTGGCAAGATCGATCTCGGGCCACGCGTTCGCGGCGCTGGCGGGCCGCGCCGGCTCACTTGGCGGCGGTCGTGGTCGGGGTGTCACCGGCGCTCGGCGCGGTGAGTTTCGAGGGCCGTGCGACGATTCGTCCGTTGGGCATCGTCGGGGGACGGCGCGTGCGTCACACCGCCGTGCCTGCCACGTCGCCTCCATCGAGCGCAACGCGCCAGTCATCGCCGGCGCGACGCGCGGCGACTTTCATCTCGTTGAACTTGCGCCCAAACGCCTGCAGCGTTGCGGCGTCGATGTCGGCGCCCTCGAACGCCACTGTAGCGCCGGCGCGACCCCTACTCGGTAAGGCGCGTCCACGGCGAGCCAGTCGTCGGAAATTGAACGACTGCATGTCCGCGCGCACCCAAAGGCCCGGCCGGTCGAGGTCGCCAATGCGTTCGACCGCGGTGCCCAGCAAACAACAATGCGTGTGGTCATACGGCGCGCCGGTGGCGAGCAGTCGCCGCAGCAACAGACGGCCCGTGCTCCCGTAGTCGATGGACAGCAACTCGTCCTTGCGCGCGGGTGTCGGCTCCCGTCGCTCGATGCGCAACGCCACGCTCTCGCTCGCCGTCTTGCCGAACGGGGCCGGCAGGTCGATCGCCGCGCCTTTGAGGGACGACTCGATCGTCCACGTCGCCGTCTGCGGGCGCGCATTCGCGACCACCTGCCACTCGGCAGTTCCGAGAGGCGTTCTGCGAGAGCGGAGAGTCGATTTCGCCCCTTAGCTGCGCGAGATTGGCGGTGCCTGCGCCGGTGACGCGAACGCGCCCGTCGCTGCCGGTAACATCCAGCTTGAGCGGACCGCCCAAGACCTCCGCGGTCAGCGCGTTGCCGGTCAGCGAGCGATCGGTGAAGCCGGAGTTTGCCGTTCAGCTGCGAGAGCGCCGGCACGCCGGGGACGCGAATCTGGTTGCCGATGAACTGGTAATCGCCCGCTGACCGTCGTGTCTTGCGCGGCGTGCAGCGGCAAATCGAATTTGAGCGCCAGACGCCCGTTGCCGATGGCCTGGAGCGCACGTCGGTGAATCGGCCGGTCCACTCGGCCACCGGGCTTTGCGCGATGAAAGCGAGAAACTCGGCCGATGGGACCGCGCAGCCTCGCCGTTGACCTTGAGCACCGCGTTCGGGTCGCGCAGGTCGGCGATCTCCGCATGCGTGTGCGAAATCGTCGCGCCGAGGATCTTGGCCGACGTCGCGTCGAGCATAAACCGCGTGCCGTCAGAAGGCAAGGTCGGCCTCGACATCCGGACAGCGGCGGCCACTGCGCGGCGTAATCGAGGCACGCCTCCCTGCCCCTTCATCGTCATCAGAAACTGGCCGCCCTTTCCTTGCGGAAACGGAAACTCGGCGAGATTGCCGTTGACGACGATCCGCACATCGTTCGACGTGCCCTTTGCAACGCCCGCTTCAGCCACTCGCGCACCGCCGAGTGCGTGTGAAGCGGCAGATAGTGGTAGAGCTGCTCGACGTTCGCGCGCGTCAGGTGTGCCTTGAGGTCGATCGCCCCCGGACCTGCCGCAAGCGAGCGCCACGCACCCGCCGCGGTCCCCGCGGCATGCCCGTTCGCGAACGCGAGATCGTTCAGCGTGACCTGCCAGGCATCCCCTCCCCGTTCCCATCGCACCCCGCCCGACGCCGAGTCGAGCTCGATCGGATCCGCGAACACGCGCGGCAGATTGAGCGACGCGTTCTGGCTCGCGAGCTTCAGCGTGCCCTTCGCCTCGTCGGCGTCGAAGCTGCCGCTGACGCCATTCGCACCCGGAAAAATGTCCTGCGCATTCACACCGAGGCGATCGAAGCGCCCCGCTCGCCGTGAACTCGAGGCGGCGCATCGGCCGGACCTTGCCACGCATATTTGCCGTCCTTCAGCGTGCCGCGTGGAGCGAACCGCGCAAGATCGCGACGAACGCCGTCCGGGCAGCGGCAAATGCGCCGCCACTGCCGTCAACGGCGCCAGCTCGAGCCGCGCAAACGACAATTTTCCCTCCGCCGGACGGGTCGCGGTCGCATCGTCATGCACGAACGTCAAATCGGTCGGCATCAGTTCTGTGCCGTCCGTCGCGCGAAAGCGAAGTGACTTCGTGAAGATTTCGCGCCGCCCGCCGTCGTGCTTCCAGCCGACGCGACCACTCAGATCATCGAGCTCGAGTGCCGGCAGATCGGAGGCGAGCCGCGTATCGACGTCGGAGAGCTCGAGATCGGCGGTAACGTCGCGCGCCTGACCCTGGGCCATCTCGGTCCATAGGCGCAACGCGCCCTTGCCGGATTCGACCGGTAGCGGCAGCGTCAGCCATTCCCGCCATGCGGCAACGTCGGCGTAGTCGAGGTCGCAGGTAAAAGCGACCGTCGACTTTCTCGAGATCCGACGGCACGAGGCCGACGATGTCGCCGCGCAAGTCGACCGGTGCAGCGAGCTCGGCGGGCGGCGTGCCCGTCAGGCCGAATCGATGGTGGCCGAAGCTGTGCTCGAGGCGGAACTGCACTTGGTCGAGCACGAGCTGAGGTGCGTGGCGCAGTTCGTCGTCCCAGGTGATCAATGCGTTGCGCACGACGATTTGGCGCTGCCGCAGCAGCCAATCGGACAGCGCGGCGTCGTCGGAGCGCCGATCGGGATCGATGGCGATGCCTGCGATGCGAATGCGTCCGGCCGCGTCGCGGCGCACCGACAGCTTGGGGTCGTCGACGATGAGCTCGCGAAGGCGGAAATCGAGCAACGGCAGCGACGTCCAGGAAACGATCAAATCGACGCGCGGCAGGTCGAGGAGCGGCTCTGCCGCGCGGTCGGCGCGATTGCGAAAGCGAAGACCGCGGATGGAGAGCTTGGGATTCCAGCCGTCCCAACCGGCCGCGATCGCGTCGATCTCGACCGGTTGGCCGATCTTCTGCGATAACGCCGCTGCGATGTCGGCGCGACGCAATTCGACTTGCGGAAGCACGACGAATCGCACGACGAGCAGCAGCGCGAAGATGAATCCGACCGAACAAAGCACGAGGGTGCCGGCAAGACGCTGCAGGCGGACCGAGCGCAATGGCGTAGGCCCGAAAGGGACGCCGGAGGAATCGCGCACGGATCTCATAGTATGCTCGTGGCCGCGATTGTAGCGGAACTCGCGCGGTCACCCGGCGCCCCACCGCCGCCGCCCCGCATCCCCTCCTCCTATGGACCTCGATCGCGCGCTGACGTTCAGTCGTTACGCCCAGCACGCGCTCACCGCGGCGCCGGGCCTGCGCGACGAGATCGCCGCCACGCTTGACCAGCCGTTCGATTGGCCCGATGCGAACGCGACGCTCGCCGCCATAGTTGCGGCCGGCGACGCCGGCGCGCTTGCGATCGCGCTGCGGACGCTGCGCCGGCGCGTGTTCGTTCACACGCTCTGCCGCGATCTAACCACGCGGGCGCACCTGCCCGAAGTCCTGAACGCCGTGACGACGTTGGCCGAGGTGGCGCTGACGGCGGCCGTCACGCTACACGCGCGGCAGCTGGCCGAGCAATTCGGCGACCCCATCGACACCGAAAGTGGCGACGTGCAGCCGTTGATCGTCATCGGAATGGGCAAGTTGGGCGGCGCCGAACTGAACGTGTCGTCCGACATCGATCTCGTGTTCGTCTATCCGGACGAAGGCGACACTCGCGGCCCGCGATCGATCGCGAACCGCGAGTTCTTCGATCGCCTCGGTCGCCGCGTTATCGGTGCGCTGTCCGACGTCACGCCGGACGGCTACGTGTTTCGCGTCGACATGCGGCTTCGTCCGTACGGCGCGAGCGGACCCGTTGACCGTGTCGTTCGCGGCGCTCGAGCAATACCTGGTCACGCAAGGTCGCGCCTGGGAGCGCTACGCGTGGCTCAAGGCGCGTCCGCTGACCGGCAGCGCGTCACGACGAGCTCGCGCATCTGATCGACCCGTTCGTCTATCGGAAATACCTCGACTACGACATCTACGAAGGATTGCGCGACATCCACCGTCAGATTCGCGAGCAGGAGCAGCGCAGGCGACTACGCGGCCGACGTCAAGTTGGGTCCGGGCGGCATCCGCGAGATCGAGTTCATCGCGCAGGCGCTGCAAATCGTGCGTGCCGGCAAGCGAGCCGGCGTTGCGGTGCGCGGCACGCTGCCGGCACTCGCGGCGCTGTCGGCGCGCCGTCGCCTGCCGCCGCGGGCAGCGCATGGCGCTCGCGGACGCCTATCGGTTCCTGCGCAATGTCGAGCATCGATTGCAGTACCGCGACGATCGGCAAACCCAACAGTTGCCGGCGGATGGCGGCGAGCGCGCGCTGCTCGCCGAAGCCATGGGTTTCGCCGGCGCCGGCGCGTTCGAACGGCGGCTCGACGATCTTCGGCGGCAGGTCGGGGCGCAGTTCGCAATCGTGTTTGGCGAGAGCGCACAGTCGAGCACACCGGACGACGACCTCTTCGACGGCTTGTGGGTGGACCCGCTGCCGGCGGACGTCGCGGCTTCTCGCCCGTCCGCTGCCGGCTATTCCGACCCCGATGCGCTCTTGTCGACGCTGCGGCGCGTGCGTGAGGGCACGCGCTACGCCCAGCTTCCCGCGCTGTCGCGACAACGATTCGACCGGTTGGTGCCTGACTTGCTGCGCGTCGCGGCGACCGAAGCCGTGCAGGGCGCGGATGCGCAGACGGTGTTCCTGCGGCTGCTCGCGCTGCTCGAGACGGTGAGTCGGCGCAGCGCATACCTGGCGTTGGTCGTCGAGCATCCGCCGCTGTTGCCGCGCCTTGCGCATTTGATGGGGGCGTCGGGCTGGGCAGCGGAATATCTGACGCGCTACCCGATTCTGCTGGACGAGCTGCTCGATGCACGCAGCGCTGTTGGAGGAGCCCGACTAGCGCGCTATGGCGCGACGAGCTCGCGCGTCTTTTGGACGTCCATCGCGGCGACCTCGAACGGCAAATGGATGCGTTGCGCCATTTTCAGCATGCGCAAACGCTGCGCTTGCTGGCGCAGGATTTAGCCGGGCGTCTTACCGTCGAGCGACTGGCCGATCACTTGTCGGCGCTCGCCGATACGATCTTGGCGGCGATGCTGTCGCGCTGCTGGGCGCAGATGCAAGGCGAAGGCGCGCCGCCGCCGCGCTTCGCCATCGTCGGTTACGGCAAATTGGGGGCAAGGAGCTGGGCTATGCGTCGGACCTGGATCTCGTATTCCTGTACGACGCCGACGCTGCATCCGACAGCGATGCCGCATTCCTGCGCTATTCACGTCTCGCCCAGCGGCTCAACACGTGGCTGGCCAGCACCACCGCCGCGGGGCAGCTCTACGAGACCGATCTGCGATTGCGGCCGGATGGCGCGACCGGCCTCCTCGTCTCGAGTCTCGCCGCCTTTCGCAAGTATCAGCGCGAGACCGCCTGGACCTGGGAGCATCAGGCGCTCACGCGAGCGCGTTTCGTCGCCGGCGACGCCGCGATCGGCGCAGCATTCGAGATCGAGCGCGACGAGATCTTGCGGCTCCCGCGCGACCCGGCGAAACTCACCGCCGACGTGATCGACATGCGGCGGCGGATGCACGCCGGCCATCCGAATCCGACTGCACTTTTCGACCTCAAGCACGATCCCGGGGGCATGGTCGATGTCGAGTTCATCGTCCAATTTTTGGTGCTGGCGCATACGCGCGCTCACGCTGGACTCGCGAAGAACGTGGGCAACATCGCGTTGTTGCAGATGGCGGGGACGCTCGGCCTCGTGCCGACCGATCTGGCGCAACGGGTCGCGGACGCCTATCGCGAATTTCGTCGTCTGCAACACAAGGTTCGGCTGACCGGCGCACCGCACGCGCGGGTCGAACCGGAGGCGCAAGCGCCGCGGCGGGACGTCGTGGATCGGCTATGGCGAACGGTGTTTGGCGCACCTTCGCGTCCGCGCTGACGGCAAGGTGCGCAAAGCCGGTCCGTGGCTTTCGGCTAAAATCGCGTTTTTGCCTGTGCAGGAGTGGCCGCTATGTCGATGGCCGATCGTGACGGATGGATCTGGTTCGACGGCAAGATGGTGCCGTGGCGCGATGCGACGACGCACGTCCTGACGCATACGCTGCATTACGGGATGGGCGTGTTCGAAGGTGTCCGCTGCTACAAGACGGCGGACGGCCCCGCCATCTTCCGCTTGCGCGATCACACCGACCGCCTGTTCCGATCGGCACAGATCTTCGCGATGAAGATTCCGTTCGGTAAGGACGAGCTCAACGAGGCGCAAATAGAGTGCGTGCGGCGAAACAATCTCGATTCCTGTTACTTGCGCCCGCTCGTGTTCTACGGCTCGCACGCGATGGGCGTCGCCGCCAAGTCGAATCCAGTGCGGGTGGCGATCGCCGCGTGGCCCTGGGGCGCCTATCTCGGTGCCGACGGGCTCGAGAAAGGGATCCGCGTCAAGACGTCGTCGTTCACGCATCATCATCCCAACATCACGATGTGCGGCGCCAAGGCGGTGTGCAATTATGCCGTCTCGATTCTCGCCAACCAGGAAGCGGCGCACGACGGGTACGAGGAGGCGATGCTGCTCGATCCGCAGGGCTTCGTCTGCCAGGGCTCGGGAGAAAACGTGTTCGTCGTGCGCGACGGCAAGCTGCACACGCCAGACCTGTCCGGCGGCGCGCTCGCGGGGATCACGCGCGAGACCATCATCACGTTCGCCGGCGAGCTTGGCATCCAGGTCGTGGAGCGCCGCATTACGCGCGACGAGATCTACGTCGCCGACGAAGCGTTCTTCACCGGCACCGCGGCCGAGGTCACGCCGATCCGCGAATATCGACCATCGCCCCATCGGCGACGGCCGGCGGGGCCCGATGACCGCGCGGCTGCAAAAGATGTTCTTCGATACCGTCAACGGGAAGAATCCCGAGCGGCAGGCGTGGCTCGCGAAGGTGTGACGCAATGTCCAGCCCACAGGAAAGCGGCGCCGTTGTCGTGCGGCCGGCGGATCTTCCCGTGTATTGCCCGAATCCGGCGATGCCGCTGTGGAGCTCGCACCCGCGCGTGTTTCTCGATATCGTCGAAACCGGATCGGTGATGTGCCCCTATTGCGGCACGCGCTACCGGCTCGAAGGTCCCCGCCGGCCGGCGATCACTGATCGTCTCCCGGCTCCGCGACGACCTTGCGCACATTCGTTCGCTCCCGTGGCTCGTGAACGCGTCCTGATTGTCGCGCCCTCCTGGGTGGGCGACTCGATTCTTTCCGAGCCGCTGATTGCGCTATTGCGGGAGCCGTACGGGGACCCGCAGGTCGATGTCCTGGCGCCGCCGTGGTGCGGTCCCGTTTACGCGCGCATGCGCGGCATCCGGCGCGTGATCGAAAGCCCGTTCGGCCACGGTCGGTTCGATCTCGCGGCGCGGCGTCGCGTCGCGAAATCGCTCGCGGGCGAAAAATATGCACGCGCCATCGTTCTTCCGAACACCTGGAAATCGGCGCTGGTTCCGTTTCTCGCACGCATACCGATCCGCACCGGTTACGTCGGCGAGGCGCGTTGGGCGCTGTTGAACGACCCGCGCAAGCTGCAAAAGCATCTGCTGCCGCGATTGGTCAATCGCTATGCGGCGCTCGCCGGTGCGCCCGGACATCTGATACCGGTCCCCGCATCGCCGGTATTGGTGCCGGACGTCGCCAACCGATCGGCCGCGGTGCGTGCACTGTCGCTCAAAACGCATCGGCCCGTCGTGGCGCTGTGTCCGGGAGCAGAGTTCGGACCGGCGAAGCGCTGGCCGCCGCATCAGTTCGCCGAGCTGGCCTCGCTATTCGTGCGCGATGGCTTCCGCGTCTGGCTCATCGGCTCGCCGAACGACAAGCTCGCCTCGCGCGCGGTTTTGCAATCGATGGGTGACGATGCGCGCCAAGTGCACGACCTGTGCGGCCACACCGACCTCGGCACCGCCATCGATCTCCTGTCGCAGGCCGCGCTCGTCGTCAGCAACGATTCCGGTCTGATGCACGCCGCCGCTGCGGTCGGCGTTCCCGTGGTTGCGCTGTTCGGCTCATCGTCGCCTGATTACACGCCGCCGCTGTCTCCGCTCGCGCGCGTCGCCAAGATCGACATCGTCTGCAGCCCCTGCTTCAAGCGCGAATGCCCGCTGGGACACTTCAAGTGCATGCGCGACCTCAAGCCATGGATGGTCTACAATTTCGCGCGCGCGGCGATGCCGTTCCACCTGTCCGCGCGTCCTGTCGCGGAGACGGACGCACAATGAGAGCCGCAAGCGCGGGAATCCTATGAGCACCGCCGGGCCGTCCCAAGGTGTGAATTGCTCCCCCTCCGGGGGCAGCGCAGCGGCGCCAGCGGCAAGCGTGGGGGCCCATGAGCAAGCCCCGCACGCCACCGATTTATACGTCGCCGCAGGACGCCGCGCTCGCGTTCTACCAGGCGTTCGAGGCGAAGGACATCGACGCGATGATGGCGGCGTGGGCGGACGACGAAGAGATCGTGTCGATACATCCGGGCGGAGCACGTCACGTCGGTTACGACGCCGTTCGCGTCGCCTTCGAGCAGTTGTTCACCGGCGACGGCAAGCTCGCATTCCGGCTCGACCAGGTCGTCGTGATGGAAACGGTCGGGCTCGCCGTGCAGAGCGCGATCGAGCACATCTACTTGACCGACGGCAATCCGCGCGGCGCGGCGATCGCCACCAATGTGTTCATGCGCACACCCTCCGGCTGGCGCATGGTGCTGCATCACGCGTCGCCGGCACCGGCGCATGCCCCAGGCGCCACAGAGCGGGCCGTTGCACTGACAGGATCATCGCGATGGACGAACGGGACAACGCGCGGCTCGTCGCCGTCCTGGAAGAGATCCGCGACAATCAGCGGGTTCAACTCGAACGGCAGGCCGAAGCGCTCGTGATGCAACGCGAGCAGTTCGCGCTCGTTTCGAAACAACAGGAACGCGCGGAAAAGCTGCAGCAGCGCGCCGAAGTGATCCAGGACCGAAGCGCGCAGCTTGTCGCGGTCTCGCGCAAAGTGCTGGCGGTCATACTGCCGATTGCCATCGCGCTGCTCGCGTATTTGACCTGGCTGATATTTCGGCGTTGAGCCGCGAATCGGCGCATCCGCAGCGCCTCAAACGGAAACATTCGTATCGCGCGGTGACAATGAGCCGCCGGACGGTCGTGTCGAATCGACGACCCTAGGTAAGATAGACGCCGGAAGGGGTAGGAAGGTCGATTGCGGCGGTCAACAGGCCGGCGCGCCGAAGTTGCGTCCAGGGCGTAGGCGCCGAGGACGCGATTTGTCGACTACATGCGCCACAACCGCTTAATGGGAGATTCGCTTATGCGCAGGACCGTCATTTCCAGCTTGTTCGTGGCCGCCGTTGGCGTCTCCGCCGCGTCGATTGCTTTCGCGGCAGGTGTGCTGCCGCCGGACGACGACGAGGAACTGGTGCCGACCGGCAAAGGCTATGGACAACGCGTGCCGCCCGGGATCGCGAAGGCACCGCCGGGGAACGCCAGGCCGCAGGGGAACAACGGCATCGTGTATCACGGTGGTCCGCTGATTCTCGGTACGACGAACGCTTACTACATTTGGTACGGCAACTGGGTGGCAACTCGGCCACCACGATCCTGACCGACCTCGCGAGCACCATCGGCGGATCGCCCTACTTCCAACATCAATACGACCTACTACAACGGATCGAACGTTCACGTCACCAATGCGGTCCATTACGCCGGGTCGACGACCGATAACTATTCTCAGGGACCCGCGCTGAGCGACAGCGGCGTCCAAGCTGTGGTGTCGAGCGCAATCAGTTCAAGCAGGCTCCCCGAGGACACGAACGCCGTCTACTTCGTCCTGACCTCCGCCGACGTTAACGAGACTTCGGGTTTCTGCACGCAGTACTGCGGCTGGCACACGCACGGCACGATCGGCGGCTCGGATATCAAGTACGCGTTCATTGGCAATCCCGATCGTTGTCCGAGCGCTTGCGCGGCGCAGACGATCGGTCCCAACGGCAACGCCGGCGCCGACGGCATGGCGAGCATCATTTCGCACGAGCTGGAAGAAGCCGTCACCGATCCCGACCTCAATGCCTGGTACGATCGCCGCGGCCAGGAAAATGCCGACAAATGCGCATGGACGTTCGGCTCCACATCCACGGCCGGTAACGGAGCGGAGTACAACATGACGCTCGGCTCCCGCAACTACCTGATTCAGCAAAACTGGGTCAACGCGAGCGGCGGTTTCTGCGCGAAGAGCCACTGATCGTCGCCGATCGCCACCGGTCCATCTAACCGCGTTGCATCTACAACCCCGCCCCGTCGGTCATAATTGACGACGGGGCGGTTCGTTTGTGGAAGTCAAAGGAATCGATGAAATCGCCGGCCATTATTCGTCGAACCGCAGCGGTGCTGGCAACGGGCGCCGCCTTCGCGGTGGCTCTGTGCCGGCGCTCTCCGCGAGACACCGCGACCGGCCGCGTCCCGACGGTCACCCGCCTGGTCAAGCTGTTTCTGGAACGCGAGGACGCGCTGTCCGCCGCGATCCACGCGGGCGATGCCGCGTCGCTCGAGCGCACGCTGGCCGACGATTTCGAGCTTCGCAGCGGCGCCCGCGCGGCGAGTCCCGTGCCGCGAGTCGAATTCATCGCCGACGCGGCGAAGCATCACCCCGTCAGCGGCGCAGCAAGCCGTATGGCAGTGCACGATCTCGGAAGTGCCGCGATCGTCAGCTTCGTGCAGGGGGACGACGCGACGCGCGCGGTGTTCGTCGTCGATGTTTGGCGGCGCCAGCCCGCGGCCGATTGGAAGCTCGCGATCCGCTATGCGGAGCCCAGCCGGGTCGCCGGAGTTCGTCATTCCGGGCGCGGGCTCGCCCCCGACAGAGATTCCGAAAAGTACTGACCGCCGTTTGGCGCGTTACCCGGTGCCGCCGACCGTCAATCCGTCGATCCGCAGCGTCGGCTGGCCGACGCCGACCGGCACGCTCTGCCCGTCTTTGCCGCACGTGCCGATGCCGGCGTCGAGCGCCAGATCGTTGCCGATCATCGACACGCGCGTCAGCGCATCCGGGCCGTTGCCGATCAGCGTCGCGCCCTTGACCGGATAGCGTGATCTTGCCGTCCTCGATCATGCTACGCCTCGGCCGCCGAGAACACGAACTTGCCGCTGGTGATGTCGACCTGCCCGCCGCCGAAATTGGCCGCGTAGAGGCCGTTCTTCACCGACGCGATGATCTCTGCCGGATCGCGATCGCCCGCCAGCATCAGCGTGTTGGTCATGCGCGGCATCGGCAGGTGCGCGAACGATTCGCGCCGGCCGTTGCCGGTCGGCGCCACGCTCATCAGCCGTGCGTTGAGACGATCCTGCATGTAGCCGCGCAGGATGCCGTCCTCGATCAGCACCGGTGCGCTGCGTCGGGTTGCCTTCGTCGTCGAGGTTGAGCGAGCCGCGGCCGGCGATCGAGCGTGCCGTCGTCGACCACCGTGATCCCGGCGCGGCGACGCGCTGGCCGACGCGGCCGGAGAACGCGCTCGTTTCCTTGCGATTGAAGTCGCCTTCGAGCCCGTGGCCGATCGCTTCGTGCAGCAGGATGCCGGGCCAGCCGTTGCCGAGCACGACGGTCATCGTCCCGCGGGGGCCGGGCGTGCGCGCAGATTGATGAGCGCCTGGTCCACCGCCTGGCGGGCGTATGTCGTCGAGCCTCGCGTCGTCGAAGTAGCTGTAGCCGAAGCGACCGCCGCCGCCGGCGTAGCCCTGCTCGCGGCGGCCGTCGTCTTCGACGATCACGGTGATCGAGATCCGCACCAGCGGGCGGACGTCGGCGACGATCAAGCCGTCGCTCCGCGCGACGAGCACCGTCTCGTGCTCGCCGGCAAGCGACGCCATCACCTGCGCGACGCGCGGATCGCTCGCGCGCGCCTTTGCTCGAGCCGCGTCGAACAGCGCGACCTTTTCGCTTTCGGTCAGGCCGGCGACCGGATCGTCGAGCGGATAAAGCATCCGCGCGCCGCCGCGCCGATCGAGCGGCGCCACCGCCGATTGACCCTGGCGGCCGATCGCGCGCACGGCAGCCGCCGCCTCGTCGAGCGCCGCCAAGCGAAATGTCGTCCGAATACGCGAAGGCCTGCTTGTCGCGGACGACCGCACGAATGCCGACACCGCGGTCGATGTTGAACGAGCCCGACTTGACGATGCCTTCCTCGAGACTCCAGCTTTCGAAGCGCGAGTGCTGGAAATAGAGGTCGGCGAAGTCGACGTCGTGAGTGTGGATCGACGGCCAGAACCTGCGACAGCTTCGCGTTGTCGAGCCCGGAGGTGCGAGCAGCAGGCGCTCGGCATCGGCCAATCAGTGCGGCGGAAACAGGAGGTATCGAGAGATCGGTCACTGGCAGGGATCGAAGTCAGAGGGCAGGAATCAGACAAACCGTTAGAGCGTAGAGGAAATCTTGGGGCAGCGCGCGGACGATTCAACGTCTTGTTGAGGCAATTCTACGCCTCCTGACGATTGGTCGGCGCTGCGACCGAGGCGCCGTCACTCAGCCGCACGCGCTTGCTCGGCCGCCGAGATAGGTTTCGACGACGCGTGGATCCTGTCGCGAGCTCAGCGCTCGGACCCGTCGACTGCGACCTCGCCCGTCTCGAGCACGTAGCCGTAGTCGGCGACCTGCAAGCGCGGCGCGCGCATTCTGCTCGACCAGCAGGATCGCCACGCCGGTGCGCGCTTGCAGCGCGCGCGATGATGCTGAAGATCTCGCGCACGATCAGCGGCGCCAATCCGAGCGATGGTTCGTCCAGCATCAGCAGCTTCGGCTGTGCCATCAGCGCACGGCCGAGCGCCAGCATCTGGCGCTCGCCGCCGGACAGCGTGCCTGCCAGTTGACCGCGCCGCTCGTCCAGGCGCGGAAAGCGTCGATAAACATCGGCGAGCGTTGCCGCAGCGTCGTGCGTGCCGCGCCGCGCGAACGCCCCGAGCTCCAGATTGTCGGCGACCGTCATGCTGCCGAACAAGCTCGCGCTTCTCCGGCACCAGGACGAGGCCGTCGCGCGACGCGCTGCTTCGACCGATCGTCGCGCCGATCGACGCGCCGAGATAATCGACGCTCGCCGCGCGCAGGCAGCAGGCCCATGATCGCCGCGAGCAGCGTCGTCTTGCCGGCGCCGTTGGGACCGATCACGGTGACGATCGTGCCCGGCGTTCACCTCGAGCGAAACGCCGTGCACCGCCTCGACCTTGCCGTACGACTGACCGAGAGTTGCGAACGCCGAGCAACGTGGTCATTTGATCACCGCGCGTGGCGAGCGCCGTCGACGCCGCCGAGATACGCTTCGAGCACCAGCGGGTTGCGCTGGATTTCCGCCGGCTCGCCTTCGGCCGAGCTTCTCGCCGAAATCCATCACGACCAAGCGATCGGTCAATCCCATGACGAAGTCCATGTCGTGCTCGACCAGCAGGATGGTCATGCCCTGCCGCTTGAGCGCGCGCAGAAGGTCCGCCAGCTCTCGCTTCTCGCGATATCGCAATCCGGCCGCCGGCTCGTCGAGCAGCAACAGCAGCACGGGATCGGCGGCGAGCGCGCGCGCGATCTCGACGATCCGCTGCTTGCCGAGCGGCAGGCTGCCCGCCGGGTCGAACGTGTGCTCGCCGAGGCCGACCCGCGCGATCGCGCGCGCCGCGTTCCGCGCGCGTGCGCGCTTCCTCGGCACGATCGAGGCGAAGCGCAGCGCGCGACGCCGGACGTTCCGCGCAGGTAGGCGCCGAGCGCCACGTTGTCCAGCACGCTCATCTGCGGCAGCAGCTTGACGTGCTGGAACGTGCGTCCGATGCCGCGGCCGCGCGATCTTGATACGGCTGCGCGACTGCCGATCGATTCGCCGCGAAAGATCACATCGCCGCGGCGGTCAGCGGCAGCGCGCCGGAAATCAGGCTGAACGTCGTGCTCTTGCCCGCGCCGTTGGGGCCGATCAGTCCGAGAATCTCCCGCGGCCGAATCTCGAACGTCAGATCGTTGACCGCCACGAGCCCGCCGAATTGCTTGCGCGCGCTCGCTCACCTCGAGCAACGCGGACCCGGTGCGTCGACCGCGGTCGCGCGTCGGCGAGCGGCGGTGCGTCGGGCACTGGGCGGCGGACGTCGCCTCGGCAGCAGGCGCGCGAGCCACGGCCAGACGCCGTCGCGCGCGAACTGCAGCAGCACGATCATCAGAATGCCGAACACGACGATCTCGAAATTGCCGGAGCGCCCGAGCAGCGCGCGGCAGCACGTCCTGCAGCACTTCCTTCAATAGCGTGATGAGCGTCGCACCGACAACCGCGCCCCACACGCTGCCGGCGCCGCCCACCACGGCCATGAACAGGTATTCGATGCCCTGGTTGATGCCGAACGGCGTCGGGTTCACGAAGCGCTGCAGGTGCGCGTAGAGCCAGCCGGACACGCACGCGAGCAGCGCCGCGTAGACGAACACGACGATCTTGAGCCGCGCGCCATCGACGCCGAAAGCTTCGGCCATTTCAAGCCCGCCCTTGCAGCGCGCGGATCGCGCGCCCCGGCCGCGAATCGAGCAGGTTGTCGCGTCGCCCACAGCGCGGCGAGCGCGATCGCCCCAGATCAGGTAAAAGTAGCGCCGCTCGTCGCTGGAGCTCGAATCCGAACAGCGTCAGCGCCGGAATGCCGGTCATTCCGGTATGGCCGCCCAGGAATTCGCAGATTGCCGAACAGAAAGTAGAGGCTCATGCCCCAGGCGATCGTCGCGAGCGGAAGGTAGTGCCCCTTCATCCGCAGCGTGATGAAGCCGAGCGCCAGCGCGACGGCCGACGTGATCGCCAAGCCGACCGCCAGCGTCGACCCACGGCGACGATCCATAGTGCGTCGTCAGATACGCTGTCGTGTAGGCGCCAAGGCCGACGAACGCCGCCTGTCCGAACGACGTTTGGCCCGCGACGCCGGTCAGCAGCAACCAGACCCAGCGCGACGATGCTGTAAAGGCCGATGTAGTTGCCGAGCGTCACCCAGAATTGCGGCGCCAGCAGCGGCACGCCATGCGAGCATCAGCGCGGCGCACCGGCGGATCGCGTCATCGCGCGACGCCACGCGCGATGCGAGACCGCGCTTCATTCATCCTCCTCGTGGTGGTGCGTCGTCAGGCTGCGCCACGAGCAGCACCGGAATGATCAGCGTGAACACGATCACTTCCTTGAACGCGCTCGCCCAGAACGACGAGAACGACTCGAGCAGGCCGACCAGCAGCGCGCCGCCGCGGCGAGCGGATAGCTCGACCAGCCCGCCGATGATCGCGCCGACGAAGCCCTTGAGGCTCACGAGGAAGCCGGAGTCGTAGTAGATCGGTGGTGATCGGCCCGATCAGCACGCCGCAGAACGCGCACAGCAGCGCCGCCGAGCGTGAACGTCAGCGCGCCGGCAAAACTCGGCGAGATGCCGACCAGCCGCGCGCCGACGCGGTTGACCGCGGTGGCGCGCAGCGCCTTGCCGTAGAGCGTGCGGCCGAAGAACAGCACAGCGCGCGCGATCAGCGCGACGCTCGGTGCCGACGACCAGCAGGCTCTGCACGCTGATGCTGACGTCGCCGAGCTGGAACGACGCTGAGACGAATGGCGGCGTCCGCGAGCCCTCCGGCGCCGAAGAACCAGAGTCCGAGCCCGGTCAGCGCGAAATGCACGGCGACGCGAAACGATCAGCAGCACCAGCACGCTTGCCTCGGCCAGCGGCTGGTAGGCGATTCGGTAGAGCAGCGGTCCGAGCGCGGTGACGGCGGCGAGCGTCAGCACGACCTGCGCCAGCAGGCGGCAGTCGGGCGGCGCACGCCACCGCACCGAGCGCGGCGACGCCAAGCGGCGGCATCCGGTCCACAGCAGCAGCTGCGCGCGGTATGCGCGTCGGCTTCGCCGTGCGCACGCAGCTCGCGAGGTTTCCATGGCGCCGGCGACGATCGCCATGCCGACCAGCAGCCCGACCGTGCCAGGCGGCTTGCCGAGCTGCAGACCGGCCAGCGTCAGCGTGCCGTAGGCGACGAATTCGCCCGACGGTATCCAGATCACGCGCGTCACCGCGAAGACGAGCACCAGCGCCAGCGCCAGCAGTGCGTAGATCGCGCCGTTGGTGATGCCGTCCTGCGTCAGCAAGCGCGGCGATCGTCAAGTCCATCGAGGGCAGTGGCGCGAGCGGCGCCGAGCATAGCGCGGCGCCGGACGCAAAGCAGGACCGCGCGCGGGCATGACCGCGACCGGCCCGCAGCGTATCGGCGCTCAGCCTATTTCGCCAGCACCCACTTGGCCGTTGTCGATCTTGATCATCACCCGCGCGCGATTGTCGAGGCCGTTGTGCTCCTGCGGGCTCATCGACGAACACGCCGTGCGTGCCGACGACGTTGCTGCGTTTCGAGGCGCGTCGCGCAGTGCCGGCACGAAACTCCTTCGTGCCCGGGCTTCGCCTTCTTCAGCGCCTCCGGGACCGCCTTGGACGAGCAGCAGGTACGCGTCGCAAGACGTGACCGCCGAACGTCGTGCGCGATCCTTGCCGTATTTCGCCTCGTACGGGCGTGATGTATTCGGCCGCGACCTTCTTGATCGGATTCGAATCGGGCAGCTGCTCGAAGACGAGCATCGGGCCGATCGGCAGGAGCGTGCCGTTGCCGTCCTTGCCGACGACGCGCAGGAAGTCGGGATTGGCGACGCCGTGCGTCTGGTAGATCTTGCCCTTGTAGCTGCTGCGCGACAGCTCCTTCTGCGGCGTCGCGCCGGGCGTGCCGGCCGCGCCGATCAGGATCGCGTCGGGATTCGCGGCGACGAGCTTCAGCACCTGGCCGGTCACCGAGGCGTCGTTGCGGTTGTACTTCTCCTCGGCGACGACCTTGATGCCCGCCGTCTGCGCCGAGCGCTTGATCTCGGCGAGCCAGCCGTCGCCGTAGCGCGTCGGCGAAGCCGATGTAGCCCAGCGTCTTCACGCCGTTGGCCTTCATGTGGACGGCGATCGCGTCGGCCATCAGCGCGTCGTTCTGCGGCGTCTTGAACACCCACTTCGTCTTCGGGTTGGTCGGATCGACGATACGCGCCGAGGCGGCCATCGAGATCATCGGCGTCTCGGCGTCGGCGACGACGTCGATCATCGCGAGCGAGTTCGGCGTGATCGTCGAGCCGACGACGACGTCGACCTTGTCCTCGGCGATCAGCTTGCGCGTGTTGGTCACCGCCTTGCGTCGTGTCGGATGCCGTCGTCGAGCACGATCCAGTTGACCTTCTCGCCGGCGATCGTCGTCGGCAGCAGCTCGAACGTGTTCTTCTCCGGAATGCCGAGCGACGCCGCGGGACCCGGTGGCGGACAGCGTGACGCCGATCGTTGATGTCGGCGATGCGGCGATCCGCATGTGCCAGGCGAAGGCCACGCAGCGCGCCAGCGCGAGCGACGAGCACCGCTTGCGGTCGATGTCATGAAGCTGCTCCGGGGACGGTGATCTGCCATCGCCCCTCGACCGAATGCGACTCAGCGTTTCAGCGCGTCGCGAATCTCGCGCAGCAGCTAGCACATCCTCCGGGCGCGTGCGGCGGTAGCGGCGCTCGCGCTTCAACCGGTTGATCTGCTTGCACCATCAGGAAGATGATGAACGCGAGGATGATGAAATTGATCGCGACCGTGATGAAGTTGCCGTAGGCGAGCAACGGCACGCCGGCCTTGGTCAGCGCCTCGTAGGTCATCGGACCGTTGTAGCCCGGCGGGCGGATTGCCAAGCATGATGAACTAGTTGCTGAAAGTCGAGGCCGCCGAAGATGCGCGCCGATCGACCGGCATGATGAGGTCCTTCACCAGCGAATCGACGATCTTGCCGAACGCCGCGCCGATGATCACGCCGACGCGCGAGGTCGACGACGCTGCCCTTGACGGCGAACTCGCGGAACTCGCTCAGCGATCGACATGGCTGCCTCTCGTGATATGCGTCGCGTCGGACGACGCGTCAGACCGCTGCTTCGCCCGACTCGCCGGTGCGGATCCGGATCGACCTGCTCGACCGTCGTCACGAAGATCTTGCCGTCGCCGATCTTGCCGGTGCGCGCGGCCTTGACGATCGCCTCGATCGCGCGCTCGACCAGCGCGTCGGCGACGATCGACCTCGACCTTGACCTTCGGCAGGAAGTCGACGACGTATTCGGCGCCGCGGTAGAGCTCGGTGTGCCCTTCTGGCGGCCGAAGCCCTTGACCTCGGTCACCGTGAGGCCGGTGACGCCGATCTCGGACAGCGCCTCGCGCACCTCGTCGAGCTTGAACGGCTTGACGATCGCTTCGATCTTTTTCATGCACGGCCTCCATGCGCGCCGGCGACTCGACGCGACGGATAGCTTACACGATGCGCACGGCCGCTCTAGCCGCGCTAGCTCGCGCGCGCCGGCGACGCTGTCCCACTCGTTCCACGCCGACGTGATCGGATAGCGCCAATCCTTGCCGAAGCCGCGCGGCGTGATGCGGATGCCCACCGCCGCCTGCCGCCGCTTGTATTCGCTGATCTTGATGAGGCGCACGACCTTGCGCACCGCGTCGGCGCGAAAGCCCATGCGCGACGATCTCGCGCCGGACTCTGGTCGTGCTCGACGTAGGCCTCGAGGATGCCGTCGAGCACGTCGTAGGGCGGCAGCGAGTCCTGGTCGGTCTGGTCGGGACGCAACTCCGCCGACGGCGGCGCGCGTGATGATCCGCTCGGGAATGACGCGGCCGAGGCTGTTGCGGTAGTGGCAGAGCCGGTAGACGAGCGTCTTGCTGATGTCCTTCAGCACCGCGAAGCCGCCCGCCATGTCGCCGTAGAGCGTCGCGTAGCCGACCGCCATCTCCGACTTGTTGCCGGTGGTGAGCACGATCGAGCCGAACTTGTTCGACAGCGCCATCAGCAGCGTGCC
>ERZ1370068.9312-contig-8099_pt1 | contig 33947 bp, 56 predicted proteins | sample MGYA00561227_ERZ1370068 | MGnify/ENA primary metagenome ERZ1370068 (study PRJEB38410, sample SAMEA6850437) | metagenome | study: Metagenomic assessment of the ecological functions of the soil: analysis of the soil microbiota associated with the...
CGCACGCCCGGCAACATCACGGCGATCCGGCCGATGAAGGACGGCGTCATCGCCGACTTCGAGGCGGCCGAGAAGATGCTGACGCACTTCATCCGCAAGGCGCACAAGCGCAGCGGCTGGCTGCGGCCGCGCGTCGTCATCGGCGTGCCGTCGGAAATCACCCAGGTCGAGCGCCGCGCGGTGAAGGACAGCGCGATGCGCGCGAAGGCGAGCGAAGTGCACCTGATCGAAGAAGCGATGGCGGCGGCCATCGGCGCCGGGCATGCCGATCACCGAAGCGTCGGGCAACATGGTGGTCGACATCGGCGGCGGCACGACCGACATCGCGGTCATCTCGCTCGGCGGGCGTCGTCTACGGCAAGTCGGTCCGCATCGCCGGCAACGAGCTGGACGACGCGATCATCCAGCACGCGCGCAAGGCGCACAACCTGCTGATCGGCGAGCGCACGGCCGAGCAGATCAAGATCGAGATCGGCTCCGCGTATCCGCTCGAGCGAGCAGCTGACGATGGAAGTGAAGGGCCGCCACCTCACCGAAGGCCGTCCGAAGACGGTCACGATGGACGACGAGGAGATCCGCAAGGCGCTGGTCGAGCCGGTCCGCGCGATCGTTCAGGCGGTGCACGACGCGCTCGAGCGCATTCCGCCGGAGCTGTCGGCCGACATCTTCGATCGCGGCATCATCCTGACCGGCGGCGGCGTCGCTGCTGAAGAATCTCGACCGGCGGCTGCGCGAAGAAACCGGCCTGCCGGTGCAGCTGGCGGAGGATCCGCTGTCGTCGGTGGTCCTCGGCGCGCGGCAAGATGCTGTCGGACTTCGACCTGCTGCGCCGCATCTCGCTCGAGTAGGCGGAAATTGCAGAAATTGCAGGATTGCTGGATTGCAGGATTGCAGGAAGCGATCGGTTGAAGGGGCGAAAGTAGTCTGAAAGCCCCGCCATGCGTGAGTGGGCGCGGCACTGCACCGCGTCCACGTCATGACGACAGAACTGCTGAAGACCTCAAAGCCCGCTAACTGAAGCGCTTCGCGATCGCCGTCCTCGATTTCGCTGACACCCCTTCCTCGAACACCATCCGGCGACGCGGTCGCGCGCCAACCTCGCTCGGCGCCGGCCTCGGCATCGCGGGAAATCTCATCGCGGCGCTCTCGCCGCGGGCGTTCGCACGCCGAATTCACCTGCCAGGCTGGGAATCGTCCTCGAAGAAGCCGACGAGAGCGAGCTGTGGCTCGAGATCTGTGACCACCGCGCGATGGGTGATGGCAAACGGCGGCCGTGGCTCCTCGATGAGAGCGGCCAAATGCGTGCGATCTTCTCGAAGGCATGCATGACAACCCTTCCTTCCTGCAATCCTGCAATGCCAACTTCCTGCAATTGCTAGAATCCCCCTGTGCCGCGCAACGCCGAGGTAGATTCGCCAGTGGACGATCCTGCGCGAGATCGAGAACGCCGCGCGGCGCGGGCGTCACCGATTGACGAGCTTGCGGCGCGCTGCGACGTCACGACGCGCACGATCCGGCCGCGATCTGCAGGCGCTCGAAGAAGCCGGCTTCCCGCTCTACGACGACAAGACGAACGACGATGGGCAGACGCGCTGGCGGGTCAACGGCCAGGCGTTCAAGGGCCTGGCTGCGGGACTCACCGTGGCCGAGCTGTGCGCGCTCTACTTCAGCCGCACGCTGCGTCGAGTCGCTGTCGGGCACGCCGTTCCGCGACGATCGTCGAGAGCGCGTTCGACAAGCTGTCTGGCGGCGCTGACGCCGCACATGCGGGCAGTTCCTCGATCAGCTGCCGCGCGTCATCGCGACGAAAGCGGATCCGCTGCGGCGGCGCGGCGACGATCCGCAGACAGCAGCAACTGATCGGCCCGCGCGCTCGAGGCGACGCTCCATCAGCGTCAGGCGAACATCACCTACTACTCGAAATCGAGCGACCGGACCAAGACCTATCTCGTCCACCCGTACCGGCTCGCGCACGCGCAGGGCGGACTGTATCTGCTCGCCTATGTGCCGGAGTACGGCGAGGTGCGGACGTTTGCGATGGAACGGATTCAAGAGATCTCGCTGCTCGAGGAACGCTTCACGCCAATTGAAGAACTGCCCGACGCGGCGTTTCCGCACTCGCTCGGGGTCCACTCGGGACCGCCCGAGCGCGTCGAGATCGAATTTCAGCCGGCCGTCGCCGACTACGTCCGCGCGCGCGAGTGGCATCCGTCGCAGCAGCTGCTCGTGATGCGGAGGCCGGCGGCTTGCGCATGACGCCTCGACGTCTGCCTCGATCGCGCCCTTCAGAGCTGGATTCTGAGCTTCGGTCCGTTCGCGCGCGTCGTCGCACCGGAGAAGCTGGCGAAAGAGATTGCGAATCAGTTCGACGAAGCACGAGCTCAATACGCTCGATCGATAACCGCTGCATCACGGCAGCCCTGAAGGGCTGCGCTACCGCCGTCTTCGGGCGGCCTTCACGGGCTGCGCGACAGCCGTTGTCTTTGGCGCCCTTGCGGCGCCGGCGCTTGCTAGGCCACAAAGGCGATCAAGGCTGGCCGCGTCGTGGATGGGATCCGGCAAGGTCATGACCAACGTCGTGATCGTCGTCGACAACGACCGCATCGTCTCGGTCGGCACCGGCTGCGCCGCCGGCCGGCGCGGAAGTCATCGACCTGAGCCGCTACACGATCGTCCCGGGCTGATCGATCTGCACACGCACATGACGTACTACTGGGATCGCACGCCCGGCACGCGGCCGCTCGGTCAGCCGCGGCGGCCGGCCGGCGTGACCACGGTGCTCGCGGCGGAGAACGCGCGGCGGACGCTCGAGACCGGCGTCACGACCGATGCGCGATCTCGGCGCGTCGAACGAGATCGACTACGCGATGCGCGATCTGATCAACATGGGCAAGATGGTCGGACCGCGGATGTTCGTCGCCGGCCAGGGACTCTCGGCCAGGCGCGACGGCGCGGTCGATGCCGAGACGTTCCGGTCAGCTGGCGGAGGCGCGCATCGCCGCCGGATCGGACTGGGTCAAGGTCTTCGGCTCGCGCGGCAGCTATCAGAGCGTCGACACGACGCAGACGCGTCACCTTCGAGGAGATGAAGGCCGCCGTCGACGCCGCGCACGCGAAGAACCATCCGCGTCGCGATCCACTCGTACGGGCCGTCCGGCGTGAAGGACGCGGTGCGCGCCGGCGCCGACTCCGTCGAGCACGGCATCGATCTCGACGACGAGACGATCGCGGAGATGGTGAAGCGCGGCACCGTCTGGGTGCCGACGATCGATCACAACCGCTACTACGTCGACGCGAAGGACGAGTTCGGCTTCGCGCCCGACACGATCCCGCCGCTGCAGGCCTACATCGAGAAGAACCTCGAGTCGACGCGGCGCGCGTTCAAGGCCGGCGTGAAGATCGGCATGGGATCGGACGCCGTCTACACGATGTTCGGCCAGAACACGCGCGAGCTCGGCTGGTTCGTCAAGGCCGGCATGACGCCGGCGCAGGCGCTCGCCACCGCGACGACGATTCCGGCGGCGCTGCTCGGCCACGACAAGGACCTCGGCGCGATCGCGCCCGGGCTACTTCGCCGACATCGTCGCCGTCGACGGCGACCCGCTCGCCGACGTCAACGTCGTGATCAACCGCGTCCGTCTGGGTCATGAAAGGGGGCGCGGTCGTCGTCGACGCGAGCGAGAAGACGGTCAGGGAGACGGTCGAGCGGTTTCCTGCAGCAGCTCGGCGATCATCAGTTCGACGCGGTCGCGGAACGCGCTGACCCCGAAAGCGGTGGTCGTGGTGACGCGCCAGCCGGGACGGCACCTGGACCAACAGCTACCAGAGCGGCGAGGAATGGATCGCCGCGCTGAAGCGCAATCTGAATCCGATGACCTTCCGCGAGCCGATCGAGTCACGTCACGGTCACGATCGACAGCAATCAGCTCGCCTACGTGCGCGCCGACTTCAAGATCGTGCGCGACGGCCAGGCGCAGTCGGAAGGCGTCGATCAGTTCACGCTGGTGCCGGGAGCCATCCGGTTGGAAGGTCGCCGTTGTCGCCTACACGTCGCTGCCGATCGTGCGCTGAATATTTCGTCGGGCCCGATCGCAACCTCCTGCGCGTCCCGGCCTACGCGCGCGTCGGCGTCGCGCGAACCACCCACACGTGGAATCGCCAAGCGCCTGACGCTGTTCGTCGAGGCATCAACGTGCTCAATCGCTCGAACGTCCGCGTCTCGCTGCCGTCGGTCAATCGCCGCACCTCGAGGCGACCGGCCTGCTCGGCGATGATCCCGTTCATCCCGTCAGTGGGCATGCTGCTGGAGTTTTGATGGCGGTGTCAGACTGGTGTCAGACTGGTATCGCCGGGTCTGACACCTGATGATTCGTCTGCTGGCAATCGACATCGACGGCACCCTGCTCGACAGCCGCGGACGTCTGCCCGACGCGCATCGCGAGGCGGTCGTCGACGCGCACGCCTCCGGGATCGAGATCGCGCTCGTCACCGGGCGCAGCTTTCATTTCGCGCTGCCGACCGCGGCGTCTGCTGCCGATTCCGCTGACGCTGGTCTGCAACAACGGCGCGCTGGTGAAATCGAAAGACGGCGACACCGGACTGCGCAAGCTGCTGCCGCGTGACGCGGCGCGGCGCGTGCCTCGCCGAGATGCGCGACTACGAGGACAGCGTGGCGATCATCTTCGACCGCCCGTCCGGCGCCGACGCGCGGCAGATGGTGTTCGACCGCATGGATTGGACGCATCCGCAGCGCAGCGGCTACTACGAGAAGAACAAGGCGTTCATCGCGCGCGCGCCGGAAGGACTCGCCGGGATGCTGGTCGAGGATCCGGTGCAGGTCATGTTCAACGGCAGCGTCGGCCCGATGCGCGCCGTGTTCTCGGCGCTGCGATCGATGGCGATCGCGGACCAGTTCTCGGTCGCCGTCACGGGAATACGTCGCCCGCGACTTCTCGCTCGTCGACGTCAATGCCGCGGGCTGCTCGAAGGGGACGACGCCTGGCCGAATGGGCGGACAGACGCGGGCTGACCCGCGACGAGGTGATGGCGGTCGGCGACAACCTGAACGACGTCGACATGCTCGGACTACGCCGGCACCGCGGTGGTGATGGGCAACGCGACCGATACGCTGAAGGCGCGTGGCTACATATTGACGGGCTCGAACGACGAGAACGGACTGGCCACCGCCATCCGCCGCTTTTGCGAGCCGCACGTTTCCCGGTAGACTCGATCCTCCACACCTTTTTCGCAGGACATCACACATGCCGATGAACGACTCGTTTCGCGCGCAACTGGACGATGAAGTCAAGCGCACCGCGCGGTGCGCTCTGAAGCCGTGCCGGAAGGACACGACGACTGGAAGCCGCACGACAAATCGATGCCGTTCGGCGCGCCTCGCGATGCTCGTCGCGCGGATGCCGTCGTGGGTCTCGCTGATCATCGACCGTGATGATCTCGACCTCGGCGGCTCGAACGTCGATCAGAAACCGCTGCGCACCAGCAAGGAGCTGGTGGCGGCGATGGAGGACGGCGCGGCGCAGGCGCTGCGCTCCGCTGGCGAAGGCGACCGACGATCACCTGATGAAGCCGTGGCGGCTGCTCGTCGGCGGCAAGACGGTGAGCGAACAGCCGCGCCACATCGTGCTGCGCGATACGTTCTCGCACCTCGCGCATCATCGCGGGCAGCTGACCGTCTACCTGCGCATGAACGGCGCAAAGGTGCCGGCGATCTACGGACCGTCGGCCGACGACCAGCGGTTTGCGTGAAATTGCAGGATGTAAGGGATTGCAGGATTGCAGAAGGGATTGCGCCTGACTGCAGTTCTGCAATTCTGCAATTTCGTCCTACACGCGGAACCCACTCTTGACGATCGGCAGACGCCGGATGCGGGTGCCGGTCGCGGCGAAGATGGCGTTGGCCACCGCCGGCGCCACCGGCGGCAGCGCGATCTCGCCGAAGCCGGTCGGCCGCTCGCGGCTCGGCACGATGTGGACGTCGATCGCCGGCGCCTGGCGGTTTCTGAGCAGCGGGTAGTTCTCGAAGCGTGCTCTGCGTCGTGCGTCCGCGCTCGATCGTGATCTCGCCGAAGAGCGCCGCGCTGAGACCGTCGATGATCCCACCCTCGGTCTGCGCCTGGAGATTCAGCGGGTTGATCGGCAGGCCGACGTCGATCACCGCGACGATGCGATGGATGCGGAGCCGCTTGGTTCGCATCCACCGACACGTCGGCCACCTGCGCGCAGTACGACCCGAACGTGAAGTGCACCGCCAGACCGCGACCGTGACCCTTCGGCGTGTCCGCGTTGGAGGCCGCCCAACCCGATCGCTCCACGACCAGCTGCAGCACCATGCTTCAACCGCGTCGCATTGAAGCTGGTCGCTTCGTCGGTCGCGGACGGAAAGTCGCTCCGCTCGCCGATACGACAGCCGCAGCGCCACGGGATCGACGCCGGCCTCGTGCGCGAGCTCGTCGAGGACGCTCTCGATCACGAAGGCGTTGAAATTGTGCGACGGCGCGCGCAGGGCGCCGGTCGGCACCGGCGGTGCGCACCTCGGAGTACTGCACACGGCAGTTCGGAATCAGCGTCGGCTGCAGGTCGCCGTCGAACTGCTGCTTCGCGCTGCGGATCGGTGCGAGCAAGCCGTAGATTTCGGTCGACTCCGGCGGCGAGTCGCCGAGCCGGTGGCGGTTGCGCGACACGTTGACGAGATGGTGATCCCAGACGCTGAGGCGTCCATTCCGATCGAGCGCCGCGCGGACGTGATGGAGTCCCGCCGGCCGGTAGTAATCGTGGCGGATGTCATCCTCCCGCGACCAGACGACCTGCACCGGCGCGGCGACAGCCTTTGAGATGCACCGCCGCTTCCGCGGCGTAATCGGACAGCAGCCGCCGTCCGAACCCACCGCCGATCCGCGTCACGTGAATGCTGACGGCCTCGCGCGGCAGGCCGAGAACGCTGGCGACGACAGCGGCGCCGGAGGTCGGCATCTGCAGCGGACCCCAGATCTCGCAGCCGGCCATCGTCGGACGTGGCGCCGCACAGTTCTGCGGCTCCAAGCGTCGCGTGCGCCGAGAAACGGCGCCTCGTATTCCACCTCGATCGCCGCGTTCGTCACAATTGTGAAGAGCCTGACTTCAGCCAGGGTTGTGACAAATGGGCGAATGACCGATCGACGTCGCCGGATTCCGACGAGGACCTTTGCCCGGCTGGCGCGCGCCGCGCGCGGAACTGCGCGGTCAGCGTCGTCGCTCGATTCGCCTGCGCCCGGACCTGTCGTCCCACTCGATCTGCGAGCGCGTCGCGGCCTTTCATCGCCGCCCACGTCGAGTCGGCGACGACTGCAGACGCCGGGACGCAGATACGTCGGGTTCTGATGGCCCTCGATCGTGATCACGCGCCGCACGCCCCTGACCGCGAGCGCCTGCGCTGCCGTCGACGCGCGCCGGCTTGCCGCCGTGCACCGGACACTTCGCGATCGTGGCATAGAGCATCCCCGGCACGTGGACGTCGAGTCCGTAGATCGGTTCCGGTGACGATCTTCGGCGTGTCGACGCCGCGCGTCGGCGTCCCGACGATGGTGTGGCGACTCGACATCTTTGAGCGGCGGCGCGTCTTTCGGGACCGGCAGCGTCGGCGGCGCTCGCGCGAGTTCGCCATGCACGACAGCGATCGACGCGGACGCGCGATGATGCACGACACCGTGCGCCGTCTCGCACTGCGCCGGATCGACGCCCCACTGTTGCGCGGCGGCGGCAACGATCAGCGCGCGCGCGATCGCACCGGCGCGCTGGCCGAGCGGTCCGTCCGACGGCGTGCCGTCGCTGCCGCCCGCGCCCTGTCCGCCAGTACCACGCCGAGTTGAGCGCCGCCTGCTCGACGCGCACGCGATCCCAGTCGACGTCGAGCTCTTCCGCAATCATCATCGGCAGGCTCGTCTTCACGCCCTGCCCCATGTCGGGGTTCTTCGCCCACAGCGTGACGGCGCTGTCGCGGTCGATCTGCACGTAGCCGTTTGGTCTGAACGCTTCCGAGAGCCGCCACCCGCAGGACGATCGCCAACGTAGTAACCGACGATCAACCCGCCGGCCGCGGTCGCGCCTGACTTTCAGGAACGAGCGGCGGTCGAGTTGCCACGACGTTCATGGGGCTCATCGCGCACCTCGATCGCTCGAATGAATGCCTGTCCGCAGCGACGGTTGTGGCCGCGGCTGCGCGCTCACTGCTCGCCGGATCCGCAGGCACGTCCCGCAGCGGCACAGGTTGCCCGACATGGCCTCGACGATCTGCTCGTCGCTCGGGTTCGCCGTCGTTTTCAACAGCGAGACGGCCATCATGATCTGCCCCGCCTGGCAGTAGCCGCACTGCGGGACATCTTCGTCGATCCCACGCTGCTGCACCGGGTGCAGGCCGCCGGCGTTACCGAGGCCCTCGATCGTCGTGATCGATTGACGCGCCACCGAGGCGAGCGGTCGTGATGCACGAGCGCGTCGCGACGCCATCGACGAGGACGGTGCACGCGCCGCAGATGCCTGCGGCCGCAGCCAAACTTCGTGCCGCGGAGTTGAAGATGATCGCGGAGCACCCACAGCAGCGGGACGTCGTCGATCGACGTTCGACGGCGCGCGAGTGACCGTTTATGGACAGTTGGATGGATGGACATGTGGATGATCTGACGCGACAGCCGTCGGCGAAAGTCCCGCGCCCACGCTGATGTTTTGCCGAGGGTCTTCCGATTGTCCTTGCGAGGCGGCTATAGTCGACTGGCGTGCCCTCTTTCAAGATCTGTGATCGCGTCGTCGATCCGTCGCTGAATCGCGTGACCGCCGGCGCACGATCGCACTGTTCAGGTCGAACCGAAGATCATGCAGGTCCTGGTCGTGCTGGCCGAGCGCGCCGGCCAGGTCGTCACGCGCGACGAGCTCATGAGCCGCGTCTGGAACGGCGTCTTCGTGACCGACGACGCCTGCACCGCGCGATCCGCGAACTGCGGCGACTCTTCGACGACGATCTCCGAGCGGCCGCGTGTCATCGAGACGATTCGCAAGCGCGGCTATCGCTTGATTGCGCCGGTCACAGGGCGGGATGGGCGGGAGGGGCGGAACGGGCAGGAGGGGGCCGGCTCGCTCCTCCGCCCATCCCGCCCCTCCTGCCCATCCCGCCTAATGCCGTCCCGCCCTCGCGATCGCGCTCGCGCTCGGCGGCGTCGCGTCCCTGGTCGCCGCGCTCGTCGTGCTGACCGCGGTAACGCGCCGCTCGACGGTGAACACCGAAGCGCACGTGCGCTTCATGCCGCTGACCAGCGAGCCTGGCAACGAGGTCGACCCGGCGCTGTCACGGTCGGGCAGGCTCGCCTACGTGGCGCGCGCGCGGACGACGGCCGTGCACACATCTTCACAAAGGCCTCGGCCGACGCCTCGCCTCTCCAGGTGACGCGAGGTGAGCTGCGCGAGTACGCGCCGGTCTGGTCGCCGGACGAGGCGCAGCTGGCCTTCGTCCGCCGGGGCAGCGACGAGTGTGCGATCTGGATCGCGGCCGCCGACGGCAGCGGCGCACGCGAGCTCACGCCATGCACGGCGACCAATGAGCTCAAGATGTCATGGTCGCCCGACGGCCGCCTCCTCGTCGCCGCCAGCCGCGGGCGCGACGACCATCGGATCGCCGTCGCACATTGAAGTCATCGAGGTATCAAACGGACGGCGCCGCGCCGTCACAGCACCTGCCGCCGGCGCACGTCGGCGACTGGGCGCCCGCGTTCTCACCCGATGGCCGCGACATCGCCTTCGTCCGCAGCATCAGCGGATCGATCACCGACATCTTCGTCGTCCCCATCGGCGTTGCGAGCGGTGCCACCGAGGAGGCGCCGGCCCTCGCGCCGCCGCGCCGCGTGACGTTCGACAACGCCGACGTGCTCGGCGTCGACTGGGAACCGGACGGCCGCCACCTCGTGTTCTCGTCGGATCGCGCCGGCGGGCATCGGGCCATGGCGCGTGTCGATCGACGGCGGTGAGGGCGACGATGCTCGCCGGCGGCGGCGCCGAGCTGAAGCACCTGAGCGTCGCGCGCGGGAGCGGCGCCGTCGCGTATGAAGACTGGCAGCGTCGAGATCAACCTGCTCGAGCAGTCAACGGCGGTGGACGCGGCGGCGCGGCCGCGATCGATCAGCGCGACCAGCGACCGCTGGAACTTTCATCCGCAGATCTCGCCCGACGGCACGCGGATCGCAGTTTCAATCGACGCGGGATCCGGCCAGCACGAGCTCTGGGTGAGCGGCGATCGCGACGGCACGCAGGCGAGGCCGCTGACCACGGTCGGCGATTTACAAGTCACCGGCGCGCTGGTCGCCGGACGGCCGTCACCTCACGTTCACGACACGCGTCAACGCACAGAGCGACATCTGGATCCTCGACGTGTGGACAGCGGTGCGGCGCGGACCGTCGTCAGCGACACGACCAGTGCCGTCGTCCCCGAGCTGGTCGCACGACGGCGCGAGGCGTATTTCCGGGTCGTTGCGCAGCGGTGAGTGGCAGATCTGGAATGTCGACGTCGACGGCGGGCAGCTGCGGCAGGTGACGACCGACGGCGGCTATGCCGCGATCGAATCAGCCGACGGGCAATCGCTGTCGTCACGAGGCTCGATCGTCTCGGATTGTGGCGCCGCCCCATCGCCGGCGGCAGCGAGACGCTCCGTCGTCGACAAGGTGCTCGCCGAGCAGTGGCCCAACTGGGGACTCTGACGATCGCGGCGTCTTCTTCGTCACTCGCCCGATGACGGCGACCCGCGGCTCGAGGTCATCAGAGCACGGCACGGTCGTGCCGCGCGCGCTCGCGCGGCTGCCGGAGTTCGCGTGGTCGGGCATCACGCTTTCGCGCGACGGGTCGCGCGTCATCTTCGCGCACGCGGACCGGCGCGCGGCGAACATCGGAGTCGTCGGCGGTGCGTGAGATTTCAGAGTTCAGAGCTCCAGACTTCAGATTGATTGAATCATTGAATCTGGAAATCAATCCCGAAATCTGAAATCTGAAATCTGAAATTTGAACTCTCACTCATCTCTGAGCGCCACCATCGGATCGATCCGCGTCGCGCGCTGCGCGGGCAGGTAGCTGCGCGCCGAGCGCCGCGGTGGCGAGCAGCGCCGGCACGGCGACGAACGTCACGACGTCGGTCGGGCTGACGTCGAACAGCATGGCTCGCGATCAGGCGCGACGCCGCGAACGACGCGACCAGCCCGAACGCCGACGCCCATCAGCGTCAGCCGCAGACCCTGGCACGACGACGAGCCGCAGCACGTCGTTGCGGCGTCGCGCCGAGCGCCATGCGAATGCCGAGCTCGCGCCGGCGCTGGCTGACGGAGTACGCCATCACGCCGTAGATGCCGATCGACGGCGAGCACCAGCGACAGCCCGGCGAACACCGCCAGCAGCGACGCGCCCATGCGCGGCGCCCACAGCGACTGATCGAAGATCTCCGTCAAGCGTGAACACGCCCGTGAGCGGCAGGTTGCGATCGAGCTGCTGCACCTCCCCGCGCACCGTGCCTGAGCACCGCGTCCGGCCGCGCCGCTTTGACGAACAGCGACAGCTGCGGCTGATACACCTGCGTCGTCGCCTGGTAGATGGACGGCGTCGGCTCCTCGCCGATGAAGCGTACTTGCTGTCCTTCGCGATGCCGACCACCTGCTGGAAGTTCGCCTGGCCGAAGAACTTGAAGCGCTTGCCGATCGCATCCTGATCGGGCCAGAACCGCTTCGCCATCGTCTCGTTGATGACGACGGCGGTCGGCGTGTTCGGCTGATCGCGTGCCGACGAGCGCGCGACCGCGCATCAGCGGAATGCCGAGCGTCTCGAGATAGCGCGCGCTGCCGACGGTGATCTGCACGAGCTTCCCGCGCGGCGATCCGATCGCGTCCTGCCCTTCGAGGAACACCGTGCCGCGCGAAGCCGCCCTGGAACAGCGGCACGGTGCTCGCCGAGCGTCGCCGCCTGCACGCCGGGCACGGATGCGGCGCGCTCGAGCACGCGCTGCTGGAACTGACGCGCCGCGCTCTTCGGTGTAGCCCTGCGCGCCGAGGTCGAACGACAGCACCGCCAGATGCTCCGCGTCGAAGCCGGGACTGATCTGCTGCGCGTTCTGCAGGCTGCGCAGGAACAGGCCGCGCCGCCGATCAGCGCGACGAGCGACAGCGCGATCTGCGCCGCCACCAGCAGGTTGCGCAGGCTGAACAGCCGATTCGATCCCGATCGGCGCGCCGGTCGCTCCTTCAGTTCGACGACCAGGTCCGGGCCGCGACGCCTGAACCGCCGGCGCCAGCCCGAACAGCGACGCCGGTGACGAGCGAGACGCCGAGCGTGAACAGCAGCACGCGCAGGTCGGGGTGCAGGTCGATGGCGTCGGCCTGCAGGAACGGCGGCCGGAACGACCAGCAGCAGTCCCTGCGCCCAGTACGCGAGCAGCAGGCCGGCGGCGCCGCCGATGAGGGCGAGCAGCGTGCCTTCGGTGAGCAGCTGCATGATCAACCGCGCGCGGCTCGGCGCCGAGCGACAGGCGCACGGCGATTTCCTTCTGCCGCACCGCGGCGCGCGCGAGCAGCAGGTTCGCCACGTTCGCGCACGCGATCAGCAGCACGAGGCCGACGATCGTCATCAGCAGGCCGCCGGCCATCACCGATGTTGTTGCGGAAGCCGGGGTTGATCGTCGCCTGCGCGAGCGGCACGAGCGTGACGTTCGCGGCCGCTTGTTCTCGTTCGGATATTCCTGCTCGAGCTGTCGCGCGATCGTCTTCAGGTTGGCTTCGCGCCTGCTGCACGCCGACGCCCGGCTTCAGGCTGCCGGTGACGTTGAACACGAGACCGCGGCGGCTGTCGGGCTCGGATCAGCTCGCGGAAGAATCCGTTCGTCGTGACCGGGTAGGTCATGACGGCACCCACACGGCCGGAGCGCCGATCGCGTTCGTCCCTTTGAATCCCTTCGGCATCACGCCGACGAACGGCGAACGTCTGGCCGTTGAGCGTGACGGTGCGGCCCACGACCGACGGATCGCCGCCGAAGCAGCTTCTGCCACTCGCCGTAGCCGAGCACGGCCACCAGCTTGTCGCCCGGCGTCTGGTCCTCGTCCGGCGTGAACGTGCGGCCGATCGCCGGCTTCGCGCCGAGGACGGAGAAGTAGTTGCCGCTGACGATCTCTCCGAAGACCTGCTGCGGCTCGCCGCTGTTCACCGAGATGCTGAGCGGGATGCCGGTGATGCGCGGCAAGGCCGGCGAACACCTCGTTCTTGTCGCGCAGATCCTTGTAGTTCATCGGCGACATCTGCAGGAACCCGAGCTGGCCGTTGCCCTGGTTGCGCTCGTCGGTGGTCAACACGCTGACACGAGCTGTGACGGGTCCTCGACCGGCAGCGGGTTGAGCAGCACGGCGTTGATCAGCGTGAAGATCGTGGTGTTCGCGCCGATGCCGAGCGCCAGCGACAGCGCCGCGATGACCGTGAATCCCGGCGCCTTCGCGAGCAGCCGCGCGCCGAACTTCAGATCCTGGAGGAATGTGGACATAACCCCATCTTAGACGGTGTCCGAGCACAGAGGTCTGCGGGTCAGGTCGCAGGCGTCTGGTCGCTCGGGCGCCCACCCGTTCGTGTAGGGATGCTCTTTTCGGTCCGACGTATTATTGGGCGTGGCTCGATTGGCGGTCCTCGCATGCCCCATCGCGAACGAACTCCGCGCTCGTCTGCTCCGGCCGGCGCGCCCAAAGGCCACCCGAAAAGGCTTCACTGCGGGGGCCTGGGAAGAAGCGCGCGCGTCTCATCTGGACCCACCGCAAGCGGCTGGCGCTTCGGACTCAGCCTGATGCTGATCAACCGGCTCGCCGGCCTCGTCCTGCCGACGACGACCAACTACTTCGATGGACGACGTGATCGGCAAGGGCCAGTGGGACCTGCTGCCGACGCTCGCGCATGGCGGCCGGCGCGGCCACGCGTGGTCGATGCCGCGACGGCGTTCGCCAACTCGCAGGTGCTCGGCGTCGCGGCGCAGCGCGCCATCACCGAGATGCGCAAAGAAGTCGAGGCGCACGTGATGCGCCTGCCGATCGGCTACTTCGACTCGACCAAGAGCGGCATCCTCATCTCGCGGATCATGAGCGACGCGGAAGGCATCCGGAACCTCGTCGGCACCGGCCTCGTGCAGCTGACCGGCTCGATCCTGACGGCCGTCGATGGCGCTCGGCGTGCTGCTGTATCTCAACTGGCGGCTGACGCTGGTCACGATCTTCATCCTCGGCGTCGTTCGGCGGCGGCATGGCGAACGCGTTCAAGCGGCTGCGACCGCTGTTCCGCGAGCGCGGCCAGATCAACGCCGAGGTCACCGGCCGTCTCGCCGAAACGCTCGGCGGCGTCCGCATCGTCAAGTCGTATACCGCGGAGAAGCGCGAAGAGCTCGTCTTCGCGAAGGGCGCGCACCGCCTGTTTCGAAACGTCGCGAAGTCGCTCACCGGCGTGTCGGCGGTGACGGCGTTCTCATCGGTGGTGATCGGCGCGACCGGCCTGGCGATGATGCTGATCGGCGGCCACTCGATTCGCACCGGCGCGATGACGGTCGGCGATCTCTTCATGTATCTCTCCTTCACGGCGCTGATGACGATGCCGGTCATCCAGCTCGCGTCGATCGGCACGCAGCTCAGCGAGGCGTTCGCAGGGCCTCGACCGCATCCGCGAGATTCGGCAGATGGCGACGGAGGATCAGGAAGACGAGTCGCGCGCCGCATTGCCGGACGTTCGCGGCGACGTCGAGTTCGACGACGTGATGTTCGAGTACACCACCGGCGCGCCGGTGCTGAAGCACGTGTCGTTCCGCGCGCCCGCCGGATCGACCACCGCGCTGGTCGGCTCGAGCGGATCGGGCAAGAGCACGCTGATCAGCCTGGTGATGACGTTCAATCGTCCGCTGTCGGGCCGCGTGCTCGTCGACGGCCACGATCTGACGACCATCAAGCTGCGCGACTACCGCAGCCATCTCGGCGTCGTGCTGCAGGACAACTTCCTCTTCGACGGCACCATCGCCGCGAACATCGCCTACGCCAAGCCGCACGCGACGCGCGAGGAGATCAGGGCGGTCAGCCGCATCGCGCACTGCGACGAGTTCATCGAGGCGTTCGAGAACAGGTACGACACCATCGTCGGCGAGCGCGGAGTCCGGCTGTCAGGCGGTCAGCGGCAGCGCGTCTCGATCGCGCGCGCGATCCTCGCCGACCCGCGCATCCTGATCCTCGACGAGGCGACGTCGAGCCTCGACAGCGAGAGCGAAGCGATGATCCAGGACGGCCTGAAGTCGCTGCGGCAGGGACGGACGACCTTCGTCATCGCCCACCGGCTGTCGACGATCCAGAGCGCCGACCAGATTCTCGTGCTCGAGCACGGCGAGATCGTCGAGCGCGGCACGCACGATCAACTGCTCGCGAAGGGCGGCCGCTATCGACAGCTCTACGACAAGCAGTATCGATTCGAGAAAGATCGCTTCATCAATCCGGGCGAGGACTTCACACCCGAGCCGGAAAAGTCGTCGCCGCCGCGCGCGTCAGCAACACATTGTGATCGGCGATCGGGTGATCGGAGGATCGGCGATCGGATCCGACGACCTACTTCGCCGATCACCCGATCACCCGATCGCCGATGATACTGTCTGAGTCTTGGAACGTTTGTCCAAATCTCGGATTTGGTCCGTACAAAACATGGCGCGCAAACGTTCGCGCGCCATTGAAAAACCTCCGCTCGTCGCAAGAATTCTCGCCGGCTCCCGACCGCCGGAGTACGACCTGGGTCCTACTGACCCGCGCCGCTTGCGATCACGTTGATCTGCGAGCGCACCGACGCCCGCGCCGACCCGCCAGCACCGAGCAGGGTCGCCTTCACCTCGTAGGTTCCCGGCGGCAGGCTGCGGAACTCGAACGTGTTGGTCCGCGGCGCTTTATCGCCGTCCAACTGAATCTCGCTGGAGCGATAGAAATCAACGGATTCCGCTACGATTTCAACGGCGCGATTCTCCGCGTCCGCTTCGATCTGCGCGCGCACGATCAGGTTCGCCGGGGCAAACGAAACCGTCGGTGACACTCTCAGGGTCATACGCTCGCCCGCACCCAGGGGCAGGGTCGATGTCAGAAGCAGCACGCCGAACAGAATTGCTCGAACCATCATCGCGTCACCGTCGCAACTCGCGTCGCTTAGTCCCCGCCGGAGAAACCCGACGTCCGGCCCGTTTGGCCGCCCTCTGCGGCACGATCGCGCGTGGTGCAAGTCATGAGCCATTAGTCAGCCTCGAGAAAACCGCGGACCTTTGAGGTACTCCTGTGGGCTCCCGGAGGATTCACGCATGGGCCAGCGCGCGAGGTTTGTCATCACTCTTCCGTTAGTGTTGCTCGCCGTCACAACGTTACTGGCGCAGTCGCCCCACACCGATAACGCGCACAACACCGGGACGAACGGCTCATGGATCAATCAATATCGTGAGCCCGCCGCGCGGTTGATCGGCGAAGCGATGGGTAGCACGTTCGCCTGGCAGCGTTTGTCGGTGCTGACCGACACGATCGGTCACCGTCTCAGCGGCTCGGCCGCGCTCGAGCGGGCGGTGGAGTGGGCGGTGGACGAGATGAAGCGCGACGGTCTGGAGAACGTTCACACCGAGCGGGTCATGGTGCCGAAATGGGTGCGCGGCACGGAGAGCGCCGAGGTGGTCGAGCCGGTGCGGCACCCGATCGTGATGCTCGGGCTTGGCGACAGCGTCGGCACACCGCCGGACGGCGTTCAGGCCGAGGTGCTCGTCGTTGCGTTCCTTCGAGGAGCTCGATAGCAAGGCCGCGCTGGTCCGCGGCAAGATCGTGTTCTTCAACGTCGCGTTCACGCGCTACGGCGAGACCGTGCGATTTCGATCCGGCGGACCGTCGCGCGCGGCACGCTACGGCGCCGTCGCGATGCTGATTCGATCGGTCGGCCCCGACGGCCTGCGCACGCCGCACACCGGCGCGCTGCAGTATTCGTCCGACGCGCCGAAGATTCCCGCGGCCTCGATCACCAGTGAAGACGCCGATCGGATTCAGCGCATGACCGATCGCGGCAGCCGCGTCGTCGTGCGTCTGAAGATGGAGGCGCATTTCGAACCCGACGCCGAATCCGCGAACGTCGATCGGCGAACTGCGCGGACGCGAGCGGCCGGACGAAATCGTCGTCGTCAGCGGCCATCTCGATTCGTGGGACGTCGGCGCCGGCGCGAGCGACGATGGCGGCGGGTGCATCGTGACGTGGGAAGCGCTGCGGATCATGAAGAAGCTGAACCTGCGGCCGCGGCGGACGGTGCGCGTGGTGCTGTGGACGCAACGAGGAGAACGGCGGCCGCGGCGGGCTCGCCTACCGCGAGCAGCATCGCGCCGAGCTGGCCAAACACGTGATGATGCTCGAGTCCGACGGCGGCGTCTTCCGCCCGCTCGGCTTCGGCTTCACCGGCAACGACGCGGGACGCCAGACGGTCCGGACGATCGCGTCGCTGCTCACCGGCATTGCCGCCGATCAGATCAGCGGCGGCGGCGGCGGCGCCGACATCGGTCCGAGCGTCACGGAAGGGCGCGTTCCCGCGATGTCGCTCGACGTCGACGGCTCGAAGCTACTTCCTCATCCACCACACGCCGGCCGACACCATCGACAAGATCGATCCGGTCGAGATGGCGAAGTGCGCCGCCGCGGTGTGCGGTGATGGCCTACGTGATCGCCGATTTACCTCAGCGCCTCGGCCAGTAACCCGTATAATTTTTCATCATGAAGTCTGCCCAGTTCGTCGTCATCACTCTCCTGCTCACCGCGTGTCTCGACCTCTGCGCAGCCGGCCAAGCGCCAGGCCGCGTCGGATGTAGTAGCGACCGTCGGATCCACGTCGATCACGCTCGGCGAGGTTGACGACAAAGGCGCTGCAGCAGCCGACCAGCAACTTCGGCGGCATGAAGCTGTCGCAGGCGCTCTACGAAGCGCGTCGCGCGACGGTCGAGGAGCTGGTGGCGAATCTGCTGATCGATCAGGAGACCAAGGCTCGCAGTGTCGACCGGTCTGCGCTCGTCGAAAAGGAGATCACGGCGAAGATCTCACCGGTCACCGACGTCGAGATCGCGCAGTGGTACCAGGCGAATCAGAACCGCGTGCAGGGCGCGTCGCTCGATCAGGTGCGTCAGCCGATCCGCCAGTCACTCACGCAGGAGCGGATGCAGCTGGCGCGGGATCAGTTCCTCGACACGCTGCGCGCGAAAACGCCGGTGCGGGTGCTGCTCGAAGCCGCCGCGGCAGAACGTCGCGGCGGCGAAGGGCGCGGCCAAGGGCCCCGCGAACGCGCCGATTGAGATCATCGAGTTCTCGGACTTCCAGTGCCCGTTCTGCCAGCGCGCCAACCCGACAGTCGACCAGGTCCTGAAGACGTGCGGCGATCGGGTCCGCTTCGTCTACCGGCACTTCCCGCTCGGCAACCACCCGGCGGCGCGGCCTGCAGCCGAGGCGTCGCAGTGCGCCGCCGAGCAGGGCAAGTTCTGGGAGTATCACGATACGTTGTTCGCGAATCCGTCGCGGCTTGGTGACGCGGATCTCGAAGCAGCATGCGGCCGGGCTCGGACTCGACACGAAGCAGTTCAACGCGTGCGTTGACACGCACAAGCTGCAGGCTCAGGTCGACGCGGACATGGAAGCGGGCGAAGATGCCGGCGTGAACGGCACCCCGGCGTTTTTCGTCAACGGCCGGATGTTAAACGGCGCGCAGCCGTTCGACGCCTTCAAGCGGGTGATCGACGAAGAGCTCGAGCTGAAGAAAAATAACGCCTGTCTGTGCCATGAAGAGTCGCAAGTGCGGTGCCGGAGACGAAAGAGCTCAGCGGTACAGACCGACGCCGAGCCCATGGATGATGCTGTAGGCAACGGCGAGGAAGCTCGCCGCCAGGCAGATGACCGCCACGAGCATGTGATCGCCACGTTCGCGCGTCAATGGGTTGAAAAAGGCCGATACGGCGTAACCGCCCGCGAATCCGCCGGCGTGCGCATAGTTGTCGATGCCGCTCATGGCGAAGCCCATCACCACCAGCATCAGGGCGTACTGTAAAGCGTGCGTGAATCATGCTGCTGCCGCTCTTGCGGCCGTAGTGAAGCATGGCGCCGAGCAAGCCGCAGATCGATGCGGACGCGCCCATCGTATAGGGCACGCCGACCGTCGAGCTGACCAGGAATCCGGTCAGCCCAGACACGGTATAGATGATGACGGTGCGCGACGGCCCGATCAGATCGGCCATCGCGAAGCCGAGATTTCGCGCCGCCAACATGTTGAACAGAATGTGGAGGAGGCTGCCGTGCAGCCAACTGGCGCTGAGCAGCGTCCACCACCACCCGATGCATTACATGGGATACGACCCGGTCATGCCGAATAAGAGCAGCGCGCGTCTGCTCGGGGCGAGAAAGTTGATGCCGCCGGCGGCGGCCTGCATCTCGCCTCCGGACATCAGCAGCATCAACACGTAAATCGTCGACGACGCGCCGATGACGAGCGGCACGAAGCCGAGATCGGAACCGAGCTGCCGCAGCAGCGGCGCGAAGCCCCACAATCCCGGATTCGCTCGACCGCACGAGTAGCACTTGTCGTCGCGCACGCCGACGAGCGATCCGCACGACGGGCACACCACCGAACCACTTGTTCGTCGTTGAAACACAGCCTCACTATATCCCACGGATCGTGAGGCCGACGATGGCGCCGTAGGCGATGTGGGCGACGAGCGTGATAAGAAAAGTGTTTCGTCCGTAATTCAACATCAGGAAACCGGGCGGCTCGATATACGCGATCTCGTTCGCCGCGGTCTCAGGTGTCGCCGATGCGCGGATGCACGACCGGCAGCAGCACGTTGACCAGGACCGTCGAGACGAACACCGCGTGCAGCGCGCCGAGCAGCGCGCCGATCTGCCACGAGCTGCGGCCGATGATCGCGAAGAAGGCGCCGTAGGCGACCGCGAACGCCAGCCCGATCAGGAACTGAAACACATAGCCGAGCGCCTTGGCCTTGCGGCGATTGACGGTGACCGTGGTGCCGAGCAGGAAGGCGAGGTCCATCCGCGTCCATCCGAGCTCGCTCGCCGCTCTGATGATCGTCGATAGCACCAGTGTGCCGATGAATCCGCCGGCGATGGCGGACGGGATGGTGCTCATGCGCTGCGGCGCGCCGCGCGGGCCGGGCCGCGAAGGGCGCACGCGGCGTCGATTAGCGCGAGGTGGACCAGCGCCTGGGGAAATTGCCGAGAAACGCGCCGGTTTGCGGATCGACTTCCTCCGAATACAGGCCGACGTCGTTGGCTCGCGCGAGGAGCGCCTCCATCAGCGCGCCCGCTTCGTCGGTGCGGCCGACCCGGGCGAGCGCGGCGACGAGCCAGAACGAACAATTGAGAAAGCACCCTCCCCACCGGGCACGCCATCCTCCGCGCGATAGCGATAGACGAAGTCGCCCTCGCGCAGCTCGCGATTCACCGCGTCGATCGTCGCGTGAACCCGCTCGGCATCACTGCCGCAGTAATCGCCGTAATGGATACCTGGCAGCATCAGCAAGCTCGCGTCGACGCCGTCGGCGCCGGCTGTCCGCGTGTAGCTGCGCACGCGGTCGGACCAGCATTCCGCTTCGACGTAGTGCACGATCGCCGCCGCTTCGCGCCTCCAGCGAGCGGCGTGCGAGGCGGGCACTTCGCCGCGATCGGCCAGACGGGACGCGCGGTCGAGCGCGACCCAGCACATCACCTTCGAGTGCGTGAACTGAAACGGACCGTTGCGGACCTCCCAGATTCCCGAGTCGGGCTGGCGCCACGTGTCGCAGACGCGATCCGCGATGCGGCCGAGCACGGCGCCCGGTATCGGCGTCGAGCGGATGATGCCCTTCGCTGTACAGCCACGCTGTTTCGAACAGCGCGCCGTAGATGTCGAGCTGCGTTTGCGCGACCGCGCCGTTACCGACGCGCACCGGCCGGGAGTGGCGATAGCCCTCGAGCGGAGCGGCCGCTCGTCGAGCCCGATGCCGCCGTCGAGGCGATACAGGACGTGGAGCTCCGGTTCCGTCAGTGCCGTCGCGTGCATGAACCACCAAAACGCCGAGCGCGCTTCTTCGTAGCAGCCGAGCTCGAGCAACGCGTCGAGCAGGAAGTTCGAATCGCGCAGCCAGCAGAAGCGGTAGTCCCAGTTGCGCTCGCCGCCGATCTCTTCGGGCAGCGACGTCGTCGGTGCGGCGATGCTGGCGCCCGACGGCGAGAAGATCAGGGCCTTGAGCGCGAGCGCGCTGCGGGCGACGGCGTCGCGGCACGGCCCTGGTAGTCCCGGGCGCCGATCCACTGCTGCCAGAATCGAATCGTGCCCTCGAGCCTCGCCTCGAGCGCACGTCGATGCGGAAACACGAGCGGTTCGGCGTGCGCGCCGACGAGCGCGAGCATCGCGCGCCCGCCGTCGCGGATGTCGAACGCGGCGCCGACCTCCCGTCGGTCCACGCCGGCGTGCCGGCCTCCCAATGCATCACCGCCACCGCGTCGGCTCCGTCGCTCGCCACCGGAATCCCGCCGCGCCATTCGCACCGCGGTCGGCCGGCGCCGTAGCTGAAGCGCGGCGCGAATCGCCAACGCATCGGCACCGTCCCGGACAGCCCTTCGATCGACCTGACCAGCTCGCGCATCGCCTCGAGGCGGAAGTCCGGCAGCGTCAGCGCGTCGACCACGCGTGCGGATCCGCGATCGGTCGTGAAGGTCGTTTCGAGCACGTTGGTGTTGGGAATGTAGCGCCGCGACGCCTGAAACGGTATCGCCGGCTGCACCACGAACGCGCCGCCGTGCGTCGCGTCGAGGATCGCGGCAAGCACGCTCGGCGAATCCATGTTCGGCAGGCAGAGCCAGTCGATCGCGCCGTCGCGCGCGACCAGCGCGGTTGTGCGTCCGTCGCCGATGAGCGCGTAGTCTTCGATCGGCGCGTAGCCGTCGATCCGCATCGATGACAGTGTACGCGACGTCCACGAACGGTCCGCTCGGCTGCGTGCCATAATCCGACCGTGAGGAAAAAGTCCTGCGCGCGGTCGTCGTGACGCTCGTCTTCGCCGCGGCGACCGCGAATGCCGCCGACGGTCCATCGAGCGCGGAGCTGCCCGGCGTGCTCCTGTCGCGCCAGCTGGCGGCGCGAGCCGGCGCGGCGATTGGCGACACCGTGACGCTGGCCGTCGATCCGGTGGTGCGCGCGCCGCGAAGTTTCGCGTCGCCGGCATCTACGAGCCGACGCCGGATCCGCTGCGCTTCACGGTGAAACGGCTCGATGCCCACATGCACCTGCCGGACCTGACGGCGCTCGTCACCGATCCGGCAGACCCCGCGGCGCGCGAATCCGTCGATGCGATCAACGTCAAGCTCGCCGATCCGGGCGATGCCCCGGCGTTCGTGGCGGATCTGTCGGCGCGCGCGCCCGGCGTCACCATCGGACTCACCGCGCGCGAGCGGGACAACGACCCGTTCGCCGTCCTGGACCGCTTTCACGTCGCCATCTCGGCGGTCACCGTCGTCGGGGCGACCGCGTTTCTCCTGGCGCTGATGGTCATCCGCGCCGAGGAGCGGCGCGACACGGTGGCCATCCTGAGGCTGATCGGCATCTCGCGACGGTCGCTGCTGACCGCAGTCGCGATCGAAGGGCTGGTCATCGCCGTCATCGGCGCCGTGTTCGGCGTGCTCATCGCCGTCGCGGCCGAAGGTCTCGTCAACCAGATTTTTCAGAGCCGCTACGACACCGCGCTCGTGTTCGTCCGCGTAACCCCGTCGATCGCGATCAAATCGATCGCCGTCGCGCTGCCGCTTGGCGTCGCCGCCGGCATCGGCGCGTCGTGGCCACTCGTGCGCGGCGAGATTCTCTCGGCGTTCCGGCGATGACGTCCCTCTGGCTCGCCATGGCGAACGACCAGGCGCTACCGCGTGCGTACGCCCTGGCGGTGACCGGCGTGGCCGTGATCGGCGCGCTGCTGTTCGACATGCTGCTCCTGTCGCGCGGCCTGCTCGATTCCTTCGCCGACCTGCTCCGCGCCGGCGGCTTCGACGTGCGCGTCGTCGCCGACGAAGGCATCCCGTTCGCGCGGTCGCCGATCGCCGGGTCGGCGAGGCTCGCCGCCGACCTCGCGCGCGCTGCCGGAAATCGGCCAGGTCGTATCATCCGCATCGCGCGCGGCCGGGCACAGGTCGGCGACCAGCCGCCGGCCGGCGTCACGCTTGATCGGCACGTCGGACACCAGCGGCAGCGGCTGGACGATCGTCAGAGGCGAGCACCTCCCGCGCCTCGCCGTCGCCGTCGGATCCGTGCGCGATCGTCGTCTCACGGCCGCTGGCCGCCGAACTCCAGGCCGGCCCCGGCTCGAAGATGCGCATCAGCGTCCGCCCGGAGGGCGTTCGATCGGCCCTGCCGGCCACGGACTGCGTCGTGACGGGCGTGGCGAATTTCCGGTTCGCACCGACCAACGAATACGCCGTCGCCACCGCGATGACGACGCTGCAGGCGGCGCTCGACCCGGCAGTCGCCCGATGCGGACCTCGTGCTGGTGGCCTCGTCCCGAGACCGGTGCCGCCGCAGCCGTTCGCGCGCATCGAGCGGATCCGGCCCGACCTGCGCGCGTACTCGAACGACGACGTGGTCGCGCAGTTCAACCAGAACGGGTTCGCCTACTTCCGTCAGATCTCGTTCGTGCTGTCGTCGCTGACGATGGTGTTCGCGTTCCTGCTCGTCGCGACGCTGCTGACCGTGTCGGTGAATCAACGGCTCGGCGAGATCGCCGCGCTGCGCGCGCTCGGCATCGGCCGCGCCCGGATCGCCTCGCTGCTGCTCTGGGAATCGGCGCTGCTCGTCGGCGGCGGCGGCGCTGCTGGCGCTGCCGCTCGGCGGCATCCTCGCGGTGGCGCTCGATCGCCTGCTCCGCGCAGATGCCGGGACTGCCCGAACGGCTGCACTTTTTCGTGTTCCAGCGGCGCGCGGTCGCGCTCCACGTCGCGCTCCTCGCGGTGACCACCGTGCGGCGGCCGCGGCCTATCCGGTGTGGCTGACGTCGCGGCTGCCGATCGCCGCGACGCTCCGGCGCGAGGTCGTCGGCTGATGGCGATCGTCGAAGCGCGCCAGGTGACGCGGCTGTTTCCGATGGCGGCCGGTCCCGTCGCCGCGCTGCGCGACGTCTCGCTGTCGCGTCGACGCGGGCGAATACGTCGCCGATCAGCGGACCGTCGGGCTGCGGCAAGTCGACGCTGCTGCACCTGGTCGGCGTGCGTCGATCACACCGACCAGCGGCGCGGTGCTGTTCGAAGGCGCGCGACGTGGCCGCGCTGCCGGAACCGAACGCAGCCGCATTCGGCTGGTGCGGATCGGGTTCGTCTTCCAGCGGTTCTTCCTGCTGCCGATGCTCACAGCCGCACGAGAACGTCGAGCTGCCGCAGGCCGAGGCCGGCGTGGCGCGCGGCGGATCGCCGTGCCAGCGACGCGTGAGCTGCTGGCTACGTCGGCCTGGCCGATCGCGCGGATCACCTGCCGTCGCAGCTCTCCGGCGGCGAGATGCAGCGCGTCGCCGATCGCCCGCGCGCTGGCCAACCGGCCGCGCGCTGCTCGTCGCCGACGAACCGACCGGCGAGCTGGACGAGGACACCGGCCAGCACATCGCCGACCTGTTCGACCGCGTCCACGCCGACGGCACCGCGATCCTCGTCGTGACGCACAATCCGCTGCTCGCCGCGCGCGCCCAGCGCCGCCTGACGATGAAGAGCGGCAGCTTAGTGGCGTGACTATTCGAGGCTCTGCGGCGCCGCTCCGTTGTCGCGTCGCCGAAAGCATCGGCGAGGACCGGCCGTGATCATCAAGCTCGCCCTGCGATCGCTGGCGACGCGGCCGCTCAGGAGCGGCGTGCTCGCCGCCGGCTTCGGCCTCGGCATCGCCGTCATGGCGTCCTTGCTCGGCGTCGGCGAAGTGATTCTCGAGCAGGCGCGATCGCCGGCACTGGCCGGCGGCGGCGATCTCGTGGTCGCCGGAAACGTCGGGGCGGTCGACAACGCACGCTTCCTGATGGCGAACGTCCTCGGCGCTCGGCGCGTTTCGCCAGCGCACGGCCGCCGCATCACCGACGCGCAAAGCCGGGCTCTTCCTCATCGTCAAACCGGGCGAGGCGGTGCCGGTCTCGGTGCACGGCGGGATTCCGAGCCTGCAGAAGGCGCGTCGGCGATCCCGAATTGACGACGCAGGCCGCGTGGGTGGACGAGGCCGGCGACGCGAGCTGGACGAGGCCGTCTCAGGACGATCTCCTTCGCGCGATGGATCGCTTTCATCCAATCCCGCACGAGACCGATCAAACGTCGTGGGCGGAATGGCTGTACTTCAACGGTCGCACGCGCGACGGCCGCCTGCGCTTCTACCTGACGTTTCTGACCGGTCAGGCTCGTGACGCCGCCACGCGGCCCGCGCTCGTGCGACTGCAAGCTCGATCGCGACGGTCGATCGACGAACTATTCTGCGGTCGCGACGATCGACGCGCACGACCTGCTCGAGCGCGCGCCCGATCTCGACGTCGCCGGCAACCGTGTGCGCCTCGAGCGGTCGCAGTATCGGATCACCCTCGCGCTCGTCAGAGAGCCAGCCGGCGCCCGCGCACTGGCCTCGAGCTCTGTCAAAGGGCGTTCACTCACGGGTGAAATCGTGCTCGATGCGCCTCCGGGGCGAGCGCTGCCGCCCGGCACGATACACGGCGCGCGAGGATGGCTGTCCGGATATGTGGTGCCCGTGCTCTCTGGAGCGGTCCGCGGCACGCTGATGGTGGACGGCGAGCCGCTGGTCCTCGACGGCGCCACCGGCTATCACGATCACAACTGGGGCTTCTGGAGCGGCGTCCGCTGGCAGTGGGGACAGGTCGCCGACGGCGACCTCTCGATCGTCTGGGGCCGTATCTTTGCGCCGTCGAACGTCGCCGATCCCGAACGCGTGCCGGGCGTGCTCGCGGTGCTGGGGCCGGACGGTCCGATCGCCTTTTCCACCAACGTGTCGATCGACGAAACCGGTGACGGCGACGAGCCGCGAACGATCGCCGTTCGCGCCACCGGCCGCTCGCTCGACGTGACCGCGACGTTCACGGCCGCCGAGCGGGTGCGCAGTCGTCTGTCGATGCTCGGCATCGGCGACGGCCCGACGCCGATGGATTTCCTCCAGCTTGGCGGCGAGTACCGCGTCGACGGCCGCGCGGGCAGCCGCACGCTCACCTTCACCGCACGCGGCGCCGCCGAAACGTTCCGGCCCGCCCTGAGCAACGTCGAAGGGCCTGCCCTGAGCGGACGCGAAGGGCCGCACACCGAGCCGCCCCGACGATGACATCCGATCGCTCCTGAACCATAATCGACGGCACATGCCTTCTCGCGGAACACCCCCTTACAGAATCTCTTGTCGGCTTCCGGCGCTGGCGCTGCTGATCGCGGTGACGTGCGGCGACGTGTCGCGACGGCACAGACCGTCATCGTGCGGAGCGCCCTCCGGGATCGACGATCGAGCTCGCGTTGGACAGTGGCCGCGCGACGTCGGCCACTGCCGACAGCTCCGGCGACGCGACGCTGGCCGCCCCGACGCAGGGCACGGACTTCGAAGCGCAGATCTACGTCGACGCGTGCGGATCGACGGTCAGGGTGCTGCTGGTGCGGCTGCGGCCCGGCCTCGCCGCAGCCCGGCTGCAACCGGACCGAAATTGGCAGCACGTTCCTCGTCCGTACGGTGACGACGTTCGTGATCGACATGGATGGGACCAGCGCGACGGCGCACGTCACGCAGGGCAAGCCGCCGCGCGACTGGCTGGAGCGCGGTGAAGGCGCGTCGAAGCCCAAGCGAGACTGGGGAGAGGCGCAGACCGGATTCACGCTGTCGGGCGGGGCCGGCTTCTCGACCTTCAGCCGCGCGGTGAACATCGCGTGCGGCGACGTCTCGGCGTGCGAGAGCAACAACTTCGGCATCGCCTTCTCCTTCGGCGCCGACTACTGGTTCAAGCGCTTCCTCGGCGTTGCCGCCACCTACATTCAACCGGCCGACGTCACGGTGAATGGCACCGGCACCGGATTCCGGTTCAACAGCGAGATGAAGACCCGAATGGTCACCGTCAACGCAAAGGTCGGCGGCGTCGCCGGTCCGGCGCGCATGTGGCATCGCCGGCATCAACTTCCACCTGGTCACGACGTCGACCAACGAGACGCGTCTCGATCTCGAGCACCGTCACCGTCGGCGGCGTCACGCAGACGATTCCCGGGGCACCCAGACCTACGCGCAGGAGTTCAGGGGCTTTGACTGGGTCTTCGGCGGCGGCGTCGAAATATGGGCGTTCAAGCGCGCGGGCGATCTTCGGCGAGGTGAACGTCCCGAAGCTGAAGACGGCGCCCAGGAGGCGGCGGCGAAGGCGGCCTCGACGATCGCGCCTTCGTCGCCATCGTCGGCGCACGCGTCCGCATCGTGAGGCTGATCGCTCACCGCTTCGCGGCGACTACTGAATGCTGATCAGGTTGATCTCGAACACGAGCGTGGCGTTCTGCGGGATCGGACCGCTGCGCGTGTCGCCGTAGGCGAAGCGAGGGCGGGATGACCAGGCGCCGCGTTCCTCCCGCCCGCATGCCTGGAATCCCCTGATCCAGCCCTGATCACCTGGCCGCTCCCGAGCGTGAACGTGAACGGCGTTCTCCCGATCGAGGAATCGAACTGCAGCCCTTTCCGTTCCGGCCTCGACACGTCGCAGAGCCAGCCGGTGTAGTCCACTGTCAGCGTCGAACCGGTGAGGGCGTCGACGCCGGTGCCGAGGACCAGGTCGGTCTGGTTCGTACGGTGCGGTGACCGTCGGCGTTGCCGGCACGTCCACGCACGCTCCATGGCGGCGCCGATCGCGCCGACCACCGCCGCAACGAGCACCGTTGACCGCGTCACACGGATTCGTCCCATGGCCTCGATTATGTCATGCACGCGGCAAATCCTTCGCCTTGGGCCGCATGTTCGCCGCAAGGATCCGTTTACGCAGACCGGATGCTCGTCGGCGTCACCTCGACGAGCTCGTCGTCGTTGATGAACTCGATCGCCTGCTCGAGCCCGAGCTTGCGCGGCGGGATCAGGCGAATCGCTTCGTCGGCCGACGACGCGCGCATGTTGGTCTGCTTCTTCTCTTTCGTGACGTTGACGTCCATGTCGGTCGGCCGCGCGTTCTCGCCGATGATCATGCCTTCGTAGACCACCGTTGCCGGGTCGATGAAGATCTCGCCGCGCTCCTGCAGGTTGAAGATCGCGTACGAGGTCGCGATGCCTGACCGATCGGCGACCAGCGCACCGTTCGCGCGCGCCGGAATCGCGCCGTGCCACGGCTCCCAGCTCGAGAAGATGTGGTTCATGATGCCGGTGCCCTTGGTGTCGGTCATGAACTGCGAGCGGAAGCCGATCAGTGCCGCGCGCGGGAATCCGGAACTCGAGCCGCACGCGGCCGCTGCCGTTGTTCACCATCTTGGTCATCATGCCCTTGCGCTCGCCGACCTGGGCGATGCACGATGCCCTGGTGATCCTCCGGCACGTCGATGACCAGCTCCTCGACCGGCTCGACGATCGCGCCCTTGATCTCCTTGGTGACGATGTCCGGTCGCGACACCTGCAGCTCGAAGCCTTCGCGCCGCATCATCTCGATGAGAATCGACAGCTGCAGCTCGCCGCGGCCGACGACCTTGACCTGTTCCGGGCGAGTCGGTCGGCTCGAGGCGGATCGAGACGTTGCCGAGCAGCTCGCGATCGAGCGCGATCCGTGCAGCTGCCGCGACGTCACGTACTGGCCGTCGCGACCCGCCATCGGCGACGTGTTCACGCCGAAGATCATCGACACCGTCGGCTCGTCGATCGCGATCGGCGGAATCGCAATCTGATGCTCCATGTCGGTGATCGTTTCGCCGATGGTGATGTCCTCGATGCCGGCGAGGCAGACGATGTCGCCGGCTGCCGCTTCCTGAATGTCGATCCGTTTCAGGCCGTCGAATGCGAACAGCTTGGTGACCTTCGTCTGCTGGACCGCCAGATCGAGCTTGCACGACGGCGACCGCGTCGCCGATCTTCACGCGGCCGTTGAAAATCCGGCCGATCGCGATCCGGCCGACGTAGTCGCTCGAATCGAGGTTGGCGACGAGCAGCTGCAGCGGCGCGTCGGGATTGCCGCGCGGCGGCGGCACGTGCTCGACGACCGGCGTCGAACAGCGGACGCAGATCGACGCCGGCCAGCGTCCGGATCCCGGGTCGCCGTGCCGATGCGCGCGTTGGTGTAGAGCACCGGGAAGTCGAGCTGATCCTCGTTCGCGTCGAGGTCGATGAACAGGTCGTAGATCTCGTTCAGCACTTCCGGCGCACGCGCGTCGGGGCGATCGATCTTGTTGATGACAACAATTGGCGTCAGCCGCCGCTCGAGCGCCTTGCGCAGCACGAACCGCGTCTGCGGCAGCGGACCCTCCGGAGGCGTCGACGAGCAGCATCACGCCGTCCACCATCGACAGCGTCCGCTCCACCTCACCGCCGAAGTCGGCGTGGCCGGGCGTGTCGACGATGTTGATCAGCAGATCGTTGTAGTGAACGGCGGTGTTCTTCGCGAGGATGGTGATGCCGCGCTCGCGCTCGAGCTCGTTGCTGTCCATCGCGCGCTCGGCGACGCGTTCGTTGGCGCGAAAGACGCCGCTCTGATGGAGCAGCGCGTCGACCAGCGTGGTCTTGCCGTGATCGACGTGGGCAATGATGGCGACATTGCGGCGCAGCGGGTTGGCGATGGCGTGTGTAAAAGCCGGCGCCGTAGTAGCTCTTTCTGACGGAACAGACATCCCTCAAGTATAGGGGGTCCGCTCGAGGGCGATGGATGTCCGCTCAAGTGCGCCGCCACCGGGCGGCAGCGGCACGGCGGGCGATCTCGCTCCTCTTCCGCGAGCTTAACCGTTCGGCGCGGGCGCGCCCGCCTCTCAGGCCGCCGATGCGGCCGAAATGCGCCACCTGCTTGCGCAATTCGGTGGCATCGAACAGCCACTCCTCGCGCACGACGCGCGTCGGCGCGTGGCACCACGGGCAGTCGGCGACGTCGACCGGCTCGACCTCGACCGCCGCGCCGGTCCACTCACAGACGACGCAGGCGCGGGTGATGAAGCGGCGGGCGCGGCGCGCATCTGGCCGATTGTAGCGCCATGCTTGAGGGCGTCAAGCATAAGCGGCACGGTCGTTGTAGGACAAGCGGGCATGGACTGGCGGGTGCAGCTGCTGATCGACGACATGCTGAAAGACATCGATCGGCCGCTCGTCGTCTCGGAGATGGCGCGGCGCGTGAACCTCTCGCGGTCGCGGCTCACGCATCTGTTTCGATCCGAGATCGGATGCTCGCCGGGACGCTACCTGCGCGAGGCGCGGCTCGATCGCGCGCGGCAACTGGTCGAGGAGTCGTCGCTCTCGATCAAGGAGATCATGGCGCGGGTCGGCTTCAACGATCCGAGCCACTTCACGCGCGACTTCTCACGCCGCCACGGCGCCTCGCCGCGCAAGATCCGGGCGCGCGCGCGTTCACCAGGCGTCGTTCGCAAAACGAAGTCCGTTCTCCCGTCGAGCAATCCGGATCGGCCAACGAACAGCCGAATCGGCCAACAGCGACCCGGTCGTCGCAGGGACCAGGCGAACCTATCCTGCTTACGTCACGCACGTGAGGACATCTCACGGGCATTTTGGAAGGTTGTCAGATGTTTGCGCAGCTCACTCGGAAAACCACCGCGATCGTCGCCGCGCTCGCGTTGTCGCTCGTCACGCTCGCCCCGGCCACGGCTCACGCACAGGCCGTTCGGCCCGTCACCCTGCCCGTCGTCGGCACCGTCGTCGGCGGCGGCACGTTCAACGGCACCGCCACCATCACTAGATTCATCAACCAGCAGGGTCAGCTCACCGCGCTCGGCATCGTCACCGGCATTCTGACCAACGCGGCCGGCACGCCGACGACCGTCGTCTCGACCTTCGCGACGCCCGTGAACATCACGCAGGCGACGTGCTCGATCCTTCACCTCGACCTCGGCCCGCTGAATCTGAATCTGCTTGGCTTGCAGGTTGACCTGAGCCGGATCGTGTGCTCGACATCACCGGCCAGACCGGCGCGGGAAATCTGCTCGGCAACCTGCTGTGCGGCATCGCCGGACTGCTGGACAGCCCCGGCGGACTGGCGCGCCTCCTCAATCAGATCCTCGGGATCCTCGGCTAGAAAAGCGGCTTTCGGCTGTCAGCCTGCTAGCTGACAGCTGATAGTTGTTAACTGTGTTTAACGAAGTCGTGACAACAACTCACGAGCGCGTTCGCCGAACTGTTCGTCGTCGGCGACGCGCTCGGCATATTGCCTTGCATCGTCTTTGCGGGCGAGCTGGTAGTAGGCCACCGCGACGTTGAACCACGACGTCGCCATCTTTCGACGAGCTTCGGCGATCTGCTGCTGCCGTCTCCAGGATTTGCCGCTCGACACGCCGCGGTGGATCGTTCGACGCGCGGAGCCGTTCGATTTCGGAGGTGTAGTCGTGTTCCCAGCTCTCGAGGCACTGGCCGGTCGCGACCAGCACCTCCGCTGTCCGATCCCAGACCGCCTGTTCGGCGAGCACCACGCCGAGGTAGAAACCGGTCTCGCAGTCGGCTGGATTCCGTTCCCGCGATTCCTGGAACTTCGCGCGAGCGACATCGATCTGCTTGCGCCGGTAGGCGATGAGACCGGCGAGCTTCGGCACGTCCGCGTTGATGAGCAGCTTGCCAGCGAGCTCCACATCCGCCCAGGCGCCGTCGTTGGCGCGCGAGCTGCATTTCGTTGAAGGCCCGCCAGCACCGCGCATCGCCGACGTGCCCAGCGCTCGAGCGCGATCAGCTGATCGATCGTGGTGAGCGCGTCGCCGTAGCGTCCGGCATAGGTGAGGGCCTTGATCTTGCCGAGCAGCGCGTCGGGATGCTTCCGCCACCACCGCCAGCGTCCGATCGAGTTTACGTCACCGCCTGATCGAACTCTTCGAGCGTGATGTTGGCGTTCCCAAGCGACGTCGTCACCGCCGGCCAGCGCGGGTGCCGCGCGTAGGCTTTCTCCAGGCGGTCGACCGTTTCATCGATGCGGCCGCGCAGCGTCGCCTCAATCCCAGAAAGTAATTGAGCTCGAGAAACCGGCCGTCGGCCTCCAGCAAGCACATCGATCGCCTCGACGTTGGGTGTGCCGCATGTCGCCGCCTTGAACTTGAGGAGCGCGGTCTCGCGCCACACGGGCAGCTGATTCAACCACTCCGTGACGTTCAGCTGCCCGGCCGGGACGTAAGGTGCAGTTGAACGCCAGCCAGAGGTAGGCGGTCAGCGGATCCTCGTCCGCGTGCGCGCGCAAGCGATCCGTCCAGACCGCGCGGTTGCGATTTGCGGTCTGCATCCGGGTCAGCTCGATGTCGTCGCCGATCTGGCGGCCGGCGCCGCGGGTCAGGAGCGTATCGGTGATCTCGAGCAGGGGGACGAGCGTCTGCTGGTAAGGTCGTGTCGTTGGTCGCGACGAGCTCATGGGCTCGCCGCAGGTAGCCGCTGTCCTCGGTGCCCAGCTCACGCTCGCGGGCCGCCAGGAGAGCCGCGCTGCGCACCGCTCCCGCCGTTGCCGCCTCGGTGGCGGCCGGATACACACGCAGCGTCGTGTATCCCGATACGCGGCCGCCAGGCAGTCGTAGCAGCCGGCGCGGACCAGCGCATCCGCGGAGGTCAGCCGTTCGGGGATGTGCGGGTCCGGCGCGGCCGGCTTTTCGGGGCCGCGCAGGCGGCCTGCAGACCCGCTATAAAAATAACAGTCGCGGCGAGGCGGCGCATCGCGTCGTTAGACACCGGACGATGATGAATGGGCCTCGCAGGATCGATCGCATTTGTGGGGCGGTCGCTTTTAGGGCCGCCGACGCATGACTGGTCGAAGTCTAGAAAATCGGATGAATCGTCGTGAACAGCGCGAGGCCGAGCGTGTAGAACAGTGCGAACAGGACGACGATCGCGGTCGACACAGTTCGCGATCGGAGTGTCGCCAGCCACAGAAATGCCGGGAACAGCACGGCGCAGTATCGCCCGACTCCTTCGAAGACACCCGATGACAACGGCAGCCACAGATTCAGCAGCATGAACAGCCCGTAGCCGGCGCCGAACTTCGTCCACACGAACGGGATCGACAGCGCGAACAGGATCCCGGTGACGCCGTAGAGCGCATCGTACGGCGCCATCGGATCACTCGCCAGGTGAACGCACGGACGCGTCACCAGCTGTTGAATCAGCCGCACCGGCGCCATCCACGGCGTGCCGCCCGGGTAGTAGCCCCACCGCTGCAGCGTCGACGCCCATTCGAACGGATTGCCGGTCAGCCGATAGATGAACAAGCAGATGCGCGCCGAAGCCGCACGCGGCGATCAGCAGGGCGGCCGACGCCAGGATCCGATCGCGCGCAGCCTGCCCGAGCGGCGCGGCCGGTTCGCCGCTCGCCGCGACCGGTGTGGTCGACCACGTCCGGTACGCGACCCACGCGAGCGGCGGCAGGATCAGGATGCCGGGCACGCGGGTCGCGGTCGCCACGGCGCCGCACAGGCCGCCGAGCAGCCATCGCCGGGTGCGAAAGCCGTAGAACGACAGCACGGCGAACAGCAGGAACGATGCTCTCGCTGTACGCGACGCCGAAGAAAAACGCGAACGGAAAGATGGTCGTCAGCAGGACCGCCCGCTCGGCCTGACGACGGGGAGATCGAGCCGCGCGAGGTAGTACGCTGCGACCATCGCCAGGATGAAGCAGGCCCACGCGATCCCGATCGCGGCGATGAAATAGGTCGCGTGATGGCGTCCGAACAGCCGGCCGACATACCGAATCAGCAACGGGTAAATCGGAAA
>ERZ1370068.2956-contig-2081_pt1 | contig 33942 bp, 52 predicted proteins | sample MGYA00561227_ERZ1370068 | MGnify/ENA primary metagenome ERZ1370068 (study PRJEB38410, sample SAMEA6850437) | metagenome | study: Metagenomic assessment of the ecological functions of the soil: analysis of the soil microbiota associated with the...
TTAGCGACGTTACGTGGTTGTTGGCACTCGAGCGGGACCGGGGCGGCGTTTCAGTGCCTGTCTGCCGACGCCCCACGCGAGATCTCTATCCAATCGAGCGGGCACAAGCCGAAGTCGCCACGGCGGATCGGTGTGTCCCTATTGCGAGATGCGATTGACACCGAAGCGCGCCGGTACGATCCGCGTATCAAGAATGTCATGGCCTCGTTTAATACGGAATATAAGGTGGTGATGGTGGCCACGCCGGATACGGCACGTTGATCGGGGATGTGCAGCCGCTTTCGAGGCTGCAAGTCACCTGTATTGCCGAAGAGGAATGGTCAACGCCAAGCCGGGTCGTTCGGCGGTGGTGGCCGCGTCGGGTTTGAATTCTATCACGAGAGGCGACCGGTATCTGGGCTATGCACGTGGAAGCGGCGCGTGCCGCGATTCTCAACGCTGTCCGCCATCGACGCGCCGGCGGGTGTGATGCCCGTTTGCTAAAGGCGGAGGCTGGCCGGGGATTTTGTTGCATGAAGCGCCATTGGCCATGGCCTGGAAGCGGACTTCAATCGCAAGAAAACGTCGGCATTCTCTCAGCTTCTCGGTAAACGGGTGGCATCGGACGTCTGCACGATCGTCGATGATGGAATCATGCTGCCGGGCCGGCGGGGCTCCGCTCAACATGGATGATGAAGGAACCCCGACCGGTCGTACGGTGCTCATCGAGGCGCGGATTCTGCGCGGCTACATCACCGATAAACTCAATGCGTTGCCTGATGGGCATCCCCGTGACCGGCAATGGGCGGCGAGAAAGCTACCAAAGTGTGGTGCTGCCAAGAATGACGAATACGTTCATGTTAGCGGGAGCCTCCGACCCTGAGGAACATCCGCTCGGTCGATCGCGGGCTCTATGCGTCGTCGTTCGGTGGCGGGCAGGTGGATATCACCAACGGGAAGTTCCGTGTTTTCCGCCAGTGAAGCCTACTTGATCGAGGGGGAAGGTGACGAGGCCAGTCAAGGGCGCGACATTGATCGGCAGCGGGCCGGAAGATCCTCAACGAAAGTCTCGGATGGTCGGGTACGATCTCAAGCTCGACGAAGGCATTGGTACCTGCGGCAAGGATGGGCAGTCCGTTCCGGTGGGTGTCGGTCTGCCGACGATTCGAATCGACGAAATCACCGTGGGCGGGACGGCGGGATGAATCATCACATACAGCAGCGCGATGGGTATAGCCCAGCTCGCCTGGATCTCTGGCCAAGGCGAAGCATAGTGGGGCGACGGGAAGCGGATATCACTAGTCGCCGATGGCGAAACCTTCTCGGTGCAAGTCCGACTGGGTGCCGTCGACCGTCTCACGAAAGCGCGTGGAAAAACATCTCGGCTTGCGTGTCTTCGTCGGGAAACGTTCTGCTAGTACCTCCACCTCCAGACTTCTCAGGGAATCCCTGAATCAACTTGTCGCCGAGACCTGCACCTTGGCGAAGGCTGTCGTGGAAGATCAGGTGGTCCGTGCTTGCCGGCGGCGGATCAGATGGCGGGAGAGAAGCTGGATTTGGATCTCTTTGACCCCACCCGACTGAATACGGAGCAGCAGATCGATTTGGCCAAACGGGTAGAGGCTGCCGCCATGTCTACGGACGAGCGTGTGACGAACTCTGAAGGGGGTGACTTCGACTCCTCCTCGGGCGCGTCGTGCTGGGCAACAGTCACGGCTGTCCGGGAGAGTACCAAGAGTTCGGAGTTTTCTCGATGTCGGCATCGCCCGTTGCCACCGACCCGGAGACCGGGGCCATGCAACGCGACTCCTGGTACGATGTGCAACGGAAATTTGTCAAGCTGGATTCTCCGAGACGGTGGGGCTGGAAGCGGCGCGGCGGGACGGTCCGAAAGCTCGGAGCCAGGAAAGTGGCAACCCAACGAGTTCCTGTCGTCTTTGACCCCGAAACGGCTGGAAGTCTCATGGGGAATCTCTGCAGCGCGGTGTCAGGATATTCACTCTATAAAGGTGCGTCGTTCTTGGCAGGCCAATTGGACAAACCGCTGGCCCCCGAGTATGTCACGGTCTATGACGATGGACGCGAGTGGTCGGAGGACTGGGCTCCCGGCCGTTCGATGGCGAAGGTCTGCCGACCAGGAAGACGACACAGTGGTGGAACGAGTGGATATTGAAGAGCCACCTGCTCGATACGTATTCAGGAAGAAAGCTCGGGTTGCCCTCGACCGGCAATGCCTCGCGCAGCGTCGGCGAAAATCCTTCCGGTCGGTCCCACGAATTTCTATCTCGGCGCCTGGAACGCAGGTCGCGCAAGACATTATCAAGACTGTGAAGCAGGGTCTGTATGTCACGGACCTTATCGGCTTTCGGCATCAATGATGGTCACTGGCGTGATTATTCACGGGAGCCTCCGGGTTTTGGATCGAAGGGGGCGAGTTGGCCTATCCTGTGGAAGAGATTACGATTGCGGGCAACCTGAAAGATGATGTTGCGGGAATCGAAATGATCGGCAGCGATCTCGTGTTTCGCGGGCGCATTGCCAGTCCAACTGTGAAGACTGCAGGAGATGATGGCGGGCGTCTGAGAGCAGATGGCGTATCACGTACGCCCTTATCAGTGAGGTGACCCATGGCCGAGTCAACTAGAGAAACGCTAGCGTTCAGTATCCCAGCGACAGAGTGACGATGTGGTTTGTGTGGCAGCCCTCTGGCGGCATCTCAAGAGCGACGCCCCGTTATTATCGTGACAGAAATGGTGGGGACGGACCGACCACATCAAGGACGTGCGTCGTAAAGCCGCTTTTGCCGCCGAGGTATAAAACGCCCGACCGTACTCCTGATTGGGAAAACGCCCTCACCACCGATCCGGCGAGGTGGTAAATTGATAACACACCGCAGCAGGAGGATGGAATCAGCTGATCTCTACCGCCACCTGCCCCCATTCCGAAGCTTCGTTCCCGCCGATGCTGGCCCAGAATTTGGTGACCGGACTCTGCATGGTGGGTCCCGCTGCGTCGCCATGCTGCTGGTGAATCAGGCGATATTAGTGCTGCGGCACCTGTTTATGGTCAGGGTGGCTGAACTTTTGATATGCCAGCTCGAATGGTGCTTCTTGGCCCTTGTCCCCGCGGCTTGGCGGGAGAGATGACTGGCTGACTACGGCTGCGGATGTTCCGGCGGCCGCGCAGGCTTCAAGAAATGATAATGGACCGGCGACAAAACCCATCATCCTGCTGCGCCTTTACGCTTTTTCGTGATACGGATAAGACGGTGTATCGGCCGGAGGTGGCCAAAGACGTTTGGGCGTGCCACAGCGTTTTTTAAACAGCATCTGGAGACCGTAAAAAGAGAAGTAACCAATATCATGCCGCTTTGATGCCCAGAACATGGAAAGACCATGCTCCAATTGATTACGTCGCGATACGACGATCGCCATTGGCGTAAGAAGATTGAAAAGACGCGCTTGTCGCAATCCGTGCCGGGGATCCTGCGCAACAACAGATATTCATGTATCTGAAGATTGCCCAAGGCCTACAACCAGGTTTCGGCCGATCCTGACCTTCATGGATCGTTGGGGGATACGCACGAAAGGATCGTCGGCTTTTGAGCGAAGTTCCAGCCCTGCTGATTTTAGCGCCCCGACATCACGAAGGACGATGTCGGGTTCCTGGTGAGCGGCGCGATCCTGAAAGAGATCGACGAAACCTGCGGGACGAGATGCCAGTCCGTCTGATGCCAGCAGGGAAGAAGAAAAAACCGATCAATTTAGAAGCGTGAATCGGCGATTATCTGGAAAGTCTTCTGGCAAAGGCTGAACACGCGTAAACTCGTTACGAGAACCTTGGTTCCAGGAATGGAACACTATCCTCTGCCTGGCTTGACTAAAAGTCTCCATCTGTTATGGAAACGATCTAGGATGGTTTCACCGGGGTGCAGTGGCGGTGTCCATGTGGGGTTGGACTGGTTCGCCCAGATCCAGAAACTCTCTCAGCTTCAGGTGAAGTCCTCACGAAGCGTTCGAGCATGCTGCTTTGGTGCGCTGCGCGGATGAGCAGCAAGATACTGCAAAGTCTTTAAAGTAGAACGCTTGGCCGCTTGTACCTTTGTAATTCCCACCCTTTCCGCATCCTAAAGCAGTGTTTGCTCGTCGCCCAGATTCCCCCAACGTGCAGACGAGTTTCGGGCGGATCGTCGCGATTCTGTTGCATCAGAAACGGTTTGCACGTCTCGACTTCGCTCCGGTTCCGGGTCAGCGGTTGTTCGAGGGCGGCAATTTGAGATCACTGCGGGCGATGTAGATGTCGCTGCGTGACAATCCCGCCGATTGCAGGAGATCGTTCAAGAGTTTCCAGCACGCCCCAACGAACGGTTCCCTTGCTGGTCTTCATGGAAACCAGGCGCTTCCCCTACAAACATCACGGTCGCGTGCGGATTTCCGACGCCGAACACCACTTGGCTACAGGCCCAGCTTGGCCAAGCTTGCAGCGCTGGCAGCTGTGCAAAGACTTGCTGAGTTCGAGGAGGGACATGATGGTGAAGTGAAGCAGTTGAAAAGTTGAATCGGATTTCAGGCAGAGCCGACTTTTCTTGTCAATGGAGGAGAAAACGTGGAACAGATAGCTGCCCACACTGCCAAGCGTGAGAGGGGTCAGGGAGGAAACATGCCACCGTATGAAACGCTTCGTGGTTCGGGCTTTCTCGTTTGTATGATCAGTGCCGGCGTGGCCTGGGCTGGTGGTAGGGTATCAAGCTTGTCGCTGGCATGGACAGCCAACTCTCGCGCAGAAGTGCCTTGCAAGGCTTGTCGTTGAGGATATGGATGATCGATGGCGGCTGCGGTACCAGCACGAGATCTTTCGGCAGATTGTCTGGAAGCCGGTCGAACTGAAGGGGCAAGGGCCAAAGCGCAAAGCGCACTGTTCAGAGTCTCAATCAGGCGATGTTTGATTTGGATAATGATGGGCAGGCGGATTTGGTGGTCAAGTCGACGTTCTGTATGAAGGGGTGTCCGAGCGACGAGTTTCATATATTTCCTGCCGGTAGCACTGTCCTTGAGCAAGCCAATTGGCAGGACCTGTCGCCGCTGCTGGCGACGCCTGATAAGTTCGAGCGGACCCGGCGGGAACCTATCCCGTTGATGCCAACTCTGCAGAGGAAACAGAAGTCGAGTCCGGACGCCATTGACCGGGGTCTTCACAGTCCGCCCTTCGTGCTAGACGGGATCGCGTAACGTCAGTCCAACGGATGGGCGTGGTGAATGGACTGCGATCGCAAAGTATCTAGGTCGGCGAACGGTTCGAAGATCAGTGCCATCTGCGAATGGCAGGTCGGTAAATTATTCCTCAGGATGTGCCAAAAGGTCTCTGTACTCACTCGCGCCCGCCCTGAGTCTGCTAGCCAGACTCAGGGCCTTAAGGCACGTCGGCCATGCAACGCTGCAGCTCTCGCTTCACTCGTTTCATTTCGCGTCTCAAGTTTCACGGCTCCTGGGAATGGATATCTCTGGCTGTAGCAGTGCTGTCCGTTCCAGCGCCTGGTTTGTACTCGCGCTCCGAGAATTTCGTCAAGCCGACCTATCGCGCGATCGCTTCAGCGCAGCGGTTGCCGCCGCTGACAATGGCGCTTTCGAGGTTGGGAGGCCATCCGGTATCGGTCCAACTACCAGCCAGCACCAGGTTCTCAATCCGGACTCGCGTTGGATGGGTCGATGTAATTTGGTTCCAGGCCTGAGTGAGAGCGATGGCATTGGAGATCGTTCGATGGCGGGTCGAGACCACGCGGCGTTCAGGCAGGAGGAGCCCCCATGATCTGAGTAGGTCAGGGGATAGCGGCATCAAGATGTGAGTCTGGTCAGAACCTGCGCGAACTGACTGTCGGTTGTGACGAGGAGAGAATCTTGTGCGATCAGGGGTTGTCGCTGTCACAAGTACCGAGTGAAAGTATGTGTCGCTCAGCAGGACGAGGCGAGGGGTGGCACAGGAGTTGCTCGACATCCACGTGAACGATTGTGCTGTCGATCGATCGCAACTCCGCAGAGTGGTTGAAAATGGGCGTAGCGGGTCATCCATCGCTCTGGAAGCAGGGGCGTGAGGTGTTGGTGTGGGCAGGGCTGCCACGTACCAATCGGCTTGCAACAGGGAACTCATCCCGCAGCAGGACACCCGAGATGCGGTCTTGATTCGTAACTGGAGCTGCGCCGCTTCAGTATGGCGCAGGATGGTGGCGCCAACCTGGGTCAACATCCTCGGTGATCGGCTGTACGAAACAGGTCTGAACCGAGTCTTGCACGATAGAGATCCGGCTATCCGGGCGAGTGCTGAGGAATAAGGGTTTCATCGAGAGTACGAAGCGCATCGGCAGACATGGTGGAGAGATCATTCCCGGTCAGCCATTGCGCGAGGGGATTCCAGACGACACGGCGGGTCTGCTCGCGTTGCCCGATTGAAGCAAGCCACTCGATCTGCAATGCGTTGCTCCAGGTCGGCAGGCAACTGCGCGTCGCCTTCCCACACCTGTTCCATCCATGATGCCAGCAGGCCATCGTTCTTTCCAGGGATGCCGGCAAATCTCAGAAGATTTGCCCATGTATGAAGTGGAGCGGGGAAGGAGGTGCGCGGGTAATGCACAAGGGAGCCGTCGGGAGACGAAATTCCAGTGGGACTGCAATTTCTGCAAGCTGCTGTGGACTGGAATGCAGGGAGTGCAGCAAGGCGTGGTCGCGTGATGGCAGCCGAGAATGGTGAAGGGCTCGAGGGTCGTTGCGGGTCTTCGCCTATGAGGGCGTTTTCAGAAGGAGGGCGGGAATCGACGATCGTGACTCGATAGCCACGGTGGGCGAGACGGAAGGGCGGCAGTGAGACCGGCCGGGCCCCCTCCAAGAATCGCGACGGACTGGGCGCTAGTGGATGTCACGAGGATCGTGAGCGGAACCAGACTCCGGCGGCCACAGCTAGTCGACGACTCGCCGCGAGTCGGGCACGAGGGCCGGATATCCGATGCGCTTCGGTCTCAATCTTTATTGCAGAATTTCTGAAATACACGGCGCGGCATGATCTCAGCGACAGTCAACGCCTGCTGGTCACTTGCAGGCAGGATTCGAACGCCGCCTGCGCTTTCGCATAGTACTCATGGGCTCTTGCGGTTTCGAAATGAAACAGTTCGCGGATTGCGTCGCTTTCCTGCCGCTGGAGGATTGTCTGATCGGTGCAGCTGAACTTATCGAGTATCTTCTTGCGGGAGATAGATGCGGCCTTGGGCTGCGTCGGTTCCGATGTCCGTAGAATGTTTGTCAGTTGAAAGGCGAGGCCGAGAGAGCAGCGCGCATAGTCTTGTGCCCTGGGCGATGTGGGGCCGAAGATATGGAGGCAGATGAGTCCACGACCGACGCGCAACACGATAGCAGTAGAGCAGAGGTCTTGAAATGAGGCGTACCGTGACGCCGTGAGATCCATTTCGACCCCTTTGATCAGTTCTTCGAAATAGGCCTTCGGGATAGAGAGTTGTCTCACATGCTCGGCCAAACTAATGGTCACCGGGAAGTGGTCATGCCGTGCATAGACCGCTTCAAGTTCGGCCCGCCATCGTCGCGAGTTCCTCTTGGGGTTACTTCCTGCCGGCGGCTCGTCGACCGCATTGTCGATTTCCTTGCAGAGCGCATAAGGCGACTGGCACATCGCGGCGTCGTCTTCTCGGAAGAAAGTGAGGGAAGAAGCGTCAGAAATTCGGCGCTCTTTTTTGGTGAGAGCCGTGCAGTAGGCTTGCGCGCCGGCGACAGGCGTGAGCAAGTTGCATACGGGTGGTGGTGAGTCGGCAGTGGTCCAAGAGGCGACAGGCCATGGATTCATGAATATGTTCGTGACTCTGACTTCCCGGATGCAGGATGGCTGCCAAGAGTTCGATGCCGGTCGATCAGACGAGGGCCTGGTCTACTGAAATAGGAAGCAGGCGGCTGACCAGAAGTATATATTGCTGCGCCATGTTGGAGGCCAGGCTCCATTGGTCCGGCTGGCGTTGTCTTCATCCGGAGCAGCTCTGTATTGCGTTCGAGCAACCGAAAATCCCAGGGCATCACGATGAGGACATCCGGGGCCGCGGCCTGGACCTCATCCACGTCACAACCCGTGAGGGGCTACCAGGCTGTGCCAGGACATCTGCCGCGCCGCGGCGAGCTGGACCATTTCAGGAACGAGTCGGCACCGTGACGTACAGTGGAGAGAGCTATTCAATGCAGACGACGAGGGCGATCCGAAATGTCCTGGACTCGAGTCCGGATGGCGGCCCAGTCGATCACGTATTGCTTGGCGAGACGGTGTCCCTCCGCCGACCGGCCGGCGGCGTCACCGATCCGAACGACATCATCGATCACGTCCTGCAGACCGTACTGGGGTTCAACGTGAGGACGGTTGGCTTGCCGAGGCATGGAGCACAGGGCGTCGTGATAGTTGGTCCGGCGTGACAGCGCAGACATGACAGAGGTCCTGGGACAGGATCAGGATCGGTTGCGCCTGCCGCAGCAAACTGGTCTTTTTCAGGCGATAGAGGTCGTCGTCCTGACGCCACAAGCTGACCGACTTGTCTGTCGATGTCGGCGCTCGCCAGTCCATGAGGAGCAATCATCGGTTCCAACCATGACGGGCATATGTGTGACCGATGGCGGATAGTCGCATCATCGTGGCTGATTCCGACCAACGCGTCGCTCAGGCTCGAGCAAGGCAATCACTTCGGTTGCACTGGGAAGCAGAGAGCAGATTTTCATACCACTCGGTTCTTACGCGGACGGCCACAAGCGTTCGCGGAGTTCGTTGAGGTGAATCTGTGAAAGGCTCTTGGTGACCGCATGGGCTTCATGCAGATCTTGGATCGTGTGTGTGTTCGCCACGGCAGAGGACTTTCATCCCGGCGGTTTTCGCGCCGCGGATACCGGGATCGAATCCTCGATCACCAGGCAGGATCCGAGCGGTGATGGCCTGTTCTCGGCATTGTTGATTCAACGCGTTGAGGGCATGGAGAAAGGGTTGCGGATCGGGCTTTCCACTGGTCACGTCTTCTGCGCTGGTGATGTGAAGAAATTCTTTTCGAAGCCCTGCGTGGTCAAGGATCACTTCGATCTCATGGCGGAGCGCGCCGGACGCGATGGCCAAGGGGTAGGCTGCGGCGGCTTCGCACAAACTCGCGCACCCCCGGGAAAATGGTCAGATGATCGGTCACTGACTCTAAATAGGCATGGGCTTTTCGTTTCATCAGTTGTGCGAGGGCGGCCGGGTCCGTAGGGCGCTGGTGCGCAGTGAGCGCTGCGATAAAACAGCCCCGATCGTCGTACCCCAAGTAGTTGGCGTAATAGTCGGATTCGGTCAGGCTGATGCCGATCTCAGCCAGCGTCTGACGAAAGCCGGCGAAATGGAGGGCTCGGTGTCCGCGATGACGCCATCAAAGTCGAAAATAATCGCTGTGAGCGTGGCCATAGGATCGTCTCGATACTGCGGGTGTGGGTACGGGATATAAAACGGGCGGATTATAGCACGGGAGATTGTCTGAACAGGCGAGAATGTAGCTGCTCACCAGGCTACTGTGTATGAAAATATGTGGGGGTCAGAACTTCAAGCGAAGACGTTTCTCCGATACCCAACCCGTCGCACCTTCGTCGGTACGCACCATATACATCCAGCCGCCGGGCTGTAGATCACCATCCATGACGGTCAGTGAGACCCCTGGGCGAACGATTGGGCCGGGCTTGCTGCTCGATGAATCTGCGAATAACGGAATGCTTCCGCCTGGAGCCATTTCGTCTGCTGTGACGGTGACTTTCTGTCCTTCGCCGAACATCGGGCTGAGAGGAGGTACCTCTGGTGCCCCGGGTCTTGCTGCCGTTTGTGGTGGTGGAACAACTGCTGGGGCAGCAGGAGCGACGCCTGTAGCAGGAGAGGTTGCTGGAGCCAAGGGAGCTGGGGCTTGGGTACTCGGACTGGGAGCAGCTTGTGGCGCGGGTGCCGGAGCCGCCGGCTTCGGTCTCATGGTCACCGGTGGTGGCGGGGTACTCTCACCCAGGTAGGGACCCAGCCATTCTGTCAGCAGTTCCGGTTCCATCGAGACATAGGCAATGCCGCCGACCAGAGCCAGGAGAAGTACCCAGAGGATCGGACTTCCCCGCTGGGTTTCTTGCGGGGATTCAGCGGCCCCTGGCTTTCGTGGCGATCGTTTGATCAAGTTCCTCTTCCGTGAATTCCAAATCCGGTTCTGGTTGGCGGGCGAAGAGGAGGGTCCAATCAAAAGGACGCCAGACTGATGTCAGGGTTCCCAACGAGCGCAGCCATCGAGCACCTCCCTACTGAGCGATCCATTCCCACGTGGACTATTCTGTGAGAAGACCTATCACCATCGCCGAATTGTGTCAATTCTGTTGAGGAAATGCGCGTACTAGCTGCAAGCTTCAACAGGGATGCGAAGGGCTGCAGGATAGAGTCGTTCGGTTTGTGCGATGTCGGTCGCGGCGCGCCAGCAATAGTTGTGCCGGCGTCTCGATGATCGTTCCCGCAGCGTTCTTTGCCAAATAGCGCATACGGAGGATGATCTTGGCATGGGCTGAGAGCCGAAGCCGTGGAAAGAGCGGCGTGCGTGAGGACGTAGTCGTCATGCTAAAGGGCATCGCTCTATCATCATACCGGCAGCAGCCTGATTGCTTGACCGTATGGGAGAGAGAGGGTGCTGCTTGCATCTTGTCGGTCCAGTTCGGCAAAATGAGCGCCCACGAGCCGACGACCATGAAATCCTATCGCGAAGAGCTCTGGTTCGAGACGAAGACGCGGCGCGCCTACCTCAATATCACGGAGCAGATCGAGGCGGTGGTCAAGAAGAGCGGCGTCCAAGAGGGACTCGTGCTGGTCAATGCCATGCATATCACGGCCAGCGTCTATATTAATGACGACGAACCAGGTTTGCTTAAAGACTATGACCGATTCTTGGACACGCTCGTTCCTCAGAACGCGACCTATCGGCACAACGAAACGGGAGAAGATAACGGCGACGCGCACATCAAGCGTCAGCTGATGGGGCGAGAAGTCGTGGTCGCGATTACCGAAGGTCGGTTGGACTTCGGCCCGTGGGAACAAATTTTCTACGGGGAGTTCGACGGGAAGAGACGAAAACGCGTGTTAGTGAAAGTGATTGGATCGTGAGCATGACGTCACCCGACCGGTGGTCCGGACCCTGTGGAGATAATCTGTTGGAGCGCTTGCTACCACGGGAAAAGTTTGGCAACATGGAGTGCAGTGCTGTACGGCGGTGCGGTAGGAGCCTGTCGATATGTTGAGTTGGTCTCGCCCTGATCCCCTCACACGAGATCTCGTGCATTTGATTAATGCCCGGCGCCATGACCATGGCGATACCGAGAGCGGCCATCGATACGCTGCAAGCCTTCTTGGAGCAGGGACGGGAGTATGATCTCTTAACGGTGTTGGCGGCGCTGGACGAGGACATGGCGGAATGGCTCTTCGATCTCCTCGCGGAGGCGTCCTGCTCCGTGCTCATCGATGGGCCGGCCGATGAAAAATTGTCCTACGCCATTATGGCGGCCTTGGAACTTCCACTCCAAGCCAATCTGACCCATCCACTCAAGTTGAAGATCGACCCGGTTGCGACAGCGGAGCTATTGCATCGACATCTCCGCCTCTCAGCCGGGACGGTGGTGCGTGTAGAGTCGCGCCTATTGACCGATTCGACCCTGGAGCCGCTCAGCCTCCAGGGTTTGAATGATCATTTGAGTACGGTAGCGGATTCCCAACGGGCCACTTCAATTGCCGCTCGGCTGTATCCGCCTGTCGAGAGTACCGCGTTTCTCTTTTTCGAGTTGATCGGTGTGCCGGACTCTGGACTGCCCGATTCGCTGGAGGACCGGCATCGTCGGGCGCTCCTTGAAGGCCTCGTGGCGCAATGTCCCGAGTTGGCGCTGGCCCCTGATATGATCGAAGCACCGGTCTACGCCGCCTATGCCATGTTTGATGCGCAAAATGCCGTTCGGCTTCATCGGTTGGCAGATGAGACCGCGGCCGTGTGGCGCGACCTGGACCCGCTCGTCCGCGCACGCACGATCGTGCACCTGCATACCCAATGTGGGAACGGCGTGTACATGCCGGTCTGGACTGATCTGTTTGATCCTGAACTTCCTGAAGACCACGGTCCCGTGTGGACCTCTCCTGATGTATGGATCTTCACGGCTGATTTGCCCATCGAATGGCCTGGAGAAATGCTCACGAATCGGCTTGCTCGCCGAGGGCTGCACCAGGTTTGAAAACCACATCGTCGAAACTCCAGATAACTAGCCGCATCATCCTGCTGGCTCTTCCGGCTCATTCTCTTGCGGTTCCGTGCGGCTGCTTCGTCAGGCGAGCTGTACGATGCCGTGTCGAACCGCCATGCCGGACAGGCTGTCTGGTAGAAACTAGACAATTCGTCGATTTTTTCGACGCCATATCCTATGCTGGGTCTGGTTAGCCCGCATTATTCATGAAGGTTTGTACGCAGCCGCGTATCCGCGCTTGCAGCAAAAGCGTCATGAATAATGCGGGCTAGAGATAGGGAGCAAGCATGGCTCAGCAACAGTCTTCCAGCGGAATCATCGCCGGCGCAATCACCATCCTGGGACTTGGGCTCGTGTGGGCGACGGTAGTCTTCAATTTCCCGTCACAAGAAGAGTTGTCTTCGGCTGCACTGCCTGCTGAAACTCGTCAGGCGGCACGTCCTCCGTCTCCTTTGCCTGAGCCACCCACGCTGGATTTGACCATTCCCACCTCCCCTCCGCTGCCTTTAGAGGCAGCGATGCCGAGACCGGGCGATGATCGGTCGCGCGACTCAGTGTTGAAGCTCCAGTTGTCACGCGATTGGATCCTAGTACGCTGCAGGCTACCAAGCTGAAGTGCGAAGCGGACATCGAACAATTGTGTCCCGACTCTTTGGACGGTTCTGCCCGCACGCGCTGTCTGAAACAGCGTGCCAAACAACTTCCACCGCTATGCTTAAGCCAGTTGCAGGAGCGGTTTGTCAAATGGAAGGAAGATCGAAATCGATTGATGGCGGCGTGTAACGAGGATGTGAAACGATTCTGCAGATCGATCAATCCTGGGAGCGGGCAGGTTCTCCAGTGCCTCCAATCGCATGACCAGGAGGTTTCCGACCGCTGTTACCAAACCTTACCGAAGGGGTAAGCTCTTTTTAAATAGTCGTGACGCGGTGTTAGCGAGGGATGTTCTTGGTTTGCTGAGTGCACGAGAACCTCAGCGTCACGCCTGCCACCTCGATCTGGTCCCCATCCTTCAGGTCCTGTTGTCCCACAACGTCCGTGCCATTGACGAGCAGAGACTTCGCGCCCTTTGAAGGGCTGATGGAGTAGCTGTGGCCTCGTCGGGCGATCGTCGCCGCAGATTTTGGAGCGAACCAACCGGTCAACCGAATGACCGCTTCGTCTTGTGACCCAATGACATTCACCTGTTTGGTGAGTGGGTATTCCGCCTTGTCGGTTTTCCCTTCGATAACCAGGACTTTGACAGTGAGCGTGGGTCCGTCGGGTGTCCGGTCCGTTCCTCTGAGCACCGTGGTTCGATCCAAATCGACAAATGGAGTCGGCGCTGCCGTACTGGCTACCGCATTCTCTTGAAACACGAGTCGGTGTTGACCGATGGCGATCACGTCTGCGTCATGAAGTTGGTGGCGCGTAATCGGGCGGCCATTGATGGTGGTGCCGTTCGTGCTCATCAAATCTTCGAGAAAGAAGACGGCCTGAACCTTCACGATCCGCGCATGATGCGCCGAGACGGCGGCATCTTCGATCACGAGGGTATTGTCGGCCTTCCGACCGATCGTCAATGTCTCATGGGTCAGTTCGATATGGCGGGAGCCTTGTCCGTGAAGTTTGACGAGCAGTGTGGCTGCTTGTGGCAGAGTTTCAGGCATGGTGTCTCCTCCTATGCAAGGCCCCTCTGATTCGTTACGCGACGAATCGTTTTTCAGCCGTTCCCACAATCCGCCTTGGAGTTCATCCTGCAAGGCCACGACGACCACGGTCGTGTTGTCGTCGCCGCCGGCTTCGTTCGCCATGACGATGAGGCGATCAGACATGGCAGGGAGGTCTTCCGACCCACTGAGGATGTGAAGCATGTCGTTTGGGTGGACACCACGGGTCAGTCCGTCTGAGCATAACAACAGTATATCTCCGCTCTTGACCGGAACCTCCGTCAGTTCCACGTCGACGCTGCTCTCGACGCCGAGGGCTTTCGTCACGATGTTTCTCTGTGGGGAGCGTTCGGCCTCTTCTTCCGTGATGAACCCCTTGAGGATCTGTTCCGCGACCCAGGAATGGTCTGTGGTGAGGGCCTGGATTGTCCCGTTTCGAACGAGGTACAGCCGGCTGTCTCCGACATGGGCAATGACGAGCATCTCCTCACGGAGCAGCGCGGCGACCACGGTGGTACCCATCCCGGCATAGTCAGGCCTGCTCCATGACTCGCGATGAACGACTTCGTTCGCTGCACGAATCGCGCTGGCAAGACGATTGGCCGGGGCAGACACTGGTGGCATCGCAGGGGCCGATCAGCGGCAGGTCTGCGTGCTGGGCCGCCTCGACCAGATGCGCGTGGATCGTCTTGACGGCGAGGGCGCTGGCAATCTCGCCGGCGTTGCCGCCGCCCATGCCGTCACAGACGACATACAGTCCGAGCGTCGGGTCGGTTACAAAGCGATCTTCGTTATGAGGCCGTTTCAGGCCGGTATCGGACTTGGCGCTATGGACCCGTTCGAAGGCCAGACGACACCTCCCTCATGCTGCGAGACTATGCAGACAGGCACGGAGTTCGCTCGCGAATTCTTCCGCGCGTCGATAGCGGTGAGGCAACTCTTTCTGTAACGCGCGATCCACGATCTCCTGCACCATTGGAGGAAGGTCCGCCCGCAAGGTCTGAATGGCGGGATGCGGATGATGGGCGATGCTGAACAGCACGGCCGACAAGTTATCGGCGGTAAACGGCAGCTGTCCAGTGAGGAGTTCGAACAGCACGACGCCGAGTGAAAAGATATCCGACCGACCGTCCACTTTCTGCCCGCGATTTGTTCCGGTGACATGCACGTCGGCGTGCCTAACACAATATTCGTTTGTGTCTTGCTGCTCGAGGCCATCTTTGCAATACCGAAATCCATGACCTTCACGATGCGATCTTTCGTGAGCATGATGTTCGCCGGCTTGATGTCACGATGGACGATGCCTTGTTGATGGGCGTAGTCCAGGGCATCCGCGACGGTGGCCACAGTCAGGAGGACTTCATTGACCGGCATCAAGTTGGGTTTCCGTGCCCACTGTTTCAAGGGAGTTCCCTCGATAAGTTCCATCGCGATATATCCCAAATCGTGTTCTTCTCCTGCATCATAGATGGTGACAATGTTGGGGTGGGAGAGCCGCCCTGTGGATTCTGCTTCGCGGAAGAACCGTGCCTTGACCTCTTGCAGCTTGTCGTCGTGGTCGAGCTGATCGAGTCGCATGGTCTTGATGGCCACGAAACGCTGGATCGTTGGATCTTTCCCAAGTACACAAGTCCCATCGCGCCGCGTCCGAGTTCTTTCAACACCCTGTAGCGCCCGAGCATGCCTGGCGTGGTGGTATTGATCGCTAACGTGGAGGCTATATGTGTTGGTTCTGACGGAGTTGCTATCTCTCCTTCTTGTCCTGCGTCCTCATCCTCGGAGAGCCCCTGCGCCTCTTGGCGTCGTGTCCGTCTGGGAGGAGCGAAGGCTTCGCGCAGCGAACTCCGGTTCATGACCCAGGCTGCCGTGAGCCATAGACCGGAACCGAGGAGACCGATGGCATACCCCATGGCAAATTGAGATGGGCCGATCCGTTCGATCAGCGGCAGGCCCACGGTCCTAAAGGCTTTATAGACGAAGAGAACGACGACTAGGGTTGCGAGTGGAAGAACGAGGTTTCGGAGAAAGCTCGATCCTCGGCCGTTGTCTGGGATGTGCTGAGAGGCCACGAGGGCGAAGATCCAAAGGATGACGAGCGCGAGGAGGTTCGCACCCAATCGAATGGTGTGAGGCCCACTGAGCGGCACATACGGAACCGAAACAGATTGGACCAATGCCAGGCTACTCAATAAGGGACCAGCGAGCAGCACTGCCAAGGTTGTAAAAATATAGGGAACGATCCAAGTCCAGGATTTCGACATAGGAATCTTTGAGGAGGTCCGTGAATGCCATAAAGTGTAGCGGATGGGAGAGGAGAGTCAACGAATTGGGAGAAATGAGCGGCGGTGTATGAGAGAGTAGGCTAGTAGGATGCCGAAGCGCATGTGGTACATACTCGCTGGCCCTGAGTCTGCCAAGACAGTCGCTGTGTCTACGGATGCGCCTGTTCCCATGAGGTGTTCTCGATACTCCGTGAAGCGTGGAAACCGGCTGGTTGCTCTGGTTTGTTTGGTTTGTCTCGTTTATTTGGTTGAACTAGATTAACCAAGAAACTAGATGAACCAGATAAACCTCATACGATGAGGGCGGCTGTCTTGAGGGGTTCGAGCAATTTCTCGGGAACTTTCAAATCGCCCCGGCCGGTACCCACGTCGATGTCCGGCTTGGTGATCCCGTGGAAATCACTGCCACCGGTCACCAGCATGTCCAGGCGTTTGGCCAGATCGAGATACTCCGTCGTCTGTCGCTTTGTGTGCGTACTATAGTGGACTTCGATGCCGCCGAGGCCTTCGGCTTTCAATGTCGTCAGGAGTGTGTTCAGCCCTTCTCCAGACACCTTGGCCCAGGTAGGGTGGGCCAGGACAGCCACGCCGCCTGCGGCTCTGATCCAGGAAATGGCATCTACCGGCAGGGGCAGTTCACGCGCCACATAAGCCGGGCGCCCCTCTGCGAGATACCGGTCAAAGGCGTCTTTGGCGGACGAGACATACTTCTTGTCCATCAAGAGCCGCGCAATATGGGGACGGCCAACCGAATCCGTGCCGGCCAAAGCCCGCACCTCTTCATAGGTCACGTCCAGCCCCAATGAGCGTAGCCTTTCCATGATCTGCGGATTACGGGTATGCCGACTCTCGCGCAAGGTGGCCAACCGTCGATTCAGTTCCGAGTCTCGCCAGTCTATGCAATAGCCAAGGATATGGAGCTCACTATTGCCAATGTAGGAGCTGATTTCCACGCCGGGAATAATCTCAATTCCCAGCTCAGCGCCGGCTGCTATGGCTTCGGGAATGCCGGTGACAATGTCGTGGTCTGTGATGGCCAGAGCAGTTACCTTTGCCTTGTGGGCAAGTTGTAGGACCTCAGGCGGCGAGAGGCTTCCATCGGAGTGGGTCGTATGGAGATGGAGATCGATGCGGCTCATGTCGACTCGTGAAGCGGGCTGCTGGGGCCTGCTTGTTGGGCGACGAGTCGCGCGGTGAAGGCAGAGCCGGGCCCATGACTGCTGTCGTGTTCGCCTTCGTCGTACGACAGCACGCGAAGAGTGGATGTGAGCCGGAGCAATTCATTGTGTGCGAGGCAAAATTCCCATCGGCGTGGATGGTGATGTCTCAAGTAGTTGTCGATGATGAAGGTCTCGTAAACTAAGACCCCATTCGGTTTCAATGAATCAATGAGGGCAGGGAACAGCGCGCGATGGAGATAGAAGAACACGACGATCACATCATATTCCTGCTTCGGAAACTCCGGTCGTTCCTCTGTTTTTCGTTCGAGGTCCACCGTCCGGACAGTGAGGTTGGGGAGGTTCCGTTGTTTCGCCGTGGCAGCGAGCTGTGCCATGGCCTGTTCATCGCGGTCCATCGCATCGACCTGAAACCCGTGTGAAGCCAGATAGAGCGCATTGCGCCCAGACCCGGCCGCGACATCGAGCACCTTGCCTTTCGGTAATCGATGGAGCTGGAGCTGCTGCGCTAAGAATAAGGAGGGCACCGGATCGATCTGTTGCGGCTGATGTGCCATGCGGCTCCGTTCCACCTTCACGCCGACTGATCCGGTCATCTGTGAGAGAGAGGGGCCAGCTTTCTGAGCCAGAGTGAGACCTTCGCAACAGGGAATTCCGTGAACAACATCGCAAGGACTTGCTCCGTAAATGTTTCGAGGAGCGCACAGTCCTGGGTCTCGCCCAACTCGACGATCCGCTCAGTCACCTGGGCATAGTCCACGGTCTTGTTGATTTGGTCGGCAGCTTCGGCGGCGGTTCCTTCACAGTCCAACTCCAAATCGATCGCCAGTGGCTGCGGTCTCCGACGCTCCGCCGGCATGACCCCGCAACGCCCTTGAAATTCCAGCCGTTCAATCACCACACGATAGGCCATGCCGACATTCTCAAGGATTGGATTTCAGGCTGTCAATATATCGTTAGCGGGGTGGCGAAGGGGAATGGGCACGCCCAGGTGGCGTTCTTGCTCGCAGAACGCACACCATGAAAATATGCTCACTCGGCGGGTCAGTGAGACCCCACGGGATGCCGTTACCAGAGAGAAGAGGCAATCAAGCTAGATAGTGGCACTAAGAAGGGTGGTGCATCGTTCGGTGCCCGTAGGATACGCCGCCAACGTCATATCCTAACCCCGCATTTTATAACAATGTTTCGAGAAATCACGGAGAGGCGCGCGGCAAGCGCGAGGAGTAGGACTTGCGTGACGAATGAGCCCCGTCCCTGCCTGCGCTGCTATTTAAATTGATGAAAGCCGATCTTATTGTCGTCTCGGTCTTGCAAGCCCGTGAAGTACATAAGTACGGAGTCAAGCTTCTGCATCAGAATGGCCCGTTCGCACCACAGACCTTCGAGATAGGTCACGTCATTTGTCTGGCTGTTGCACGAAGCGACAAATCGTTTGAGCGCGTCTTGCGGAACCTTGAATTCCTGCAGATCAATGTCCAATGACTTCTCAAGCTTCTCGATCGCAACGTTGAACTCCTTGACCCACCGCTCTTCAATCTCGTGGCGTTCCGGCACGTTAGCCCGAATCGAAGTGATGGCCGCATATGCTCTCAGAATCTGGTCATCGATGTTCATGCTAGTTACCCCTACATGAATCATAGCACGGTCGCCCGAATAGGCTGGTGGAGGGCAAGTCTACTTGAACGTCCGACACTTCTTCAATCTTTCATAAAGGCCGTCGTTCGTGAAGCGGAAGCGTATCTTGCAAGCCAGGAAACACGATCCTCTGTGAAGGACGAGAGGGGGAGAGACGAACGACGAACCGGCAGGCAGGCACACCACGTACAGAGAGATGTTTAGAAGGCAAGACCCGACCTCAATTCTTAGACCTGGCGGCATCTGGCTAACTCAGGCAAACTTCGATTTAGAAGAACGAGCTGCGTGATATCGGCATAGTAGGCCTGCAGCTTCACCGGATCAGGTTGATAGCCCGTCGGGTGGCCGCAGCCGTTCCGAAGGTCAAGCGCACTCTTCAGGTGCTTGTACTGCGTATCGTCCAGATACGTCAGGAACCGGCAGAGGAGGATCAGGTGAGCGTCGGCGGCCTCCTGCACATCCGGCTCAGTTGAGAAAACGTAGTCTTTCGTGAACGTCCGGAACAGCAAGCCCTTTTCCGCCTTCATCCTCGCGAATTCAGCGTTCAGCGTGGCGATGCCGAGCGACGTCAGCTTCTTGTGGACCATGCTGAGCGACGGCACACCAAGCGAGCACGACGGAAGCACGGACACAGGTTGTCTCCGCGCACTGGATGGATTCATCCAAATACTTTAGCAGTTCAGTATCAGCAATCGGCTGGACTAGCTTTCGGAGCGTGTCGCCAATCGTCTGGATAGCCGAAACCTTAATAAACCTGTGCAGCAACTCGCTCTCGGTCTTCGTGATGATGATCTTTAGCTGCGCCTTATACAGCTTCTTCGGACTCGCGTTATTGGCCAACTTCACCAACGCCGTCCAGGCGACCGCAACCTCTTGAAGCTGCGCGGTGTCAATAATATTACCCGCCTCAAGCACTCCTGCGACCGGCAGCCAGTTCTTGTGCGTGTCCTTGACGCGTTTGCGCAGAACCTGGCCGCTGACGGATGCCGTCTTCAGTTTGTTCAGGTCCTTCTGTATCGAGGTCAGCTCTTCGAGGACGTCCTCCAGCGGCTTGGGCGACATCCATCTACTCCCCGCCGCGATGCTCTTGATGATCTCTCCCGACCTTCTTAAGACCCGGCCCGCTCAATTCCAGGTCTGCGCCCTTCTCCCGCGGCTTGTAGCAGTTCTTGTTCGCCTTCAGGGTTGAGGAGAAGTTCGGGAGTCGTAGCAGTCGTAGTGGACGGCGAGCTCCCGCAGCTCCTTCAGCGTGCAGGTAAAACTAGCTGACTCCAGGGCCTGCTTGACTCAGAGCAGCAGCGACAAGTTGACCAACTTGTTGGCTTTGCCGTTGCCCGGGATGGAGGACGCGAGCAGCTGCGCGCCCGGACCTGCCGGGTGAAAGACCTTTTCAAGGATTTCCGTCGTGATGGCGTTGGCCGTGAGGAATGGCTTGACGCCATCCGGAACACCACCTGGTGCTGCCGGAGCGCCGGGTCGGAGTGGCGCAAGCGTTGGCGGGCGGTACAGGCTTTGGTGCGGTGTTCGCGCTGAACCACTGCTCCAGGATCATCTTGAACGCCGTCTCTTGCAGCGGAGCGGGAGTCTTATTCACGAGCTCCATGATTCCGTCGAAATCTGCCTTGAGCTTGTCAAGCATTCGGCTTCCTGATCGATGTGTAACTGCCCGCCTAATTAGTAAGTCTGCTGCGAGCTGCCGTGTGGTATGGCACAGTCGCGTGAACACTCTAGTGGAAGAGGAGTCTACTTGAACATCCAACACTTGTTCAATCTTCGTCCCGTTCTACCTACCGGGATAGGCTGGGAATTCCGCAGTCTATCCAGCCATCACCCTGCCGTATACTCCGGCCAACCTCTCGTTTCCGGAGAGAATAGCCTGGCTGGCCTTCACTGCGCGTATCGAACGAGCACAGTTTCACCGTGCGCGTTCTGCGAGAGCACGTAAGGACGCCTGGCTGTTTCCGTGTTCCCCTCCCTCGAGCTTGGTTCTCCTTATAGAGGGTCGTCTGTTTGGGCTCCCACTGCGCGCGTCCAACGAGGGCCTTCTTAAGCCGCGCGTTGCGCGAGCACAGGAGACCAACAGACTCACCCCTCGTGCTCCTCCCTTGACTGCCCTTTCCACCGGCTCCTATAATCCCCTCACGTTTCTTCCTACAACGCGCTGATTCAGCTAGCAAAATGGCAGAATTTACGCACTTCAACGAGTCAGGGCGGGCGCGGATGGTCGATGTCAGTGCCAAGAATTCGACCGAACGGGCCGCCACAGCTCAGGCCATAATCCTTCTCCAGCCCGAAACTCTTGAAAAGATTCAGCGAGGCAAGATTGCCAAGGGCGATGTCTTGTCCGTCGCGCAGGTTGCCGGTGTAATGGGAGCCAAGAAGACTCCTGACCTCATTCCCATGTGTCATCCGATTCTCCTCACTAGTGTCGATATCTCATTTAAAGAAGAATCTCAGCCAGATCGCGAAGGCCGCTGTTCGATCACCATTCTGGCCACGGCCAAGACGACCGGGACGACAGGAGTAGAAATGGAAGCGATGACGGCGGCCTCGGTGGCGGCGCTCACCATCTACGATATGTGTAAGGCGATCGATCGGGGGATGAGCTTCAGCGAAGTGTGCTTGCTCTCAAAGTCAGGTGGAAAATCAGGAACGTTTACAAGACGTTAACGTATAAATATTCGTGTAATACAAAAGGTATATTTCATGGTCACGATCAGGCTGTTTGGAGATGACGAAGTCGCTGGCGGGAATCAAGAATCTCTGTCGCTTGCGTTGAACAATGGAAGGCAAGTGAAGGACTTGGTCGGTCTTCTGGATGCCGGGTATCCGGCGATTGGTGAGTTGATCCATAAAAAAGAAGGTCCTGGTGTCGGTCAATCAGGAAATTCGCCCACGAAGAAACGGAGATTCGAGACGGGGACGAAATCGCTCTTCTGCCACCGTTTGCCGGTGGAACATCTATGGATCACGCGAGTGACGATGCCCAGTTTGTCCGTGTGCAGCGGGAAGATTTTTCTGTGGATGCGGAGATCAATCGGGTGCGAGGCCGGTCGAAGCGCATCGGCGGAATTGCGATTTTTCTCGGGACCGCCCGTGACCGGTCCAAGGGGAAGGATGTCGACAGCATCACCTTCGAGCACTACGAAGGGATGGCACAAAAGAAGCTGTGTGAAATCCAGCGAGCGGGCGTTGAAGGATTTTGACATCATCGAAGTTGCGATCCTCCACCGATATGGTGAAATCGGCATCGGTGAAAACATCGTATTGATTGTCGTGGGAGCTGAGCATCGGGCTGAGGCGTTCCGTGCTTGCAAGTGGGCAATCGATGAATTGAAACAAATCACGCCGATCTGGAAACTCGAACACACGCCGGAAGGTGAAGTCTGGGTGGAAGAACACCCGTAGGGACGTGAGGCGTAAGTGAGTAAGGCGTGTATCAATTCGAGGCAAGGAGGGAAGCTGTTGAATCCAATAGTAGCCAGCGATTCTGTGACACCAGTCGGCGATACCTTCGGTCGGCCGCTTCGCAGCTTGCGTTTGTCCGTGACGGATCGATGCAACCTCCGCTGCAAGTACTGCATGCCGGAGGAGGACTCATCGTCTGGCTGCCGCGCGAGGATGTGCTGACCCATGAGGAGAATGGCGGGCCTGACCGGCTATTTCACGGATCTCGGCGTGGATCGCGTGCGGTTGACCGGGGAGAACCGTTGCTTCGACGCAATTTGCCTCAGCTGATTCGCCTGTTGCTCCAAAACCAGCGGGTGACGGATATCGCGCTGACGACGAACGGCATTCTGTTGGCGGATCAGGCGGATGCGCTGTATGAGGCAGGGCTGCATCGCATCACGGTCAGTCTTGATACGCTGAGACCGGAACGATTTCTTCAACTGACCCGCCATGATGAGTTTGCGCGCGTAGTAGAAGGGAATTGAGTCGGTGGCTCGAGCGGGCTTCACTGGTTTAAAAGCTCGATACGGTGGCGATTCGGGGTTTCAATGACGATGAGTTGAGTCCATCTGATCGAGTTCGGCAAACAGGTGCAGGCGGAGGTTCGGTTTATCGAATATATGGACGTCGGCGGCGCGAACGAGTGGTCTCAAGAAAAAGTGTTCTCCCAAGCCTCGATGCTCAACCTGCTGAGTCAACACTACGGGACAATCGAGCCGATGCCTGAACGGGGAGCCGCGCCGGCGCAGCGATTTCTGCTGCCGGATGGGACGATCTTCGGAATTATTCCGTCGACGACCACGCCGTTCTGCGCGACCTGTGATCGCAGTCGGGTGACCGCCGATGGCATGTGGTATGCCGCTGTCTATACGCGACGACGGGAACGGATCTGCGCAAGCCCCCTTCGCGCCGGCGCCTCAGATGACGAGATGCGAGCCTTGATCCGCACCGGCTGGGAAGGCCGCCGTGACCGGGGCGCAGAAGAGCGCAAGGCGCTTGAACAGGACGGGTTGCGTGTCGGAGCGTTTATCGGCATTGAGAAACTTCGCGAAAATCCACGTCTCGAAATGCACGCGCGAGGCGGCTGAGGTCTCATCGTGCGGCCTCCATCTCTGCCGCAGAGGCAATCCCAGATGATCGCTCATGCTGGACACTGAATTCCTGACCATTTTAGGACTCGGGTTGGTGCTGGGGCTTCGCCATGCCTTGGACACAGACCATTTGGCTGCCGTATCCACGGTGCTGGCGCAACGGCCGTCGCTCCGCGCCTCCGGCATGATTGGATTCAGCTGGGGACTCGGGCATACGGTGGTGTTGTTGCTGGTCGGGGTAGTGGTGTTGATGCTCCGCGTATCGATTCCTGAACCCTTGGCGTTGGCAGCCGAGTTCGGCGTCGGCGCGATGCTCGTCCTTCTCGGGGGATACTCGGGGTGCGATTGGTTCGCGAACGCTGGCATGTGCATGCACACGACCATGACGGTGACCGGCACATGCACCTGCATAGTCATGCGCTGGTCGAAGATCATGGACATATACACTGGTGGCGTGATTCCGCTCGGCCATTCTGTATTGGCATGGCCCATGGTCTGGCCGGGTCGGCGGCGTTGTTATTGATCGTGCTGTCGTCTGCGCGATCGGTGTTGAGGGGCTGACGTATATCGTAGTGTTTGGGCTTGGCTCGATCATCGGGATGGTGCTGGTCGGGGTGATCGTGAGCCTTCCGGTATTGTGGTCGCTGAATATCGGGCGTCCTGTCTTTCTCGCGGTCCAGGGACTGGCGAGTCTAGGAAGCGTTGCTGTCGGACTGATAATGATGTTCCAGATCGCCCTCGGCGGTGAGCTCTTCTGACGTCCCACCGGCATCTTCACCGACGGCAAATCTACGTGCGTCATGAGAGCGGCTATGATATTCTGCCGCCCGCAGACTCTAGCAGGCTGCCGAAACTCGATGTTTGTACGCGAGACTGGCGTGAGGAGCGAAGGTGTCGAGGTCCGCAGTTCAAGGTTCTGGAAACTTCGAACTCCGTACTTCTAACTTCGGATCGCGCGTGGAGAGGAGCGCACAATGGCCTGGTTTAAAAACAGAAAACGACTGAGCCTGAACCTCCAAAGCGATCCAAGATTTCGGAGGGGATGTGGCTCAAGTGCAATCATTGCCGGGAAATCGTCTATCGCAAAGAAGTCGAGCGCAATAATAAGGTCTGCCCGAAGTGCGACTATCATTTCCCAATTTCTGTCATGGAACGCATTGCACTCTTGGTCGACCTCGGGACGTTCAAAGAGTGGGATGCGGAGATCGGTCCCCAGGACCCGCTGAATTTTCAGGACACGAAATCGTACAAGGATCGTGTGAAGGCGCACCAGGCCAAGACCGGCCGCAAAGATGCCATGATGACCGGCGAAGGGATGATGAACGGCCGTCGTGTGGTGCTGTGTCTGTTCGACTTCAGTTTTATGGGTGGCAGCATGGGGCTCGGTCGTTGGGGAAAAGATCTGCCGGGCGATCGATCGCGCATTGGAGGCCAGGTTGCCGGTCATTTTGGTCACGACCTCCGGAGGGCCCGGATGCAAGAGGGGATTCTCTCTCTGATGCAGATGGCCAAGACGTCTGCGGCTGTCGCGAAGTTGGGCGAGGCCAAACTCCCATTTATCTGTCTGTTAGCCGATCCCACGTTCGGGGCGTCACCGCCAGCGTCGCCATGTTGGGCGATGTGATTCTGGCCGAACCGAAAGCGCTGATCGGTTTTGCCGGTCCGCGCGTGATCGAGCAGACGATTAAAGCAGCAGTTGCCGGATCAGTTTCAGCGAGCGGAATTTCTCTTGGAGCATGGGATGATCGATATGATCGTGGAGCGCAAACAGTTGAAAGAGACCTTAAGCACCCTCGTCGCGCATTTTTGAGTCCGGACCCTTCATGAAGAATCCTGGCTAGCCTCCTTCCTGCCTGGTTACACCGATGACCTATTCCTCTGCCGTAGCCTATTTATTTCGTCTGCAAAAGCATGGGATTAAATTGGGGCTTACGACGATGACGGCGTTGATGGAGCGCCTCGGCATGCCGCAGACCCGGTACCGGGCACTGCATATCGCCGGCACGAATGGAAAGGGTTCCACCGCAGTCATGGCCGCCGCGATATTACAAGCGGCAGGGTATCGAGTGGGGCTCTATACCTCGCCCCATCTCGTGGAGTTTCGAGAGCGGATACGGGTAAACGGCGAGATGATCACGGAATCGCAGGTGGCACAATTGACCGAACAGCTTCAGACCCTGTGCCAACCGGACCTGTCGCCGACCTTCTTCGAATATACGACGGCGATGGCCTTTCAGCACTTTGCTGATTCGGGGGTTGATGTGGCGGTGTTGGAGGTTGGATTGGGCGGCAGATTTGATGCCACCAACGTGGTCACGCCGGTGGCCTGTGCGGTGACGACGATTTCCCTCGATCATCAGGAGTATTTGGGGACCACATGTTCAGCGATTGCCTTTGAGAAGGCCGGCATTATCAAGGCGGGAGTGCCGGTGGTGGTGGGGCGGCTCGAAGATGACGCGTGGCGGACGATCGAACAGGTTGCGAGGGAACGGCAGGCCCCGGTGTTCCGTCTGAATGACGGATTTTCGCACAGAGGGAGAGGGACTCCAGCAATTTTCCTATCGCGGTCTGGGTATGCAGTATGACGGACTGATCTGTGCCCTGGAGGGTCGTCACCAACTGGATAACGCTCGCCTGTGCGCTGGCGTTGTTGGAGGCGGCGGCTCCTCAGGGAATTGCTGTCACGGACTGGGGCGGTGCGAGCGCGGCATTGCGTGCGGTCAGCTGGGCTGGACGACTGGAAGTGGTCGATCGCCGCCCGACGATCCTGCTGGATGGCGCGCATAATCCTGCTGCTGCCACGGCCTTGGCCGACTTCCTCGCGCGCTCTGATCGATCTCATCCGTCCCGCCCTGTGGTTCTTGTCCTTGGGATGATGCGCGACAAGGATCATCGAGGCTTCTGTCGAACCTCTGAAGCGGCCTTGTCGATGACGTGGTGTTGACGCAGGCGGATCTTCCACGCTCTGCAACTGCGCAGGAACTCCGAGCCTCGCTCGAAGATCTGCTGCCTCACCCGCATGTCGTGCCGACACTCAGTGATGCGATGGCGCTGGCCAGGCAGCTGGCGACGCCGGACGGTCTGGTGTGTGTCACGGGATCGCTCATGCTTGTGGGAGAGTGCCAGGCATGGTTCCGTGGCTGTGGGCTTTCGCCGCTTCGGGGCTGACATGGCAGGCATCGCGACGCGGCTGTGGATGTGCCTGGTTGGTTGGTTGATGCTGGGGCTATTGCTTCCGTTGCAGGGTGCTGCAGGAGAGGACGCTCGCAGCGGACGACGATATCCTCCGAGTGCGCTCCCGCTCGATATCACTGCAGAACGAATCGAGTATCTGCAGGAAACTAGAAATCTACGAAGCCGATGGCTCGGTGGTGGTCAACCAGGGCGCGCTGCGTCTGACGGCCGATCACATGACCATCCAGGCTTTGCCCGGCGTATTGATTGCCACGGGCCACGTCCGACTCACCGATCCCAAAGCCGATCTCGTGACCGAGCGGTTGGAACTCAACGTGAATACTGAGGCTGGGGTGGTCACGCACGGACGGGTACATCTCAAATCCACGAATACCTCGGTGGAGGGGCGCCTCTTGCAGCGGTTTTCAGAGGACCATTATCGGGTGAAAGAGGGTCGGTTTACGAACTGCGATGCGCAGAAGGGTGAGACGCCGGCCTGGCGGTTCGAGTTCAAGGATCTTGACCTGCGTGCCGGCGACAACGTGGCGTTTACGGGTGGCATGGCTCTGCGTGAACGATGTCCCGGTGATTCCGATTCCCACGTTGACGTATCCGCTCTCCAAGCGGCGCACTGGGTTCCTCATTCCAACTGTCGGGTAGGACAGTCGTTTTGGCATCGCATCTCCAAGAAAGCTTCTTTTGGGCCATCAATCCCAGCCAGGACCTGACGGTGTCTCCCTTCTATTACAGCAACCTCGGCTATGGGAGCGAGTTCAAATATCGTTATGTACTGGATCGGCTGTCGCGGGGGCAGTGGTTCGTCAGTGCGCTTGCAGGAGACAGAGACACCGAACTTGTCCGGCGTGAGCCAGAGCGGGACAAAGTACGAGTCAGGCTCGGGCTTTGATCAGAGGGACTCATACGCAACAATTCACGCCGGACTTGTTGCTTCGTGTGCAAGCCAACTTGGTGACCGACCGAGCATACTCTGCAACAGCTGAGCAACTCGGGAGCCCAGCGGGCCTTCCCAGTGCCGAAGTCGAATCTTCTTCTGACCACTCAACGGTTGGCTTATGGGAAACACATATCTGCTCGGTCAATACCTGCAGCCGTTGCGATCGGGAGGAGCGGATACGTTTCAGCGTCTGCCGGAAATCGGCTACAGTCACGCCGAACCTTCCATTGTTCAATTCGCCGATCTTGCTGGGCGCGGATACGACTTTCGTGAACTTTTATCGTGAACAGGGATTTACCCAGAATCGAATCGACATTCTGCCGGGACTGTCGACCGACGTACTGAATGTCGGCCACATCGTGGGTCTGACGCCCCAAGTGAAAGTGCGCGAGGTGTACTACACGCGACGGGGTGCAAAATTCTGAAAACCAGCATCGCGAGACATTTTGGGCGGGGCTTGATGCGACGTCGAAGCTGAGCCGCCGCTTCGGAACGAGCGAGGGCAATACCTTGCTGCATACCGTTGAGCCCAGCGTCATCGTATGAATATGTTCCGTCGACGAACTCAGTCACAATTGACTCAGATCGATCAGGTGGACAATCTGCCGAAGAAAACTTGATGACCTACGCGATCCGGAGCCGATTGTTGGAGCAAGATGGCAACAGCAGCTTCAATTGGTTCGACTTCACGCTGGCTCAGAGCTATCAGGTCGGGGCTGTGCAGACGAGGCGCGCGAATTTCACACCTGGCGTGACTCCCCGTTCGGAACCGTGACGCAACCGCTGCAGCCGGCGACGGTGGCCGTTGACGGCAAGAAATTTTCCGATCTCTGGATGCGGGCCGTGATCGGCAATACGACCCCTACAGTTCACGCCGGCTCAGTTAGCTGGATGCCGCGTTTGGCCAAGCCGCCGGGGCCGTCCTCGGTCAGCAGCCTGCCATTAACCAGTATCTGACCATCGACGCGTTTTTCGATCCCTACCGATCGTCGGTGAGTCAATTCAACACCGACTTCCGGGTTCAGCAGTCCAACTACTGGTATCTCCAAGTGGGGCAGCGTTTCACGCAAGATGGTAATCGTCTACGTCGCGGAGACGTGTGGAATCCGATTTCGTTCAGTGAGGTCTATGCTCCAACCACTGAGGTTGAATTTCTCACAGCGGGTGGGGCGTTTCGCACGCCGTGGGGGTGGACGGTCGGCGCGAGGGCCTACTACGATGTGAAGACCGGCGAGAGCTCTGGAGTATGATGTCGTCGCCCTCTATCAGAATCCCTGCAAGTGTTGGTCGCTGGGGCTCTATTTATTTGCAGTTCCCCGATCGGGCATCAGTACAGCTTCATGTTGAGCCTGACTGGGATCGGATGGACCGATAGCTACGGAACGGCCATCATCAAATATATTCTCAGTCCGCTGCTGATCGGGGAAAAAGGTCTGCCCTGGGCTGTGCCGGGAGGGCCGTACGGGAGAGGCCACAATCGACCATGCCCCAGCCTGAGATGGGTGGGAATGGACGATGAACAGATTGTCTGAATGAATGGCTCGTGTGATGCTCAGTCTAGCAGGATACTGAAAGTCCGCCAGCCTGTCTTGATTATTTGGTCTGTTCGGTCTGTCTCGTTTGTTTGGTTGAACCAGACAGACCAGATAGACCAGATGAACTAGATCAACGCTCTCCCCGTCCCGCCAGTTTCGCTCGGCTATTCTGCTGGTCCGGTCATGTCAGGCGCAGGTCCGACGGATTTGACTCCTCGAAGAGGGCTGGTATACGATGCCTTCCTGGGTTCAATGTGTATCGTGTACTCAGCGAAGGAGGAATGCGACGTGGCAGGTGATGCACTGAAGGTCGAAGATGCAACGTGGGACGCAGAGGTCATGAAGGCCTCTCAACTCGTGATGGTAGATTTCTGGGCCGTCTGGTGCGGTCCTTGCCAAATGGTCGCTCCGATCATCGAGGAGTTGGGCAAAGAGTATGCGGGGAAGGTGAAGGTACGGAAGCTCAATACTGATGAAAATCCGGAAGTCGCAGGCCGCTATCAGGTCATGAGTATCCCGACGATTCTGTTTTTCAAAAACGGGCAGGTCGTGGAGAAACTCGTTGGTGCGCGACCGAAGCGGCAGTTCAAGGAAATGATCGATTCGCTGCTGGCGCAACCAGCCGGCTCAGCCTAGGGATTGTAGTCACCCGCCGCAATGCTCGCCGAGTTGCGCATTGTCAATTTCGCGCTCATTGAGCAGCTCAGTCTTCAATTCCAGTCCGGGTTTACGGTCTGACCGGGAGACCGGGGCCGGTAAATCTCTCCTCATCGATGCCATCGCCTTGTTGGTCGGCGGACGGGCCTCGACCGACCAGATCCGTTCAGGAGAAGACGAGGCCCAGCTCGAAGCAGCCTTTCACCTCCCAGACACCCATCCACTCCTTCAACGCCTGCGGCTACAAGAAATCATCGGTCAGAACGAGATCTGAGCTGATTCTTCGGCGCGTGCTCTCCCGAGCTGGTCGCCACCGGGTGTACGTCAACGGCAGCCTGTGCCCCCTGCGTGTGCTCGAAGAACTTGGGGGCACCCTCGTCGATATCCATGGCCAGCATGAGCAGCAATCGCTGTTGGCTACTGCCAAACAATTAGATGCCCTCGACGCCTTCGGACGTCTCTACGAGCTACGCGGGAGGTACGAGCAGGCCTACCAGGGATGGAAGGAACTCGCACGCAGTTGGATGCCTTGCAGAGTGACGTCATCGATCGTGCAAGACGTGAAGATATGTTGCGATTCCAGGACCAGGAGATCGAACAAGCCGGCGCTGCTGCCTGATGAAGAAGAGCGGCTCCGTAGCGAGCGGCGGCGATTGATACATGCGCATCGGCTCAGGGAATTGGCCCACGAGGCCCATGTCGAGTTGCAGGCGGATGAGCAGGCCGTCCTCACCAGGCTGGGGCGGATCGGGCGAACCCTTGCAGAGTTGGCCCAGACCGATCCGGCGATGGGTGATTGTGAGCAGGCTGCTTCGGAGTCGGCGATCCAGCTCAAAGAACTTGCCGGGCGGCTGCGAGACTATGCACAGCAGTTAGAGGCTGATCCTGATCGACTGGCTGTCGTGGAGGACCGACTCGATCTGATCCAACGGTTGAAGAAAAAGTATGGAGGGTCGGTTGAGGCGGTATTAGTGACTGGCAGACAGGTGCAGGAGGAGCTTCAGTTATTGGACAATCATGAAGAGAGAACTGCGGAGTTGACCGCGCGGTTGGACGAAGAGGCCCGCCGTCTCCGCACGCTGGCACAGCAGCTGTCTAGAAGCGAAATGACTCGGCCAAGCGAATGACGACGCTAGTGGGAGCGGAGCTGGCAGCGTTGAAAATGGAGCAGGCGATCTTTCAGGTCACGGTCTTGAGCGATGAGTCGGCGCGAGGGCTCGGACCGGCGGGGCGTGATCGAGTGGAGTTCCTTCTCTCAGGCAATCCTGGGTGAACCGCCGAGACCTTTGGGCCGGGTGGTGTCAGGCGGGGAACTCTCGCGTGTCATGTTGGCGCTCAAGACGGTGTTGGCCGAGATGGACCAGGTTCCGGTCCTGGTATTTGACGAAATCGATACGGGAGTCGGTGGGGCAGTTGCTGCAGCCATGGGAACGAGACTGCGCAAGCTCGGGGTGTTCCATCAAGTGTTTTGCATCACCCATCTTCCTCAGGTCGCGTCCCAAGCGGAGCACCATCTGCTGGTGGAAAAGGGGCTGGAGAGTCAACGGACATCCACGTCGGTCAGAGCGCTCAAGGGAATGGGGCGAGAGAGGAAATCGCCCGAATGTTGAGCGGTCTGACCATTACGAAAAAGTACGTGAAACGGCAGCGGAACTCATCGCGGGGGCGAAGGGCAAGCAGTCTGAATGAGCGACGCAGGCTAGAGGAGTCGGATCGGTCGGTCGGGGATAGTTGCCATTGCCATGGCAGGAAGGGATGCCCTGCATTTCCTGGACCACGCGCGCAAAGAGTTCGGTCAACTTCGGATCGAAGTGGGTGCCGGCATACGAAAGCATCCGTTGGCAGGCGTCATCAATCGAGAGGGGCGTCCGACCAGGAAGTTCCGCGGTCAGATGGTCGAACGTTTGGGCTAAACAGACAATGCGGGCCAGTTGGGGAATTCCTTCTTCCTGAAGTCAAATGGATAGCCTGAGCCATTCCACTGTTCATGGTGATAGGCAATAATCTGTCCTACCTCAGCCGGAAGTCCCAGCGGTAACACGAGTTTCGCACCCTGCTCCGGGTGGTGCCGATTGCCGACAGCCTCTCCGGTCACAGCGATTTCATCGTCGGCAAATTGATGAGGTCTCAGGCCCGATCTTGCCGATGTCGTGGAGAAACGCCCCAGCGCCAACGATTTCTGCTCAGCGAGTGTCAGGTTGATGCGGTTGGCCAAGAGTGTGGCGTAGAAACTGACTCGGCTGCAGTGGTTGAGCAATTGGCGATCCTTGGCTTCAAGCAGGTCGGAGAGTAGAGGAAGAAGGTCCGGCATGGATTCGGAGCTGGACGCATGGTCTGACGTCGGTTTCCCGATCGCCTGAGTATCCCGCGAGTAATTCCTTCCACGCTTGCGCGCATTCTAGTTTCTGATCCCCCAGAGGCCGGTCGATGTCCCGATGACAATGTCCTGAGAAAATCGAGCCGTTGTTTCTTTCGAGTGTCTGGTTGATGAGGGAAAGCAATTCCGTGACGTTGAAAGGTTTGAGCAGGTAGCCAGCGGCACCTATGGCGTATCCCTTCCATGGCGGACTTTAAGCTCCCGTACCCGGTGATGATGATGACCTCAACGCCGGCGTGGTGATGCTTGATGTCCTGAAGGAGATCGATGCCCTGGCGATCTGGAAGCTTCTGATCGAGTGTGATGAGGTCGATCGGCTGGGAGTTCAGCACGTCAATCGCTGCACTGGCTGATTCCGCTGTCCGGATATTGAAAAAGGGGCGGAGAATCACGTTGCAGGGCGTCACGAGGTCCTGCCTCGTCGTCAATCACGAGCAAGGTCGGCTTGTTCTTTGCCGGCTCCGGAGTCACAGATAAAGTTCATAAGGGTATCCTCTACCGCTAACTGCGTATATTGTAGAAGCAATTCTTGTTCCATTTCAGTGAGTTAGCATCTGTGTCTCAACGGAGTGTGGCTTGTGCATGATTGGGACCCATATGTAGTTTTCTTGAACGAAACACTACGTACATCAGCGAAGAAGACCCCATACCCATCTGTGCAAAAAGACGCAGTGAGGGGAGCTGGATGTGCTATTCCTGCACTACGGCCGGAGGTTCGATGCTGACTTCCTGATCGGGTCGGCCGATTCCCAGCGTGTCCATGCGGTACTTGAGCATCCGGCGGCTGATTCCCAGCAGGTTGGCGGCATGGGTTTGGATGTAGTTCGTTCGTTTTAGGGCATCCAAGATAATTTCGCGCTCGAATTCCAGCGACGGCTTTTTCGAGCGACAGTCGCCCGGCGAGGGTGTCGTCGCGGAGTGAAGAGGATCAGGGTGTCGTTCTTGAGAATGGTCGGGAGATGTTCGGGGGTGATGGTGTCCGATCCCTTGGACCAAATGAACGCCTGTTCGATGATGTTCTCCATCTCTCGCACATTGCCCGGCCAGGGATAGCGGGACAGAAGCAGATCGACGGCATCTTTGGAGAACTCTTAGGGGCGGCCGATTGTCTTCTTCGATTCGTTTGGCCAGAAAGATGTTTGGCAAGGAGGGAACGTCTTCCACCGCGCTCCCGGAGCGGGGGCAAATACAGCGCAATGACGTTGATGCGGTAGTAGAGGTCTTCGCGGAATTGCCCTTTGCGAACGAGTTCCTCGAGATTCTGGTTCGTCGCCGCCACGATGCGCACGTCCACCTTGATGGATTGCACCCCACCGACTCTGGTGAATTCTCGTTCTTGCAAAACGCGCAGCAACTTGGCTTGCGTCATGGCGCTGAGGTCGCCGATCTCGTCGAGGAAAGAGCGTGCCGGTATTGGCGAGTTCAAATTGCCCGACTCGACGGGCCGTGGCATCCGTGAACGAGCCTTTCTCATGGCCGAACAGCTCACTCTCGATGAGCGTTTCAGGAAGGGCTGCGCAGTTCCAGCGCGATGAAGGGGCGCTCGCGCCGGCCGCTATTGTTATAGTGAAGCGCCTTGGCGACCAGTTCCTTCCCCGTGCCGCTCTCGCCGGCGATCAGGACGGTCGTGCGGCTGTCGGCGACTTGTTCGATCTTGGTGTAGATGTCCACAAACAGCGCATGTGGC
>ERZ1370068.4906-contig-3957_pt1 | contig 33935 bp, 31 predicted proteins | sample MGYA00561227_ERZ1370068 | MGnify/ENA primary metagenome ERZ1370068 (study PRJEB38410, sample SAMEA6850437) | metagenome | study: Metagenomic assessment of the ecological functions of the soil: analysis of the soil microbiota associated with the...
GAAGACGGACGCGATGGACGTGAAGTCGCCCGGGATCGGAACCTGCGTCGCGAACAGGATCGGATAGGGCGTCGCGGCCGGTGCGGCCTGGCGCCGCGGCCGGCAGCCCCGTCGTCAGCAGGGCCACGAGCGTGGAGGTCGCCGCCCGCGGCGGGTCGCGAGGCGAAGGCTGCTCTTCATCATTTAAGGGCGACCACCGCTACGCGCAGCGCCGGTGCCGCGTTGTGACTGCGGTCACTGCGCATGGCTCGCGCGGGCATCGGAAAGTGCTGGGCGGCGGCCTGGGGCTAGCCCTTCGCTTGTAGGCGAAGTGACCGTCGTCTCCTCGTCCAGCACCAGCGGGCGCACGAACCGGTAGGACATGCCCGCGTGCGGGACGTCGATCCGCACCGGCAGCACTCCCGCCACGCGCTTCTGCAGGTTCACCACGTTCGCGGACGGCGCCTGCAGGAACCGGCTCGTTCTTCGCGGCACGCGCGATCGCTTCGGTCCTCCAATCGGAAGAACCGCCGTGCAAGACCGTGGTCGCGCTGGCCGAAAGCGTGTCGACCGTCGGAGCTTCCGCTTCGACCGTGATGGATTCCGTCAGCGTTCCGACCGCCTGCGTCAGCACGACCGACGAGGTGCACCGCTGAAGGTGAGCGTGTTCGACGTCGTCGCGAACCCCGTGAGGCGACGACTGGATCGAGTAGCGGCCGGGTGCGACGCCCGAGAAGACGAACGCGCTGCTGCCGTCCGTGTTCGCCTCCTGCGTGCCCCCGGGCCGGCGAGCGTGACGGTCGCGCCCGGCAGGGCTGCCTCGCTGGGGTCGCGCACCACGCCTCCGACCTCGCCGTAGCGCAGCGGGCGCGTGCCGTAGAGCGAATCGCCCGCGAAGCCGCCGCGTGACGCCCGTGAAGGGCAGGTCGTCGCCGGGCATCACGTCCCTCGCCGATCGGCTTCACGCGGAGGCGGTCGGGCAGGAACAGCTCCCACTCCAGCACGCTGACCGGCAGGTCCAGGCGCGGCAGCGTGAGCGCGGCCTCGCCCTTCTTCGCGAACGCGGCGCCCGACAGCAGGTACACGAACGAGACCGGTACGGGCCCGTTCGGCCGGAAGCCGGCCCGCAGCAGCGGGATGCGCGTGCCGTCCGCGCCCGTCACCGGCTTGACGGCCTCGCCCGCGACCTCGGCGGACAGGAGGGTCGCGCCCGGGGCACGACACGCGCAGGAACGGCTGCGCCTGGTTGCGCACGGTGAGCGCGAGCTCGGTCAGCGTGCGCCCCTCGCTGGTGACGAGCGTGGTGACCGACGCGCGCTGGCCAGCGCGGCCAGCACGGCCGCGTTCGGAAGCGCTTCACCTCGAGCGAGAGCGACGGCGTCTCGTCGGGGCGGCGGTGGTAGCGGAAGGCCGCCAGCACGGGCTCGCGGGCCAGCGTGCGCAGGGGGGCCGACGTCTCGCTCACGTCGATGCGGCGCAGGCTGCCCGCCTCGCGCGCGGACAGCTCCAGGGTGCCCACTCCCTCCAGGGGCCACCTCGCCGGTCTCGCGCTGCGCGCCCGTCGACCGTGGGCAGCGCCAGCTCGGCCTGGAAGGGATCCGTCCGCCGAGGCGCGCTCCAGGTTGAGCAGCAGCTGATGGCGCCGGCGCGCGGGCTCGCGCAGCGTCAGGCGGACGCCGCCGGGCACCTGCTGGATCGCCTCCAGCGTGGTGCCGGACGTGCCCACGATCTCGAATCCCTGCGGCAGGCGGACGTCGATCTGCGCGGGCTCGCCCTGGACGATCGTCAGGTCCAGCAGCGTGGTGAGGCGCAGGTCCGCCTCGGCCGTGGTCACGAGCGTCTTGAGGTCGGACAGGTAGCGCGTCTCGCGCGGCGCCGCGACCAGGGCCGCGCCCTCTCCGACCGTCCACGACACGCGCGCGGGGTGCCCGGGATCGAGCGCCACCTCGAGCGTCGTGCGGCCGCCGGCGGACGAGCGGCCGGATCACCGCGCCAGGAACGACTCGCGCGTCGAGGTCCGGGCCCGGCAGGTCGATGGTCGCGCGGGCGGTAGCCGGCCGGGGCACCGGTACCGTGAACGACGCGCGGCCCGGCTCCGGCGCGACCAGGTCCGCCCATTGCAGCGTGAGCGCGAGCGGCCCGGGGTGCGTGACGATCGCGCAGGGCGCGCCGCCCTCGACGCGCAGAGGCACCGGACGGCCCGTCCTCCTTCGCGTCGAGCAGGCCCGAGCCTTCGAACAGGCGCACGGAGCCCGGACGGAACACCTCGCCCGCGAGCTCCATGGTCCCGCGCACGGCGGCGCCCTCCACGCGCAGCGCGAGCGTGGCGCTCGCCAGCACCGCCGCCACCGGCGGCCGCTCCGGCGGTGTCGGCGGGTGCGCGGCCCGATCCACCAGCCGGTCGTACTCGGCGAGCGGCAGCGTGACCGTGCCGGGCGCGCCGGCACGAACAGGCGCGTCTTCCGCCGCGACGAGGCCGGCGGACCACGCGAGGAGACAGCAGGCCGAGGACCATCGTCGCATCGTCATCGCTTGACTCCCGCTTGTAGGAGAGCTCGACGGCCGGCGCCGTGCCCTCCGCCGTCAGCTCGCCCACCAGGAACAACGCCGGGCCCACCTCCGGGAACGGGACCTCCAGCGGGGTGACGCTCGCGACGCGGCGCGAGCGCCCTTCCTGGAACCGGTCGATGAGCTGCTTCTGCTCCGCGGCCCGTCCCGAGGCATCGGGTCGTCCTTGCCGGCGGCTTCCTTGACGCCGGCTGGCTCGGGCGCGGCCGCCGCGCTCAGGACGGCGGACAGGGGCATCGCGCCCGGTCCCTGCGCGGAACGCGCCGGAGACGAGCGCGACCTGGAAGCGAGGAGAGTGATGGAGCGCCAGCCCGGTGCGCGAGACCGGCAGGTCGAGGGCCGGCAGCGCGAAGCGCTCCAGCCCGCGCTCCGTCCACGCGCCGGCACGCGTGAGGAACGCGACCTCCACCGCGAACGCGGGCGCTTCCTCGCCCGCCTTGCCCTTTCGGAGGGGCAGCAGCAGCGTGCCGTCCGGCCTGCTGCCCGGCCGCAATCGGCCGGCTGGCGACGCTCGCGCTCCACAGCGAGGCGCCAGGCGGCAGCGTGACCGCCAGGAACGCGCTGGTTGTTGCGCACCGCGTACCGCGCCTGCACCAGCGCCTTGCCGTCCCTCCGTGAGCAGCGCCCGGTAGTGCGCCTCGTCCACGTTGGCGACCAGGATGGCCTCGGGCGTGTAGCGCACCAGCTCGACGGTCAGGCCGCGCGGCGCCTGCGCGTCGACGGGACGGAAGCGGGAACGCGACCAGCGAGGGCGCGAGCCGCGGCCGGCGACGGCGCCGCCCAGGTCCTGGGGATCGGCCGGCTCGAGGCCGCGCGCGTCCTGCCGCCGGATCTCGCCCGCGCCCAGCACCTCCAGCGCGACGCCGCCCGTCTCGCGCTCGGCCGCGGCCACGCGCAGGAGCGGCGCCTCGATGCGTCCTCGCGCGGACACCGCGCCTCGCCGGCCACCACCAGGCTGGTCCGGTCGCGCAGCGGCTCCAGGAAGCGCACGGTCAGCCTGCCGGGGACGGCGTCCCAGTCGGCCACCAGCGGGCCGGACACCTGGTTCACCGCGAGGCCCTGGGCAGCACCACGCCGGACGCGGTCGGCCTGGCCCTGCACGGCCTCCAGCTCCACCTGCGCCGTTCACCTGCGCGGACTCCTCCGCCAGTCCGACCAGCTCGGTGACGGACGCGCAGCCGCAGCGGCACGCTGGCGCGCCAGTCGTCCACCCTGCGCCGCCAGGAGAGCGTCCACGGCGCGGCGGTGCGGCCGTGCGCGACGAAGCGGCTCGACTCGCCCTCGCTCGTCTCCAGCACCAGCCTGCCCGCCGCCTGCAGGTCCACTCCTTGCGCGGCAGCGTGAGCGTCACCTCGCGTGAGGGCCGCCGTCGACGACGGGACCACGATCGACTCGGTGCCCGCGGAGGAAGCGACGGGGATGACGACGTCCAGCTCCAGCACGGCTCGTCCCGTCCGCGACAGCAGGGCCTCGGGCGCCGGATGGTCCGGGCCGGCCTCCAGCAGCGGGACCGGGCGTCCGTCGAGCCGCGCCTCGCGCACCAGCAGCCCCGCTGGCGCGGGGACGCGCACCCAGCCCTCGCGTAGCACGTCGACGTGCAGCCGTGCGCGGCCGGTGGCGGAGTCACCCGCGACCGAGGTCGTACTCGACGCGTCAGCAGCGCCGCGAACGCGGGCGGATCCGGCGTGGCGAGGGCGGGTAGGCCCGCGCGCGCGCAGGTCGCGGTACTCGCCGACCGGGAGCACGACCCAGCCGTCGGTGCGAGGCACGTCGACTGCGGGTGGGGCCAGGAGGAGGGCGGCGAGCCAGGCGGGAGACATGGGACCTCCTTGGCGTGGCGGGAGGCCCTTGGTCCGCCGGCGGGGCCTCCTTGGCAGCGGATACAGGGCGCGGCCCGGCCGTATTCCCGGGGGACGTAGAATCCGGGCCATGCGCATGGCCCTGGCGGTCGCGATCTCTGCCTGCGCTGGCGGAGGGGCCTCCGCGCGAGAAGGGCCCCTTCCGGCCCGCGCGGACCTGGCCGAGCTGGTCACGCTGGACGACACCATTCGGCTCGACATCCGCTACGCGACCGCCAACAACTTCGTGGGCCGTCCCGTGTACGCCGGAGGCGCGCGCGTTCCTGCAGCGTCCGGCCGCCGAGGCGCTGGTGCGCGTCGCACCGCGCGCCTGCGCGGCACAGGGGCTACGGCCTGCTCGTCTTCGACGGCTACCGGCCCTGGGCGCGTGACGAAGCTGTTCTGGGACGTGACGCCGCCGGCGCAGCGCGCAGTTCGTGGCCGAACCCGCGCGAGGGCTCGAAGCACAACCGCGGCTGCGCCGTGGACCTGTCGCTCTACGACCTGCGAGACGGGGCGCGAGGTCGCAGATGCCGAGCGCCTACGACGAGATGTCGGCGCGGGCGTACCCCGACGTACGCGGGCGGCACGCCGCGGACGCGCGAGGCTCGGCAGCGCCTGCGCGCGGCCATGGAGAAGGAGGGGTTCTCGGTCGAGCCCAACGAGTGGTGGCACTTCAACTACAAGGACTGGCGCAGCTACCCGATCCTCGACGTCCCGTTCGCCGCCATCGGTCGCTAGCCGGGCGTCTTCGCGGCCGGCCGGGCTTCGATCGAACCTTCCGTACTACCATTCGTACTGACCTGACACGCTAGGGGATGGAATGGGAAAGTGGATCGCGTTGGGCGTCGTGCTGCTGCTCGTGCTCATGCTCGGCATGGTGCGGCGTCGGCTCCTACAACGGGCTGGTGGGCAGCTCGCAGGCGGTGGACGCGCAGTGGGCCCAGGTGGAGAACGTCTACCAGCGGCGGGCGGACCTCATCCCGAACCTGGTCAGACACCGTGAAGGGCGCCGCCAACTTTCGAGCAGCAGACGCTCCGTCCAGATCGCCGAGGCGCGGGCCAGCGTGGGCAAGGTGCAGATCGACGCCGAGAACGCTGCCCAACGACCCCGCGGCCTTCGCGCAGTTCGCAGCAGGCGCAGGTCGGCCTCTCCAGCGCGCTGTCGCGGCTCATGGTGGTGGTCGAGCGCTATCCCGAGCTGAAGGCCAACCAGAACTTCCGCGACCTGCAGGCGCAGCTCGGAGGGCACGGAGAACCGCATCACGGTCGAGCGCATGCGCTACAACGAGGTCGCGCAGGCGTACAACACCCAGCGCCTTCGCTTCCCCACCGTCCTGTTCGCGAACATGATGGGCTTCGGCGAGAAGGCCTACTTCGCAGGCGCAGGCCGGCTCGGAGAAGGCGCCCACGGTGGACTTCGGGAGCTCGCCCGCGCTCCGGCTGCTTCGCCCGCCCAGTAGCGAAGACGGACCGATGAGGCTCTCGCGCGGCGCGTTGGGCGCGGCCGTGGTGTCGGTCGCGCTCACGGCGGGGCGCAGAACGCCCCCGCCCCCCGCCGCGCCTGTTCTTCAACGACTACGCCGGGATGGTGCCGTGCGCGGCGACGCCGCGCGGCTCAACGAGAAGCTCGCGCGCTTCGACCAGGAGACGTCGAACCAGGTCCTGGTCGTCATCTACCCCGACCTCACGTCGCCGTCCCTGGAGGACTTCACGATCCGCGCCGCGCAGGCGTGGAAGGCCGGGCGGGGCAAGCTCGACAACGGCGTCGTCCTGTTCGTGTTCAAGAACGACCGCAAGATGCGGATGGAGGTGGGCTACGGCCTGGAGGGCGCCCTGCCTGACGCCACCGCCAAGCGCATCATCGAGGACCAGATCGCTTCCGCGTTCCGCGCCGGCAATCCGACGCGCGGGCTGGAGGCCGGGATCGACGCGGATCATCGCGGCCACGAAGGGTGAGTACAAGGCGGAGCCGAAGCGCCGGTCGGGTAACAGCGGCGGCGCCACGCTGATGACGCTGCTCCTCCTCTTCGTCCCGCTGTTCGTGATCGGGCGCGTCCTGGCGCGGCGCGGGCCCGCCTGCGCTCGACAGCGCCGGCTACGCCGCCCGCCAGATCCCGTGGGTGATGGGCTCGCGCGCCGGCGGCGCCGTTCGTACTGGGGCGGTGGCGGCGGGCGGATGGGGCGGCGGAGGCGGAGGCGGCTTCTGGTGGGTTCTCCGGAGGCGGCGGCTCGTTCGGAGGAGGCGGCGCCTCGGGAAGCTGGTAGGAGGATCAAGAGAGCGATGAAGCCAGACGCCTTCCTCGGTCAGCCTCGAACACGACCGCATCGTCGCCGCCATCCGCAGCGCGGAGGAGCGCTCGCGGGGCGAGGTGCGCGTCCACGTCGCCAGCGGCAAGGGTGGAGGATGCGCAGGCCGCCGCCCAGGCCCAGTTCGACAAGCTGGGCATGGCGGACACGGCCGAGCGCAACGGCGTGCTGATCTACGTGGCCCCCGCGAGCCAGAAGTTCGCCGTCATCGGCGACCAGGGGATCCACGAGCACTGCGGCCCGGCCTTCTGGACGGCCGTGGCCGACGCCATGCAGGACGACTTCCGCGAGGGCCGGTTCACGGACGGCCTGGTGAAGGGCGTGACCTGCACCGGCGATGCGCTGGCCGAGCGGTTCCCGCGCACGAGCGCCGCCGACCGCAACGAGCTGCCGGACGAGGTCAGCGAGGACTGATCAAGGCGTCACGAGCCGGCCGTGGCCTCCGGCAGCTCCAGCTCGACCCGGAACGACGTGGCCTCGCTGCGCGCGCGCATCTCGGCGGCGCGCCCGTACAGAGTCTCCAGCCGGCGCCGAACGTTCTCGAGCCCGATGCCCGGTGCCCGGCCGGCGGGGGCGTCGCCGTCGCGCGGGTTGTCGATGGCGACGAACAGCCGGTCGCCCCGACGGCGGCGCGGTCAGGCGCAAGGTCCCGCCGTCCAGGCACTGCGCGATGCCGTGCGTCACCGCGTTCTCCACCAGCGGCTGCAGGACCAGCGGAGGCACCAGCCACGCGCGGACCGCCTCCTCCACCTCGCTCTCGAAGCGCAGCCGGTCGCCGAAGCGCACCTTCTCGATCGCGAGCAGGTCGTCCGACCAGGTTCAGGCTCCTCCGCCAGCGGCACCCGCTCGCGGACGCCCACCACCAGCGTCCGGCGCAGGAAGTCCGCCAGCAGCACGCACACGCGCCGCGCCTCCTCCGGCCGGCTGCCGATGAGGGCGTTGATCGAGTTGGAGGCTGTTGAACAGGAAGTGCGGCTGGATCTGCGACCGCAACGCGCGCAGCTCGGCCTCGCGCGAGAGGATCTGGTGCGTGAGGGCCTCGGTCTCCGCGCGCGCGCGACCTCGAAGGCCGCCAGCAGGTAGTGCAGCGCGCCCGCGAACAGGTAGAGCACGATGCCCAGGGCCCAGGATCAGCGGGGCGCAGAGGGCTCCGCGTGGCGGGAGAGGCTGGTGCCGCCGAACAACTCCAGCGGCGGTCCAGCAGGCCCTGACCAGGCGCGCGCGGCCTCCAGGAGCAGCGACGCGCAGAGGACGGCCGCGGCCACGTGGGCGGCGAACACGCGCGTGAGCGAGCCCTTGAGCGGCGCCGCGTGGCAGACCCAGAACGAGCCGAGGCAGATGAAGCCGTAGAGGGCGCTCAGCGGGACGGCCAGGGCCAGCGCTTCGCCCCACGAGAACGCCCCGCCATCACGAGCAGGAGGCGCAGAAGCCTCCCAGCAGCTCCCACGCCGTGAGGTAGAGGATGAGCGCAGCGGTCCGCCAGGATCGGGTGCATGCGCTGCCGGTGCTCTAGTTCTTGACCTCGACGCCGCCCATGACGGCCAGGCCGGTGATGACCAGGCTTCTTGCGGTCGTCGAGCGGCCGGCGGGTCTTGTCCTCGAACCCGCCCAGGATGGCCATGCCCCGGGTCTCCACGCTCCAGTCGTCGGGCACCCGGCAGCTCGACGCCGCCCATGATGGCGAGCGTGTCGAGCACCGCCGTCGCGCTCTCGCACCTGGCCTCCTCGCGAGGTCGATGTCGCAGCCGCCCAGCGACGGCGCGAGGCGCCTGCCGCCGCGGAAGTCCACCGTGCGCGAGACGCCCGCTGCACGCCGCCCAGCAGCGCGAAGGCGTCCAGGCGCTGCCACGTCGTCGGCGCCCGGATTCGGCTCCCGTGCGCGGGCCGCGCGACGCGCGGTGGACGATGATGGCGCCGACCGACGAGCAGGAGGAACGCGAGCGCCTGGCGGAATGCTCAGCAGCCCCAGGTTCATGAGGCAGTGAGGCCGAGGCCGACCACCGCGAGGGCGTGTCCCCTCGGTGCGGCCGCCCTGGCGGACGCTCTGCCGAAGGCGGGTCACGCCGACGATGACGCAGGACCGATGGGCCAGAGCCGGAAGATGTTGCGGGCCTGGAACAGGCCGAAGTTGTCGAGGGCGAGCGCGAGCCCCAGCGCCATGACGGTGATGCCGAGGATCAATCCGGCCCGTTGGGCGGCGAGTCGGGGCAGTCGATCTTCATGATGCTCCTCTCGATGCTCCTCTCACATCAGGAGCATACGGGCGCTCGGGGGCCTTTTCGAGGGCCTATTCGGCCAACCCGCGGCGGTTCCCGGCGAGCGACGGTCCGTTCCACCCTAGAATCCCGTAAGGCAGTCGAGTGCTCGGAGAAACTGGGTCCCGGTACCGCATCACGGGCGAGATCGGCAAGGTGGGCATGGGGGTGGTCTATCGGGCCACTCGACACCCGCCTGGGCCGGGAGGTCGCGCTCAAGGTCCTCGCTCGCCGGGCCCCGGGGACGACCCGGAGCGCGAGCGGCGCCTGCGCCGGGAGGCCGCAGGCCGCGGCCTCGCTGGCCCATCCGGCGATCTGCGTCATCTACGAGATCGACGAGGCGGACGGGGCGACGTTCATCGCCGATGGAGCTGGTGCGCGGCGAGCCGCTTGTCGGTGCTGGTGCGCCGGCGGCATGGCGCGGCCGCGCGCGCTCGACCTGGCGATCGAGATGGCGGAGGGCGCTGGCCGAGGCGCACGCGCACGGGATCGTCCACCGCGACCTCAAGCCCTCGAACGTGATGATCACCGAGTCGGGCACGGCCAAGATCATCGACTTCGGCCTGGCCATAGCACTGAAGGCGCCGCAGGACCTCGACAGCGGGATGGAGACGCCGCCGGGTGGCCGCGACCGATCCCGGCCGCATCATCGGCACCGCGGCCTACATGTCGCCCGAGCAGGTGCGCGGCGCGCACCGTGGACCCGCGCAGCGACGTGTTCTCGTTCGGCGCCATGCTGTTCGAGATGCTGTCGGGCGTCTGCGCGTTCCGGCGCGAGACGGGCGTCGAGACGCTGCACGCGGTGCTCAAGGAAGCCGGCGCCGCGCCTGCGTCGGGCTGGGCCTGGGCGCCGCCACCGGCGACATGCAGCACGTCCTCGACCGGTGCCTCGCCAAGGATCCTGCCGCGCGCTACGCGAAGGTGTCGGAGCTGGTCGGCGGACCCGCGCGGTGCGCGCGCGGCTGGAGGTGCGCGACGCGCAGCCGCCGCCTGCCGCCGCGCCACGCCGCGCCGCGGGCACGCTGCGCGGTCGCTGATCGTGGACGACGAGGACCCTGCGCGCGCTGATCCTCGCGCGAGTACCTCGCGCGCGAAGCCGGACGTCGAGATCGTGGGCCAGTGCCAGCAACGGCTTCGAGGCGGTGAAGGCGGTCGCGCAGCTGGCGCCCGACCTCGTGTTCCTGGACGTCCAGATGCCGAAGCTCGATCCGGCTTCGAGGTGCTGGAGCTCGATCGGCCGCGACGTGGCGGTCGTGTTCGTCGACCGCGTTCGACGAGTACGCGCGATGCGCGCGTTCGAGGTGAACGCGGTCGACTACCTGCTGAAGCCGGTCAGCGCCGGAGCGCGTTCGCCGGCCGGCGCTCCGCGCCGCGCGAGCGCGCGTGCGCACGCGCGGCCAGCGACTGCCGGTGCCGGAGATCGTGCGCCGCGGCCGCACCGCCGGAGCGCACGCGTGGAGCGGATCGTGCGTGCGGCAGGGCGCGCAACGTGCGTCGTGATCCCGCTGACCGAGCTCGACTACGCGGTCGCGCAGGACGACTACGTCGGGCCTCCGCGCGAAGGGCAAGGAGTACCTGAAGCCGCAGACGCTGGCCGAGCTGGAGTCGAGCCTCGACCCCAAGCGGTTCGTGCGCGTCCATCGCTCGTACCTCATGAACCTCGACCGCCTGGCGCGGCTCGGAGAGCGAAGGCGGCGAGGTCAAGTCGGCGCTGCTGACGCGACGGCACTCGCCTTCCGGTGCAGACCGCTCCGGCCACGCGCGGCTCAAGGCGCTGCTGCAGGCGGACGGCCACGGTTGACAGCCGGGGGGCTGCTAGAAACTCGTCCGCCGTCAAGGGTTTCCAGGATCGAGGAACACGGTGGCCGTTTCTTCGTCTTATTCGGAGAAGCAGGAGTGAGCAGCCTCAAAGACCTCGTCAGCAGGGGCGTGCGTCTCATCGCTAGGCGAGACGGCCGACTCCTCGGCGGAGGCGACACCCACCATCCGGCGCGCGAGCGCGGATCCCCGCCGCGGAGTTCGAGGCGGATCCGCCGCAGGCATCGCGCAGTCGCAGGTGTCCGCCGACGTCGACGACTTCGGAGCCGTGTACGAGGAGGCCGGCATCGAGCTTCCCCTCCACGGCTACCGGCATCGACAAGGTCGCCGAGATGCTGGAGAGCAAGCGGCTCGGCCCGCTGGGCCGCGAGGTGAAGGCCACCGCGGTCATGGCCGCGCTGGAAGCGGCGCAGGTGCCCATCCGCGACGTGATCCAGGACGCGGTGCGGCGCGACAAGGCGCTCGACGCGTTCGAGGCGGCCAAGGAGCGCGAGGTCAGGCAGCTGCAGGCGCCGAGCGAGGCCCGCGTCTGGAAGCGCATCAAGGACGAGATGGACGCCTTCCTGCGCGCGAAGAACGCCGAGATCGAGGACCTCAAGAAGGCGGGCGAGCGGCGGCGCGCGGCCTTCGTGAAGCTGCAGGCGCGCAAGCGCCGCGAGGAGGAGCGCCTGCACGACGTGGTGTCGCACTTCATCGAGGGCGCGCGACAACCCCATCACCACCGCGCGCCCCGGCGCCTCCGCCCAAGCCGCTCCCCGGCATGAGCCCGTCCGGGCCGTCGTCTCCGCACGCACGCGCGGCACGCTCGGCCCTAAGGAGGACAAGCAGAATGGCGCGAGCAGCTCACCCCCTCGGTCGCATGCTGGTCGTCGCTGTGCGGCCTCGCCCTGATCGGCTACGGCCTCTACCGGTACGGCGTGCTCGGGCCAAGGTCGCCCGGATCGTGGCCCCCGACAAGAAGGCCGAGGGACACGGTCTCGCACGTACGACTTCGGCCGACGCCCGGCACGCTCGAGCGCGACACCGCCGGCCGCAGCGGTCACGACGCCGCATCCACCGGCGGATCGCGCCTCAACCGGCCCATCCGGGTCGCCATCGTGCTGTGGGGCGGCTACGCCGGCGGCATCATGGCCAACGGCGGCATGGCCGCCCAACCAAGCGACAGCGTCTTCTAGCAAGGACTTCGGCGTGCAGGTGGAGCTGCTGCAGATCGACGACTTCGAGAAGTCGCGCGACGCCTTCCGCGCGGGCGGCGACAAGGGCGGCGTCGACATCATGTGGTCCACGGTCGACGCCTACGCGCTGGAGTACGGCGGGCTCAGCAAGCTGAACCCGAAGGCGATCATGCAGTACGACTGGAGCCGCGGCGGCGACGCCATCGCGGTGGACGCGTCCATCAAGAGCGTGGCGGACCTGCAAGCGGCAAGCGGCTGGCCTGCGCGCGAGGCGACGCCGTCGCACTACTTCGCGCTCTACGTCCTCACCCAGGGCGGCCTCACCAACCAGCGACGTGAACTGGGTCTTCACCGACTCGGCGGTGGACGCGGCCAACGTCTTCAAGGCGGGCAAGGTGGACGCCGCCGTCTCCTGGTCGCCCGACGTGTACGTGGCCGCGCGCGAGCGCCGGGCGGGCACATCCTGGCCTCGCACCAAGGAGGCCAGCAACCTCGATCGCGGACATCTTCGTGGCGCGCGGCGACTTCGTCGAGCAGCTACCCGAGGACGTGCGCCGCTTCGTGGCCGGCTGGCTGCAGGGCGTCGACATGGTGCAGCAGAACCCGGAGCGGGCGGCGCGTGCTGCTGCAGAAGAGCCTCACCGGCGTCAACACGCTGGAGGACGCCAAGGGCATGCTGGAGGACGTGAAGCTGCCCGACTATCGCCGAGAACCGCGCGTTCTTCGACCCGCAGGGCTCGCTCGTCAACTACCACAGCGATCTACCAGACGCGCGCAGGGCATCTGGCGCAAGATCGGCAAGATCAGCGACGTCTACCAGCCGCACCAGACGGTGGACACGCGCTTCCTCGACGGCGTCGGCCGAGTGCTTCCCCGAAGCGGCCGACCGCGGCCAAGCCCGAGTTCGAGTTCAAGCAGCCCGCCGAAGCCGGCGGCGCGCGCCCATCCTGACCAAGACCGTCTCCATCTACTTCCCTAGCGGGCTCCTCCATCGCTCGACGAGAACGCGAAGGCGGTGCTGGACACGCAGGTCGTGGACCTGGCCGCCACCTTCGGCAGCGCCTACATGCGCATCGCCGGCAACACCGACAACGTGGGCAGCCGCGACGCCAACGTGCGGCTGTCGCGGGCGCGCGCCGACGCGGTGACCCAGCTTCCTGGTCACGAAGGGCTTCGACCGGAACAAGTTCGAGGTGGTGGGCAACGGCCCGACAAGCCGGTGGCCAGCAACGACACCGACGACGGGCGCGCCAAGAACCGCCGCACCGACTTCGAGGTCGTGCCGCCGCTGATGGAGGTCCGCGAGCCGGTCAGCCGCGGCGCCAGCCCGCGCAGCTGGCCGCTCGCGGGCGTCGCCGCGTTCCTCGGGCGCGTGGTGCGTGCCTCAGCTACGCGCGGGCTGGTGCCGTCGGTGATCCTGCCCTCGCCCACCGACGTGCTGCAGGCGTTCCCGGTCCTCCACTTCGAGGAGGCGCTCGTGCGCAGCGCCGGCTGGCCAGCCTCTACCGCGTGACCATGGGCTTCCTGCTCGCGGCCGCGGTGGCCATCCCGCTCGGGATCTGGCATGGGCACCTTCCCGCCGGTCAAGCACTTCTTCTCGCCCCATCGCTGGACCCGCTGCGCTTCCTGCCCATCTCGGCGCTGGTGCCGCTCTTCATCGTCTGGTTCGGCATCGACGAGCATGCAGAAGATCGTGTTCCTGTTCGTGGGCACGATCGTCTACCTGCTGCCGCTGGTGGTGGAGGCGGTGGAGGGCGTGGACGACGTCTACCTGCAGACCGCGACCACGCCTCGGGCGCGTCGCGCAGGGCCAGCTCGTGCGGCACGTGCTGGTCCCGGGCAGCCTGCCCGCCATCGGCGAGGCCGCTGCGCGTGATGAACGGCATCGGCTGGACCTACGTGATCCTGGCCGAGGTCGATCAACGCGCCGCTGCGGCCTGGGCGCACTCATCACCGTGGCGGGCAAGCGCGGCCACGTGGACCAGATCTTCGCGCTGCGTGCTCGTGATCCTGCTGATCGGCGTCGCCACCGACCTCGATGATCCGCGTCGTCAACAAGCGGCTGTTCGCCTGGAAGCGCGAGTGATGGCGACAGCCGACGAACCCGTCCCTACGTCCTGCGAGCTGCGCGACGTCTCCAAGACGCTTCGTCACGCCCGGACGGCAAGACCTTCCAGGCCATCCGCGACGTCAACCTCGTCATCCCGCGACGAGCCGGACGCGGGCGAGTTCCGGGTCTTCCTGGGCCCGTCCGGGCTGCGGCAAGAGCACGATCCTCAACATCGTGGCCGGCCTCTATCCGCCCGACCACGCGGCGAGGCGCTCCTGCGCGGCGAGCCCATCAACGGGCCGGGGCCCGACCGCGGGCATGGTCTTCCAGAGCTACAGCTCGTACCCGTGGCTGACCGTGCTCGACAACGTGCGCGTTCGGCCTGAAGCTGCGCGGCGTGGCCGCGGACGAGCGCGAGCGCGTGGCGCGCGCCTGGATCAAGAAGGTGGGGCTCGAGGGCACGGAGAAGAAGTACCCGAAGCAGCTCTCGGGCGGCATGCGCCAGCGCGTGGCCATCGCCCGCACCGCTGGCGGTGAAGCCGCAGATCATCCTGATGGACGAGCCGTTCGGCGCCCTGGACGTGCAGACCCGGCTGGGCATGCAGAACCTCATCAACGAGCTGTGGGAGGAGATCGAGGGCACGATCCTGTTCGTGACCCACGACATCGCCGGAGGCGGTGCTACCTGGCGGACAAGATCCACATCCTGTCGGCGGCGCCGGGACCGTTCGTGGAGGAGGTGGAGGTGGACCTGCCGCTGCACCGCACCGGAGGACATGAAGACGACGCCCGCGCTTCCGCGAGCTGGAGACGCAGGTCCTGGAGCACGTCCGGGCGGCCGCCCGGGAGGCAACGCCGTCCGGGCCACGACCTCGACGGCGGTCAGCCGCGCGCCAGGCTCGTCATGAAGTCCGACTGCACGCGCGCGAAGTCCGCGAAGCCCTCCAGCACCCCAGCCCTTCAGGACGTCCCGTGCGTCCGCTCTCGCCCGCGTAGAAGCGCAGCGCGTTGTTGGCGCCCTTGAGGCGCCGCGTCGAAGTGCTCCGCCTCGACGCCGGTATGGATGCGGATCCAGTAGTACGCGTTGTGCTTCTCGCCCAGGATCTCCGACCGTCATGGGCTCGAGCGCCTGCACCACGTCGGCGCGTGCTTCGCGCGCAGGTGCGCGTCGATCGATGGGTGAACTCGCGGTCGGCCAGGATCTCGCTGCCGCGTGGAAGCCCATCGCGCGGAACAGGTCGCGCTCCTCGAGCGCGCGCGCCCACGCCGTAGCCCTCGAACACCTGCGGGCCGTGGTCGCGCGGGCCTGGTCGTCCACCTGCAGCGAGTCGTTCGATCCGCGCCGTCGTCGTAGCCGAGATGGCGTCCCAGCGCCTTCAGCGTGGCCTGGGCCAGCGTGCGGTGCGGTGTCGCGCCAGGGCGTGGCGCGGTCGTCGAACTCGTCGACGGCCGCGTAGAAGAAGTCGGACGCCACGTGCGCCGCGCGGTCGGCGCACGACGCTGCACCGGCTCGTCGGGATCGCGGAACAGGCCCTGGCGCGCGCCGATCTCGCCCGCCAGGTTGCGCGCACCCCCGGGCCCGAACGCGGAGTTGAACTGCACATAGCGGCCCGAGGACCTGCAGGAGGCGCACCGGCTCGGAGGCGGAGTCCAGCGCGGCCTGCAGGGCGGCCTCGCCCCGGTGCGTGCGCAGCATTCCGTCGAGGTCGTCACGGGTGACTGGCGACGGTCATGGCTCCTCCAGGGAAGCGATCTTGGGACACGGGCCGCGGCATCGCAAGCGGCGCGTCAGCGCCGCCGGCGCTCAGGCGCAGCGGGTAAGACGCGCAGCAGGGCTCGACGCGGCTTGCGGGCGCGATGGGTGACCGAGCGGACGCGGCCGGCGAGGGCGGCGGATCGACACCGGTGCGGGCCGTCAGGTCGCGCAGCCAGGCCGGATCCGGACTGGCCCACCGCCGCCAGGTAGTCCACGTCGCGCAGCACCTCGACCTCCGCCAGGCCGCGTCGGACAGCAGCGCGAAATAGACCTCGCGCCCCCAGGCGCCAGCGACGCAGCCGACCCAGGCCAACAAGGCCGCGGCCACGCGGTCGGGCAGCGGACGCCGTCAGGAGGATGTCGGAGACGACGAGCCGGCCGCCGGGCTTCAGCACGCGCGCCACTCTCGGCGAAACGCCGCGCGGCCTTGTCGGGCACGAGGTTGATCGCAGTTGCGAGGTGACGGCGTCAGAACCGAGGCGTCGGCGACCGGCAGCGCCTCGAGCCGGCCACTCGCGGAACTCGACGTTCGGCGCGCCATTGGCGCGCTCGACGGCGGCGCTGCGCGCGCTCGAGCATGGCCGGCGTCATGTCGACGCGCCGAGGACGTGGCCGCCGGGCCCCACCTGCCCGCGCGGCGAGCAGGGCGTCGATGCTGCCGGCGCGCCGGAGCCGAGATCCACGACCATCTCCCCGGCTGCAGAGCCAGGAAGCCGAGGGCGCGCCGCAGCCCAGACCGAGGTCGGCCTGCGCCGGGATGGCGGCAGGCTCGGCGCTCTCGTAGCCAGCGACCGACGAGTCGGGGATCAGCGCAGGCCCCGGCGACCGGGCCGCAGCAGCCGTCCGATCCCTCGGCGATGCGGCCGTAGCTTCTCGCGCACTGCGCGACCATCCCGCTCCGACGACGGGTTCTCGCTCATGACTCCTTGCTCCTCCGCGGGCGCTGGCGCCGGAACGGGCGCATCCTTGCTGACAGCGGTTCTCGTACAGGAAGCTCATCAGGCGCTCCATGCCTGGAAGTCGGCCGCGTAGCCCAGATCAGGCGGCCGTGGCGCTCAGACGACCAGCCCCGCCTGGAGCCAGCACTGGGTGGAACGAGAGGGTCGCCGGCGGGATGTCGAGACGGTCCGCGATCGCCCGCCGCCAGCCCCTGCAGGCCGCGCTGCACGAGCGTCCGGAACACACCTGCAACCGCGACTCCTGGGCCAGGGCGCCCAGCGCCGCGCCAGGGCCTCCGCCTGTTTCATATTTCCAAAACTATCAGTATTGCGCGCCCGTCAAGGCCCGGCCACCGGCTGGACCCGGTCGGTGCGGGACTCGGGGGCGGCGTGCCCGTCGAGCGATGAGGATGGTGGTTTATGGGCTCCGGGTCGGTCAGGCCCATCCCAGGAGAGCGAACGTTGCCGGACGAGCCCAACTTCCTCGCCCAGGCCTTCAAGAGCCAGTACAACCTCATCGGACTCGTCACCGCCATCGGCTTCGCCGTCGTCTCGAGCAGCTGGCTGCCCCTGCTGGTGGCGGCGGGCATCGAGATGATCGCGCTGCCGCTCGTCTCCGGCAACCAGCGCTTCCAGCGGCTGGTGAAGGCGCGCGACTCGCAGGAGAGGACCGAGGCCGCAGGCAGCAGAACGGCAGGCTCGAGGTGTCGGAGATGCTGCGGGTCCTGCCCGACGCCGAGCGCGTGCGCTACCGCCAGCCTCGAGCACCAGGCCCAGGAGATCCGCAGCAACTACACGGGCCTCGACGCCACCTCGCGGATGCTGGTCGGACGAGCTGGAGAGGCAAGCTCGGCTTCCTGCTCAGCTTCTACCTGCGCATGCGCCACTCGATGTCCCGCTACGACCGCCTACTTCTCCACCACCGACCCCGAGACGCATGCAGGAGCGCATCGCGATGCTGGACCACGAGATCGCGATCGGGGTCCGGAGCGCGTCAAGGAGGTGAAGACGCGCACCAGGCATGGTGCTGCAGAAGCGCATGGAGCGCTACCAGCAAGGCGCTCGACGAACAAGCAGCTCGATCGACGCCCAGACGGAGACGGTGCAGGAGGTGCTGCAGCTCCTGCGCGACCAGAGCTACTCCATGCGCGACCCGCGGTCGATCACGGAGCAGCTCGACGGCCTCGTCTCCTCGGCCGAGGAGACCGAGCGCGGCGTGCGCGACATGGAAGACCTGCTCTCGCTCGACACGGACAGCCTGGCTCGGCACCGGCATGGACGAGCTGGATCCGAGCTGGCGGGCGAGCCGCCCGCCCGCCGACGCCACTGCGCGTCAGCGCGCCGCGCCCACGCCGGCCGCTGCCGCCCCGCAAGAAGGTCACCCAGTAGCGGTGACGTTCCGCGCTCGCCGTCGCCCTGGCCGGCCTGGCCGCGCTTCCTGCTCGCCGCCTCCGCCGGCGTGGCCCTGGCGCAGTCGAGCCTCTACGACGCGGACTAAACTCTGCGCGACCGCTGCCCGGGAGCCGCGACGTGTTCTCGCTGCTCGAGACCTCCGAGCCGCGCACCATCGCCGACCGCTGGGACGGCGGCGGGCTCTCCACCGGCGAGGCGGGGCCGCCTCGTCGCTGGGCGCGTCCTGGACGCAGACCGTGTTCCAGCTCGACGGGCTCGACGTGTCCGACCCGCTGGCCGGCGGACGGCCGCTCATCCTGCCCTGGCACGAGCCGCTGGACACGCTCGACGTCGCGATCGGCGGCGCGCGGCGCGATCCCGGCGCGGGCCTGACCGCTGGTCGGGCCTCGCCACCGTCCGCCCGCAGGACGCGTGGCGGGGCACGCTCGCGCTCGACGCGCCGCTTCGGCGGCGGCGGCGACGCGTCCGTGCCGCCGGCCGTGGCGCGGCTCGATCGCTGGCGGCGGGCGCGGCGACGGCCGCGGGCCGCTCGGCGATCGGCTCGGGCTGCTGGTCACGGGCCAGGCGCGGTCCTCGCCCGCTTCGTGCGCGGGCGCGCGGAAGCCGAGGACGCCGAGCGACTACGCGCTGCTGCTCGGACTGTCCTGGAAGGCCAGCGAGCGGGACCGCGTGCGCGTGACGCTGGCCGGCCAGGACACGAGCGTCCCCTACACCGACCGCTCGGCCTTCGGCGATGCGGGCCTCCTCCGAGGACGACCGCTCGCTTCGGCGAGCGCGTCCCGGGAGCGCTACGTGGACTCGGGCGCGTCCTGGACGCTGACGGGCGGCGCGTGTGCGCGCGCGCGGACGGCGACTAGCGGCAGCAGCCCGCGCACGATCGAGCGGATCCTCGACGGGCCTGCGAGCCTGCTGGCCGTGCCAGGGCAGGCCGAGCGCTCACGCGCCGAGCTGTCGGGGCCTTCTCGCCCGCGCCCATCGGCGCGCACGCGCTCACCGGCCGGCCTGCGCCTGGCGCGCGCGGCGCGGCGGCCGTCCGGCCGTCGGCCGGGTCGTGGACGGTGGCGGAGCAGGTGGACGGGCTGGCCGCGCGCGTGTGGGAGTTCGAGCAGGACGGTCAGTGGCGCCCGCACGTGGACGAGCTGACCGCGTACGTGAGCGACGCCTGGCAGATCGGCTCCCGCCTGCGCGTGGACGCCACGCTGCCCCTTCAGGTCGCGGGGGCCGCGGGCCTGTCGTGGACGTCGGTGGCTCCGGGTCGGCCTGCGCGCGCGGGTCGCGGGGCCGCTCACGGCGTTCGGATCGTGGTCGCGCGACGCGCACCGGCTGCCGCTGGCGCTCTTCGCGTTCGGTGATCCGGACGCGCCGCGCGCGGCCCGTACCGGTGGAACGACCGCGACGGAGACGGCCGCTTCACGCCGTCCGAGCGAGGCGTCCTCGGTCTCGCGCACGGCCCCGGCGCTCCGGTCGGCAGCCTCGACCCGCCGCTGCCGCGCCCCCCACACTGGACGAATGGCGCGCGGGCCTGGAGGCCGCGCTGGGCGCGAACGTGCGCATGCGCTTCGAGGGCGTGCGTCGAGGCGGTCGAAGCGACCTCTCGGGAGTCCGTGAACACCGGCGTGACCGCCGCCAACTACGACGTGCGCACCGTGCTCGACCCCGGCGGCGACATCGTCGGGAGCGGCGACGATCAGCTCCTGCCCATCTACGACCGGAAGCCTGGCCAGCTTCGGGCGCGACGCTGCTGCTGACTGCAGCCCGGCGACGACAGCCTGTACGAGGGGGTCGAGTTCCAGCTCATGGCCGGCCCGCCCCGGGCGCGCATCTGGTGAGCGGGATCCGCGCACCGCTCGATCGGAACCGGCGCCAATCGCGGCTTCCGGCCGAGCGAGAACGACCATGGCCTGGCCGGCGAGCGGTACGACGACCCGAACGGCCAACACGTTCGACCGCGGGCCGGCCTCTTCTCCGACCGCGCGTACACGATCAAGATCGCGGGCGCCTGGCACGCGCCGGGCGACTCTCCGTCTGGGGACTCGCTCGTGGCGCTACCAGGACGGCCAGCCGTTCGCCCGGGTGGTGGTGGTGCCCGACCTGGCGCCAGGGCGCGGATCTCGTGATGGCCATCCCCCGCGGCCGCGCGCGCTACACGTTCGCTATCACCTGGGACGCGCGCGTCTCGAGAAGGTCTTCACGGCCGGCCGCTCGCAGGTCTCCCGCGGTGGTCGAGGCCTTCAACCTGCTCGACAACACCAACGAGACGGAAGGAGGACGTGGTCGGCCGGCCCGATCTACCGGACGCCCGACGCCGTGCAGCCGCCCCGCACCCTCCGGCGGCGGGATCCGGATCGAGCCCTGACGGCTCGCTAGCGGCCGCGCTCGATCGCCCGCCTGGCCACGCCGGTCGATCAAGCCGGGGGCGAAGATGCGCACGATCCTCCCCAGCTTGCCGCGCAGGGAGCCGATCACCAGGCGCTTCCGCCCCTCCATCCCGCGCAGGATCATGTCCGCGCACGCCTCCGCCGTCATGATCTTCGACTCCTGCATGGGCGACTCGCCCAGCGGCCGGCCGTCGGCGCTCCTCCGACCGCTTCGTGGATCTCGCTCACGACGAAGTCGGGGCGTCACCATCGTGATGCCGACGCCTGTGCCCATGAGCTCGATGCGCAGCGAGCCGTAGAAGCCCATGAGCGCGTGCTTGCTCGCGGAGTAGCCGGTGCGGGTGGGGCCGCCGGTGAGCCCCAGGAGGCTCCCGATGACCACGATCTGCCCGCGGCCCTTCTAGCGTGCGGCAGCGCCGTGCGTGCAGCCCCAGACGCAGCCCAGGTAGTTGACGCGCATGATGCGCTCGTAGATCGAGAGGTCCGCGAGCTCGTCGAAGCGCGCCCACATGCTCAGCCCCGCGTTGTTGACCAGCACGTCCAGGGCGCCGAAGCGGGCCACCGTCCGCTCGACGAGAGCGCGGCACTGCTCCTCGACGCCCACGTCGGTCGGGACCACCAGCGTCTCGGCGCCCAGCGCACGGCACCCGCGGCGACCTCGTCGAGCTTCGCCTGGTCGCGCGACGCCAGCACCGCGGCGCGGCCGCTGCGGTGCGAGGACCCGGCACAGCGCCCGGCCGATGCCGCACCGACGCCCCGGTCACCACGATCGTCCTGCCCCTGGTAGCTCATGGTCGACCCCCGGTGAGATGGCGGATTGTACGGCGGCCGCGCCGCCGGCGCGGCCGGGGATATGATGCGCCCTTCGCGGGAAGGGAGCCTAGGTGGCGAGCACGACGCCGTCCTCGACGAGATCGCCGGTCGAGTTCACGCTGCGCGCGCTGCCTGGCCGGGCTCGTCTTCGGCCTCCTGTTCGGCGCGGCCAACGCCTACCTGGGCCTGCGCGTCGGCCTGACCGGTCTCCACGTCGATCCCGATCGCGGTGCTGACGGTCGCGGCCTTCCGCTTCTCGGCGGACGGGGGATCGCTCCTCGAGGCGAACATCGCGCAGACGATCGGCTCCGCCAGCTCGTCGCTGGCGGCGGGCACGATCTTCACGATCCCGGCGCTGTTCATGTGGGGCTTCGTGCCGCCGCTCACCCAGGTGGCGCTGCTCGCGCTGCTGGGCGGCTGGCTCGGCATCGCGCGCCATGGTGCCCCTGCGCCGCCTGCTCATCGTGCGAGCGCCGACGAGCTGCCCTACCCCGAGGGCACCGCCTGCGCGCAGGTGCTGCAGGCGACCACCGCCAGGGGCGGCGGCGGGCGCTGGATCTTCCTGGGCCTGGCTGATCGGCGCGGGCGTGAAGATCGCGCTCGGCGCCGCCTCGCTGCATCGCCTTCGGACCTGCAGCGCACGCTGCCCGTGCTCCCCAAGGCCGAGCTGGCGCTGGAGCTGGCGCCCGCGCTGCCTCGGCGTGGGCTACATCCTCGGCTACCGGCAGTCCGCGATCATGGTGGCGGGCAGCCTGATCTCGTGCGGTGGTGCTGATCCCGCTGCATCGCGCTCGTCGGCGACGGGCCGCCGGCGCCGCTCTTCCCGGAGGCCACCTGACGATCCGCGACCTGCTCAGCGGCCGCAGATCTGGGGCGCGCTACGTGCGCTACATCGGCGCCGGCGCGCGTGGCCGCGGCCGGGATCGTCACCGTCATCCGCTCGCTGCCCACGATGTACCGCTCGCTGGCGGCGGTGCTCGCGGGCTGCGCCGCCAGGAGGCGGGCGTCGCGACGGCGAGGCGTGCCGCGCACCGATCGCGACGTGCCGCGGCTGGGTGGTGCTAGCCGTGCCGGCCGCTGGTCGTGATCACGCTCGTCGCCGTGCCGGGCCTGCTCGCGGGCGACATGGGACCCGCTGCCCCGCCTGGTGGCGTCGCTGGGCGTCGGCGATCTTCGGCGTCGCGCTTCGTGGTGGTCTCGTCGCGCATCGTGGGCCTCATCGGCGTCTCGCTCGAACCCGACCTCGGGGATGACGCTGGTCACGCTGCTCGGGCGTCGTCGGTCGTGTTCGTGGCTCTGCGGCTGGACCGACCCGTCGGCGCGCGCGGCCATCCTCACGGTCGGCACGGTCGTCTGCATCGCCGCGTCGAAGGCGGGCGACATCTCGCAGGACCTCAAGACCGGGCAGCTCGTGGGCGCGACGCCCGCGCGCCAGCAGCTCGGGCAGTTCCTCGGCGCGGCGTTCGCGTGCTGGGCGGTGGCCGCGACACGGTGCTGGTGCTGGGCAAGGCCTACACGTTCGGCTCGGCGAGCGCCGCCGGCGCCGCAGGCCACGCTGATGAAGACCGTGATCGAGGGCGTGCTGGCCGGGCTCGCGCTGTGGGATGATTGCCCACGGGCCCCACGGCAGCGGGCGATGGAACATCGATGACAGACTTCATCAACGTCGCCTGTGGTGCCAGCCAGGCCCGGCCCAGGACATACGTCGCGGCGACGCCCCAGCGCGCCCGCAGGCTGTGCTGCTGCGCCCGTGTCGCGCCAGCTGGCCGATGCTGAGATCTGCGAATGTCGCGCCTTGGAAGACGGCGATGCACGACCGACGCCCACCGCCGGCGCCATCGATCCCGGCCAACGCGACAGCGTGATGGTTACGCCAGCCTGGCGACCAATGCATCCCGACGTCGATTCGGCGATATAACCCACGTCGCGCGATGGCGTTGCGACGCCAGCGTCGCGCGCCCAACTCTGACTGACGCAGACCGCCATCCGCCCAGCAGACGGAGACGAGCGTGATCACGACCAGACGTACCATCCCGGCACGATCGTCGCGGCTCGACGTCCGCGCCGTCACTGCGTTTCGGTGCGGCGGACACTGTATGGGCAACGAACAGTCACGATGCCGGCGGCAACCGCCGCCGGCGCCGCTTTATCAGGGCCTGGGTCGCGATCTGGTGACACCTCGGGCGTGACGCCGCAATGAGCAGTTCACCGCGGATGAGCTGCCCTATATGTGTTTGCCAGCTGCGCCGATAGCTCCAGCACCATGTGACAGCCGCCGATCAGGCCGTCAGCCGCCCATAAATTATTCAGCTTTGCGCGCAGCTACTCAGTACGGCGAACACGTCCGCTGCGCACGATCTTCGGCACTGGCATGGCGGCGATAGCAACCCATGGCAACGTCTGAAGTGGTGGCAACGCAAAGCAGCGCCGGGATCGTGGCGAGCCTTGCCGCCGGAGACGGCGAATAAATCTGCGGTATGTAACTCGGCTCCCCGCCATAACGACCGGAAGAATTGCGACCGTCAGCGCACCGCGATCGGAGATCAGTGACCCGCAGGCCCAGTACGCGTTGGCCGCCAGTAGCCGGGCTTCTCTTACTCCGTCGAACGCGCGACCGTCTTCGACACTGGCGTATGCCACCCGCACGGCAGCCCGAGCGCGATGGGCGAAGAAGACGGCGCTCGATCGGCATCAGCCACGCGCTGTGTCTCGCATGGCACCCTGGCGGCGCTAGCGTCGCGACGTGATCGCAGCCGAGTGCCACCCGGAATGCCCAGGCCGTCGTCGTCCCTGCCGACGTCGGCGATGGCGACTGTGCCACGCGCTCGATCGATCGGCTACCGGCTACGGCGAGATCGATATCGCAGACTCGGCATGGGCCGCTTCTTACGAGCGGATCATGCAGATCCCAGCCTGAGCTTTGCGTGTGGCTGACCCCGCGCGGCGCTGCTACCTGGCGCTGGCGGTCGTGATCGGCAGCCTGCCGGGCTTCTGCGCGCCCGCCACACCTCCGCCGGCAATAGGTCTTTAGCATCCGGAACGCCGGCATCGTGATCGTGTTATCCCTGGCTTAGCACGAGACGGCACATGCGAAGCGGCGGTGCGCCGCCATGATCATGCGCGGCATGACAGCCGGCAGTGCTCGCGAAAACGAAACTTCGTGCTGCCCGAGGCCCTCATCATTACCGAGTGGCTAACGGGCGTCGCCGCGAACGACGAGCGGAGACTCCGCGGGACATTTGGCCGTCGGCGTGCGTCTTCCATCGTTGATCGGCAGGTGAGCTACTACCTCGACGGCCGTGCAGGCTGCCTTCTCGCCCGCGCGTCCTGAGTCGCGCGCGGCTACGCGGATCGCCATCCTGGAAGTCGACGCCCTGGCGCGAGGTACGACGCTGCTGCCGCTGGCCATCTGGCAGCCGCCAGCGACCGAGCTGTATGACCAGCGCCTGTCGTGCGCGTCGACGGCCGCGGTCGAAATTCCATCGCGTTACCCGACCAGGCCTGGTCTTGAGGCGAAGCGCCCGCCGGCGCCCAGCGCGCGCGAATGCGCTGTCCCGCTCAGCCAGACGCGCGCGGCATGGCAGCGCCTGGAGGCTGTCGTCGATCGCGGCTCGTGAGCAGTGGCCATGACGGCAGCTGATCTCTCGCGCCGCGATGTCGCCGCCGGGTAACCCGTGTCGTGACCATGATGAACTCCGCTGCGACGCCGATCGCAGGCGCGGAATGCGGGCTGCTGCCTCGGTGCATTCATAGATCCGCAGGCGCGATGCTGCGATCGATCATGCCGATGGCGGTCTCAGTGCCCGAACAACGCGCATCGGAAGAACAGCGACATCGCGTTCCAGCGACGCGACGCGCCGTGCGCGGCGATCCCGTCGCCGAACGCGAGCTGGCGCGAGTACGTGCGTCGCTGGTTCCAGGTTGCGAGCAGCGGCGCAAACCTGCGCGTCTTCGATCCGCGGGCGAAACATGGCCGGTGATGCAGCGAGCGGTCCGCGTCGGGCGCGCCGGCTTAGTGTCGCCCTCAGGCGACATCACCTCGGCGGCGCTCTCGGGCGGACGACCAGCGGCTCTCGCGCGTCGCCCGCAGACCGGCCTGGTACGTCACGCCGCCGGCGCGAACACGCCCGCGACGATCGACGCACTGACCGCTCGTGCCAGCGAACGCATCGGCAACGCCGCCGGTCCGTAAGCAGGCATGATCGTTCGCGGGCGACACCGATTTTCACCAAAATCGCGGGCGCGCCAGCCTGGTGCCGCGCCAACCACCGCCGCTCGTGCCTGGCCGCGAGACCTGGGCAACCCAACTCGCGGCGATCGCTGAAGATGCGCGTCTTCGCCAGCGCCGTCGAGACGTCCCAGCAAAACAAGCCGTCCCAGATATTGCGGCCAGCAGCGCGTGCGCGCTCAGTAGTCGATCGCCCCGCAATACGCGACGATGATCTGTGGTTACTCAACGAGCCAGGCAACCGCTCACCAGCAGGCGGCGTCACGCCGCGCCGCGCCAGCGATGTGCGCGACCAGGAGTCGATAAGCCGGCGACAGCGCGTCGGTATTACCAGATCTGCCCGACCGGAGGTAACCGATAAGCGAAGTCGATCCGTCTACGCAACGGGCGCCGATCAGCGGATCGTGACGATCGATGCCGTCAGCTGGTTTGACGCCAGATGGATCTTGATGTAAATGCCCGGCGGTCGGCGATCGATCGGCAGGCTCGGATGGTAACGGCAGGTAGCTGCCGAGCGGTGCGGCGCGAGTCGGCATCGGGCGACTGCGACGCGAAGGGCCACCAGTTATTTGCGACGCCGAAGAACGCGAACGCGGCCGCCGGGCGGGTGGCGGCGCGCAGCGTCACCTGGATGACTGCGCGGCGACTCAGCTTTGTCGTTGCGGAGTTGGCGCAGAGGGCGCGTCAGAACCGGCTCGATCGCGGCTGGCGATTCATCGTTAGTGACTCCAGACAATCGGTATCGGCGTCCTCCGCACGCCGCATCGGCGAATCAGCTGATCGCGGGTCGCGTGGGTGCTCTGGGCAGAACACTCCTGCCAAATCTTCCATCTGGGCGTCGATCAGCTAGCTGATTCTCCGGAAGCGCCTTGGCTCCATGCAGCACCAGCGGTGCGCGTCAGCACTCGCCCGAGCCCGCGCCGACCGTTCGCGATCTCGACATCGTCGCGGCGTCGATGATAAACCAACGCGCCGTCAGTGGCGCAGTATGCGAATATTGAGCGGGAAACCGAGCTTGCCCTCGACAGCATCGCGACGTGATCCGAGGCGGCGATCGCTGCATCGGTTGGCACCCGCAGCGGCGCGTCACGAATGCCAAGGCGCTGAACACGAGCGGCAGCGCGTCGATCTGCCGCCATAATATCTGGTGCAACCGCGAAGAGCTTCGGTGATATCGTGAACTGGCGCGAAGGCGTGGGCGGATGAGCTCGTCAGCATCACTAGTAATTTCGGGCCAGGCACCTCATAAACTACCGTCATGCATCTCGACAGCCTGCCCAGATCCGCGTCCGGATATGAGCCTTCAACGACGCTACAATTGTTAACTACGCAAATCGTTCAGCATGACCGGGCGGCGGGCAGATCGCGGACCGTCGACGGCGACTCTCGTTCCACCTGGGCGACTGTCGTCTCGAGCGCCGCGATACTCGATCCTGCCGACCTCAGGCATGGAGCGCCTGATGAGCTTCACCAGTACGGAAACGCTGTCGGGGGCTGAGATGCGCGCCCGCCAGCCAGCGCCAGAGCTGGAGTGGCGAACCCGTCGTGAACGGACTGCCAGTGCTGTCTGACCGCATCGCCGAGGAGATCGGACGTACTGCGACGATCTGGAGATCGTCCCCGGCATCGTCGATCGCCTCGTACAGGCTGCCGGTGGCCGCCATCCGGCACCAGGCCGACGTCTGCGGCGCTATCGGCTCGAGACCGGTACCGTGGACGATCGGCTCCGGAGCGCAGACATCGGTACCGCTTGCGGCGTTGGCGCTGTGACGCCGGCCATGCTGGGCGCGCCAACGTCAGCGAACGACGTCGAGGATTCCCGCCGGCTCGACATCATCGCTCGTGTGCCCGGCAGGCGCCAGCGTGCGACCGCTCCGACATCTGGACAGCGCCGCGTCGCGACCGCCCCGTCGTGCTCGTCGCGACGAAGATCTAACTTGCGCGACGTGGACTGCAGCGGCGATGGGTGATCCGGCCTGAATAACGCGACCTGACGGCCCGCGCCGGTGATCGGCCGCCCTCGCCGACGCGGCGCTCGATGAGGTGGCGCGCCTGAGCACCGGCGACGCGCCCGTGGCGAAGGTATGACCGTCGCCATCACCGCGAGGACAGACAGTGCTGCACCCGCGGGCGAAGCGTGGCGCTCGCGGCGGCCCGTACGTGCGGATTCATCCGCGTTCGATCCCAGCGTCGCCAACAATCGTAAAGTCGAGCCGGTGAGGTCGTCGCGTCGCGGCACCGTCGCGTCAGTATGCGCGGCCGTCGACAATTCGACGATCGCGACGCCTCACTGTAGGCCGCGTGAGGCCATCTCGGCTACGACACTGAGGCGGTGGCAACACTGCTGGCGGACGCGCGTCGAACGAGGTGCGCCGTACAGCGTGGAGATGGTGGCGCGATGCGATGGGCGGCGGCGGATCCTGGCCGACCGCTAATCGACGCGCCTGCGGCGCGGCACGCGTCGATCGTATTGCGCCGACCGATGACGTGGAGATCTGGGCGTCGCCGCGCTACTGCGCATCCTACCGGCGTCGATCAGCGCTTCGACGCGTAACATGCTGCGCTGCGCTCTACGGCGCGACGAACCGGCGCGAAGGACTGTCAATTCGCGCACTTCGCGCGCGTGCAGTCCAGCCGTAACCGCCTAGACGACTGCGTCGCGAGGCGCGCACGACTACGTCGTCAGGCGTGCCGCCGCCGGGCGGCCTGTCTGCTCCGATCTGCTTCGCGTTCGGGCGTTAACTCTTGATGTTCGGTGCGGTGGAAAGTAGTCCACCTGCCTCGCCTGCGGGCATGGCCGGGCGCGTCAGCCGGGATGTGGATGGTAAAACACCGCGCTCGCGACCCGGGATAAGACCACTCTCCTCCCGCAGGCATCGCAGCCGGGTCTGCACGTCAGCACGCCAGTAGCAGACGAAGGATGATCTGCGGCTTGACCACGAGCGAATCGCTTTGATAACGCTGCGCTGGCATGCTGTAAACAGGACCGGCTCGGACCGACATGTGATCGGGTGCGGGCGCTCACTCCGGTATTGAGCGCGATATCGCGCGGTCAGCCACGGGCTGGCTGGCGAGCTCTCGCCATCCGCGATCGGCTTTACTCTGGCCGCGCGCCTGCGATAAACCGGCCGCGATGTTCGGGGATCGTTAATAGCGGCCGGACGCTCGCCCGCATCAGGCATCGGGCGATCGCGAATCGCTGGAACATCTTGCCGTCGGCGATCCAACGGATGAACTCGTCAGCTCGTCGCCATCGCTTTCCACCACGCCAGACCGGCGCTTGTTGATCGTGCGAATCACATCGCTGGCGGCTCGGGGATCACGAGGACGAGCGCGAAAGATGTGCGCCAGCGACGTGATGAAGGGCGCCCAGGCCGGCGATGACCTCGGCCAGAGATCACATGCAGCCATTCTGCTCATCACCCGCAGCACCTCGCCCTCAGGCGAAATACCTGAATATTTGCGTGCCGAGATGGTAACTGCGGCTTGCGCCCAGCATCTTATAACACTGGGCAGACTCGACGCCACTCCACCGCCGCCAGCGGCAGCAACGAACGTCGTGCTTAGGCTGGGAACGCGATGCTGCATGTCGTCGATGCCGCACGATGAACGGCGCCAGCGCATGAAAGGCGCAGCGGGCAGCATCGGGAAGCGAGCGGCAGGCAAATCGCCGAAACGGGCGGTGACTATCGCGGGAAAGCCATGCTCACCCGGTAAACTGGCGATCGCGGACAACTCCTCGAAGTGCGGCACCAGCTCACGATCGTGGGCGCGAGAACGTCTGCGAGCCCCCTGGCTGAGCGCGCGGGAACGACTCGACCCGCGAACGCCAGCTTCCGGCTGGTGCCGCGGTGCGGCGGGGGCGCAGCTGCGCTGTCGTGTCGTTAACTGGCGACGGCTTGTCGAGGCCGTTGAACGTTCGTCGGGAAGTACCTCGGGAGGGAAGCGCGTCGAACGCGATCGACGCGCTATATTCAGGCGCACGTTGGTGAAACCATGCTCCAGCCGCCGCCTTCGCGCTCGTCGGCGACGATCTTCGTCAGGATGGGCGCGCTCTGGGTCTTAACCGGCTGCTGAAAGTCGAACTCGGACTTTGCTGGCGTGGGCGACCGCGTTGAGAATTACGGCCGGTTTTGCCTGTAGTGCCGACGGTAGATCTGCGTCTTTGCGCCAGCCTGGGCCGTCTGGTAGATGTAGTTCTTTTGGCGTGCCCACGGATCAGCGTGCGCGTCGGGGCGATCAGCATCTTTGTCTCCGCCCGGTCGGCTCTTCTGGCAGCACCTGCATATCCAGGTTCTGCTTGACCAGGTCGACGCCACTCGGCCCGGCCGCCGACATCTCAGGTACTTCTCGACGGGAGTCGCGCCGCGGGTCGGGTTAACGGTGGAATATGCCGCCCTCGCCTTTCGCGCGCGTACGCCAGACATCAGGCGACCGGGAGGACGGCCGCGTCCACCTTGCCCCGAAGACGTTCGCCGCATCGCCAGTCGTGAACACCCAGTTCGTCCTTGCTGAGCCGCCCTGGGCGTACGGCGCGACGGCGACGCGACGGCGACTGCCCGCGCCAGGTCGGCGACATGCCCGATAATGAACGCGATCGCGTCACCGCCGCAGCGATCGTACCATGATCGCTAGCGAGTTCAGCTGGCGGCCGCCATCCAGCGCGGCGCGTCGTCTCGACCACATGATCGACGCATAATCGGGCGTCGCGCGGCTCTGGCGAAATTAATCAGTCTGCTTTGGCTCGACTGACATAATCACTATGACAGTCTTGCTGAGCGACATGCCCCGATCAGGAGACTCGTACCGGCATGCCGATCGCGTTATGTCAGGCACCGGTTGAGCCGTGTGATGAACTGAACTGAGATTAGCCGGGGCGTGTAACGCCCGGCGTCCCGAAGTCGATGTCTTCTGGGACGCGATCTTCCAGGCCTCGCCGGTAAACGTCGACCACGCCGAGGCGCGCGCGACCACCTCCGGCCGAGCTGCTGTGCGATAAACTCGCTCTGCGGCGCGTGCGCAGATCGATAGCGGAGATCAGATCATCGCGTGGCTTGGGCGGAAGATGGTGGCCGGTCGTGTTTATCGGCGCCGCCTCGATAATGCGACCGTGATCCTCTCGCTGGCAGCATGGCGTGGTGCCGGCCGCGCCTCTTCGAGATGCGTCTCATTGATTCGGCGCGCGGGCGTCCGTCTGCTCCAGCCATCGCGCCGCAAATCGCCCTCTTGGCCTTACTCGGCTGCGTCGAGCACCGCTGTCGCGGCACCGATCTGGATATCACGTCGCCCGGATGGGCCTGGGCCGCCTCCATGCCGTCCCTCGCTGGCGCCAGCCTGCTCGGCGACTACTGTCGGCTGCCGTAGCGTGGAGAGTGATGCCCGCCATCTGCGCCGAAGTCGTCGGCGGACGCCTGCGGCGGCTCCGCCTCGGCGTCCTGCGGCTCGTGGAGTGGAATGTCACCTCCGCCCGCGGCGCCGGGCGACTCGGTTTGACCGCACGCGCCTGACATGGGCTGCTCATCCTTCTCGAATGGGAACAGGCGACGGCGTTGGAAGCGCCCTGGTAACGGACAGTTGCGGCTGTCAACCGCTGACATCACTGAAGGCACCTTCGGCGCCGCTGCGTAGCCAGGCAGCGCTGTTCAGTTTATCCGTCGCTCAGCTGCGCCGATACCTCAGCCGCCTGCTCTCCAGAAGAATTACAGCGATGGTGCACGAAGCGAATGCGATCTCTCCTTGCCCTTCGTGTGCGGCCGACATGTCGCGACCACGATAGTCAGCTTTCGGTAACAGTTGACCGCGTTCCGGCCTGTCCTGCGCGTAGACGCCACCCTCTCAGTACCGGCGCGAACTGAAGTCGCCAGTTTGCCTTTCACGCCGCGGTGAAACCGCCTCCACCGCTCGGGGGAGCGCTCAGCAGGCGAGTCGACGCATTCACCTCGAACGTACTTCGTCGACGCGGTCTGAGCTGATACGACGTCAGACTCAACCTTATTGGAAGAGCTCATCTGCGTCAGTCGGGGAGCGCCAGCTGGGCGGTAATCCTTCGCCTCGAACCAGTGCGGCACTGTGTTTGATGATCTCGTTTGCCGCGTCTCGCGGCCGGGCTCTTCGGCCGAGACGGCGCGTCGTCCACGACGCGCGGCGATCCCACTGGCCAGGCGCGAGCGCGGCGGCGGCGGGCGTCCGTCACTCCAGCCGGGCATGGCCACTGCGCAGTCTTCACGGCTCAGTTTTGCCTCGCGTAGCGCGCGGCAGCGTCGCGGGCGCACCGGCAATATTCAACACGAACGTCGTCGCCCGAGGCCAACCCAACCCGACCGGCCGCGGCGCCAGCGGAGAACTACGTGCAGCGTCTCGACGCCCGTCTCGCCCGGCATCTCAGGTAGCACGGCACCGAACCTGTACATCTTCGCGGATCCCGGTGGCGCCCGCACCTCGGGGAACATGCCAGGCGGCGGTGCCGATGTGCAGCCGGATCGGCTGCGACCGCCCTGCGCGGCGTCTCCATCCGCTGTCCAGGTTTATCGGCTTCAGTGCTTGGCCAGGCGAAGTCTCGCCCGGCCCGACTCGGTGATCATCACGTTCGAGAGCTAGTGCGATAGTTAAATGCCGCGCCGCGTCACCCCTAAACCCGTCTCGATGCGTCAGCCGCAATTCGTCCCGCCGGGCGCACCAGCCTGTGGCAGCTGTGCCTTTCCATCTTTGATCGATCCTTCTGCCTCGTCTGGATGCGCAGATGGCTGGAGATCAGTGGAGTGCAGCATGGCCCCTGCTCGCGCTGGCACCCGCGAGGTCAATCACCGGAGACCAGCACTGGCCCTGCGGCTTTAGCGATGGCACGACAGCCGCCCATCCACGCGTCTCGCCCATGTGCGGCAGCCGAGCTTCTCAGCATCGACCAACTCTACGCCTGGGGTAGACGGACCGTCGCTCATGAGACCCATTTGCCCAGTCCTGGTGTGGACAGGCTGAGCCCATGAAGAGAGGATTGCACGGCAGCCGCCAGGCCGGACCTGGGCATCACCGTGACTGGGTCAGCCTGACCTGGTGCTCGAGACCGCTACATCTCCGGCTGTATTGAAGCTGATCGATGCTTCATCGTTATATCGTGAAAGCGTCCACCGATCCGGCCCGAAAGGCGATCCTCGCTCGTCGACGCAGGCTGCAACGGAACAGGATTTCCGCCGGGCGCTCGCCTCCTGCTGTTCGTGAGATCATCGTCTGCGCGCGACGGCCCGCGACCATTCGTTTGCGCCCGAGCATCAACGCCTCGACACGGTCGCCTAACTGAAGGCGGCGTGCGAAAGTGCCGCGCCGCCGAGAAACGATCACGCGGCGGCAGTGGGCGGCTGCGATGCGCGAAGAACGTCAATGATGGGTACGATGGTGCTCGCGCTGCCATCATGGGCGGCGTCAGCGATCCGCGTTGACGACAGACGTCGAGACGGGCATGGCGCTCTAGGCGCGTTCGAGAACAGAACCCGCCGTCGCGCCAGTCGCGCAACGTATTAATTAGCTCGACGACGAGGAAGGCGGCTTTGATCCTGGCCGACCGCTGGTTCTCATCATCACCTGGCCGCTGGGCGCTGGGCTGCTCTGCGCGCTGCTGCTGTGGCGGGCATGTTCTGTGGACCGAGGCCACTGCGTCCCATGACTGCTGTGCGGCTTCATCCTGAATCGAGATCCTTCTTTGCGTCACTTGACCTTTTGCGTCTTCCTGCATTGTGCCTGTCTGCTGGAGACCGCGCTCCTGGTCGAGGCAGCAGCTCGACCGGATGGAGAAAACGGTCGGCCTGGCCTGTGGCGCCGCTCATCTGAACCTAGATCTCTACAAACAGCAGCTCACTACCTGCGGCGGGAGTGCGCCGGGCCACCAGATCTCTCTGAGGAAGAGGCAGGCTGCAGTGGGTCAACAAAGCTCTGTTCAGCCTCGCTCGATCAACATGGCATCGGCCGGCGGAGGCACGCGGCAACGATGTGCGCCACGCTGGTCGTGGCGCGACCGGGTCCCGTTAAAGCCGGAGTGACCCTCGTCAGTGTCACGATCAGCGCGTCCACTCATCCGCTCGAGCGACGATGAGGAAGGCGCGCGGCCAATGCTGCCATGTGCTGGCCGCAGTCTTGATCACCCGTCGCGCAGTGCTGGACTGCGGCTGGCAGCGCGGCGCTCGTCAGTGAGACCGACATGTTACCGGATCGGCCTCGGCGGCAGCTGGCGACGGCGCGGGCGTGCGGGCCGTGGATTCCGCGTCGGCAAACGCCGGAGGACGATCATCATGACCGTTGTCGGCCGCGTTCGCGATGGCGCTGGCCAGTACGCGTACACCGCCAGGCCGTCCGTGAAGCAGGCCCTCGCGGAGAATCTGCATGATCCCCGGCGATCACTGGCGCAGTGCGTGGTCTAACCGCGGCG